>Ga0078894_10002846_pt1 | contig 13101 bp, 11 predicted proteins | sample LauGreSu1BDMLBSD_2_FD_67506 | JGI IMG/M metagenome (GOLD analysis project Ga0078894, IMG submission 67506) | Freshwater lake microbial communities from Lake Michigan, USA - Su13.BD.MLB.SD (version 4) (version 4) | ecosystem: Environmental > Aquatic > Freshwater > Lake | place: Lake Michigan...
CCAGATAGCTTAAGAGCAAGCATTTCCCTTATGAATATATCAATTTCACCATCTAGCACTGCATTTGTATCAGTCACTTTGTATCCAGTCCTTAGGTCTTTTACCATTTTATATGGGTGTAAAACATATGAGCGGATTTGGTGGCCCCATCCTATGTCGCTCTTTTGATTATTTTCTTGAGTGGCTTTATCTCGACGTTTCTCCATTTCTAGCTCATATAGCTTACTCTTCAAAATTGACATACACTCGTCACGGTTTTTATGTTGTGACCTATTATTTTGGCATTGAGCAACTATACCTGTTGGTATGTGGGTAATGCGGACTGCGCTATCTGTTGTATTGACATGTTGTCCTCCTGCTCCACTTGACCTATAGGTATCTATCCTTAGATCGCTTTCAACTATATTTATTTCAACATTTTGGCTTATAACTGGAAGAACATTTATACTGGCAAAGCTTGTGTGGCGCTTCCCTGCACTGTTAAATGGAGAGAGTCTTACTAGGCGATGTATTCCACTTTCAACTTTAAGCCAGCCATATGCATTTAGTCCTTCTATCTTTAAGGTTGCTGACTTTATACCTGCTTCTTCGCCTTGTAGCTGGTCCATAATTAACACTTTATACTTGTGCTTTTCTCCCCAGCGTATATATATCCTAAGTAGCATATTGGCCCAATCATCACTTTCTGTGCCTCCTGCGCCTGAGTGAACTTCTACAAAGCATGAGGCTTTATCTATTTCATCAGAGAGCATACATTCTATTTCATTTGTATGAGCCTCTTTTGCTATGTCTTTGAGGCTTTCAAATACCTCATTCATAGTGTCAATGTCACCCATGTCTTCTGCCATGTCTATTAGCTCTAGGCTATCTTCGAGGGATCTTTCTATTCTATGGATTGTATCTAGCTGTTTTGAAAGATGTTCCCTCTCTATAAACAACTTCTTTGCAACTGAAACATCATTCCATATGTCATCTGCTCCAGTCAGCTTATCTATTTCAGCTATTCTTGCCTTTGCCTTATCTGTGTCAAAGATACCTCCTAATTATATTGAGTGATTCAATTACTTGTTGGTTTAAGGCTGATACTTCCTGTCTAAAATTTAAACTACTCATAATTGTATTTATTATTTTATTTGTTTAAGTGTCTTTATAATATTCCTCGTATAGTAGAGAGGCAATCCCAATACATTGCTTGTGTCGTCTCCGCGGATCATAGTTACAAAGGCTGCTGCAAGCCCTGCTAATGTATAGCTACCTGCCTTCCCATACCACTGTTCTTTATCTGCTATAAATTGATCTATATCTTCCTTTGATAGAACTTTAAACTTAATAGTTGTCATCCCTAATTTGCTTATAGTTTTCCCACTTCTAATGCCACAGACTCCCGTATATACTCTATGTCTCTTGCCAGACAGTTTGTTTAGGCAGAACTTCACTTGGTCTTCTGTCATTGTCTTTGGGAGTTGTAGTCTGCCTATGGCACAGACCGTATCTGCGGAAATTACTATATCTTCACTATATGTAGTGCTGATTTTTTTAGCCTTTTCTATAGCTAGCCTCATTGCTGTTTTATTTGGAAGCTCCCCCTTAAGTTGTGTTTCATCAATGTCAGGGTGTGCTATTATATCTGGCTTATAACCTATCTTTTCCAAGAGGGTAATGCGGGTTTGGGAAGATGAGCCTAGTATAAGTTTCATTACCCATTATTTTTGTTTGCTGCCTCTAATTCTTCGAAAGAGCTATACTTATGGCGTTTAACTACTCTTCCCTTAGTTAGGTCATATGGAGTAATTTCCACTGTTACTATATCTCCAGTTAAAACTTTGATTCTATTTTTTCTCATTTTACCTGATGTATAAGCAATTATTTGGTGTCCATTTTCTAATTCTATACGGAATGTTGCATGTGGTAGCAACTCTAGTACTTTACCATTAAATTCAATTAAATCTTCTTTTGACATATCATTTTATATTTGTTCAACTCTTATTACTTCTGGTATGTAGTATTGGAGCATATTTTCTATTCCATCTTTCAATGTTAGAGTTGCGCTAGGGCAACCAGAACAAGCCCCTTGCATTTCTACATATACTACTCCGTCTTTATAGCTGTGAAAGACTATATCACCGCCATCTTGTGCCACTGCTGGCCTAACCTTTTCATCAATTACCTCAATTATTTGCCTTACAATATCCTCTTGATCAAGTGAAAGGTGTTCTATAGGTTTTTTTTCATAACCTTCAATTATAGGTATCCCTGCAACTGTATGATCTACAATTGTTGCAACTATAATTGCCTTGAGAGACTGCCAATTGATAGAATCTGCCTTAGTGATTGATATGAATTCTGAGCCAAAAAACACACTTTCAACTCCGTCAATTTCAATGATCTTCTTGGCAAGCTTTGAACTTTTACAGTCTTCTTCACTTCTAAATGAGGCTGTCTGTCCAGGTGGCATAATTTCTATCCCAGGAAGAAACTTCAATGTGTTAGGATTTGGTGTTTCCTCTATTTGAATAAACATTTTTAATTCAATTTTTATTTATTATTACCATAAATTCTACCTATATGTTGCACCATCTCTCATATTATTAGCTTTAAAGCCCTGTAGTCGCAGTGTGCAAGCATCACATTTACCGCAAGCTGAACCATTTTCATCTGGGTCATAGCAGCTAATAGTATCTTTATAGTCTAGGCCAAGCCTTATTCCCTCAGCTATAATCTGAGCTTTAGACATATTTAGCAGGGGTGCCTCAACCTCTATAGTAAGCTCTCCCTTGACAGAAGCTGCAGTTGCAACCCTCGCCATTGCATTGAATTTCTCAAGGTATTGAGGCCTACAGTCAGGATATCCACTGTAATCTATGGCATTTATTCCAATAAATATCTTTGAGGCAGAAACAACTTCTCCATAGCCTAGGGCATATGATAAAAATATTGTATTTCTAGCTGGCACATAGCTTAAAGGGATATTTTCTTTTCTTTCATCAAATGAATTGATGACTCCATCTTTTTTAACCTTTAAACTGTTGTCAGTTAGTGCCGAGCCTCCAATAGCTCCTATGTCAATATTAGCTATACAATGATTATTTATACCATACTTTTGACAAATTGTCTTGGCTGCATCAATTTCAATTGAATGTTTTTGCCCATAGTAGAAAGTTAGGGCATATACCTCATAGCCCCTTTCCTGGACAATCCTCAGTAGTGTAGCTGAGTCGAGGCCACCGCTTAGTAAGACAATAGCTTTCATTTTTTCTGATTTCTATAAGAAATTTAATGAAAAATCAAGTGGATTAGATTATCTGGGAACTCAGATGGAAGCTTCCTAAATGGTTAGGATCTTCCACCCTTCTAGCAATGGTTTCGCCCATGTCATCCATTCCTGGTGCAGCAGAAGGCTTCTTGGTTTGAGGTTTTTCAAAAGTGCTGCCATTATAGCCAGGTTTGGTTAGAAATCCATGTCGCCCATGTCATCCATTCCTGGTGCAGCAGAAGGTTTCTTGGTTTGAGGTTTTTCAAAAGTGCTGCCATTATAGCCAGGTTTGGTTAGAAATCCATGTCGCCCATGTCATCCATTCCTGGTGCAGCAGAAGGTTTCTTTGGTTTGAGGTTTTTCAAAAGTGCTGCCATTAGTAGCTAGGTTTGGTTAGAAATCCATGTCGCCCATGTCATCCATTCCTGGTGCAGCAGAAGGCTTTTTAGTTTGAGGTTTTTCAACTAGTGCTGCCTCAGTTGTAACTAGTAAGCCGGCTATAGATGCGGCGCTTTCAAGTGCAGTTCTAACAACCTTTGTAGGGTCAATTATACCTGCAGTGAATGCATTTACAAACTCGTGGTTTTGGGCATCATATATCTGTTTGTCGTCACCCTTTTCAATTAGTTTTTCAACAATTGAAGCACCATCGATTCCAGCATTTTCCAAGATTTTCCTAATTGGAGATGATAGGGCAAACTTTATTGCTTCAATACCAGCTGTTTCATCAGGATTGCCTCCTTTTAAGCTAGTGAGAACCTTAGTTGCATAGAGGAGAGCGCAACCGCCGCCTGCTACTATTCCCTCTTCGATTGCAGCTTTTGTAGCGTGATATGCATCTTCTACACGGTCTTTCTTCTCTTTAACTTCAACTTCGGTTATACCACCAACTCTCACTATAGCAACGCCACCTGATAGTTTAGCAAGTCTTTCCTGTAGTTTTTCTCTGTCATAGTCAGATGTTGTTTCTTCAACCTGAGCCTTAATTTGATTGCAGCGAGCAGTTATTTGTTCCTTTTCACCAGAGCCGGCAATGATTGTAGTATCGTCTTTAGTTGCAACGATCTTTTGAGCGCTACCTAAATGTTCTAGGCCAACATTTTCTAATTTATGTCCTAGGTCTTCACTTATAAGTTGTCCACCAGTTACAATAGCTATATCTTCCAACATAGCTTTTCTCCTGTCGCCAAAGCCAGGAGCTTTCACTGCAGCTACCTTTAGTCCGCCACGGATTTTATTAACAACTAATGTTGCAAGGGCCTCACCCTCAACATCTTCTGCAATTATAAATAGAGGTCTGCCACTTTGAACTACAGCTTCTAGAAGTGGTAGCATCTGTTGGATGTTACTGATTTTCTTTTCATATATTAAGACAAATGGCTTATCCATCTCACATATCATCTTTTCAGAATTTGTGACAAAGTAAGGTGATAGATATCCGCGGTCGAAATTTAGTCCTTCTACAACTTCTAATTCTAAATCACTACTGCTTTTAGCTTCTTCAACTGTAATTACACCATCTTTACCAACTTTATCAAATGCCTGAGCCAGCATTTCACCAATTGATTTGTCTCCATTAGCAGAGATAGTTGCAACCTGAGCTATTTCAGCTGAAGACTTAATTTTCTGGGAGTTCTTATGTATTTCCTGAACAACTGCCTTTGTAGCAGCTTCAACTCCACGGCGAAGATCCATTGGGTTGAAACCTGCAGCGACTTTTTTAGCACATTCACGAGATAGGGCAGCAGCTAAAACTGTTGTTGTAGTTGTACCATCACCTGCATTGTCATTTGATTTACTTGCAGCCTCTTTAAGTAGCTGAACTCCCAGGTTTTCAAATTTATCTCCTAGCTCTAATTCCTTAACTACTGTTACACCGTCCTTAGTGATCTTAGGTGCTCCATATGACTTATCTATAATGACGCAACGTCCGCGAGGTCCAAGAGTTACTCCAGCTACATCTGCTGTTGTATAGATGCCCTTTAGCATCTTTTCTCTAATTTTGCTACCAACTAATATATCTTTTACTGACATTTTTTCTATTATTTTGTTTATTTTTCTACAATTCCTAATACGTCACTTTCTTTCATGACTAGATATTCCACTCCATCGAGCTTTATCTCTGTACCGCCCCACTTGGCAAAAAGCACTGTGTCTCCAACCTTTATCTCAAGAGGCTTAATATTACCACTATCATCTCTAGTACCATTACCAACTGCTATAACTTCTCCCTGCATTGGCTTTTCCTTTGCTGTCTCTGGTATTATTATACCGCCAGCTGTCTTACTCTCACCATCTATTCTCTTAACGAGGAGACGGTCATGTAAAGGTCTAAATTTTGTCATAATTTTTTTTGTTTTGAGTTTTTGAGCTTTCGCTTACATTTAGTGATATAGGTACTGGCAGAAATCTTTTCAAGGGTAACTAATAATATTTTTTATTGTTCACAGAGGTATTTTATGGTACTTGTTCTTCAAATTAAACTTTTTAGTATCTAATGCGTAATATATTCTTTACTTGTGAAATGGGAAAAAGGGAGGCCAAATATTATCAAGCCCCAGATCCAAATGCACCAACAGTATTGGTGCTTCACCCACATCCATTGCATGGCGGGACTATGAACAATAAGGTTGTATATAGACTATTTCACACATTTGTTAGAAATGGCTTTTCAGCAATGAGATTTAACTTTAGAGGTGTTGGTAAATCACACGGTGTATTTGACCATGGCTTAGGTGAGTTAATAGATGGAACAACAGCATTAGATTGGTTGCAAAATAAAAATCCTGACGTGTCTAATTATTGGGTGGCAGGTTTTTCCTTTGGAGCATGGGTTGGTCTACAGCTAGTTATGAGGAGGCCTGAGATTAGGGGGTTTGTAATGGTATCACCGCCTGCAAATTCATATGATTTCTCATTTCTATCGCCTTGTCCTGTCAGTGGTTGTATTATTCAAGGTAATAATGACACTATAGTTCAGGAGCCATATGTTGCTAAGCTTGTCGAGCAGCTTAACAGTCAACCAAATATCTCAATTGACTACAATGTAGTTAATAAGGCTGATCACTTCTTCCAAGATAAGTTAGATGAGTTGGAAGAGGTAACAGATAGGTATATTAAAGCTGAGATGAGTGGGTATAACCAACCTAAAAAGGTTAAAAGAATAATTACAGATCTATCGCTTAGCGATGACTAGTGTTATTTACATGAAATCACTGTTAATACTAGCTGGAGTAGTTGGTAGCATACTTATGGTGCTGTGGTTTTTGAGAAAACTCAATTTAAACAATAGATTTTCTGTCAAAGGTAGCAATAACATAAAGGTACTTGATATGAGAAGGATCGACCACGATAAGTCTGCGATGGTGATTGAGATTGACGGAGAGAAGTATAATCTGTTTGTATCTGACAACTACGGGTTGGTCCTTGATGGTGGAGAGGGTAGGATTCGAACCTACGAACGCGCAAGGCGGGCAGATTTACAGTCTGCTGCTTTTGGCCACTCAGCAACCTCTCCTGAGCCACTTGTCGAAGAGTATGACATAAGAAAGAAGAAAAAGCAATAGACGGTTGGAAATTTTCTCAATTTTACTAATTAAAAACTTAATATGTGGAAAAGTGTGGTAGGGACTTTATTTTTTGAAATGTTGGTAAATAAAAAACTTTCACATGAAAGTACTCTTTAAAGTAATAAATATCAATCCTTGCTTGAGTTTGTGTGATAGGAATTTTTCTGATTGTAATTTTAACATAGATTATCTCGCGGCAAGGTTGTGTGAAGATATACCTCTTGAGGAGAAATTATCTATTGCAACTAGTTGTATCAACCTAGGGGAGAAATTTCACAGTTATTTTCACTTTGAGGAATCTTATTTTCATTTGTTATTGGCTAAGGAGCTTGGGTGCAAGTCTGAGTTGTATGTGCGTGAGTTAGAGGCTGCGATTTTCCAGGATCCTTTCAACTATGAGGCGAAAAAATTATTGGCTGAGATTCTACCTGAGGGGGATGAGCGGTTGAGTGATCATAGGTTTTGTGGTGATTTGAGGGATGAGGTTTATGATAGGTATTGCCGAAGTTACAGGTGTTTTCTTGAGTTTGCTTGCTGTGCGATGGATCGTGATCAGCTGCCTGTTGGCTCTTATTGGCACAACTTTAACGAGTATGAGTGCAGTGGTGATCTTAAGTTGTTGCAATCTACAGTTGAGCTAGTTTCTATGTCTCATAAGTTGTATCATAGTGAGGCAGCCAAGTTGTACTACAATCGTTACGTGATATTAAATACTTTAGGCTGTGATATTTTGGCGAAAAATGATTTGCTTAAGGCTAGGAATTTAAATCCTCAGATTGTATAGTACAGCTTTTGCGTGTACAAATGGAGAATGGCTTTAGATGTTTTCTAGATTACTTAAAATGTTCCTAGCTCTATTTAAGATTGCTTTCTTCTTGTCATCAGAGAATTTAGTAATATTTTTGTATACAAACTTTAACCTATGATTGTTGCGTAGTTTATCGTGATGTTTTATGAAAAAGTTCCAGTATAGGGCATTGAATGGACAAGCTTTTTCGCCTGTAAGTTGCTTTGGATCGTAGTAGCAGTTCGCGCAAAAGTTGCTCATTTTATTTATATAGTTGCTGCTTGCGGCGTAGGGTTTGCTGCCGACTATGCCACCGTCGCCAAAAAGTGCCATGCCGAGGGTGTTTGGCATCTCGACCCACTCATATGCGTCGGCGTAAACTGCGAGGTACCAATTTTGCACTTGTTTCACGTCAAGACCGGCCAAAAGTGCGAAGTTCCCAGTGATCATGAGCCTCTGAATGTGATGTGAATATGCATATTTTTTAGTATGAGATACAACCTCTGATATGCATCGCATTTTAGTTTTAGCTCCCCAAAAAAATGATGGTAGATCAAGATTAGCTGTTAAAAAATTCAACTCTTGATAGTCTGGCATAAACTTCCAATATATACCTCTGATAAATTCACGCCACCCGATAATTTGCCTTATAAAACCTTCAACTGCAGGTAGTGGTGCTTTACCAGCATAATATTGATTTTCGGCCATTTTACACAGCTCTAAAGGGTAGAGCAGCCCAGCATTAAGGTATGTTGACAATCTTGAGTGGAATAAATAAACTTCATCAAGCATCATCATATCCTGATACTTCCCAAAATACGGGAGAATTTCCATTATAAAGTGTTCTGCTTCCATTAAAGCTTGATCGCGTGTCACGGCAAGATCAAAAGGCTCTAAATCCCCGAAATTTTCACTAAAATTCTGTTGCACAATTGCAATAACTTCTTTCGTAAGTTCGCCAATAGAGTGTTTAATTCTTGCAGGGGGTGTAATATTTGCTTTATAACTAGATCGATTATCTCTATCATAGTTCCATGAACCGCCAATTGGCAAATTATTATCCATAAGAATATCATACTTTTGACGCATCTTTCGATAGAATAACTCCATTCTAAGTTGCTTTTTGTTGCTAGTCCAAGCATTAAATTCTTCCCTACTGCACAAAAATCTATTATCTTCTAAAACCTCAACTCCTAATTTTTTAAGTCGCTCATTAGTATTGTAATCATAACTTTCGGCAACTATAATGCGATCAAATCCCTTGCTAGCTGCTATAATTTCTTCCTCAAGTAGCCTAGTACTATCTGTGAGTTGTACATATTTCAGGTTGTATCCTTTATCAGATAAATTCCTCGCAAAATGTCTCATAGCAGACAGTTGAAAAGCTATCTTCTTAGGATGATGACCAACATCATTAAAAAACTCACTCGCCTCAAAAAAGAAAATCAGATCATTTGGATTGTACTCACGAATAGAATTTATGTTTTCGGATAGGTGGTATGGAAGGACCAACCGCAGAGTTTTCATTTTTCCTTAATTATATAACATATCCTATATATAAAAATATCTCTGTAAAAACAAAAAATCACAACTCTAAAAATGCAAAATCGCTTTGTATTTGATTATCTTTAAAAGCAGCAACTTTAACTTGAGTAATTAAATTAACATTAGGTATTTCGCAAGCAGAATCTCCAGTATGAATTTGTTTAATAACTTTGTTTTTATTATCGGTAAATCTGACGCAAAAACCGTGGTCAACTTTATCCGCGAAAAGTTCGCCTGTAATCATGCGTGGCGTCCACTGCACCGTATTTCCATGACGCACTAGATTTATAGGAGAAAGAAGGTTTTTTCCTAGCAAACAGGTATTTTTTTGTACTTTATCTGTCATTCTAATTCCTCTCTTATCCAAAAATGTTGACACGCCCAGGTTGATTTCATCAAATGAACTATCTACATAAATGGGCTTCAAAACACTTTTATCTAATAGTACGAACCTATCAAACTTATCAGTTTTAGTCCCATAAAGTTCTCGCAGCAGCCCTGTCAGAACATAGGTCCCGTCAGGTTGGAGTTCAGCACTTCTAAATTTCATTATTTCATCACCGACTAGTATCATATTTTTATCCTGTGTAAATAAATTGTTTTTAGTCGTACTAAGCAACTGACCACAATGTAATTTTATCACAAGTTTAGAATGATTGTCAAGAAGAAAATTATTTTTTTTGTAATTATTTTCAAATAATGCTACTCTACCTATGGTTGCAGGAGAGTTTAGCTTGACTGTGTCTTGTGAAATTATTTCATGACCACTTAAAATTGTATAATTCACCTGGCAGCCATACCATTTACTGCTCCAACCCGACGCAGCAAAAGCCACAGCAGACTGATTCGGTATTTTTACAACCTCAAGTATTGTTTCAGGTACCATTTCATACAACTTCTGATTGTCTCGCACACTATCAAAATACAACTTCAAGTCATACGCACTCTCTCCTGAATGCCTATTACATACAACCTTGACGCTGTTGTTTTCTCCTATATCAATGCTCTGAACCCTCATAGTTAACTCATCATTCCTATACGTCACTTTCAACACATCTCCAGGTTGAATTGTCATAGAGTCATCTTCTTTAAAAACAGAACTAACGGGCAGTGCAAAACTATAGGTTGTACTATTATTCGCACTATCTCTAAAGATATTTGCTGCAACATTTCTAGCATCCTCATCTGACATAACCATAGATAAGTCCAGCATTACTACTCTTTTATGATCCTCGCAATCTTGATTAAATTCACACTGTTTAACACCAAAATCTTGCCCTATATAGTTAATCGACACAACCTCTGGTTCATCATTATTTACTACAACTTTAAGTGGTACATCCTCGCCACTAAAACCAACTTCATCGCCAAACTCACTAGTCAGAAAATCATCATAATTCAACCTATGATTATTATTATGGCCATGAGAAGTAAATGTAATTTTACCACGAGACTCACACAAGCTAAAGTTGTACACCTTCTGCAGATCCAACAAGATGCTTTTCCCCGTTTGGTTGCCATCTACAACCATTCCATATACAACCCCATGAAGATTTTCAACGTTAATTAGTTCTTTTTCAATCCCAGATTTAACACAAATATCCTCCACAACCCTCCTAAGCTCCATAACTCCAGATTTCCCATTGATCCAATGCCCCCGCTGCCAACTGTCACAATCAGACCATACATCTCTAAGTTGTGGCCAGCTTGGATAAGGCCTAGCATCCCACGTCCACAAAAAGCGTCTTTCTACCACCCCAGAGTTGCGCCATTTCATCTCAGTGCCCTCAATTGCTACACGCTGTGCTAGAATATCTGCCTCGCCACTAGAATGTTTCGGCAGCCCTGACTCAGTCGTAGATGCATCAATGAAGATATTAGGCTCATTCGTAGCGCAAGAAACTGATGCAAATCCATACTCAGTAAACCAAATCTTCTTCATTTGCGGCTCCCACTCAGTAGTATTCCCGTCTGGGTTGTAATGCTTATTATTCCACCAAAATTCGATATTTTTTATGGCATACTGGGGCGACAAAGGCTTTTGCTCATTCCCGTCGTAATAGTAATCATACAACTCACCACCATTCCAGCCATCAACAATCTGCTTAACATTATATATAGAACTAGTAGAATTACTCAATGGGAAGTAGGCATCAATCCCAACGAAATCAATATCCTTAGACGCCCACAACTTATCCATGTAATATTCCCCATTAACACTATGGTACTCACCCCAATTGGCAGCATATGAAACCTTAACATTTTCACCTAAAATTTCCTTGACCTTAGCAGCAAGTTTTATTAACTCCTCCACAGCAACATAGGTACCATTCTCATCTTTAAACTTTGTCAAGTCTTGCATTTCAGACCCAATCAAAAAGGCGCTGACATAACCCTTAACTAAATTTGCGTAATGTAGAATAAATTTGTTATAGCCATTCTCACCATTGAAAAACTCCCACACAGCCTCACTAGTCTCAGCTGCAATCCTACCTCTCCAAGGCTTACCAGGAGTATCTACAAATATCATAGGATAGAACATAACTTCTAACCCTTTCTCCTTAACATGCTGTAGGTAACGCACTATACTGGCATCACTAGGTGTCCCGCCATAGTTTAATTTGTCACCAACCCGTAGAACTTCTTCTGCATCCTTCCTAGCAATCCCTGCAACTTTCCACTCTTCACTTTCAAATTCCATATTTTTCTTCTCAACCTTAGGTATAATTTGACACTCACCTGCATTGAGACTACTAGCAAACCACGATACAACTGGCGCTACCCACTCTACATTAGGAAATGTCTCCTTCAGTTGCTCAAGTGAAACTACAGCATTTGCAACTCCAGGCTTAAAATGTTGGTTGACTGACACAAGTCCATTACCAGCATTCTCACTATGGATCTCTGTATCATAGACAAATTCTCCGCAGCCGGGAATAATGACCATTGATTCAACTAGACTTTCCATTGATTTCTCATCTTTTTCATATTTACATATTTCAAAAGTAAAGTTGGGAATTTTATTTCCAAACTCACTAATATCAAACTCCTGAATCATAACATAAGCAAGGCCCCTAAAGGCAGGAGCATCGTCATCATACCAAGCTTCAAGTAGTGGATCTGGCATTTGATCATCTGTTCCATAATAGGCTCTAACATTTTTTTTACTTATTAAGACCCCATCAGCCCATATTCTACCTATGGAAGTAATTGGACCTTGGCATAATCCTATGGCAAGAGATACAGTATAGGTATATTCAGAATGACTTTCTTCTTGTGATTTACTTCGCTTTTTTTGGACCTTAACATATTCATTGACATCAGACATCCATATAATACTACCTGTAATCTGTGCCTTTCCATAAATGTTTGGAATAACTTCACCTTCAGGTAATGACTTAGCTTTAATCTTATGTATCCTCTTGCCATGAGTTGTTTTTGAGCGTCCAAAGATTGTATCAGTAATTTGATTTCCTATTAGATCTCCTACAGTTTTTGTTCCTACAGATACAAGGTTCTTAGCTATAGTTGTAGCCATATTCTTACATGATTCATTTCTATCTATAGCTTATAGTAACAAATCAATTGCTGAAGGGGAACTACATTTTGTGAAAATTCTTTTATCAAAGCTGCTTTTCCAGCCGTGTGAGCTATATTGGGCTGCAACTATTGCTTGCTTTGCTCAATTTTCTTATCTTCTGATTTTTCTTCTACGTTAAACTTTACTTCAACCTTAGGTAGACTTTTATTTAAAGATTCTAGAACAACATCAGTGACATCGAGAGAATTATCAGAATAGACTGCTGCTGCCTTTTCTAAAATTGCATTGGTTCTCTTATCAAAGCTGCTTTTCCAGCCGTGTGAGCTATATTGGGCTGCAACTATTGCTTGCTTTGCTCAATTTTCTTATCTTCTGATTTTTCTTCTACGTTAAACTTTACTTCAAC
>Ga0078894_10002847_pt1 | contig 13098 bp, 10 predicted proteins | sample LauGreSu1BDMLBSD_2_FD_67506 | JGI IMG/M metagenome (GOLD analysis project Ga0078894, IMG submission 67506) | Freshwater lake microbial communities from Lake Michigan, USA - Su13.BD.MLB.SD (version 4) (version 4) | ecosystem: Environmental > Aquatic > Freshwater > Lake | place: Lake Michigan...
ACCAAAACCAGAACCAGAACCAGAACCAGAACCAGAACCAGAACCAGAACCAGAACCAGAACCAGAACCAGAACCAGAACTCGTTAACTTTCCTATCTGCAGGAGGACAGTTGCCTCATATTGCTTGGGTAATGTTGCGCAGATAGCCAATGCCACCAGCGGACTCAATACAGCGAGTCCTACAATCCATTGCCATTGTTCACGCAGAATCCGCAATAGATCAATAAGCGAGATTTCATCGTCGTAATTTTGCGGATTTATAGGGATATGTTGTGGTTTTCTCATGAGTTTTGAAGGTTTTTATAGTCTTCGCCTCTAATTGTCTCATTCCCCGGGTTGGTTTAACTTGCCCAAACCTTATAATTTGACCATGCCTAAGCGTCAAACCACCGGCTTAAACTCCCGAACCCAAGCCTTCGTTCTCTCCTTGCCCCGGCCGGTTAAGCGTTTGTTGGCGTTCGGGCTTGACGCCACGCTCTGTGTATTAGCGGTATGGTGCTCGCTTGCGCTTCGGCTTGAAACACTTAGCCCATTTGCATTTTCTGGTTCGCTTCCAATTGCGGTATCGGTCGCCTTAGCGCTACCTATCTTCATTGCTTTTGGTCTATATAAGGCGATATTTCGGTACTCTGGGCGAGAGGCCCTAGTGCATCTAGCTAGGGCAGTAGGCGTCTACGGAATTTTCTATTTTCTTGTCTTTTCTTTAATTGGGGTTACTGGGGTACCCAGATCTTTGGGCTTAACCCAGCCCACGCTTTTGTTTTTCCTTATTGGAACCTCGCGCTGGTTGTTAGGCCGTTGGATTGGCGCGTCGATTACGGGGGGTGACCGGGCCCTCTGGCCAGGGGTATTGATTTATGGTGTTGGAAGTGCTGGGCAACAACTCGCGCATGCTGTTAATGCTGCGACACAGAGGCGCTTTATTGGGTTTCTTGATGATGATCCTGCGTTGTGGAATAACACCATCAACGGTTGGCGCGTGTATCCCCGCGAGAAACTTGATTTTTTAATTAAGTCGAAGGGTGCAAAAGAGCTGTGGCTCGCAATGCCTTCAATCTCGGGGCCAAAGAGAAAGGCTTTAGTCGAATTTCTGCGGCTTCACCAAATCCGCGTGCAGACACTTCCTAATCTCTCTGACCTAGCCTCTGGCAGAGTGCGCGTGAAGGATATTCGTGAACTCGATATCGACGAATTACTGGGGAGGGAGCAGGTCACCCCCGATTTGCGTTTATTCGATGCGGACATCAAGGGCAAGACGGTTTTGGTTACCGGGGCGGGCGGCAGCATCGGAAGTGAGTTGTGTCGTCAGATTCTTGCCGTCGGCCCCGATAAACTGATTCTCCTAGATAATAGTGAATACTCACTATATAAAATAAATCAAGATTTAGGAAAACAAGTTCTCGCCAAAGCAGGCCAACTTACCGATACCGATACCGATACCGATACCGATACGGACCTCGTTGCTCCAATTCTGGGCTCTGTTACAGACGATGCTCTGATTCGCCGTGTATTTAAAACCTGGCACCCGGATACGGTCTTTCATGCTGCAGCGTATAAGCATGTTCCCCTGTTGGAGAGTAATCCTGTTCAGGGTATTAAAAATAATGTCTGGGGAACTCTGGTCTGCGCAAGGCACTCGCTAGAGTTTGGCGTGAGTAAGTTTGTTTTGGTGAGCACTGATAAGGCGGTGCGCCCAACCAATATCATGGGAGCAAGCAAAAGGCTCGCAGAGTTGGTCGTTCAGGCCTTTGCCGCCGACTCAAAAAGCTCGAGAACGATTTTTACGATGGTTCGCTTCGGTAATGTAATAGGCTCATCTGGCTCAGTCATACCACTGTTTAGAACGCAGATTGCGGGGGGTGGCCCCGTAACGGTTACTCACCCCGAGGTGACACGTTATTTCATGTCAATCCGAGAAGCGGCGCAGTTGGTCATTCAGGCAGGAGCGATGGCTAAGGGAGGCGAGGTATTCTTGCTCGATATGGGTAAACCCGTGAAAATCTTAGAACTTGCCCGGGAGATTGTCGAGCTCTCAGGCTTTACGGTTCGGGAGGAACAAAACCCTCGGGGGGACATTGAGGTCAAGTTTACGGGCCTACGGGCAGGCGAAAAGCTTTACGAGGAGCTTTTGATTGGTAACAACCCGAAAGATACCCTTCACCCAAAAATTAAGAGGGCGGATGAACCCTTCGTTTTGCTGGGTGAACTGCTTAATCAACTGCGGGTGCTAGAGACGGAATTGGATAACCACAACTTGACGGCAATTCAGGAGAGTCTAAAGACCCTTGTAAGCGGTTACTTATCCCCACCAGGCAAATTGTGACCGGTCAAGCTAGAAGCGCTCACGGCAGACTTCATTAGGCAATCACGCTATACTAGTTCAACTTTGAACGATTCTTAGCGTTAAGCTCGCTAGTGGTGAAAGAATGACCATCTGGCTGGGCGGTAGCTTGGCAAATCCTCATGACGCCTCAACAAGAAGACCATCGCTTTCGGCTGCTTCGAATTTTAGCGAGCCAGCCTCAGGTTTCTCAGCGCAGAATCGCAGAAGAACTAGGTCTGTCGCTTGGCGCAATAAACTATATGCTGCGCGCGCTCATTGAAAAGGGTGTGATCAAAATCAAAAACTTTCGGTCAAGTGAAAAAAAAACGTCCTATGCCTACCTTCTCACGCCACTAGGCATAGCCGAGAAAGCCCGGTTGACCAAAAGCTTCCTGGCCCGAAAACGCGCGGAGTATCAGGCACTAAAATTGGAGATTGAGAGCATCTATGAAGAAACTGAAGCGTTGGGCCATATCGACTCTGCAAGAATTCTGTACAACTCAGCATCTAGGGAAGACCAAGGAGCGGGTAGCTGACCTTTCACCTGTATCACTTTCACTTGTTTCAATCCCGACGAGTTGCTTAATTTTGTATGAACAAGGAAGTTTTAAATTGACCACTTATTCCCCGGGTTTTGAAAGTACTTACTGCTAAATTCAGTTTAAAAGAGTTACCCCAGCTCTGGAGCCTCTTGAGGCGTGATCTGAGTAGCGTGGAACAGTAACGTCCCAGACGCTTAAAAACGTCTCGTAGTTTGGGCTTAGGCTGATAGTTGCATTTATAAATAGCCATCTGCTGTTCGATTCGGCGCAAAAGCGTGCCGGTAGCCTGCCAAGTTTGGCGGAATATTTTTTTAACCTAACTGTGATGATGATGCGCTCTTTTTCCCTCGGGCAAAGGCAGATGATAGTTCATGATGCGATGATAAAATTACGTTTGGCCATTCCCTACGTTAATAACTCCTGTTCGTTTTATGCGATCGAGCCAGCCAGCTAGCACGATTCTTGCTGGCCTGTGGCGTCACATAAGTCCACGGCGTCGGGGACAATTTGTGTTGCTTCTGCTGTTGATGATATTGACATCATTTACCGAGGTCTTAAGCATTGGCGCCATTTTACCCTTCCTTGGGGTACTGACGGCACCAAGTCAGGTCTTCGATCATCCAACTACGCAATCGGTGGTTGTCTTGCTGAATATCACTTCGGCAGATCAACTGCTATTGCCAATCACTGCTACGTTTGTTGTAGCTGCCCTGCTTGCCGGTGCAATGCGCCTTCTGCTGCTCTGGGTCAACACCCGGTTGTCTTTCGCTACTGGTTCCGATCTCAGCATTAGTATGTATCGCCGTACGCTGTCTCAGCCCTACGCGGTTCACCTTGCGCGAAACAGCAGCGATGTCATTAACGGGATAACCAACAAAGCTAGCACGGTGACAAACTCCATTTTTATGGGCTTTAACATCGTCAGTTCGATTTTTGCCATTGCAGCAATATTGTTGGCGCTTCTGGTTATAGACCCAATTATTGCAATGGCTACGTTTATCGGTTTCGGGTTGATATACGGTGCCACAGTCGCTAGTACCCGTGGCCGCCTCTTGCGAAACAGTCAGCATATCGCTCGAGAGTCCACTCAAGTCGTCAAAGCGCTCCAGGAGGGGCTCGGTGCCATACGTGACATTATCCTTGATGGCAGCCAAGAGAGCTTTTGTAGGATTTATCGCGATGCTGATCTTAAAATTCGGCGAGCTACAGGGGACAATACCTTTATCGCGAACAGTCCACGGTACATAGTTGAGGCACTCAGTATCGTCTTTATTGCCGGCATCGCGTATTTGCTCGCACGATCGACAGATGGCATCGCCGGGGGTATTCCTGTGCTTGGGGCTCTGGCGATTGGTGCGCAGAGGCTACTGCCCCTGTTGCAGCAGGTTTATTCGGCATGGGCGGGAATCAGGAGCAATCAAATCTCTGTTCAGGACGCGATTGAATTGCTCGATCAGCCTTTCCCTGAAGAATCCGAGCAGAGTGTCGGGACAGTGTCTTATCTTCAGCAGATTCACTTGAGCGATGTCTCGTTTAGATACGGCTCTGATACGTCGTGGGTTCTGCAGAACCTCGATCTGACAATTGCCAAAGGCAGCCGCGTAGGATTTATAGGGGCCACCGGTAGCGGCAAAAGTACATTGCTGGATCTGGTAATGGGATTACTTCAACCCTCCCGTGGCTCACTTGCCATTGACGGACAAGTTATCTCTAACTCCAATTGTCGCGCTTGGCAAGCGCACATCGCTCACGTTCCACAGGTCATTTTTCTGACCGATGGCACGGTAGAAGAGAACATCGCGTTTGGCTTGCCCAAAGATCAAATCGATCATCAGCGCGTTCGGTTGGCTGCACAGCAAGCCCAAATCAGTGACGTCATCGAAACTTGGTCTCTGAAGTACCAGACCTTGGTGGGTGAACGAGGGATCCGATTGTCCGGGGGGCAGCGGCAGCGTATTGGTATCGCTCGTGCGTTGTACAAGCAAGCGGACGTTATCATCTTCGATGAAGCCACTAGCGGCCTTGATACTCAAACCGAGCGGGACGTCATGGAGGCCATTGGAGGGCTTAGTGCGGACCTCACTATCCTCACAATTGCGCATCGACTTAGCACCTTGAGAAACTGTACGGAGATCGTCGAACTCCGAGATGGAGTTGTTGCGCGTTTCGGCACTTACGCTGAAATGGTCGAGAAATCAGCATCTAACGCCTTGGATTCGGGGGCGCACACTGAGCCGCAAAGCCTATTAGTATCCAGTGAGAAGGAATAAAAATGATTCCCTACGGTCGCCAAGATATTACTCAAGAGGACATTGATGCTGTGACAGAAGTGTTGCATTCTGATTTCCTCACTCAAGGCCCGATGCTGCCAATGTTTGAAAAGGACGTAGCGGACTACTGCAAAGCACATCGCGCTATTGCCGTAAACAGCGCCACGTCCGCATTGCATCTTGCCTGCCTGTCTCTTGGAGTCGGGCCGGGTGACACTGTTTGGACTAGCCCGATTACCTTTGTGGCGAGTGCTAATTGCGCTCGCTACTGTGGTGCCTCAGTGGATTTTGTCGACATAGATCCGCAAACGTACAATCTCAGTGCTGCACGCTTAGCAGAAAAGCTTGAGCAAGCGGCGGCCGCGGGAAGGCTGCCGAAAGTAGTTATCCCGGTCCATCTATGTGGACAACCATGTGAGATGGAAGCCATCAGCGCACTTTCAAAGAAATACGGCTTCAGCATAATCGAGGATGCCTCGCATGCAATAGGTGGGCGCTACAAGGGTGAGCCCATTGGAAATTGCCGCTATAGCGACATCACGGTGTTCAGCTTTCATCCGGTAAAGATTATTACAACCGGCGAAGGGGGCATGGCGCTGACCAATGATCACGCCCTCGCGAATAAAATGGTCAGGTTGCGCAGTCACGGAATAACCCGCGACCCAGCTGAAATGACTCATGCGCCGGACGGGCAATGGTACTACCAGCAACTTGAGTTGGGCTTCAATTACCGTATGACGGACATACAAGCTGCGCTAGGCATCAGCCAGATGAGAAGGTTAGACCAAGTGGTCGCCAAAAGACATGTCTTGGCAGACCGTTATGACAATTTGCTGAAAGACTTTCCTGTGACTACGCCCTGGCAACATGCTGATAGCTATTCAGGTTTTCACTTGTATGTGATACGGATGAATAAGGACGAAATGAAAACATCTCGCAGCGAAGTTTTTGAACGCTTACGATTTGGCGGGGTCGGAGTAAACTTACATTACATTCCAGTCTATCGACATCCTTACTACGCGCGTGATGGATTCAATTCCAATGATTTCCCTGAGGCAGAGCGCTATTATGCAGAAGCGATTAGTCTGCCCATGTATCCGGCACTTACGGAAGCGCAGCAGATCGAAGTGGTGCATCGTTTGATGACCCCTATTGGGCATCAAACGCTGTTCTGATCCTTCAATAAAAGAAATAAGCGATTTGAGCCGGCTTGCAATTGGCACCGTTCAGTTCGGTTTGGCTTATGGAATAGCCAACCAGCACGGTCAGGTGTCACGCTCAAGTGCCAAACGCATGTTGAATTTGGCTGCGGCTAATGGTGTCGATGTGCTCGATACCGCAATTGCTTACGGCGAAAGTGAAGCTTGTCTCGGTGAAGTGGGTACCACTGGCTTCAAAATTGTAACCAAGCTGCCGGCTATCCCCGATTGCTGTGATGATGTCGATGCATGGGTTCAACATCAACTCTCTTTTTCACTGACCCGACTTAATGTAGCGAGTGTGTACGGCCTTTTGCTTCATCGCGCGGAGCAGTTGCTTGGAATTCACGGCCAAGCACTGAATTCGTCGCTACAGAGATTGAAGAAGGCGGGACGTGTTGAAAAAATTGGGGTGTCCATATATTCCCCATTTGAGTTGGACGCGCTCGTATCCCGGTATCACTTTGATCTTGTGCAAGCACCGATGAATCTGGTTGATCGCAGATTGGTCACGTCGGGCTGGTTGCAAAGATTGAAATCAGAGGGGGTCGAAGTCCACACGCGTTCAGCATTTCTTCAAGGCTTGCTGTTGATGCGGCGATCTGAGATACCTAACAAATTCGAACCATGGTCTTACCTCTGGAATAGATGGCACGGATGGCTTGAAAGCGCCCAGTTTTCGGCCGTTCAGGCGTGCTTGGCCTATCCGCTTTCCTTTTCCGGAGTTGATCGTGTCATTGTCGGCGTCGATACCGTTAGCCAACTTGAGCAAATTCTTAGTGCAGAGGCATGTATTCCCGGCCATTTGCCGGATTTGGGCTGCGATTCCGAAGACTTGATAAATCCCTCCCGATGGACACTTCTATGAAGGTTGTTGCACTGGTTCAAGCCCGAATGGGCTCCACTCGAATGCCCAACAAGGTTATGAAACCAATTGGTGGCATTCCAATGATCGAGCTGCTGCTTTCTCGCCTGGCAATCGCGAGCAAAGTGGATCAAATAGTCGTTGCAACGTCGGTCGACCCGCGAAATCGACCTTTGATTGAGCACGTGAGAAAGCTTGGATTTGCTTGTGAGCAGGGAAGTGAAAACGATGTGCTTGACCGCTTTGTTAGTGCCGCTAAGTCACATCAGGCTGACGTCATCGTGCGTATTACTGGCGACTGCCCGTTAGTAGATCCGGCGCTGGTGGATGAGGTTATTTATGGCTTCAAAGCAAGTAAAGTTGATTACTTCAGCAACACAACTCCACCCACTTACCCGGATGGGTTGGATATTGAAGTCTTTACTTTCAAGGCGTTGGAGCGAGCTAGCAGGGAAACAAGCAATCCCTTTGACCGCGAGCACGTTACGCCCTACATCCGAGAGTCTGGGCGATTCACGACGGCCGCGTTGCAAAACAGCCAAGATCTTTCGAAGCTGAGGTGGACGGTGGATGAATTGGCCGACTTTGCTGTTATTGAAAAAGTATTCCAACACTTTTCCCCGCGAATTGATTTTGGCTGGGGTGAAGTATTGGATCTACAGCAGCAACGGCCATCTATTTTTGCAGCGAATCAAGAAATTAACCGTAATGAGGGCGCCACCATGGGAACTGGCCAAAAGCTTTGGAAGCGGGCCAAGCAGGTTATTCCGGGTGGCAACATGCTACTCTCGAAGCGCGCCGAAATGTTTTTGCCGGAACAGTGGCCGGCCTATTTCAGCAAGTCAAAAGGCTGCAAGGTCTGGGACCTTGACGGCAACGAATACATTGACATGTGCATTATGGGAATCGGCACTAATACTTTGGGCTATGGCCATCCCGAAGTGGACGATGCAGTACGCAAGACTATCGATGCCGGCAATATGTCCACCTTCAATTGTCCCGAAGAGGTCTATCTCGCTGAGAGACTGGTCGAGCTTCACCCTTGGGCCGACGCGGTTCGCTTGGCGCGCTCCGGCGGCGAGGCCAATGCCGTAGCGATTCGTATCGCGCGCGCGGCATCCGGGCGCGACAAGGTAGCGATCTGCGGTTATCACGGCTGGCACGACTGGTATCTTTCGGCGAACTTGGGCGCTGAAAAAGGCTTAGATGGGCATTTACTACCAGGGCTGGAACCGAATGGCGTGCCACGCAACCTGGCGGGCACGGTGTTTCCGTTCAACTACAATGATTACGCTGAACTCGAGGCGCTGGTCAAGGCGCACGACATCGGCGTGATCAAGATGGAAGTGGTGCGCAACATGGGTCCGGAGGATAACTTTTTGCAGAAGGTCCGCAAGTTGGCTACCGAAAATAAAATCGTCCTGATTTTTGACGAATGTACATCGGGCTTTCGCGAAACCTTTGGCGGACTGCACAAGAAGTACGGTGTTGAGCCAGACATGGCCATGTTTGGCAAAGCCATGGGCAACGGCTACGGCATTACCGCAACAATAGGGCGCAGAGACGTTATGGAGGCGGCGCAGAGCTCTTTCATCAGCAGCACGTTTTGGACCGAGCGCATCGGACCAACCGCGGCGCTGAAGACCCTGGAAGTCATGGAGCGCATCGAGTCCTGGAACATCATCACCGAGACTGGTCTGCAAATTCGCCAACGGTGGCAGCTTCTAGCCGATAAGCATGGCCTCGACATCTCGCATTGGGGTTTGCCTGCTTTGACCGGCTTTTCGTTTAGAAGTCCGCGCAGTCTGGCCTACAAGACTTTGATCAGCCAAGAAATGCTGGGCAAAGGTTACCTCGCCGCGAACAGTGTCTATGTTTGCACCGAGCATACTAGTGAGATTGTTGACGGCTATTTTGACGCACTGGATCCGGTGTTTGGGGCCATCAGAGACTGCGAAGATGGGCGCGACGTCATGGGTCTACTCAAAGGGCCGGTATGCCACGGTGGATTTAAACGGTTGAACTGAAGTTTGATGCGGATTGTTTTCCGCACCGACGCTTCGGTGCAAATCGGGATTGGCCATGTAATGCGGTGCCTGACGCTGGCCGACGCACTAAGGGCCAACGGTGCGGACTGCCGATTTATCTGTCGCGAACACCCCGGTAATTTGCTTGAGCAAATTCGTCAACGTGGTTACGATGCACTCGGTTTGCCGGTAGATTCCGATAATCAAATGTCTCGAGATACCGAAGATATCGCTCAATCAAACCATTCAGCTTGGCTTGGTTCAGACTGGGCCACCGACGCTGCCCAGACAAAAGTCGGCGCTGGCGAGACGGCGGTTGACTGGCTGATCGTTGATCACTACGCCCTTGATGCCCGCTGGGAACACGCACTGCGTTCGATGTGTCGCAAGCTGATGGTCATCGATGATCTCGCCGATCGCCATCACGACTGCGACCTGTTGCTCGATCAAAATCTTGGCCGCGATGCGTCTGACTATGGCGAACTTGTGCCCAAGGACTGCGCTGTCCTGGCTGGTCCACGCTACGCCTTGCTGCGCCCTGAGTTCGCGGCCCAACGCGGCTACAGCTTGCATCGCCGCGCGATACCGAAGCTTGAGCACTTGTTGATCACGATGGGTGGTGTGGATCAAGTCGATGCAACGGGGCAGATTCTTGAAATGTTAATGGATTGCCGGCTTCCGGAGGACTGTCACATCACGGTTGTGATGGGGCCGCACGCGCCCTGGTTGACGCGAGTAACGCTGCTCGCAGAGCAGATGCCGCGGCCGACAGAAGTCAAAGTGAATGTGCACAACATGGCGGAGCTAATGGCTGATAGCGACGTGGCGATCGGCGCCGCGGGGAGTACCTCATGGGAACGCTGTTGTCTCGGGTTGCCATCCCTGATTGGTGTATTTGCGGACAATCAGAAGTCGATTGCAAATGCTTTGCAGTTAGCAGGCGCTGCGAAGGAATTTGGCGGCATGGCCGGAGTAGGCAAGATAAACCGAATGTTGACAGAGTTACTCGACGATGTGGATGCGCTTGCGAGTATGAGTGCCTATGCGGCGGGCCTGACAGACGGCTGTGGTACTGAGCGTGTCGCGGCCCGGATACTGGCAATGGGGCAGACATGAGAATCACTTTACTTTGCAGTGACCCACTCCATCCAGTGAACAAGCATCTGATGCGCTGGGTCGAGCGCAATCAGGAGGAACACGATATCAGTCTGGTCCGCTCCAGAAAGGATCTGCCGGGCGGGCACATCCTGTTCTTGATTTCATGCTCGGAAATCGTGAGTGCAACGGACAGAGCGGCATACAGCGCTAGTTTGGTCTTACATGCCAGCGCGTTACCACGAGGTCGCGGCTGGAGTCCGCATATTTGGGAAATCATAGGTGGTGCAGAACAAATCACGCTTAGCCTACTTGAGGCGGAGGATGCTGTTGATAGCGGCCGGCTATGGCGCCAGGTAAAATTTAATGTTCCAAAACATGCGCTTTGGAATGAAATCAATCAACGACTCTTTGATTCAGAGATCGCATTGCTTGATCTTGCTGTTAAGGAGTTCGACACGATAATCCCGATTCCGCAGGATCCAGATATTGAACCAACCTACTTTCCTCGGCGAAACCCTGCCGACAGCAAGATCGATGCAGAACGCAGCATCGCAAGTCAATTCGATCAGATTCGCGTCTGCGAACCAGCGCGCTTCCCTGCGTACTTTGAACTTTTCGGACATAAGTACAAACTCGTTCTGGAGAAACTGAATGATGCTTCAGATCACAATTAACTTCGGTTCCAGCCGAGCCAACCCTTCATGCATTGATTCTCAGCGAGAGCTGCTCAATCGCACGGACCTGACTTTTGCGAGAAAAAATGATCACTATTGGTAATCGAAAAGTTGGCGCTAGCGAGACGCCATTCATCATCGCTGAAATGTCCGGCAACCACAATCAGTCACTGGAGCGTGCTCTTGAAATCGTCGAGGCAGCAGCTAAGTCAGGTGCTCATGGTCTAAAAATTCAAACTTACACGCCCGACACCATGACCATTGATCTGGATGAGCGTGAATTTCATATCAGTGATCCGAAAAGTCTGTGGGCCGGCAAGTCTCTCTACCAACTCTATGGGGAGGCCTACACCCCGTGGGAGTGGCATAAACCCATATTTGATCGAGCACGTGAACTGGCAGTAATCCCGTTCAGCACACCGTTTGACGATACGGCGGTCGAATTTCTCGAAAGTTTGGACGTACCGTGCTACAAAATTGCTTCATTCGAGAATACCGATCTGCCATTGATTCGGCGCGTAGCCGCTACTGGCAAGCCGCTCATAATTTCCACCGGCATGGCCACTGTGGCAGAGTTGGATGAAACCGTACGCGCTGCGCGTGAGGCGGGGTGCAAGGATCTTATTCTCCTTAAGTGCACCAGTACCTATCCCGCTGCGGCCGACAACACCAACATAGTGACTATTCCTCATATGCGTGAGCTGTTTGATTGTGAGGTTGGCTTGTCTGACCACACATTGGGCGTAGGTGTTTCCGTTGCCAGCATCGCGTTGGGTGCCACAGTTATTGAAAAGCATTTCACTCTGAATAGGGCTGAAGGTGGGGTAGATAGCACCTTCTCCATGGAGCCTGACGAAATGAAGCAACTCGTTACGGAAACTGAGCGTGCTTGGCAGGCGCTAGGGCAGGTAAGTTATGGCACGACAGACGCGGAAAGGGGATCGCTGGTGTTTCGGCGATCAATCTATATTGCCGAAGACGTAAAGGCAGGTGATGTGTTCACCTCCAAGAACCTTCGGTGCGTGCGTCCCGGAATGGGTATGCCACCACGTTATTACGACATGCTGCTAGGCCGTCGCGCAAGTCAAGATGCCAAAAAAGGCACCCCGATGAACTGGCATTTTCTGGGCTAGACACCAAAAGAATTCGGAGAGAGGTAGAGGTGAAAATTGTCGCAACGATTGAGGCGCGAATGACCTCTTCGAGGCTGCCCGGAAAAGTTCTGATGCCAGTGCTCGGAAAGCCGATGTTGCACTATTTGGTCCTTCGCTTGCGTGCAGTCCCCTCGATTGATGCTATCGTTCTGGCGACCACTTCCAATGCGACTGATGACCCGCTTGAGGCGTTTGCGACTGAAACAGGAATTGCCTGCTTTCGTGGCAGCGAAGATGATGTAATGCAGAGGGTCGTCGATGCCGCAGAATCGACCGCCGCCGATATAGTTGTTGAAATTACTGGGGATTGTCCAATCATTGACCCTGAAATTGTCGAGCAAACCATCCGCATGTTCAAGGCCCATGATGCCGACTATGTCGGCAATGCTCAGGTGCGAAGTTATCCTGATGGCATGGATGTTCAAGTTTTTCGATTAAATACACTGAAGAGATCTGCGGCGCTGACCATCGACCGACTGGATCGTGAGCATGTGACGCTGCATATTCGCAATCATCCTGAGTTGTTTTCCCATGTGCATTTGGTGGCACCACCCGAACTTCACTGGCCAGAACTGGGGCTAACACTTGATGAGCCGCTTGACTACGAATTGCTTAAGCGGATCATTAAGCATTTTTCGGACAAGCCCCTGTTCAGTTGCCTAGATGCGGTTCGATTGTTGCGCGATAAGCCCCAGTGGCTTGCTATCAATCAGTTTGTCCAGCGGATAGGGGATTCATGAGTTTTGGCGCCCTAATTGTCGGACTAGGTCAGATCGGCATGGGCTACGACTTGGGTCTGAACCCGGCTCGGTACATTCAGTCCCATGCGCGGGCTTTCAGTCAGCACCCGGCCTTCCACCTCGTCGGGGCGGTTGACCCGGATCCGGAGCGTCGTGAGGTTTTTGGGAAGACCTACCGGAGCCCAGCTTACGGGGATATTGAAACA
>Ga0078894_10002848_pt1 | contig 13096 bp, 7 predicted proteins | sample LauGreSu1BDMLBSD_2_FD_67506 | JGI IMG/M metagenome (GOLD analysis project Ga0078894, IMG submission 67506) | Freshwater lake microbial communities from Lake Michigan, USA - Su13.BD.MLB.SD (version 4) (version 4) | ecosystem: Environmental > Aquatic > Freshwater > Lake | place: Lake Michigan, USA...
TCGTGGTCGCGCGGCAGGGTGAACACGTCTGGCTGGTGGGTCCCGGGGGCGCTCTCGAATTGCTTGCGGATCTGCGCGTCTCGGGACCACAGGTTCGTCGCTGCGAGCTGGGCGAACAGCGGCATGCCGCCGTACATTCCAGACGTCAAGTAGGAGTCGTCCGCGAAGTCCATCAGGGCGCTGGTGGGGTCCTCTTGGACCCGCACGGTCGGCTTGAACTTGCAGATGAGCTTCGCGGTCGTGTTCCAGGCATCCGCGTGCGAGCGCCGGATCTGCGCCTGGCGGAGGTTCTTGTAGTCGATGAGGATGTGCGAGAGGGGCGAGGGGACCGTGGCGTAGAGCATGCTGTAGATGGAGACGTCCAGGGCGGGCGGGATAAACACAAAGACGTTCACGTCCTCGTCCTTCACCTCGAGCGGCGCAGTGACCTTCACGCGGTACGTGACCAGGCCCGGATTCTCCTGCTGCACCACGGCCTGCGCGCTCTTGGACGGGATCTCCGTGTACCAGTGGAAGGTCCCGTTGGGGAGGACTTCGGGGATCTCCTCGCCGTCGTCCAGCTCCCGCACGACGTAGGGCACGAAGCCGTACGTGAAGATGGCGCGCACGGCCTGCCTGCAGAAGGTCCCGTAGTGCTTGTCGAGGAATTTTTGGAACTTATCCCCGCACCTCTCCCCGTCAATGCGGCAGTGAAGTCCCTGCGCCATGCAGGTCGCCTCGATGACGTTGAAGCACTGCAGGACGGTGGGCTCGTGCGTGACCAGCTCCCACAGGAGCAGCTTGCTCTCCGCTATGTCCCTCTGGCGGAGCGACGAGCGGTAACTGGCCACGTTCTGGAACATGAATCAGGTTTTTTTCGAATTGCGCGGGCGGAAGGGGCGCGTTGTGCTGGAGTTTGGGAGTTTTCCTTTAATAATTGGTCTTAGACATATAATATCTTCCTATCACCAATGAAAACCCCATTTTCGTCAAATAAACTTCGATCTGTATAATCCCAGCCGTCTTTACCCCCCTGTGCCTGCCGCGTCGGCCACGCAACGCTAGATTGTCCGGCCTGGCCCTGCGGTGTCGGCCACGCAGCGCCTTGATAACTCTGAACCGCCTGTCCCTGCCGCGTCGGCCCCGCAGCGCCTTGATACCTCGGGATCGGCACAGACTGCCAAGGTGCGGATCTGCTGCTGGAACTACTACTGCTGGAACTACTACTTGCTCCCATGGACTCTGATTCCATTTCCATGGATTCTTCAAAGGTCTTGACCGGCGCGAGGAGCTCGTACCCCTCCCCGTAGAACTCCCGGACTTTCTGGGCCACGGCGAAGTCTTCCTCGGCCCGTCTGAGCAATCGCTCGCTGTACTCGGTTAGTTCCTTGACATGTGCACGAAGTTGGAGTGTTTCGGAAGGATCACCCCCGCGTCGGCTTTTCAGAGCATTGTTCTCTTTAGTCATGTCCATAATCTTCTTGTCATACCCCTCTAATGATTGTTCTACTTCGATCATTTTTTGTCTGATACCCAGCGACTCTTGATATTGTGATATCATGTGTCCAGTCAGCATTAAACATATTTTGGGCAATATTGACATTCTCTCTCCTAATGGTGTTTCTGGAATGTATAAGCTGCCTAATTCCATATCACCAAATGCTTTATTCAGATTTTTTAAATAGTCAATCTTATCCAATACCTCTACATCACGATTATACAGTGTCTCTCTGTCCAAAAACAAATTGACCACTTCTCTTGTGCTTTGTTCCATTCCTGGTGGGTAATATATTGCCGTCCCGTCATACGTGCTATTTCTTATCAAGGCGCCACTACCAAGGATTTTACTTGGCAATGGAACCCCCTCTGGGACCATTCCTGGTGGCAATAAGCCGAAAACATCGTCTGCTGACATGCCAGGAATTATGTTTCCTTGATCATCTGAGTTCAAGCTTTCTGTAATCTTACATCCCAACACAATATACACCAATTTTAAATTGTCTCCGCACTCTGCTATGATGGACGGTAAAAACCTTACAATTGTCTGGTACACCAATTTCGCCCTTTCGAATGATGGGTGAATGATCTTCAAGTACCCTTCAATGATTAGAACAAGACCAAGGATAAGCTTTTGCGATTCTATGGACTCCAATATATTAACCAAGAACGCTACGTCAAAAGTCACAAGCGATTCCTTTCGAAACTTGGTGAGCACGTCAGTGAGCACGTCATCCCTCTCGCTCAGCGTATCCTTTACGCGACCGGAGTGCGTTGCCCAAGGCAAAAAACTCTCCAAAAAATCAAGCATGCTTTTGGTTTCTGCTATCCCGGTAAAATTTTCCGCTTGAACATGCTTCTCGAAATCTTCGTAGATATCCCTGCTGGTAACGTATATTCTATTCATCATACGCTCCTGAAACTCCACAGAATCCTCTAACACAGACCTCTCGACTTGTGTCGTCGAAGGCTTGTACGCAGACGACTGCAGAATTATGGCGCAAACTCCGAGCTCGCTCCCCATCATGTTGCTGATATTTTCCAGGGAAACCCTGTCTTGTTCATGATCATCCAAGAATTTGGCCACACTCTTCTCGTACGCCTCCATGCTCCGCCGCGTGAATGTCACCTCGTTCCGCAGGACTTCATACTTGTCCTCAGTGTACTCCGCGACCATCTTCCCGAAGTACTGCAAATCGTCGTCGGGTTCATTTCCATTCAAAAACTCTTGCAAGAATAAGCCGAAGAAGTGCAGCACCGCGTACAAGTTGTAATTTGCCACCTCATACAGCATAGCGCAGGTAAGGTGCTTGAAATCGTCTGGCATGGCTATGCCGTGATTGTCCCTCACGAACGTTTTAAGTCTCTCAAGGCTTTCTTCGTATGCCTCTCTGAAACTTTCCATGTCAAATTCGTTTAGATCTCGTTCACCAACTTTGGCTATGTGTGCCCTGCCGAGGATGTACTTGTACATGTGCATGATGAACTCGCAGCACATTCGGACAAACGTGGTCACCCACTTCAAGCTTCGGTCGTAACTCCCGGCTATCCCCTCCGCCGTGCACGACCCGACGTCTCCAGGGGGGGTCTGGAACAGGAAGTGCCACCCAGCGCCGATTGCGAGTTCCGTGCCGTCAGCTCCCGGTGGAGCGCCCGCATCCAACATCGCCAGGAGCTTATCCAGTGCCCGCCTGGCGTGGAATTTTATGTTATCCATCTTGAGGTTCTCGCCTGACACATCGTAATCTCTGAAGGGCGCTGCGGCCACTGCCGGGTCGACGCCGCGGGGCTGGCCTGCGCTTGGTCCACCTGCATATCCTTGACTTTGCTGGGTCTGCTGCGGAGGTCCAAGCCCTCCTTGGCCTGCCTGATCTCTCGGGATTGGAGGAGGAGGCGCCGGCGGAGGTCTCGACCCTCCGTTTGAAACCCGAGGGTCCAACTTGTCCAATTCAAAAACAGCATATTCATCTTCCTGACCGCCTCCATCAGAGCTTGCATGTTGTCCGGTGTCTGGCGGAGGCGGAGGCGGCCGCAGGGAGCCTCCACGTTGTCCGGTGTCTGGCGGAGGCGGAGGCGGGAATCTATGCCCCCCGTGCACTCCCTGCTGCCCGGTGTCTGGCGGAGGCGGAGGCGCAGGCGGCCGCAGAGAGCTTGGATCTGGTCTGGTGCCTGGCGGAGGCGGAGGCGGCCGCGGAGCCTCGTACTCAGAATCCTTCTCAAGAAAAAAGCTCCATTCTGCTTCGTTTACTATTGTAAACGACAGCTTCCCCTCATGCTGTCTTATATCCTCCTCATTAAACTCTCCAATTATTTCGAGAATCTCAACTAACTCGTCCAACTTCAGGCAGTAGCAGAGTTCTAACCTGTAATTCCGCAAATATAAGGCAAAATGGTACAGCTCCGCAGTGTCCGGGCACATGAAGTTCGATATGAGGCTGGTCTGGATGAACTGGAGCTGTTTTCGGAGTTCTTGGTAATACCAGTATGGATGTGTCTGGTTGCCTACAACCCCGGGTTCGGTCTCAAATTTTTCATGCCTGTCCAACACTTTGACAATATTGTGAAGTTCCCCCAACGGTGGGAAGTCTCTCCTTGCAGCAACACCATATTGGTGCCACATAAAAAATAATTGGATGATGAACTTTCGCATCTCGACTAACCCAAGCATACTTTTGTGCTTTTGATGGACCGCATTGCGTAAAGCGATGTAGCTGCGCACGTCCTCCACGCTCAGCTTACCATTCTCTGTCTTGGGCTGGTAAATCTTGTAAATGCCCTGGAAATACGTCATCATCTGTTCTACCACAGTGTCCTTTGGGTCAGGTTTCAATTCTTTTAGAAAACCATCACACTGAATCAAACAATTGTAAAACTTTTTCGTCAGATTCAACACTTGATCCCGTTTTTCTGCACCTCCCCCCAGCACCCGCTGATCCAATCTGGCGATATGGTTGTTCAATAATTCAATATCGAACACCTTTTCTCTGTCCAGAAATAATTTAAGTTCTTGTCCAAACAGCTTCTCAGTTTCATCTACAAGCTTCAGGTACACGTACCTATCCGCCAATTCTCGGCATCTTGTTTGGATTTCCTCGTCAGTCATACTTCTATTGTGTTGAACCACAACAGCATACAACGCCCTCGCGTGACCTCCAAGGGTGGTAATGTGCAGGGTGAGCATATACGATATCTGCTTCTGTATCCACACCGCTTGCGCGGGGAACATTTGACTGTAAACCTTCCAGATGAACTCCATGTATCCGGGGCAGCCATTGTCTTCTGACTGTGCTTCTACTTCACTCGAAATCAGAAACTGTATGAATCTCGACACACTGCATTTCACGTATTCGGTATCGCCTTCCCACTTTGATTTTGGTGTCACACCCTCGTTGGGGTCATCTATCACTGGTTTGGAGCCTACCATAGTCTCCAAGAGGGAATTTGCTGATAGAAATGCAATGTTCTTGGGGAATTCGATGTAATTTCCCAGTCTTTTCGTGCATCCATTCATGATGTGCTCCTTTACGGAATCATCGCATTGACAGATCCAGAGGTATTTTTTTAGGTGAGTCGTGAATTCAACCAGTAGCTGAAGGTACTTTTTGTGTGATTCTACATTCTCTGAGGGTATGTGACAGACCTGAAAAATGCGCGTCTCCGCGTCGATCAAAGCATCGGCTTCATTTATATCTCGAATCCCCCGATTCGATGTCAGCTCTGCCTTGAAGAGGCCATCAGATTTGCTAATTACTCCGCGTAGACACCATGTCTCGAATTTCTTGGATAGTCGACTGAAAGCGTCCATGATTTTGCGCGTCGCGACTCGTACTGGCACATCCTGCCGAGACACTATGAATTGGATTCCGCTGACAGAAAACTCCGCCGCACATTCATGAAATATTTTAAAAAATTCACTAATATCTTTCCGCGGCGCTATGGCATGCATAGTTCTCGCCAGGATATCCAGGAAGTCCACGCCTCTCGGTAAATTTGCCACCGGCATGCGCATCAGGTGATCCATGACTGACTTAAACGCCCTATGTACAAAGATGCTAAAAGAACGCTCCAATGCCATCGTTAAACGCACATTTCCTACGTAATCATAATAAAACTTCCAGCACTCCTTGAACACGAACACCTCTTCATCAGACGCGATCAACATTTTGGGCGGAGGCAAGCTTTGAATGACTGCGTCTATGTCGCGTGGGACGCGGTTCAAATCATAGCTCTTTCGTGCAATTACGCCGACATACGTCAGCAGAGGCACGGTAATCAGTGGGCGCAGCGGTGGTTGGCTGAATTCCTTTGACAATTCCGAAATAAATTCCCTATCTTCATCTGAGATGTCGCGTGCCTGCCCCCCTCCTCCGCGGTCTCCCGGGTTGCCCCCGTCTCCCGTGCCGCTCCCGTCAGGATCTGCTGGCCGATCCGGCCGATCTCCACGCCGATCCGCATTCACACTGGGATCTGCAGCCCCGCCTCCGCCTTCTCCACTGCCATCCTTTCCTACCTCCTCGACATCCATATCCGCTTCTCCACTGCCTTCCTCCCCTACCTCCTTGACATCCTCAGCCTCTTCCTCTGCAATTGATTGCAATGCACGTTGGATTCTATCACCCTTGATTTGGCCCGAGAATATGCCATGGTGCTTCGCCAGATGCCCCTGGCACCTCAAAACTTTTTCATTTGCTTTCTTAAGATCTTTGCATTTTTCTTCAATCTTTATCACGACCACACACATATCGTCTATTGACTTGTTCAAATCTGCCAATACACTGTTGTCTCCTGATTCTAATGTCTGAAAAAAACCGTCTAATTTTTCTTGCATGCCTTCAATCAATGCGACCTCCGCTCTCAATTCACTCTCGATCACCACCGTCTTACCGAAGACAAGCATGAATTTTGATTGTGTTCTGGACGCACTCTGTATTACCATGTCGTCGGTGATTCCTGCACGCTTCAAATCTTGGCCGACTGCATCGACGGTCGCCATAACTGCATCATTTAACTCTTTTTTCATCACGTGTTTATCCACAAATGGTCCCACTTGATCTATCAAGATTCTTAGGTCACTCATGCTCATGTGGGTTTCTCGAGGTTGAAATTCATTCAACAGGATTTTCCACATGTTTTTAATTCCAGCTATGACTTTGTTCAACTTATCATATACACCTTCCAACTTCGCTAAATCACCTTTCAATTTGTCTATCACGTCCACTGAGATATCGCTGCCTGGTTGAAAATTTGCAACTATTTCATTGATAAAGGCTTCCGAAGGATCTCGTATACTGTTCAAATCTTTTACGAACTTAACCTTATCAGATACATACCTTTCAAAAATTTGTATCACTTTTTCAAGTGGATACACTAAAAAATTGTCTCGAATTAAACCTCTTCGAACATTCTGATTTAGAGCATAAGGACTTATCGAATCTTTGTGACCACTCACAAAATCGTTGACTTCTCGTTCGAGTCCGTTAACCTCGTCAAGTGATGACTTTACCATGCCATCAATTATTCCAATTTCGTTCAAAACCGACTGAAATTCGGGAGGGAGTGTTACTTGCGCCCCCTCTTCACTTTTATCGCCTGCCCCAACTCCACTTCCCGCTGCGGCTGCTGCGGCTGCTGCCGCGGCTGCTGCTGCGGCTGCTGCTGCCGCTGCTGCTGCTGCTGCCTCTGCATCATCCACACGCTTTTGGGCAGCCTCTTTGGCTTTTTGTTTAGCTGCATCTCTTGCTTGTTGGGCTATTTCTTCTTTTGTAGGCTGTCGTCCTCCTCGTCCCACTACTGATCCTCCGCCTCCGCCTGCTGGTCCGCCCGCGCCTCTGCCTTTGCCTCCTCCACCGCCTCCGCCTCTGCCTGCTGATCCGACTGGTCCCTTACCTCCGTTTCCGCTTTTTTTGCCGCCCTTCAACATCCCCAAGTGCACTCCGTGCTCGTCAAATTCGTCGTCCTGACTACCCCCCTCCGCCTCCAGTTCCGTCATGAGCTCCTCAAACGTGGCCGTCGTCGTGTTGGGGTCTTCCTCCCCCGCGCCTGCGCCGGTTCCTAGCTTGCTCAGCTCCTCCTCCACTTCCGCCTCCCATTCCAGTGTCGACCCTGGCTGCCATACCTTCCTGGCGTGGAGCATGGCCTTCTCAGGGGTTTCCTTTTGCAGCCGCCGCGCTGGGTCTCCGCCCTAAATACGCCCGCGCAGTACAAAAACCGCTGCAACACAGGTTACTGCAAAGCGATGTCCAAGTCCCGCCTGTCGGACTCGCTGGCCCTGCACCCCCTCACCGACGACGAGCGGGCGACCGGGGAGACCATGCTGTCCCGCGACGCCTCCGGTCGACTCCTGGTGATGCCCACGCACCACTTCGGGGACTACGGGGACCTCACGGGTTTCCGATACGACTGCGCCGGGTCGGCCGCGGGGAGCTGCCTGCCCGTCTCGCGGAGGATGTTCTACGGGCACACCCTGGTGGAGGTCCTGGGCGGCGAGGCGGAGATCATGGCGGTCATGTCCAGGCAGGCGGAGAACAGGGAGGTCATGGCGAAGTTCCTGAGGGACACGGAGGCGGCGCGCGCCCCCGCCCTGCTGGACTGCATCCCGGACAACAGCGACGCGCTGACGGGGCACGGCCTCATGCAGGCGAATTGTGTTGGGTTTCATTTATTCTAGATGCAGGCGAACCGTGCTGTTTTTCGTTTGTTCTAGAATGTTCTGTAGGTGTAAAATCAAGTTTTAAATTTCAAATTTTATTTTTCTGTGGTCGTCGAAGCGACGCGTTTATAAAATTCGCCCCCCCCGAGCAGGGCACGGACCTCCGGACCATCGACTCGAAGGCCTGGTCGCCCGAGGTCCCCGAGTGCATCGGGCTGTACCACGCGTACCTCCGGGGCTACAACAGGGACGTCCGGGCCCACAAGATGTTTTTGATTTGCTCGGGGGGGCTGGAGAAGGCCTGCGATGCGTTCTGCAATCTGCTGATCGACGTGGGCGACAAGTGGACGGCCAAGGAGGTCGCGGAGAGCGAGGAGGCGTGGTGGCTCCGGAGGGCGTGCCAGCGCGGGAGGTGCAGGCTCATCGAGCGGCTGGCGAGCGCGTTCGGGGTGCGCGTGCAGTCGATTCAGGTAAAAACTGACAAATTCATTGTAACACCCATCCCATTTTTTTATTCGACTGGGAATTATTTATGCAGACTTGAAAAATTGAGCCAGATCCGTTAATCCACCTAGTGATGAGCCGCGAGATTCGAGAGCTACTCCAGCTTTACATGAATTTCCAATCGGGGAAAATAACCATCCGGGACAAGAAGTGGAATTTGGAAGATTTTGCGCAGTACATAGCTGAATTCGCAGAACAGAAACTTCACAGCAGTCAAGAAGTGACCGAATACCTCTGCAGTCACAGATCATTGAAGAACAAGGACCTCGCTGACGAATTTAGTCAGCGCTTGGTTGATTACCTCAACGAGAGCTATCCAAGGCACATCACTTCTTATCAAGTGATGTCACGAAACGGCATAACCGAAATTCACCTGACAGTGAGATATCGCAGGTTCGTGCGCGTCCAGAATCTGCTACTGAGGTACACCAAGTTTGCATTGCCAGAGAACATGAGAATGAAGTTCCGTGCAGAAGAGTACACTCTGCCCAATTACACAAAAATGATAGTCGATTTCTCCAGAAAGAAGTCTCCCAAAGAGAGTGCACACGAAACAGAGACTATCTTCGCGCTCAATGAGGATCACTGCTTACATCGATTTCAAATGACTAACATTGGAGTATTCCTCGTAAGTGAGTTGAACAGAAACAACAATCAAAACGTGCTCGATTACGAGATCAAGAGAAGCACAGCTGGCAAACAAGAGCTGTTCTTGGTAAGATCCGATCGTCGGTGGCTGAAAAAAAACAGACCCCAGGTGTTGCCAGAGGATACGGATGGGGACAGCAGTGACGCCGGTACAGACGTCTACAGGCTTTCTGCAACGATGACAGACATTGGAGCTGTTTTACTAACTCTGAAAAAGCGCCTGTCCATCCTAGAAACTTTCCATTTTGACGTGCTGTGACCGCGATTTCGACAGGACATCCAGGCCCACTCCCCTGCGAGCGTGGCGGTCCCCCTGACGGACACGCTGGAGCACGACTTGACTTGCCACGGCGAGGTGGTGTCTGTCTTCAACGGCTGCTGCGACACGACCAAGCCGTTTAACGGAATATTAGCGAGAATGCACCCCGCGGAGGGCTACTGGCTGTTCAAGGGGGCAAACCGCGGCGGGGGCTTCGGGTCGACTTTCGGAGATCGCAGGGTCTGCGGGGCTTTCCCCGCGACGCAGCCGCGCGTGGACAGGGTGCAGAGCGTGGCGGTCCCCGGGAGCGCCGAGTGCGTGGTGAGGCTGGGGCAGGAACCGCCTCCAAAGTTCGAGAAGTACATGTGCTTCGACGAGGCGTACCTCAAGACGCTCGAGAAGATGCAGTGGGACAGAGACAACGGCGTGGTGGAGCTCATGCCCATCATTGTGGGGATGCCTTGAGGTTTTTCGGGGACTTCTGTGCTGGTAGGGGCTATCCTATCTGGACCGGAAGAGAATGGAAGACCCCAAAAACTTCGCGGAGAGCCTCAGGAGCTGCGTGGCGTACATCGAGAAGTGCAGGCACGACCCGGGGACCACCAAGGAAGACGTGTTGGTCGGCCTCGAGGAGCGCGTGAGCGACATGATGACCAAGATGCTGGCGGCCCCCACGGCCACGAGCTACTGCGTGTTCAGGCTGGAGGACCACGAGGGGTTCGCGTGATACTGGTCACTGCCAAGTAAAACTTCAAAAATCCATCGTATTCACCAAGGCCCTGCCTCGCCCCCGCTCGGCTCGTTCGACGGGCCTGACCACCTCCAATTCCACAGCGGGCTTCTCTCCTTGCGCCGGCGCGCTCGGCGCGGGCTCCGCCGCGACTCCCGCGCGCTCCCTCTCGATCAGCCCCAGCTCCTCGTCCACGTCGATGTCGTCTTCCTCCGCGCCCCCCACCGAGTTCACCAGCGGGGTCGCGAGCACCGTCGTGAGCTCCGAGGCCTCCCTCATCTGGTCGTCGAGGTCGTTCATGACCGTCTCCGCCTCCTCCAAGCCCTGCCCGACGCCCGCCTTGCGCAGGGCCTCGCTCGAGAGCCGCAGGGACTCCATGAGCTGCCTGTCCAGCGCCGAGGACTGCAGGGCGTCCAGCTGCTTGTCGATGAGCGCGATGCCCGACCGCACTTTCTCGAGCCGCGCCACGACCCTCTTGCGCTCCAGCAGCGAAAACCTCGCCCCTGCCAGGTCGCCCTGCCGCTTCTTGTCGCCCGCGGCCTTGGCCAGCTTCTCCGCGTGCCTCGCCAGCTCCGCCTCGCGCCCCGCCAGCCCGGACCGGCAGCTCTCCAGGTTCTCCTCGGCGTCCCCCACGCCGTCCTCTGCCAGCGGGGCGATCCTGCTGCGGGCCCGCAGGTACACTCCGGCCACGGCTTCGTACAGGCAGTTCATGCGCTCTCTCAGACGACGTAAGTCCCAAAAATCTGAAATACTCCCGGCGAGGGGGTATTAAAAGAGCACGGCGCTTCCCTTCGCCAGCACACACCGCGCGAGTGATGGCAGCAGCAGGCGGTGGTCCAGTGGTCACGGCCCAGATGATGCAGGCGGATCCCGCCGCGGAGGTCACAACACTCATTCGGACTGCCGGAGAACTGCTACAGAATGCGAGACAACAACTGCACGAAAGCATCCAAAGCGAAGCAATGTTTTTACTCACAGGGACCCACGAAACATTCAACGGATTAGAACGTATTACCACTCAACTAAGAACCCTCACATTCATCAGGACGCACTTCTCCCTGGAACTCATAAGCAAGTGGAAGAAGTACGCGGAACTCAACAAACAGACCTATGAGATCTACCATCCCATCATCATAGATCCCGACGCAGAGAGGTCGTGCCTCCTCACACTGACATACTTCGGGACAGGGGCGTCTGAGATGCTGATGCATGTCGATGTGCCTCGAGGGACTCCAATAAACTCACCGAAAACAAAAGACATCCCGCAGGTCGTCGGCGTCATGCTCGACCGCTGCAAGGCACAGGCGACGTTCATAGAGCAGGCCATAACCAAGCGGGTACACCAGGGTAGAGGCACCGCAGAGGAGAGGCAGGCGGAGATCCGCGAGCTTCTCGAGCGAGACGAGCAGCACATTGCACTGAGTTCTGTCGTATCACTGATCGAAGGAGCTCTGCAGAGGAACGGGGGGCCGCAAGGCTATTGGGCTGAAAGGAACAGAACAGGTACTAGGAATCCGGGATTATCTGCCAAGGGGGACCAATTCAATCCGTCGTCCACTGAGTCAGACATACACTTGAGCGATCCCACCACCTCCAACTCAAAAACGGACTACATCACCGTGGAGTACGATAGGCGAAACCCCGACAACGCTCCCGAGGGATCCAAGACCAAGGTTCACGTCGTAATGAAGTATGCACATCCTCAGAGCGTGAAAATGGGCGCACAATACGACCAAATGACGGAAGCAACAATACGATTCTGCAACGGACTTCAGCGAGGCATGCAGGGGGAATTCGAGGTCACCGTGCAGGCAGGTCAAGACAGGTTCGTCTTGAACTTGGCAGAGTATGGAGGCTACGGCTCTACATGGGTCGACGGCTTCACCATGAAAGCTCAAAATGCACCCGACATGGACAGACTGTTCAGAAGTGCATTCGACTTCACAAGTCCATATGTTAAGTTTGAACACAACGAAACAAAACACACACTCATGAAGAGCAGGGGGAAAATCAACGAAGTGACTGCCATGGTCGAGGCCGTGCGCATGGGATACCGCAACGGCGTAATAGACGAGGATTTCACCAAGCAAGTGACAGACTTCTTGAAACGAGACGACGACGAGAATGATTTTGCCTACAAAGACAGGATCCTGAGCAAGGCCCGCGCCTACTACACGTCCGAAAATCCCAACGTGCACCTGGGCCCCTGCGGTGACAGGGCCATGTTCATCATCAACGTGCAGGGCCGAATCTTCGGGGCGCGCACCTACACCAAGAACATGCACAGGCAGCCATTGATAGTCCCCCGCGGCTTGATGCAGGGCGCGGCCCCCGGCCCTGTAGACGAAACAAACTTCGGGGGTCCAAACCGCGATCGGCAGCACTCGCAGCCCCAGCACCCCCCCCGCAGGAACCAGAGGGGGCCTGGGGCTTACATGCCCCAGCCCCCGGGAGACCTCGCAGACGCCTTCGCCACGATTCTGGAGCGCCTGGGGAAGTTCGAGGAGCTGTACTTGAGAGACTCCGTGCGAAACGAGCAGGAGAAGGCGGAAGGCAAGTCAGGGGCAGTGGCGAAGTCCGACTTCCAACGACTCGAAGAAATGGTCGCAAAGGCCCTCCACAAAGAGGAGGAGCTGCAAGCACAGAGGCGAGCGGAAGAGCTGGACCCCAACCAGACTATCGTCATGGTCCCCGACGTCGACCCCGAGCTCATGCTGTGGGGCTACACTGTCGAGCCAAGGACCTACGCCACCGTGCCGTTCAGTATCACCATGTCGGGCGTCCCGTTGATGACGGTGGTAATCAACCAAGTACCAGACGGAAGCGGGGC
>Ga0078894_10002852_pt1 | contig 13090 bp, 12 predicted proteins | sample LauGreSu1BDMLBSD_2_FD_67506 | JGI IMG/M metagenome (GOLD analysis project Ga0078894, IMG submission 67506) | Freshwater lake microbial communities from Lake Michigan, USA - Su13.BD.MLB.SD (version 4) (version 4) | ecosystem: Environmental > Aquatic > Freshwater > Lake | place: Lake Michigan...
AAATGTAGTTGACGATTTGGAGGAAGATGTATCAAATGATTCGAATGCACAATCGGCATCAGGACCTACCGGCTCATCTGGTACTACAGACTTACTTTTAAGTCAGACAGGGTCATCAGGACCAAGTGGACCATCATATATTTCTGGTTATGATTATTTGTCGGCAACTGGATCTAGTTAAATTTTTTATTATTAATAATTAATAATAAAAAATCATATCGTTATATAAGCATGTTTCATTGTTTTATTATTAATTTCTGGATAATTTTTTATAAGAAAATCGGCTAATATTTTTCCTGATTTCTCTTTTCCTCTATTATTAACAAACCAATCTCTTGCTTTATAACTATCATAATTATTCAAAAGATTATTTAAAGCTGGAATAATATCATTTTCATTTGTAAAAAACTCTCCTGTTACTCCTGGAATGATATTGTGCCATCCTCCAAAAATACTATAATTAACTAAAGCAGGAACATTATAGCAAAGAGATTCTGTAATTACACGAGGAGAAGCATCTGATATGTTTGGCACAAAAATAAACTTTGATTTTTGTATTTCTTTTTGAAATTCATGAAAAGGTAAAAATGGTATAACTTTTACAATTCCATTACATTGATCTGTAAATTTACAGTTTTCTCTTCCTATTAATACTCCTTTTAATTTATATACTCTACACATAACTTCTAAACATTTTTTTGCTAAATCCCAGTTTCTATTGTAAGATTGCCATCCATTTTCACATTTATCATTATCTTTCAAACAAATATAAATAAAATCATATTCTTTTTTAACAGACGTATCCGGTTTATAAGCGACAGTATCTTTAAGATCTGCTTCAGTCATTAACAATAATGGAATTTTTGAATCTATCATTTCCTGTGTAGGTTTTCTAAAGCAATAAAGCCAGGATGATGCCATTTTTAAGTAATCATGGTTTCTTATTTCATGAAAACGATCTTCAAAGGGATTTTTTATTTTAGAAGGAAATTCTAAATAACTAGATATTCCGCAAAATTTTAATCCTTTATTTTTATATTCATCATATAATTTCTCGTGTTTTTCTTCTCTAAAAGGAGCAGATAATAATATTATATTAAGTTTCTTTCCATTTTCATCGTATAAATTTTTAAAGGGAAATTGAACGGTTGGAATATCATCTGTATAGTATTCGTATATGCTGGAAAAATAATAAACAGATAATAAGGCTAAAATAAAAAATAGTACAATTTTTATAATGGTCTTATTCATTTATTAAATAAAATAAAAATGAAATTTAAACTATTTATATTTAATCAATTAAATCTCTAATAAGATGAGTACTAGTTTAGCCACATCATTAAATTCTCTCAAGAATTTTTCAAATTTCCCGTTGTATCTGTCTCTTAAAAAAGACGAATTTAAAGAAATATCGAATGAACAAAAAGATGATCTTGTAAGTTCTATTAAAAATATGAATGAAGATCAACATGAAAAAATATACGCGTTAATTAGAGCTTATCATCTTGATCACGATAATAATATCCAACAAATTCCATACAACGGAAAGAATTTAAAAAGCGGACTTAAGTTTGATCTAGATTGTATTCCGAGTAAACTACAATATATCCTTTATGAATTTTCTAAAATTAAATAACAAGATAATTTATAATATTATATTATAAATTATTAAATGTTAACATTCAAAAAACCATACAATTGGAATAATCTTGCGTTTTATGAAAAAATAAGATATTATGGTAATATATTGACAAAAGAATATTCTGATTATGTTGATAAATTAAAATCAAAAGAAATTGTAAAAAATATATGTGGAGATTTGATACAAATTTCTCCTGTTATAAAAGTACTAAAAAATATATACGATTTAGAGAAAGAAGATCTTTCGATAAACTATATTATAAAAGGTTCGCATGGAAGTAAATATAATATAAATATAACTGAAACTACAACAATAGATGAATGTTTTAAAAAGTTAAAAACATTCAATAAAAAATACAATCCTCATGGAAATGAAAAACAGTATTTATATCTAACCCCAACGTTTTTTATAGAAGAAAAAATAGAAGATTTTTATAGCGGAAAAAATGGAAAAGCTACTGTTTTTATGTTTCGTTGTATATACGGAAAACCAGTTAGTATTGGAATAATGTACTGGGATGAAAAAGACTGTTACATGAATAACTATTATATAGACTGGAGTCCTATTAAAGAAACTATCCCAATCTTTATTAATATAAATGACATAAAAGAAGATGTAAATAGAATGATTTTATTATCTTCTATGTTATCTTCTAATTTTGAATTTGTAAGAGTCGATTTTTATCTTGATAAAAATAGAAATATATACTTTAGCGAATTTACATTTACACCTTCTGCTGGATTTATGACATACCCTTCTAAAGAAATTGAATATGATCTTGGGAAATCTTGGATATAAAATAAATTAATTCCCAATCAAAGCCGTAGTCATGATAGTTTAAAAATTCTTTTAAATAAGTTATCAAGTCGTCTTTGTGAAATAGGTCAAGTCCAAATAAGTTTATTATAAAATCCTTCATTTCTTCTTCATTATTAAAACTCCATTTATATTTTTTATTATATACATCAACAATAAAACCGCAATCTTCAAGCATTTTTTTATCATCCATATCGAAAAAAATTCCTTTATGTCCTTTACTATTCCATTCATTAACAAATTCATTCAACCATTTATCTTGTTTTGAGTTTTTTATAACATCTCCTATTACAAATAATCCGTCATTTTTTAGAATTCTTTTAAATTCATTGTATATTTTTGGACGTTCTTCAACAGGAACGTGATGAAAGCTTGTCAATACAATAATCCTATCAACACTTTTATCTTCTAAAGGAATATTATCATAAGAACATAAATTATAACCCATAGAAGCAAAATCAGGAGATGTTTCAAACTCGTGATATCTTATATTTTTATTTAAAATATATCTTTTTAATTCAGTTCCAGCGCATGGGATATTTAGAACCACATTATCATCTTCAATTCTCATCATTTCACATGCTATTTTAAATTCATTTTCCATTACGCGTGGATACTTGTTAACAGCATAAAGATATTTTTGGTATCTTTTTTCAAATGATTTAATATAATCCATTTTATATTATACTTCTTTCATATAATATAAATAAAAATGAATTAAAAGATTAACATATATAACATATAAATAAATTTTAATCTTGAAAATGAATGGTTATATATACATTAGAGATCATTACTCTTATAAAGAATATAACTGTTGCAAATTGGGAAAGACTAGTAATTATATAGATAGAGATTCAACATATACAACTGGTGAAATTGTAAGAGGAAAATTTATAATTATATATGAAGTTCCTCTTGATAAAATGGATATGATAGAAAAAGTAGCACACATGGCATTTAAGGAATATAATGTGTTATTTGACGGAGGAAAAGAATTTTATGATTATGTTATAGTAACTTTAATTGACTCTTTTTTTCACAAAGTAAATAGTATATTTAAGATTTCTTGTAGAAAATTAGATTCGGAAGAAATAGATAGTATGATAAGAAATATAAGAACAAAGAATAATAAAATTATAAAAGATGATAAAGATTATGATTATTTCTTTGATCTATATAATAATTTTAAAGAAATAAATCCAAGAAAAGACCAAGAAGAAATTATTGTGAAAGCAATGGAATATTATAAAGATCCCATAAACACGAAAGGTCTACTTGTTATTCCGTGTGGAGCTGGAAAAACAATGATATCATTATGGTTATCTTTGAGATTTCGTTCTTTTATGAATATTAAAACTATACTTATTGGGGTTCCTAATAGATTATTATTAAAGCAATGGGAAAAAGTAGTTAATTTGTTATTACCCGATTTTAATTGTTTTCTTGTTGATGGAGATATTGAAGAAAATGATATTGTTTTATATACACAACAAAATCAAAATAAAAAATATGTAGTGATTACAACTTATGCATCTTCTTTTAAATTTTCAACTATCAATGATTTTGTATTTGATGTTAAGATATTAGATGAAGTCCATCATTTAACTTCTAAAAAAAATGAAGATATTGAACAAAAGACTTTTATTAAGATTCTTAATATAAAGTGTGTTAAACAAATCGGATTGACAGCCACACTTAAAATTTTAGATTCAGAAAAATCAGAAATAGAATGTATTTCTAGTATTTCTAATGATAATAATGAATATTTTGGGAAAATAATTGATAAAAAGACTCTTTTATGGGCAATTCATGAAAATATTATTTGTGATTATGTTATACAAACAATTGTTACAGATAATTATAAGTTTATAGAGACTTTTGATTATTTATCGATAGATAATGATTCTGACAAGAGACTTTTTATAAGCGCTTTTGTTTCTTTGAAAAGTATAAAAGAAGGTTGTTCTCATCATCTTCTTATATATAACAATAACAAAGAGAATTCTATCAAAATTATTTCGTATATCAATATTGTAAAAGAATTATTAAATATTGATAATGTATTTTGTTCAAGTTATAATAGCGACATGAAGAAAAATGAACAAAAGAGAATTTTAAAAGATTTTGAAAAATCTAAATACGGAATTATAAGTTGTGTTTATTGTTTAGGTGAAGGATGGGATTTTCCAATTCTCGACGGAGTAGTTTTCTCTGAAAATATGAGTTCAAATATTAGAATTGTCCAATCTGCTCTTAGAGCTAGTCGAAAAAATATTTTAGAGCCTGAAAAAATAACAAAGATTATTTTGCCTGTTTTATATAAAGATGATTTTTTAGATAATGAAAATAATGATGATTTAAGAAAAGTAAAAGAGGTAATTTATCAAATGAGTTTAGAAGATGAAACTATAATAGAAAAATTTAAAGTTTTTAAAGTTGTTGATCGAAAAGATGAGAAAGAAAAAGACGAAAAAGAGGAAAATAAATACGAGTTTGGAGAATACGATGAGGTTATGACTAAAGCTCTTAGACTTAAAACAGTGTCTAGAATTCAATTGAATCTTACTTATGAAAAAACAAAGAAAATAATCAAACCTTATCATTTAAATTCAAAAGAAGAATATTACGACTTATGCAAGAAAGATGTAAGACTTCCGGAAGATCCAGAGGAGACATTTGAAAAAACATTTTTAGGGTGGTTTGATTATTTAGGAATCGATAATGAATATTATGACTTAGAAACATGTAAAACTAATGTTTTAAAATATATAAATAATAATGATAAAGAATATAAAAAATATACAAGCAAGTCTGATTATACTACTTTAATAAAACTTTTAAAAAAACAAGATGATATGTTTCCTCCGTTTGGGTTTTGGTTAGAATATTATAAAATTAATGATTTAAGTCAAATTTTTAAAACTTCTAAAAAAGATAAAATTGTAAAGTTTTAGTCTTTAAAGTAATTTTTACTTGTCCAAACAAGTAAAAATTTATTATTATTATAATTTTAAAATTGAAACTAAAAAGTAATTTTTACTTTATTTAAAAGAAACTATAATAATAAAATCGAGAATGTCAAAGTATAATTGTCAATATTGCAACCACGAATTTCGTCAAAAAGTCGATCTCGATAGACATCTTAAAAAGAAAAATGGATGCATTCCGATTAGTAAATTTCCTGAAATTGTTAATTCATCATCTTTGTCAGGAAAAACAAATGAAGTGAGATCTGTTTTTAAATCATGTTTAGATCATTTGAGAAATGACGCAGGCCATTTAATAGGGGATGATGCGTTTATGGAATTGTCTCGTTTTATCATTTTAAAACAAAGTGAAAATCATATGATAAATGGATTAATTGATATTTATAATATGAAAAAATACAACCAAATTTCAATTCAAGAATACACAGAAGATCAATTTAAGAAAAATATTGAATATGTAAAATTCAGTAATTTTATTGAGTATGTCAAAAATCCAGAAAAAGAAGAAAATATCAAGAACGTATATGACAATTTTTTATGGGATCAAGTTTTGTCCAAACTTGATCAATTTAAAGATGTTTTTCCTGAAGGAAAAAACTCTTCTATAAAAGAATCTAAAACAATCAAAAAGATAGTAATTACATTATCTTCTATTGATTTTGATAAGTATGATTTTGATATTCTCGGAGAAGCCTATGAAAGTATTTTTGTTGATGCTGTATTTGGAGCAGGAGGAAATAAAAAAAGCGAACTTGGTCAATTTTTTACTCCACCAAAAGTTAAAAAGTTGTTATTATCTTTGACTAATCCTTCTTTAAAATATGATGAAAATAAAAATCCAGAAATCGAAAGTGTTTTAGAACCTGCTAGTGGAACTGGAGGAATTTTAAACTCTGTTATTAAACATTATAATAAATATGTTAAATCAGATGAAATCACAAGTGTTCAGTTACGAGAACAACTTATTAAAAATATTCACGGAATAGAATTAAAAGACAAAATTTTTAATTTATGTCTATCAAATATGCTTATTAATACCGGCACAATTCTGCCAAATGTTATATGTGCTGATAGTATTCGTAAATATCACAATAAAAAAGTAGATGTAGCTATCGCAAATCCTCCTTTTTCTGTTAACATTCCTTATGAAGATTTGCCAAGATCTTTAGGAGGATGGGATATATTGAATGATTATATTCCAGTAGAAGCAACTGGAGCAAATTCTGAAATGTTATTTTTACAAATGATGATCCATTGTTTGAATATTAATGGAAGATGTGCTACAGTAATGTTGGATGGTAATAAGATGTTTGGAACGTCTTCTGGATATAACAAAGTGAGAGAATACTTGATGAAATCTTGCGAACTACATGAAGTTATTATGTGTCCTTCGGGAACATTTACATCAACAGGGGCAAAAACGTGTATTCTTTTTTTTACAAAGAGAAAAGACAGGAAGGATGTTTTGCAAATCACGGGAGAAGATAAAAAACGTCGTTTAAAATTTGCAGAAGGACATTGTACTAAAACAGTCAAATTTTATGAATTTAATCCAGATACGGAACAAAAATATCATCTTCTTGATGTAGATATCTCAAATATTTCAAAAAATAATTATAGTCTTTCTTATTCGGAGTATATCAAAAAAGAAGAAAATGTAAAGTATAATTATGATAATTATGATAATATTGAAATTAAAACATTAGGTGATGTATGCGAATTTAAAAACGGAAAAGGCATTAAAAAAGATGAATTAGTAGAAGGAGATTATCCTGTTATTGGTGGAGGACAAAAACCGATGGGTTACCATAACCAATATAATAACGAAGAAAATACTATTTTATGTTCTTCTAGTGGCGCATATTCTGGTTATATTAGTAAATATAACACAAAGATATGGGCTAGCGACTGTTTTTCAATTAAGCCAAAAGATAACTTATCAAATTTATACTTATTTTATTATTTAAAATTTCACCAAGAAAATATATATAAACTTCAAAATGGAGCAGCACAGCCTCATGTTTATTCAAAAGATATATCAAACATTGAAATTCCAATTCCTTCGTTAGAACATCAAAAAGAAATAGTTGAATTTTTAGATAAACTTTTTGAAAATTCGAAACTAAAATTAGGAGATATATCAAAATATTATGAAAATAATGAAGATAATGGAGATAATATGTTTTCTCTTCTTTTAAAAAGTGATTATAAGACTTTTGAAGAAATGATAAAATGGCAAGAACAATCAATTCTTATTCAAGAACAAATTGACTTTCTAAAAGAACGTAATAAACGTTATATTTATCTTTCTTCAAAAGGCTCAAACGATCATAAAAAATTAGGTGACGTGTGTGAAGTAAATCAAGGAAACTCGCTAACTAAAACAGAAATGATTGATGGTATATACGATGTTATTGGTGGTGGAAAAATTATTGGAAAACATAATCAAAAAAATAGAGATGGCAATGATTTTACATTAACTCGTGTTGGTGATATTAATATTAATTATATTGATAAACCATATTATTTAACAGATAATGGATTTTCATTAAAATCAAAACAAGAAGACAATACGACTAAATACGTATATTATTTACTTTCACATAATAAAGATTATTTAACAGATTTGTATAAAGGAACGGCACAAAAAGTAATTTCAAAAACAAATTTAAAATCAATAAAAATCCCAATCCCATCTATAGAAAGACAAAAAGAAATTGTAGAGTATTGCGAAAAAAATGACACTGTTATATCTTCTTTAGAAAAAGAAATTGAAATGAATAAAGAACTTGCATCACAATTTTTAAAAGATATATTAAAATCTAATGTGCTAGAAAAGTATGATGTGTTTGATGCATCTGAACACTCTAATCATGAAGAAAATGACAAAAAAGACGAATCTACTTCAACTAGTCCTAAAAAGATTATTCATGATTCTCCTAGATCTTCAACCGCTTCGTCAACGATAGAAGATAAAAAACAACTAACGAAAAAAACGATTCTCGAACTTAAAGAACAAATTAAAAAAATGGGAATTAAAAAATCTGTTTCCAAACTCAAAAAAGAAGAACTAATTGATACTATTATAAATGGAAACTAATTATAAACATTATAAACATTATAAACATTTAAAGCAACAGAATGCTTTAAATGTTATTCTATATTTTAGAAAAATATATTTTTATTAACAGAATAAAAATCTTCATAAGAATCTTTATATTTTAAAGGATCTTTTCCTCTCAATTTAATATCAATTCTATTGATCAATTTTAATTGATAATATGGAGCATAAATTGAATACAAAATACCGTTTCCTAAAGCCACTATAATTCTATTTCCTAAAACATCATGAGGAGGTTCATATGAACCTCCTAACGATCTAGCCACCCCATATATTCCTGTGCAAATGCAATATGTAAATAATTTATTATTTTTTAATGTTTGTAACATTTTATTATGTAAATAATACTTTTAAGTATATTTACATAAAGTGGAAATATTTTAAGTTATATCACTATTTATTCGGATTATTTTCCAACTCTATCAAAAATTCCTTAAAAATATCGCTATCGATACTATTGCATACATGTTTATATACAGTTATATCCTTATCAGTATCTTCTTCAAATTTAAACCATCCATTTCTATGTGTACTAGGATTCTTTTTTGTAAAATATATATCATGACAGTCAATAAATATTGAATTATTTTTTGACTGAAATTTGTCTAAAATAAAATCACATGACTTAATGTTTCTATAATAATAACTATTTTTATTAAAAATGTGGATATTTAAAATGTTTGGAATATAAATAACTTCCATATTAAATATTGTCGGTAAGGATATATAAATATCATTTATATTTATTAGTCCAATTTTATCGAAAAAATTTTTATCTTGTGAAGTATCAAAATCAAGATAAAGTGTAGTTAAATCTCTAGAGTTTTCAAAAAAATTAAAAAAATAATTTTCAGGAACATATTCAGAAGACTTGACAAATATATGGTTTATATCTTTGGTATAAAATATAGTGTTAAAAAGTACACTAATTAAATTGTAATATTTGAAAGAAAAGAAATCTAGAAAAATTGGAAGATCTTTATTGTAAACTTCTAAATGCATAGCATCAATAGCATCATAACAACTTTCTATTGTTTCAATCCTAAAGTAATTTGCTAATTCTAAATCTTTTAAAAAATAATTTCTAATATTTATTGTTTCAACACAAACTGGTTCGCAAAAAACATAAATTATATCTCCATCATCAACATGATGAATAGATATATCATCTTTAGAATCAATAGACTCAACAATATCATCTTTTAATATTTTTATACGATGTTGTCTTAATTTATAGTCTTCATCATAAGAACATATTTTTTCTATAAAAGTTTTCTTGTCGTCAAACTCGTTTATTTCTATATCAAATATATCTCCATTTAATAGTTTTATACTTACTTTTTTTGAATCAAAAAAATGACATGAGTTCATGTTTCTTATTGTCTTGTATTTCTTATTAATTTTATTATTGTTTATATAAATAATAAAGTCGTGATATCCTAATAAAATTGATTTAAAAATTGATTTAAAAATTGATTGAATATTAATTTTTATACAAAAGTGAATAATATGAATAGCCTCAACATTTCTGTAATTATTCCTTCAAATGATCTTTTTGTGAATAAAGAATATATTTTTGTCGAAGGAGGAATAACTCCTATAGACGAAGATAAATCTTTATGGCCTTCTGTTATTTATGAGTTATGGGGAATTTTTGATGTTGCGAATGATATCGAGAAACGAATTGGCAAACTTGATATTCATAATTATAAGAACGAGATTAATAATATTGAAGAAGGATTGCGTATTTTTGAAGAAAAACTTAAATCTAGCCCATATGTATCATCTTATATGGAAAAAAAGCTTAATATTTTAAATGTGCTACTTGATCATAAGAAAAGATGTATCGAAGAAGATAATTGAAAGAATTGAATTTCTTGGACAAAAAATAAAGAATAAAGAAGTTAATTATAACTCTATTCAAAATGAAAAAAAGGAATTAATATTGACACTTCTATTTTACGTTCTATGGGGGGGGCTAATAATAGTATATTGAAAAGTATTGGGAAAAAGATATATGAAGTTTATCGAATGATTTTATAGTTTTCATAGCTATAAAATAATGTATAATGTATAATCAAAAATCACAAAGAAATCAAGTTGCATTTCTTCTTAGTCGAGTAATTCTATCATTTTCATGTTCAGAAAATAGAGGACACAACATGATCTGTATATCTTCCGCATTCTGTATAGATACGTCTTAATTTTGATCTTGTAAAGTAACTATGAAAGTATACTTGATAGATTCCACCGTCTTCATGGTCAACACGCACGTAAATAGGAGACAGAACTCCATATTTGTTGATAGGAACATGGAGAAAATTTATTATTGCATCATGATGTTTTCTTCTATGATGACAAAGACTAAACCATTAACTGATATAATAAAGAATTGATCTAAATCGTTTATATTCATTGTTTGTTTTTATAAAATTAATCAAAATGATTCTTTAATTATATATGACTTTATATATAATTATAACTAATGTGATATTCTCGGCAATTTTCACTACAGTATATGTTATCCATTGCAAAATATAATTCTTGATATTTATCAATATAATTTTTACATAAATAACATTTTTTATGTGGTTTTTCAAAAGATTTGTTGAAAAAAGAATAAATTTTCTTTAAAAACCTGTAAAACATGATATTATATATTTAACAAATGAAATAGTCTTTATAAATCAATTTTACAAAACTTGAATATAGTCTTTCAAACATAATTTATATTCTATTAGTCAATATTAAATGGAACTACAATTTTCACTCTCAATACTATATTCGTAAAATTGTCAATAATAACTTCATACACTACATCATTCATTTTACAAAAATACATTTTAGTTGAAGATGTCTGATTGACTAAATGTACCGTTTCGTTTGGTTCATTGATAATATCTTGATAAGCTAAATTTAAATGAGAAACATTAAGTGACGGAAATAAAGAAAAATGATTGTTTCCAAATAGTCCTAGCCTAGTTGCATTTATAACACTATTTATATTATCAATAGTTAAAAGCTGATTACTTAAAAGATTTGAAGAGCTTAAATAATTCATATCCACAATATAAAAGCAATATATTTTATAAAATTTAATTCAATTTTATAAAATACAAAATGGAAGATCCAATATTTCCTCATAGAGTAACATATATAAGTAATGAAGAAGGTCTTAATATTATTCAAAAAATACGAAATCAAATTGATCTTAAACAGTATGATTTAATTACATTTTCTCAATTTGTTTTGATTAAAAGAAATGGTTGTCACATTCTTCTATCAGAAGAAGTTAGAGAAATGCTTCTTCAAACTAAACCTTATACACATGAAATTGACAAAACAATATTTAGAATTTTTGCACACAGACAATACTTAGAAGAGTCTATACAATATATAAATTTATCAAGAATATTTTATGATATAGATAATGAAAATATTTTAATTAATAATTCAAAACATTCTTTACCTATATTTATTCTTTATATGAGAAAATATATAAATGAAATCGAAAAAAAATCTAAATATGATGATGCTATTGAATTATTAAAAAAAGGAGCTAATATAAATATTCAAGACGATAATGGCGATACATTTCTTCATTATTTTATAAATCATTTTTCTTATCTTCATGTTTACGAAGAAACTAAACGAACTTATCTAGATTTTCTTGAATTTTTATTAAATAATGGTTCAGATCCATTGTTGCCTAATAAAAAAGGTCAAAGTTGTTTCTTCATAAACAAAAAAATAAAAAATGAAACAGTATGGCAGAAACCACTTAATACTATAAAACTATGCGACTTATTTGACCCTTTACTAGTTAAATATTAATATAATTGATTTAAATACTATTTTCTATAATTATAATTAATTATAGAAAATATGGATACAACAATGGAAGGACTTTATCTCATGTATAATAATACGCCATACGAGAAAGATTTATTTGATATATTTAAACATGTTACATTATTTGAAAAATATTATATGGATTGTTATTTAAAAAAAGATAAAAAAGATAAAATAGATAATGAAAGAAAACATAATTTTATATCAGAATTGAATAATAAACTTTTTAATTTTAAGTCAAAATACGAAAATATGGTGTTATTTGATTCTATATCTATTAAAAATAAAATTATGATAGTTTCGATTGTTCGTAAAATTTATTCGTTTTTTAAAGGTTCAGACATCAACGAATTTTTAGATGTAAACAATATTCAATTATATCATATCAAAATGTGATAATATACTATTTATGATAATTGTATTTTGTTCAAGTCTTGTTTCCATCTTTTGTATATTACTTTGACCGGTAGTCTCAACTAATATATAGTCTTTGTTTTTTCTTTTTGCATAATTACGCAACGTTAGTAAATTATCTTCGTTTTCATTTAAAGTAAATTTTTTATGATCTTCTTTAATAGTTTTGTTAATTTCTTTAATAATATCATTTGCTAAAAATTTTGATTTGTCACTTGTAAAAGATAACGTAGATCCCATTGACTTTGGATTTTT
>Ga0078894_10002853_pt1 | contig 13089 bp, 13 predicted proteins | sample LauGreSu1BDMLBSD_2_FD_67506 | JGI IMG/M metagenome (GOLD analysis project Ga0078894, IMG submission 67506) | Freshwater lake microbial communities from Lake Michigan, USA - Su13.BD.MLB.SD (version 4) (version 4) | ecosystem: Environmental > Aquatic > Freshwater > Lake | place: Lake Michigan...
CGAGCCCCGGTAGATGCCACTAGTGAAGAAAACTCAGCCGTAGCCGCATAGAGAACGTCATGACCTCGACGGACTAACTCCTCGGTCATTCCTAATGTCGGGTGAATATGGCCATAGGCACCGATATTGAAAATGGCAATCTTGCTCATGTGTGAATCCCTGTTTAAACTTCAGCGTTTAATCTTCAGTTTTTTGCGCCACCGTAACCGAATAATTAGACTGAACAAAGAGGAATCATTAAAGATTCACCATAGGAATGTCGAAACTCTCCTATGACCTATGTACTGGGGTGCGGAATGAATGGATTAAGATCCAAATTATTGGCTTTTTCTCTGCCTGCCTGCCTAACAGCTGCGGCCGCTTGCAGCTCGGAACTGCAACCTGCAACCGGTGCTGGATCGGGATCAGCGCAGAGCGTCCAGAGTACGACGACGACGACGACGACGACATCGGCGACGACGGCCAATTCCAACACGCAACAACCCAACACCTCGGGCACTAATACCACGCAGAAGCCGAACAATGCCGACGCCACGGGAGCGGCAAGCACGAGCGGCAGTGGCAACGGGAATGCCACTGACTCGGCTAACCAGGCAACTCCACCTGTTAACATTGCGATCGGTGTCCATAGTCCCGGCGCTGTGACGGAATTCCCTTCAGGCGGCTCAGCTACCTCAACTCAAAATGCAGGAGGCACCTTAGTTAACGGAGGCACCGTAGCCACAGACCCAAGTGCTGCTCCAGGTACGAGCGCTGTCGGCCCGAATATCATGCCATCAATCGACCGCGCACCCACATCGGGCGTCGGTGGCATCACTATGGGGACGGGATCTCGCTGGACTGATACTGGCAATCTGAAGACGCTAACTCTCGATTGTTGGGGTGAGTCATCATTTTCAGGCTCAGCTTGGCAGGGCGACTGCAGAGTGATTACTCCCGGCATGATGTCACTCGATTTAGCCATGGAGACTACTAGCCACACATGGTCCCTAACAACCGGCAGTGGTTGCAGTCCTTTTAAAGTGGAAGATGCCGTCCTGGGCACAGAGACTGTCTTGCGGCTAATGTTCGTTGGTACAAACATCCCAACCTGCGTACCTTCGACCACAGTCCAGCTTCGGGCCACAACGCACAACGGCACAGTCTTCACTCTGTCTAAACGACTTTATTTGTAAAAGCTGAGAGAGGTTGTGATCATTTTACGAACCGCAATGATCGCCCCTGCGCATGCAATGGCCCGCCACGAGGAGTCTTGAGACAGTTTTAGAAGTCCAGTCGCAGTGAATAACTCAAGAGACATCGGGGCTGCCTCCTTCAGGCCAAAACCGCGGAGGACAGCAATGACGCCGACCATGATGCCTCCAATAGCAGGTAAGCTTGCAAGTACAGTCTGGTAGGTCATGGTGCTGGTGCCTTAGCCTCGAGAACTTCCTTCCGTTCGGCGGCGATTTCCCGGCTGAGGAAAAAGTTTAGAGCCGTTCGGATAGCAGCAACAGCGGCGAGTTTACCGATTTCCTCATAAGACGGTGCCACAGCCGTCCTCAGGAGATCCGAGGCAAGCTGGAATTCAAGTCCAAGTGCCAGAAATCGTCCGAGATCAAGACGAACGGCGGTAAAACTTCCCGCTGATCTTCGGCGTAGAAGCCCAACTGTGAATTTGAGAAAGCCAAGCGTTGCGCCGGAGAATATAACTAGAGCCGCTGCAGCCTCGACAAGTCTTACGAGGAAAAATACGGCGTCGTGTAACCAGAGTTCGCTCATCAGGATCCTCAAAAGTTTGGACACATACTGGGGACACATACCTCCTACCAGCTAAGTCGTCACATGTTATTAGTGGATGGGCTATGTAACATATTGTCTTTATTTCCTTTAAGAGACACCAGCCACCTTTGTTACTGACAACTTTTGGTAAAAAGAGGCAAGGTCACCCGTTCGTAAGTTCCAAGGAGAGGGCATAGCTTGAGTCTGGACATAAAAAAATCCCTGCTTGCGCAAACAGCTAATCGTTTAGAAGCTGAATTAAATGCGCTGCGAGATGCCGTAGCCGCCGCGCACGATGCTGCTACCCACAGCGAAAACAAACCAGAAAACAAATACGACACGCGTGGCCTTGAGGCCTCCTATCTGGCCGGAGCCCAAGAGGCACGAGCCACGCAGCTGCAAGCCGCACTCGACCTCGTAAACGCCATGGTGCCAAAGTCATTCGCTGCGCACGATGCCGTTGGCCCGACCGCCCTCGTAGAACTATCGACGGAGGGCATGACCGCTTGGTATTTCCTGATCCAAGTAGGCGGCGGCTATAGGCTAGAGATCACTGAAAAGATTTCTGAAGAGATCACCGCTGAACGAGCCCCGGGTCCTGTATTCACGCTGACCCCTCAAACACCACTTGGGCGAGCACTATTGGGCAAACGAATTGGCGACGAAATCGTGGTGCGGACCGACAAGGGTGAGAAAGAGTATGAACTCAGCCGGCTCGTTTAGCGAGTCGATAAAACCTAATAGTTACAAATAGTTAAAATAAGTTCCTGACGACGGCAGCACTTTATGGTATGGACGCCCCGCGCCCGCCACCCCTCCGCCCAGGAGCTCGAATCAAATGACTACCGACCACGGACCCACTTCATCCGCTCGCGGATTTGACGCCTTAAATCTATCGACTGCGATGCTCGAAGTCCTGCAGGAGTTGGGCTACCACCAACCGACACCGATCCAACTACAAAGTATCCCGAAGCTACTCGCTGGCAAAGACGTGGTGGCTCAAGCGCAGACCGGCAGCGGTAAAACGGTCGCCTTTTCGTTGCCAATTTTAGAAAAAATTCGCATCGAAGGTCGCCAGCTACAGGCAATGATTCTTTGCCCAACCCGAGAGCTTTGTACCCAGGTTGCCCGCGAAGTGCGCAAACTTGGTCGCCGTCTCCCAGGCCTTCAAGTGATGATTCTCTCTGGTGGCCAACCCGCACGGGCACAACTTTCAGCCCTCGAAAAAGGGGTTCACCTAGTTGTCGGCACCCCGGGCCGGGTACTGGACCATTTAAAGCGCGGCAGTCTCAACCCGCGCCGCCTTCGTTGCATTGTTCTAGACGAGGCTGATCGGATGCTCGACATGGGATTCGAAGAGGACATGGAGCAAATCTTTGCCGCTCTACCCAAGATCCGGCAAACCGTGTTCTTTTCGGCCACCTATCCACCAACGATTGCCGCCATGAGTAAAGCACGTCAGTCGGAACCTGTTCGCATCACAGTCAGTCAAGATGCCGAGGCCGCAGCAGCACCTGAAGTGAAACAGGAACTTTACGAGGTACAGCCGGGCAGGAAATGGCAGGCGCTTCAGACCTTACTAAACAGAGAGAAGATTAGCTCGGCGATTGTATTCTGTAACCAAAAGGTAACTACCGCAGAGGTTGCGCAAAACCTCAAGGACGCAGGAGTCAGTGCAGACGCTCTGCACGGAGATCTGCTGCAACCGGACCGTGACCGGGTGTTAGCTAAGTTTCGGAATCAAAGTATTCGTGTTCTAGTCGCCACTGATGTAGCGGCACGGGGCATCGACGTAGCCGACTTGGATTTAGTCTGTAACTTTGACCTACCGGTAAAACCCGAGACCTACGTACACCGCATCGGTCGCACTGGCCGCGCCGGTAAAAAAGGCCTCGCCGTTTCGTTGGTCAGCCCTAATGAAAACCGCAAATTGGAGGCAATCGAGGCTCTTCTCGGCCGGAGCATCCAGCGCGGTAAACTAGACTCGAATGAATCACCTCGCCCAGCCGTACCGACTGAGGCAGCAATGGTCACCCTTTATATCTCTGGCGGCCGCAAGGCGAAGATGCGTCCAGGGGATATCCTCGGAGCTCTTACTGGTGAGTCCGGCGGGCTAAGTGGCAGTGCCATAGGTAAAATTGAAATCCATGACTTCTTCTCCTATGTCGCCGTAGACAAAAAAGTTGCGGACCAGGCGCTGAACAGCTTGCGTCTTGGTAGCATTAAGGGACGAAAGTTCAGCGTAGAGCTAGTCCGCTAATCACAGAGCACACAGATAATCCGGTGGCCCACTCAAGGAACCTAGATGACCCAATCGACAGGATCAACGCCTAAGACTCCCGTAATCTTGGCATCAGTTCAATTACCAGGAATCTCCGATATAGAACATCAGGCCTCGCTTGATGAACTAGAGCGCCTATGTTCGACTCTGGGTTTAGTCACTCTCGGACGAGTGTCACAAAAGCGCAAAGCAATCGCCACGGGCACCATATTCGGCGAGGGAAAGCTGAGGGAGCTAGCCACCTGGACCGGAGGGACGGGTATCGTCCGGGGGTTCCGCAAGGCCGGCGACCGAGACGACGACGACGAGACAGAGTTCGCCGATCTACAGTCGTTTATTGACTTAGACGACTCGGCCGAAGACCAGAGTGAAAAAGCCGAGATCGTCGTATTTGACTGTGAAATGACACCGACCCAGCTCCGCAATCTAGAGGAGGCCACGGGAGTCGAAGTACTCGACCGCAGTGGTGTCATTTTGGAAATCTTCAGTCGTCACGCGCGTAGCCGCGAAGCACGATTGCAGGTAGAAATCGCCAAGCTTGCATACTTGGCACCACGTCTGCGTGAGTCTCACGTGGGTGGGGACCGTCAAGGCGGTGGTATCGGCGCTAAAGGTGCCGGTGAGAGTGCCCATGAACTGGATCGCCGTCGAGTCAGGGACCGCATTGCTGAACTGCGTCAGCAGCTCGAGTCCATCCGGCACGAGCAACTCACCAGGAGAGCCAATCGTCAGGAAGCTCCATGTGTCGCGCTCGTTGGCTATACCAATGCTGGAAAATCGTCACTCATGCGCGCCCTAACTGGTAGCGCTGTATTGGTAGAGAATAAACTATTCGCCACCCTTGATACGACAGTACGAGCCCTGCAGCCAGAGTCAGTTCCACGTATCCTAATCTCTGACACGGTCGGTTTCATAAAAAAATTGCCGCATGATTTAGTGGCATCATTTCGCTCAACTTTAGACGAGGCTCTGTCGGCATCGCTTTTACTTTTTACCGTGGATGCATCTGATGCAAATTTCAGATCTCAGATCGAGGTAACAAGGCAGGTCCTCGAGGAGATCGGCGCAACCGAGACAGCTAGTCGGCTCATCTTAAATAAATGCGATCAAGTTACAGCTGCAGAAAAGGCTGCGTTAGCTAGCGAATTTCCAGACGCTATTTTCATCTCCACTCGCAACTCTGACGACGTGAGTCGTGTTCGTGAGATCATTCGCGGCTACTTCGAAAAAGACATGTCGGATCGCGAAATACTCATCCCCTACTCTAAAGGGAAGGTGCTCGGCATGATCCGTGAGCGCGCTCGCGTCGTTGGGGAATCGCATGAAAACGAGGGGACCAAGGTCACAGTCCGCGCCGACAGTAACGTTTTTGCCTGGATAGAAAAGCAGCTAAAAGAAAAATAAGAAATAGTAACGGGCGTAGCATTGACTGCCAACCTTCGGACTTAGACTAATTTATGACCGTACTCGTAACATCAAGAGAACATATCGCGCTTCTTGAAAGGAAGAAAGCAGGGGGCGGAACTCTCGAGTTATCCCTCGACTTGGATCGGTCGAAGACCACTGTGACCGTACGGTCGGACAGCTGGGTAGTCGGCGACAGGGAATACCCATACCTAGACGTCTGTAAAGACAATACGGTTTATGTGTGGGATGATGGCGAGTTCGCTCCAGTGGCGCGGTTTACCAAGTCTTTGATTAAACTAGTGCCAACCTCATGGGGCCCGCCAACGTTTCAAATTGACGGCATTAAAATGCTCCCCACTGCGCACACCTGCCCTTTTGCCGACGCTGAGCGTAAAGTTGCGCTCATTGCGCCCCGCGGCAAGATTATATTAGATACCTGCGGTGGCCTTGGATACTTCGCAGCTAATTGCCTAAAGGGAGGGGCCAAGAAAATTGTCTCGACAGAAAAAAATGCCGACGTGCTGTGGCTACGCGAGGTCAATCCATGGTCTCCAAAGGCCGGTGGCTCTCTCGAGCTGAGACACGGTGACATTGCTCAAGACATAGTCAAAATGCCGACGGGATCCTTCGATGCAGCATTGCATGACCCGCCCCGTTTTGGCATCGCCGGGGAGCTTTACTCCCAGGTATTTTACGATCATCTAGCAAGAGTGCTTAAACCAAAGGGACTTTTATTTCACTACACAGGCTCGCCAAATAAACTTACCAGCGGTCGCGACGTACCGAACGAGGTCTCGCAGCGACTGCGTCGAGCTGGATTCAACACTCGACTAGAGGGTGATGGCGTTTTTGCAAGCAAGAAGTGAGATCGAATAGTGAGAACACCAAATCAATTACTGCCGCTTATTCACGCCAATCTCATTGACGAAGTTGTCGGGCAATTGCAGAGCGGCAAAGAAGCCGAAGTGTATGTCGTCCTTTCAAACGGCGAGTATCGCTGCGCAAAGGTCTATAAAGAAGCCAACAACCGAACCTTCAAGCAAAAGACTCAGTACACCGAAGGCCGTAAGGTGAGAGGTAGCCGTCAAGCACGGGCTATGGAAAAAAATAGCCGCTACGGGCGCGAGGAACGGGAAAGTGAGTGGCAAAATAAGGAAGTCGAGGCGCTCGGCTCCCTTTCCACTGCAGGCGTTCTAGTGCCAAAGGTCTACGCCTATTACGAAGGCGTATTGCTACTGGACATGATCACCGATGACGAGGGCAATCCAGCACCGCGTCTAAATGACGTCGTGATCACGCGTGATCAGGCCCTAGAGTATCACCAAACCTTAATTAGACAGATCGTACTAATTTTGTGCGCTGGATTAATTCACGGCGATTTATCCGAATTTAACGTATTAAAATCGTCTACTGGCTTAGTTATTATTGATTTTCCTCAGGTAGTGCAGGCCACGGCAAACAATGCGTTTGCCATACTTCAACGCGACATCAAGCAGGTCACGCATTTTTGTGGCCGATTTGCTCCGGAAGTCATGAAGACAGAATATGCGAAGGAAATTTGGAAGCTTTATCAAAACGGCAAGCTTCGACCCGACTCCCCACTCACAGGTAAATTCACGCAAAGCTCTAAGGCGATTAACGTCGGAGCAATCCTAGACGAGATTGACGACGCCAGAGAGGAAGCAATGAAAACTCTCGGCACCAAGAAATAGCATCGGCAGGAGAAACAAAATGTTTAAGAATGCAGTGTTTTCGTTAGTAGGCTTCATCTTCGTCATGTTCAATGCCAATGGTAGGGCCGATGCCAGCGCCAGGCCTTGCTCGTCTCTTGACAACGGCAGCTGCTGGGCAACGACCAACTACGGCAGACAACCCGTCGACCTCCTATGCACGACAGCATCTTGGACCCTGGTCTCACTAACAGCTTTGCCACCGGGCGCTCGGGACACTGTGCAGTTTGATAGTGGTTACGGTGATGGGCTTGGCTTCCCAGAGCCAGATGTGTCAATCACATGCTCAGCAAGACTGAGCAATGGCCAAAGGGCTGAGGTGGCTTTTTCCTCACACGGCTGGGGTGACCGCGTCGAGATCATCGTGGACAGAGATCAGCTAAGAGTGACATCCACCGAATATTGGCGCCGCGTACCTCCGTACGTTGTGACAGCTCGATTTTCAGCGCAGTGAGCGACGCCATTCATAAAGAGCAATAGCGGTCGCAGTTGTAGCATTCAGCGACTCAACGCCAGGCTGCATGGAAATCGAAATTCTCTGACTTAGGGCTAAGTGACCGGGTACCCCTGGCCCCTCAACGCCCGGCAGCAGAGCAAATCGCTCGGGAAAAGTCGTCTCCTCGAGCGGCGCACCACCTGCATCAAGCGCGAACAGTGGCGCACCGGTTACGTCAAGCTCGTTGATAGAGGGGCCTCTCTCAAACCTAGCCTTGAGAAGAGCCGTCCCTGCCGAGCGCATGGATTTAGGGTGAAAAGGATGCGCCGACTCCTTAAGCAGCACCAACCGGCTGACCCCAAATGCTACGGCAGATCGGATGACTGCACCTAGATTATCCGGATTTTGTAGCGCCAAAAACAGACTACATCCCGTCGGCCAATCGGCTTTATCAGACCAAATCGGTATTTGCGGTAGCTTTACAACGAGAAGTGGAGACCGCGTACCGAATTGATTTAAGGTGTCAAAAAGCTTTGGTCCGAGGACGATCCAGGGAACGTCTAAGGGAGGTGGCTTCCCACCCTCCGGCGAAATCCAAGCCGTAATAAGCGAGGGGTGATGTTCAGCAACTTCAGGAATGATCTTATCACCTGCGATCAAGGCCTGGCCCTGTTCCTGGATACCGCGAGAGGCCAGCAATTTCACTAAGCCCCTAAAGGTCTCGTTTTGCTCGCTAGCGATAACTTTTGGCTTCAAGACGCGGCCGTTAGCCATGCCGAGCTCCTAGTTGGTAATAACCCCATAGATCGCAAGTATCACAGATCTTTATCGGCAATTCAAAAGGTAAATTCAAAGCCTAAACGCTGTATCTCCGCATCACCCTCCGCGTTACAGGTAAGACCGTCGAAATCCAAGGCAGCCTGTGTTAGTGGTACTCTGACTATAGGGAAGAGAAGAGCATGCAGGGTGGCAACGATATGCCTGGGCAAAAACAATTGGCGACAAAAAAGAATAACCAGGAAGACACCAGTGGTGGCCAAGCAGCACTAAGCTCCTACTCACGCATTTTGGACTTCATTGCTGACGGAAGCCGAGACGGCAAGAGTAACGTCCCGGCTGACTTAGATCTTCCGTTTATTCGCGACACCGTAGGATTGAGGAACCTCCTACTGTCCATGTGCGCGGTGGCACCAGCGACTCCTGACACCAGCGACGAGGAGTGGAACCCCCTATCACAGAGGCCTCATGCCCTGTTACCTGCGGCATATATTGATGAACTAGGGGGAGAGATCACTGCGCTAAAGACTGCTGTCGATGAGTTCACGATATTGTCGCACGAACTCATGCACGTGGCGCTATGGGAGCCCTTCTTTGCGGGATATTGGCACCCACGCAGTAAGGCCAGCTTTCGCGAGTTTTCCCTGAAGGCGGAGGGGTTTTGTTACTTTTTCGGCGATATAGTCGTTAGCGGAGCCATCCGCATTCGTTTACCAGACGGTGAATTCGCGCTTGATCGCCAGAGCGCAAGTAATGCTCGGTTTCATCCAGTCCGGGCTTTTAAGGCCGCTGGCATCAGCAACCACAGGGAGATTTTAGATATCTACCTTGAAGGCTTTTCCGGTAAGCCTACACCGCTTTGGCAGCCTCGCGGCAAGAACGACTACGCCGCAGCCCTTGCTGCTCAGGCCTATGACTTTTACAAGGGGACGCTAGGATACCTGACTAACATGCATACGGCGCTTGAGGCCTTTGGATGTCTTTCAGAGTTCTTTAGACGGTACTGCTCTATACCGGGACTACCGTCATTTCTTCTTCAGAGCCAAGCACCCCAGCCGGGTTCAGGCGACTTGAACAACTATTTTACTGCATTTTTCCATTCCGCACTGAGCCGCTTAGAGCGACTCACGCAGGCTGAAGTCACTAAGATCCGGTGGCGACGGATGCTGCAAATGCGGGCATATTATGCAATGCAAGTCCGCTGGCTAATATCCGAGAATTACCTGACAACCGAAAAACCGATGGCAAAGTCGACGCGCCAGCAGATAATGGCTGAGATCAGAGCCTATCTCGACGGGATAGAGAACCTCTTACACCGAGCAGCTGACCAAGACGACTTTTCGCCAGCTCGCCAGCTCGAGACGCTTGATGCGCGCTACTCGGCACGAGTCCGTTCCGAGTTTTTACGCCTGGGTGCCTGGGTTGGGGTTCGCTGGCTGATCGCGCCAAGCAGGGCCGGCGGCAGCATCAACTTAGTAAGGACGGCGAGCCCTAATGACGTTGAAGCCAAGAGGCACATCAGTAAAACTGTGACGTTCCTAGTCGAGGAATTGACTGCTCGGCTGGTCGATAGCAAAAATGCTAAGATGAAAACTACCCTGCTGACGCTGATCAAGGCCATCTCAGAAATCGGGGCCAAGGCCGGCCAAGGGAGCGGTGCCGAGATCCGGACTGCAGAGCGAGCTTTAAGAAGGGAACTTGCAAGAAAGGAAATCCTAGAACTTTGGTCGCTCCCCGTTGCCAGTTTCGATCCAAGGCGCAACAGGTACCGGGAGCTGGTATTTTCCTACCAGTGAACAGACCTCACTAATAAATAACACGCTCTCAACTGACACCATTGAGCACAAAATATACTGGAGTATCCCCTTGCCCCGTTGTTACGCCATCGACTTTGGTACCTCGAACTCTCTCCTCGCCGCAACAGACGGAGACAAGATCATTCCGCCGATCAGCCTTGACCCTGCTGCTGCTGATCCGACAGTTCTAAAAAGTGTGCTTTACACGCCGGCGACGGGTCAGTGGTACTTTGGGGCCGAAGCAGTTAACCAGTATGGTATACACCAAGCTGAGGGACGGCTCTTTCGCTCTCTTAAGAAGTATCTGCCGGATCCGGGGTTCTCGGGCACTCACGTACATAGTCGCTATTACAATTTGCCAGAGCTTATTTCTGTGTTTCTGCGCGAGTTACGTGACCGAGCCAATGCTTTTTTTAACAAAGACGTAACTACCGTGATTCTTGGGCGGCCAGCAGTCTTTGCTAACGAAGGCGATAAAGACCAACTGGCAGAAAAGCGTCTAACTACGGCCGCACAGCTGGCTGGCTTTAAAGATGTCATGTACTGCCCCGAGCCAGTTGCAGCTGCCTACGAGTTCCGCCATCAGCTCGACCGCAAGCGCCTTGTGCTCATCGCCGATTTTGGTGGTGGAACCTCAGACTTCACCGTCCTAAATATGGACCGCGAGCGGTTCAGGGATAGCGATATTTTGGCCACACACGGTATTTCGATTGCCGGTGACCGCTTTGACGGTGCCATCATGAAGCACATGATAGCGCCGCACTTTGGGTCGGAGGTTGTCTATCGCATGCCAATGGGTAGCAACGATCTGCACCTCCCGCGACAGTTGATCAACAAAATGTGCTCGGCGGCTGATATTTCTTTTCTCTCCCGCGGCGATATCCTGACACTGCTAAAAGAGGCTCAAAAGTGGTCGATCACCCCGATCAATGCTGAGCGCATGGATCGCCTCTTCGTCCTTATAGAGGAGCACTTGGGTTACAAGCTTTTCAGATCGATTGAACAGTCGAAGATAGAGCTTTCGCAGTCAGACTCGGCAGTCTTTAGCTTTGATTATCCCGGCATAGGCATAGAAGAGGAACTGGCATCGACCAATTTTAGAACAGTCAGTTCAGACATTGTCGGGCAAATTGTCGCTGCCCTCGACGAGACCCTCCGGATGGCAGGAGTCAAGGCCTCAGACATCGAGATTGTATGCTGCACGGGCGGAACAGCTAGGATTCCAGAGCTGCGCTTCGAGTTGGAGCGTAGGTTTGGCAGTCAGGCCCTAAGACAGCACCGGCATTTTCATTCCGTTGTAGGAGGCCTTGCCGAGCGCGCGATTGCGCTCGGGATTTAAGGGAAACCCGATCTAGACTAGATCTTTGTCGGCAACCAAGTCCTCAAATACTTTGCCAGACCCTCTTTAACACTGGGTTCCAGAGTCTGGTCACCGTCATCTAGCAATTTTGCAGGTAACTGTTCGTCGGATGTCTTTTCCTTACTCTTAGCAGCAAGTTTGCGGAAAACGTCCGGCGCGCAGTACTTGCCCTCTGGGCTCTTGCGTGTAGCAATGGCTTTGGCAATGAATGTGCCCTGTAACGACGACTCGGTCGGGAAGGGACGAATTTCGTCCTCCTTGACTCCGAGACGACAATGACTGGTAAATAACTCGTCGCGAGCGGCGCTATTGGACCAAAGTTTAAAAGGATAATCTTGGCTGTATTGATCTCGGTTAGCAGCTATGCTGTGGCCTTTATCAGCGCGGACTTCAAAGCGCCGGTCATCTGACTTATCAACTCCAGAGTTGTGGAAAAAGCTAATTGAATGACGGAAGAACAGTCGCTGATCAGCCGCATCTGAGGCCACGAAGGTTGAGCCAGTGACGAATTCCCCAATTAATGTGGCATCGGCCTCTGGATTGTAGGTCCAAGTGTCAGACCCATAAAGCCGCAGCACCACGACGCCACCCTCAGTACTGCCGGTACCCTCAACTCCGTCGATCTTTTTATTTAAGCCAAGAAAGGCGTTACGGTAGTCGGCGCTTGGTTTATCCAAAGTCTGGAAATAGGCCTTAATTGCCGGCGTCCCTGCCACTGTCCAGACAAAACGTGGACCTTTAGGATTGGCCACTTCCCGACCGTCTGGCGAGTACTCAGCCAGGTGGTCTGCCTGCAGCTCACGGGGATCAAATTCATATGGTAGCTTCAACTTTTTGGAAAAGTAGATGGCCGTATAAAGAAAGCGTGAAAAGGCACCAACTCCTGACTCGACGTTATTTTCAAACGACAGTCGGTTACTCAGGGGCTTCTCGAAGAAATTATTGTAGATGCGATCCTTCCCGACGCTTTGCCCACCAACGTCGTGCTGGGTGATCAGCACCTGGCTCTCGTTTCTACCGTCAAGAAAGAATTTCACTGCGACGGCTGGGGTAAACCGATCAGGTACACTGGCCGGAACAGCGCTTGAGAAGCGCCCGAGTATGTGGTCGTTACCCTCCGCAAACTGACCCGTATACAGCTTCTTGGCAGCATCGGTTGGAACATACTTCAACTTAGCAAATACACCGTAACGATGCGTCAGCCTGACGTAGCTTTTGAGTATATCTGGCACCTTCTCGTTTGGACGGACTTCAGAGCCGCCGTCGAAGGTCGACCAGCCGGTAAAAATCCGCCAAAAGCGCTCAGCCGAACCATTGCCAAACACAAAGACCGCGGCACCAGCTCCCGCCGGTACGATCTTATCGTCCTCCTGCTTGGTAGCCACAATGTGATCCCAAAGAGTTGCAAGTTTGTCTCGCGCCGCGGACGACTCAGAGCGGTTCAGATCATTAATCCGCGCGCGTATGGCGTCGAATGAATCAACCTGGGATTTCAGGTCTGCACCGACTCCTACACCTTCAATAGGACTGGAGCGAACGTC
>Ga0078894_10002856_pt1 | contig 13082 bp, 10 predicted proteins | sample LauGreSu1BDMLBSD_2_FD_67506 | JGI IMG/M metagenome (GOLD analysis project Ga0078894, IMG submission 67506) | Freshwater lake microbial communities from Lake Michigan, USA - Su13.BD.MLB.SD (version 4) (version 4) | ecosystem: Environmental > Aquatic > Freshwater > Lake | place: Lake Michigan...
GCATGGCCTCGGTGGGCCGCAAATTCCTGTTGGCTGGGCGAGGCGGCCTGAACCTCAGCCACAGCGAAGCCCTGGACCGCTTTGTCGGTCGCTATGGCGACCAGGCCACGGTGGTGGCCCAGTGGCTGGCCGAGTTCGGGCCTGCACAGGTGGTGCAGTGGGCGCGCGAGCTTGGGGTGGAGACCTTTGTTGGCTCCTCCGGGCGCATCTTTCCGAGCGACTTCAAGGCTGCGCCCTTGCTGCGCGCCTGGCTGCATCGCTTGCGCCGAACGGGGCTGCAGCTGTCTATGCGTCACCGCTGGCAGGGCTGGAGCCCGCAGGGCGAGCTGCTGTTTGATACGCCCAGCGGCTCCAAGGCGGTGCCCGCCGCGGTGGTGGTCTTGGCCCTGGGCGGCGGCAGCTGGTCGCGCCTGGGTTCGGACGGTCTGTGGCAGTCCACCCTGGGGCAGGCCGGCGTGAGCTTGCAGCCCCTGATGCCGTCCAATTGCGGTTTCGATGTGGCCGGCGCGCAGGGAGCGGGGTGGTCCGAGTTTTTTCGCAGCCGCCATGCTGGCCAGCCCTTCAAGTCGGTGGCGCTGTCCTTCACCGATTCGCAAGGGCGCAGTTTTTCCCGCCCTGGTGAATTTGTGGCCACCGAGACAGGCGTCGAAGGCAGTCTGATTTATGCCGCTTCTGCGCTCTTGCGCGACGAGATCGCGCGCCATGGCCACGCCACCTTCCATTTGGACTTGTTGCCCGATCGCTCGGCCCAGCAGGTACTGGCCGAGGTGGCGCGGCCACGCGGCTCGCGCTCGCTGGCCTCGCACCTCAAGGGCAGGCTGCACCTGGCCGGCATCAAATCGGCGCTTTTGCACGAGCTGTTGGCAGCGCAGGATTGGCAGGATGCCGCCCGGCTGGCCGCTGCCATCAAGGCCCTGCCTATCACCTTGCGCGCTGCCCGCCCGCTGGAAGAAGCCATCAGCAGCGCCGGCGGCGTGAGTTTGGGCGCAGGTGTCGATGAGCAGCTGCGCCTGCGCGTCGCCATCCCTGCGAGCCAGGCGGTTTTTTGCGCTGGCGAAATGCTGGACTGGGAAGCGCCGACCGGCGGCTACCTTCTGACCGCCTGCCTGGCCAGCGGCTGGGTGGCCGGTCAGAGTGCTTTGGCGCAGTGGCGCGTGCAGCGCGGCGTAGAGACAGCCCTGGGTCATTGAGTCAATCCGGACAGATCCCTGGCGGTCAAGATCTGCCCTGGATTTGCGGTCTCATGCTTTGAAGCCCGGGTCGATTCGATCCGGCGCCTTTGGGGTGAACGAAGTCCTGCTGATGGTCGACAAGCACTGTCCAGTGCTCCCCTTGCCTGCTGGGGCCCATCCCGAAGCCCTAGAAGGGCCAGTCCAGGGTTAACCTCTGTTGCCGCTCGCCGGTTAATAGTAGGATGTTTTTGACGCCGCTCAAGGCGTTGACCCCTACGAGGAGACAACATGGCTCGATTTAACCTGAAGGTGAACGGTAAGGCGCGTACGGTCGACGCCGACGCCGACACCCCCTTGCTTTATGTGCTGCGGGATAACCTTGCGCTGCGTGGTCCGCGTTTTGGCTGCGGCCTCGGGCAGTGCGGTGCTTGCACGGTCCACGTCAACGGCGAAGCGCAGCGCTCCTGTATGCTGCCGATCAGCAGCGTAAAGGGCGAAGTCACCACGCTTGAAGGCTTGGGCACGGTCGCAGCACCGGGCAAGCTGCAGCAAGCTTTCATCACCGAGCAAGCCGCGCAGTGCGGCTATTGTGTGAACGGCATGATCATGACCTCCGCGGCGCTGTTGGCTAAGAACCGCAACCCCAGCGAGACCGATATTCGCAACGCGCTCGCCGGCAATCTCTGCCGCTGTGGCACCCATCAACGCATCGTTGCCGCGGTCAAGCGTGCAGCAACGGCCTGAGGAGGCGAAGATGAATGTTACTCAATCTGGTTTTGATCGCCGCGCTTTCTTGAAGGCGTCCGGCGCACTGACTGTGGGCTTCTCGATGTTGGGCGCACGCGTCGCGGATGCGGCCATCGAATCGGCCTCAACCCTGCGTCCACCGAAGTCTGTGGCCAACGATGCGATCGATTCATGGCTTGTGATCAGCCCCAATAATCGCATCACGATCTTCTCAGGCAAAGTCGATCTCGGCACCGGCGCCCGCACGGCGCTTGCGCAAATGGCCGCTGAAGAACTCGATGTGTCTTTCGATCAGATCGAGATGGTCATGGGCGATACCGCGACAACCCCAGATCAATGGCTGACAGCCGGCAATCTGACGATCTTTCAAGGCGGCTCTGAACTGCGCCGTGCTGCGGCCAGCGCCCGCCGCGTGCTCGTTGACCGTGCCGCCCAGCGCCTGGGCGCGCAGGTGGGTGATTTGATCGTGGAAGACGGCGTGGTTCGCGTTAAAACCAATCCGCGCCGCGCGGTGGCCTATAGCGAATTGCTCGGCAGCGGGCTGCAAATGAAGGTCGATCCGAAGATCGAACTCAGGAAGTCCGCGCAGTACAAGGTCATCGGCAAGTCGATCCCGCGCGTTGATATTCCTGCCAAGGTCACGGGTGAGTTTGAGTATGTGCACGATGTACGCCTGCCGGGTATGTTGCATGCACGCGTAGTGCGACCCGACGATCTCGGCGCCAAGCTGGTCTCGTTTGACGATTCGGCGGCCAAGCGTGTGGGCGGCTTCGTTCAAACGGTGCGCAAAGGTGATTTCATTGCTGTGGTCGCGCGCAGCGAGTGGGGGGCGGTCAAGGCTGCTCGCGCATTGAAGGTCAACTGGTCGGCCGGCACGGGTCTGCCCGATCAGGCCACGGTGTTCGCCCACTGGCGCAGCCGACCGATTGCCAAGGAAGAAGTGACGCAGACCGCCGGTGATGTTCAGGCGGCCCTGCAAGGTGCGGCCAGAAGGGTCAAGGCCTCCTATGAGTTCGCCGTGCAGACGCATGCCACGATCGGGCCATCGTGCGCCGTGGCCGACTTTAAAGGCGGCAAGCTCACGGTTTGGTCCTCATCGCAAGCCACTCACTCGATGGTCCATGAGCTATCGGTAGTCACCAAGATGCCGAAGGACGCGATCCGCTTGGTGTTTCTCGAAGGCGCCGGTTGCTATGGCCGCAATGGCACCGAGGATGCCGCTGCCGATGCTGCTTTGATTTCGCAGGAAATCGGCAAGCCGGTGCGGGTGCAGTGGACACGCGCCGACGAGACCGCCCGCTCGCCCAAGAGCCCGCCCCGCGCGATGGACATGGAAGCTGGCCTCGATGCCCAAGGCAACGTCGTCGCCTGGTCGGGTGATTTCTACATTGCACTCAACCATGTGGCGGCATTCAAGCCGCTCGACTTCCCCTTGTTGGCTGCCACCGAGACCGGAATCCCACGACCGGGCAATTGGGTGGGCTTCCTGTTCCAAAACTCGGGCCAGCCCTATGGGTTTCCCAACATTAAGGTGAACACGAAGCACGTGGCCGAGGCCTTTTTTCGCTCGTCCCATTTGCGCAGTCCGGGGCGAATTGAGAACAGTTTTGCCAATGAATCCTTCATGGATGAGTTGGCCGCAGCCGCCAAGGCCGACCCGCTGGAATACCGTGTGCGCTACATGAAAGATCCGCGCGCCATTGAGGCGATTCAGACCGCTGCCAAGCTTGCTAATTGGCAAGCGCGGCCGGGGCCCAATCCGAGCGCGGGTTCAGGCGATGTGGTCAAAGGCCGCGGCATCGCCTACATGCGCTACAACAACACCATCACTTATGTGGCGGCGGTTGCGGAAGTCGAGGTCACCAAGTCGACCGGCGCGATCAAGGTCACGCGCATCTGCATGGCTCACGATTGCGGTGAAATGGTGAATCCGGACGGCGTGGCCAATCAGGTCGAAGGCGGCGTGCTCCAAACTGTCAGCCGTACCCTGATGGAAACCGTGACTTGGGATCGCACCAAGGTGACCAGCGTGGACTGGGCGAGTTACCCGATCGCGCGCTTCCCGGACATGCCCAAAGTCGAGATTGCCTTGCTCGATCGTCCGGGTGCCCCCGCCTGGGGCGCTGGTGAGCCGGCGGCTTGCGCCATTCCTGGCGCGATCGCCAATGCGGTGTTCGATGCCACGGGTGTGCGCTTGCGTTCTTTGCCGTTCACGCCGGATAGGGTCAAGACCGCTTTGGCGGCGGGTCCAGTGCGCGCCTAGGCATAGCGCGGGGTATGCACACGATGTGCGCCACAGTTTGAGGCGTACATGAAAGCGTGCTCCAGATGCCCAGGGCCGGCCCGGCGCAGCAGTGTCGGGTCGGCTTTACATCGGGTGCTTTGGCCAGACGGGTGCCTGAGGGCATCACTGGCGAGCCTGACTTGATTTCCTTCAGCGCGCTTTTAGCCCAAGAATCTGGGTGATACTGCCGCGCTTGATCTTGGCCTTCTTTTCACTCAAATGACGATCACTTGGCCGGTGCTGCTGCTGGTCATGGCTGGCGCGCTGATGCATGCGGGCTGGAATGCGCTGGTCAAATCAAGCAGCGACAAGTTGCTCGATACCGCGCTGATTCATGTGTTGTGCTCCTTGCTGGCGCTGCCCGTGTTTTTGTATCTGGGGCCGCCTCCGCCGCAAGTCTGGCCTTATGTGTTGGCTTCGCTGGTCATCCATGTGGGCTACTACTTCGCTTTGGCCGGTGCGCTCAAACACGGTGATCTGGGGCTGGCCTACCCCCTGATGCGCGGTACCGCACCTTTGCTGGTGGCCTTGGGCTCCTGGGCCGTGCTGGGGGAGGCTATTGCGCCCCTGGGCTGGTTGGGCGTATGCCTGGTGTCGGGCGGCGTTCTCCTGTTGGGCATGAGCGCGGGTTTGCTCCGGCACGGCAAAGCGGTGGCTTTTGCGCTGAGCAATGCGGTGCTGATTGCGATCTACACCGTGGTCGACGGTCAGGGCGCACGCCTGAGCGGCAACGTGGCCCAGTATGTCGCGCTGCTCTTCGTGCTGGACGGCTGGCCCTTTGCCGTGCTGGTGTTTCTCCAGCGCAAGGGCGAGGTTTGGCACTACAGCCGAAAGCGTTGGCCGCTGGCCAGTGTCGGAGCGCTGGCGTCGCTGGGCTCTTATGCCATTGCCCTGTGGGCGATGACGGTCGCTCCGATCGCCTTGGTGGCGGCCCTGCGTGAAACCTCGGTGCTGTTTGCGGTGCTGCTGGGCGTTTGCTTATTGCACGAACCCTGGACCCGCTGGCGCATGGCCGGCGCACTGAGCATCGTCGCTGGCGTGATGACTTTGCGGCTGGGCTAGGGGGCTAGCGACGAGTCAGCAGCGCGCTTGAAAAAAGGGTGACGAGCCTGACCCCGGCACTGACTCCACAGTTAGGGCTGCTTGGTTCCCCACCTGACCCGGTTGGCTGCTTTGCCATGCGGGAAGGCCCGTCACAAGACATTGTATGCGGCCACCGACCGGCCAAGGTCCGGCGGCGGCTGGGATTTGTGTTCATCGGTTCCGGTTGGGAGCAGGGTCTTAGAATCAGGCGATGTCTTACCTTGTCCTGGCCCGCAAGTACCGCCCCAGCAATTTCTCGCAGATGGTCGGGCAGACCCATGTGGTGCAGGCCCTGGGCAATGCGCTGCAAAGCCAGCGTCTGCACCATGCCTATCTGTTCACCGGCACCCGGGGTGTGGGCAAGACCACGGTTTCGCGTATTTTGGCCAAATCGCTCAACTGTCTGGGCAGCGACGGCCAGGGCGGCATCACCGCTGAGCCTTGTGGGGTTTGCGAGGCCTGCAGGGATATTGATGCAGGCCGCTTTGTCGACTACACAGAGCTCGACGCGGCGTCCAACCGCGGCGTCGACGAAATAGCGCAGTTGCTCGAGCAGGCGGTCTACAAGCCGGTGGTGGGGCGCTTCAAGGTCTTCATGATCGACGAAGTGCACATGCTCACCAACACCGCTTTCAATGCCATGCTCAAGACCCTGGAGGAGCCGCCCGACTACCTCAAGTTTGTGCTGGCCACCACCGATCCGCAGAAGGTGCCGGCCACCGTGCTCTCACGCTGCCTGCAGTTCAACCTCAGGCCGATGGCGCCGCAGACCATTGTGGAGCACCTCAGCGAGGTGCTGCAACGCGAGCAGATCGAGGCCGATGCCGGCGCCCTGCGGCTGCTGTCGCGGGCCGCCCGCGGCTCTATGCGTGATGCGCTGTCGCTGACCGACCAGGCCATTGCCTACGGCGCGGGGCGTCTGGAGGAAGCGCTGGTGCGGCAGATGCTGGGCACGGTGGAACACGGCCATGTGTACGCGCTGATCGAGGCCTTGGCTGGCGGCGACGGTCGGCAGGTGGTCGAACTGTGCGAGGCGCTGCGTCTGCAAGGACTGAGTGCGGCTTCGACCCTGGAAGAGATGACTTTGGTGCTGCAACGCATGGCGGTGCTGCAGGTGGTGGGCGGGGATGACGAGGCTGACCCCGAGCTGGTTCGGCTGGCGGCCCTGGCGCAGGCCCTGCCGGCCGATGAGACTCAACTGCTCTATAGCCTGTGCCTGCATGGCAGGGCCGAGTTGGGCCTGGCGCCCGATGAGTATGCGGCGCTGACCATGGTGCTTTTGCGTCTGCTGCCTTTCAAGCAGTCCGCCGCGCAAGGGGGTGCCGTCGCGCCCCTAAAAAAGCCGCAAGCTGAGCCGGCGCCGCAGCCGGCAAAAGCTGCAGCGCTGCCGATGCCTGAGCCGGCGACCTCGTCGCCAGCCACCACCGCAGCCCGGCTTCAGCCGCTGGAGGCCCGTGTGGGCAGCCCAGCCCCGACTGCCTCGTCAGTGCAGACTCCATCGGCGGTGCCGGCAGGTGAGCCCCCACCCGAGCTGGGCTTGACCTGGGGCGGCTGGGTGCAGCGCCTGCTGGCCGGCGATCATGTGGCAGGCTTGGCCCGAGAGCTGGCCCTACAGTCTCAGTTGGTATCTCAGGAGGTGCTCGCTGATGGCGCTGTCTGGACCCTGCGGGTCGAGCAGCAGGCTCTGCAGCATGCGGGTGCCTGCGATCAATTGCTGCAAGCCCTGCGGGGCTTGGGCGAGGGCGCGCCTGAGCGCTTGCAGCTGACGCTGGGGCCGGTCAGTGACTCGCAGGCCTTGCGAGTGGCCGCCGCTCAGGCCGAGCGCCAGCGCCAGGCCGAGCAGATCATCGATGGCGACGCCTTTGTGCAGGACATGGTCCGCCAATGGGGCGCCCGTATCGTCCCCGGCAGCGTCAAGCCTTGGTCGGCGGCCTCGGGCAAGACCGTATGATCCGGGTTGGACGGCTCCCAGCGGGGCTGTAGGCGCTCTAGAACGCTCACTCATTTGCAAGGATTTTCAAGATGTTCAACAAAGGACAACTGGCCGGATTGATGAAGCAGGCCCAGGCCATGCAGGACAACCTCAAGAAGGCCCAGGAAGAGCTCGGCCATATGGAGGTGACGGGCGAGTCGGGCTCCGGTCTGGTCAAGGTCACCATGACCTGCAAGCACGAGGTGCGTCGGGTTCAGATCGACCCCAGCTTGCTGGCCGACGACAAGGACATGTTGGAAGACCTGGTCGCTGCCGCCTTCAATGCAGCCTGGCGCAAGGCTGAAGACACCAGCCAGGAGAAGATGGGTAAGCTCTCGGCCGGCATGCCAGGTCTGCCTGGCGGCATGAAGCTGCCCTTTTGATGCCCCAGCAGCTCGCATCCACCTGCTGCGCTGCATCTGGCCATGGCTGAGGGAGCGGCGCTGGAGGCCCTCTTGCAGGCCCTGCGCCGGCTGCCGGGTGTGGGCCAGAAGTCGGCGGCGCGCATGGCTTTTCACCTGCTGCAGCACGACCGGCCCGGCGCGCTGCAGTTGGCGCGGGCGCTCGAGCAGGCGAGCGAGCGCATCCACCATTGCACCTTGTGCAACACCCTGACCGAGCAAACCATTTGTGCGGTTTGTCAGAGCCCACAGCGCGATCGCAGCAAACTGTGCGTGATTGAAACGCCGGCCGATCTGGCGGCCATGGAGCGTACCCAGGCCTACCAGGGCATGTATTTCGTGCTCATGGGCAAGCTCAGCCCGCTCGATGGCATCGGGCCGCAGGAGATCGGTCTGCAGCAGCTCTTCGACCGGGTTGCGCCACGGGCAAGCGATGGCAAGGCTCAGCTTCAGCGGGAGGTGCAGGAGGTGATCCTGGCCACCAATTTCACCGCCGAGGGCGAGGCGACCGCCCATGTGATTGCGCAGGGTCTCAAGAGCCTCGGGGTGCAGGTGACCCGGCTGGCGCGGGGTGTTCCGGTGGGCAGCGAGCTCGAGTATGTGGATCTCGGTACCATTGCGCACGCGCTCGCCGATCGGCGCTGATCGCCTCACGCCTAGCTCTTTCTCATGAACTTACCTGCTTTCACCCTGGCCCATTGGTGCCTGCTCATTGCAGCGCTGCTGCCTATCGTCTGCGCCGGCATCGCCAAGTCGGGCACCATGAAGACGCCGCCCCAGGAGGGCGGCTACGACAACCACGATCCCCGGGCTTGGATGGCCCGGCAGGGCGACTGGCGGGCCCGGGCCGATAACGCGCAGAGTAACAGTTTCGAGGCGCTGCCGTTCTTCTTTGCGGCAGTGCTCAGCGCCCAGTATTTGCAGGCCGCTCCTTTGAGCCTGGATCTGCTGGCCCTGGCTTTCGTGCTGCTGCGCATCGCCTACATCTACTGTTATGTGGCGGACAAGGCTTCGCTGCGCAGCATGGTGTGGACCTTGGCCTTCCTGGTCAACGTCGCCATCCTCTTCCTCGGCTACCGCTGAATCCTTGTCCCTCGCGAGCCCTTTGCAAGGGGCTTTGCTGGGGTCGGGCATTGGGTAAAAACCCGCACGGGATCACCCGGATGCGCATCGCGCTGCGCACTTTTATGCTTGGTCTGTTCTTGAAGCTAGAAGCGGCAGCCTCACTGCTATTGCTGGCTAAAAACCTGATCAAGCTGTTCGCCGTGAATCCTGCCTCCTTCAACCGCCGCCGCACCCTGACCCTGGCTGCCGCCCTGGCCTGCTCGGCCGCCATGTTGCCGTCCAGGGCGGCGACGGCGAAGCTGGAAAAGAGCAGCATTCAACTGGTGGTCGGTGGCAGGACGGCGCTGCAGCATCTGCCCTTGACCATCGCCGATCAGCTGGGATTTTTCCGCCACGAGGGCCTGTCGGTTGCCATCGTCGACGCCGGCCATGCTGCGCGTGCGATGCAGTTGATGCTCGACGGCGGCTTTGATGCCTGTGCCGGCCCCTACGAGCACACCCTGAACTGGCCCGGTCGTACGCAGCAGTCTTTTGTGGTGCAGACCCGCACCCCGCAGGTGGCTTTCGGGGTGTCCATGCGCACCTTGGCCGGCTTCAAGAGCTTGGCAGATCTGAAGGGTCGGCGCATCGGCCTGGCCCAGGCCGGTACGGTCGACGCCATGGTGACCATGCAGCTACTGGCTCAGGCCGGCATTCGTCTTGACGACGTGAGCCTGGTGGAATTGGGCACCTCGCCTTCGGCAGTTACCGCCTTGCGCTCTGGCGTGGTTGATGCCTTGGGCCACTTTGATCCCGTCATGACCATGATGGAGCAAAAAGGGGAGGTGCGGATCATTGCCGACACCCGGACCCTCAAGGGCACGCTCGACCTGTTTGGCGGACTGCTGCCCTCGGCCTGCCTTTACGCCCCGATCGACTTTGTGCAAAAGTATCCGGGGACTTGCCAGGCCTTGACTCACGGCATTGTCCATGCGCTCAAGTGGCTGCAGACGGCCGGCCCGGGCGATCTGATCAAGACCGTGCCAGACCACTTCTTTCAAGGCGACCGGGCCCTGTACCTGGCCTCTTTCATGAAGGTGCGCGAGTCTATTTCCCCGGATGGTCTCATGCCGGCCGAGGCGGCGCAGACGGCCCTGCGCAGTCTGATGGGCTTGCACCCGTCCATGCGCTTTGACGCGGCGGCAATCAGTCGCAGTTTTACCAATGAGTTCGCCCGTCGGGCCAAGGACAGGTTCAAGGCCTGAGTCTGCCTCGCCCAGGCCCGGGGCTCAGCGTTTGCCCTCGGCCTTCTTATCGTTGCTGCTTGGTCGCTTTTGCGCAGTGGCTTTTTGGGGCGTTGGCCTCGGGCTGGCTGCTGCCGCAGGCCGCTTCTGGGCCTTGCCACCGCTGGCCGCCGCGGCTCTGGCCGGCAGGAACAGCAGCACCGACTCTCCGGCCTTGAAGCTGGCATTGACTGCGACCCGGTTCCATTGGGCCAGGCTCTCGGAGCTGACCCTGTGGCGCCGGGCCATCAATTCCACCGTGTCACCCTTGCGGGCCTTGACCGTGGTCTTGCGCAGCGCCACCTCGGGTGCGAGGGCCAAAGCGCCGTTGTCAGCCTGGTGATTGGACACATCGTCTTGCATGTTCGGCGAGCGCGACACCACCAGGGTGGAGCCGGCCTTGATCAGCATGCGGGCAGGGATGTTGTTGAGCGTGCGCAACTCGCTCTCGTTCATGCCGACGCGGCGGGCTGCATCGGCGGCGCTCATGGTGCTGGGTACCTGCCACGCTGTCCAACTGGCCAAGTGGCCGGCGCTGTGCGCTTCGAGATTGCGTTTGAATACCTCTGCGTTGTCCCAGGGCAGCAGGATCTTGCCGCTGCCGGCGGCCACGATGATCGGCCTGTTGGCCGAGGGGTTGAGGGCCTTGAAGTCCTCGATCCGTACATCGGCCAGCTTGGCTGCCAGGGCCACGTCAATGTCGCGGCGGATTTCCACGTCCTGGAAGTAGGGGTGGTTGTCAATCACAGGCAGTTCCGCATTGAAGCCCTGTGGCGAGGCGACGATGTTTTTTAGAGCCTGCAGCTTGGGCACATAGTTGCGGGTTTCATTGGGCATGCTCAGATCCTGATAGCCCGTGCCCAGCCCCAAGCGTTGATTGCGCGCGATGGCCCGTCCGACGCTGCCTTCGCCCCAGTTGTAGGCGGCCAGGGCCAGGTGCCAGTCACCGAACATGCCATAGAGCTTTTGCAGATAGTCCAGCGCCGCCCGGGTCGATGCCAGCACGTCGCGCCGGTCATCGCGAAAAATGTTTTGTTTCAGATCAAAGCTGCGGCCGGTGGCCGGCATGAACTGCCACATGCCGGCCGCTCTGGCGCTGGAGACGGCCTGCGGATTGAAGGCCGACTCCACAAAAGGCAAAAGCGCCAGTTCAGCCGGCATATTGCGCAGCTCCAGTTCTTCGACGATGTGGAACAGGTACTTGCGCGAGCGCTCGACCATGCGCTGCAGGTACTCGGGCCGACTGGTGTAGAAGCGCTCATGCTGTTTGACCAGATCGTTTTGAAGGTCGGGCATGGCGTAGCCGCGTCGTATCCGATCCCACAGCTCCCGGGGGGCCTCGGTGGCAGCCACCGGCTGCGAGCTGCCCGCGGGCAGGGAAGTCACCGTTTCGAGCGCTGCCTGCGGCTGCACTGCCGGGATGTCCGCTTGCGAGCGCAGCGGTACCTGCACCTGTGGCTGCACTTGGGGGCGCACCGGTATCTGCACCAGTTGCTCGGTTTTTTGCAGGATGGTCTCTGCTGCGAGCTTGGTCCCTTCGGCGACAGGCGCAGCCGCAGCGGCTGCAATTGGGGCGGGCTCGGTGCTGGCAGCCGCCTGAACCTGCGTCACCCGCGCCACTTGAGCCACTTGAGCCACCTGAGCCACCTGAGCCACCTGCAGCGGCTCTGGCGCAACAACGGTGCTGGCGCTTGCGGGCTGCATGGCGCCTGAGACCTGCACCGAAGGGGCCATCACGGCGCTCGCATCAACCGGGATCCTCACCGGCCTTGCAGTCTCGACCAGCCCGGCGCAGCCACTCAGAAGCAAACTGACTGCGGCGAGCGCGGCGATGCGGCTGCATCGCCCGAGTCGCGGCATGAAGTCTTTTTCAGGGGAGGCTGTGGTCATGTGCAGAACTTGGGCCCAAACGAGGAGCATAGACGATGCGGTGCAGGTTCTGGGCCTGCAAGAGCAATGGCCAGTCTCTGTCTAGAATAAAAATTTGGCGTTTGCGCCAGCCGCGTATGCTGGGGTCAAGGCAGTCAGCGGGCTGCACACTGGCGGGCCTGTTTAAGGCTGTCTTCGAAAGCCTGCTCTTTTATGGCTTTAACTTCATGAATCGCGAAATTATAAGATTGGCGCAGTGGTTGGATACCCCGCCGGGACGCTGCCTCCTGCAGTGGGAGAGTCAGCAGTTTGACGAAGCTTTGGCCGATACATTTGGCTATCACGCGCTGCAATTGGGGCTGCCGCCGCTGCAGGCCTTGCGCAGCAATAGGATGCCGCACCAATGGCTGGCCGTGGGGGGGGATTTGCCGGCGGGCCATCATGTGCTGGGCGCTGCAACGGCTGCCGAGGCTGCCGGCGCGGGCTCAAGGACGGCCTTGCTCACTCACTCGGCCGCACTGCCTTTTGGTGATCAGTGTCTGGACCTCTTGGTCATGCCGCATACCCTCGAGCTCAGCGACGACCCACATGCCGCCTTGCGCGAAGCCGAGCGGGTGCTGGTGCCCGATGGGCGGGTGGTGATCAGCGGCTTCAATCCTGTGAGCCTGTGGGGTTTGCGGCAGCGTCGCAGCCGTTGGCTGCGCCGCTGGGGTCTGGGTCAGCCCTTTCTGCCCGATCCCGGTGAGTTCATAGGCTATTGGCGCTTGCGTGATTGGTTACGCCTGCTCGACTTTGAGGTCGAATCGGCCCGCTTTGGCATTTACAGGCCTGCCTTGAACCATGCCAGCTGGCTCGACCGCTTTGCCTGGATGGACCGCGCTGGCGCGCGCTGGTGGCCGATCTTCGGTGCGATTTATTTTGTGGTGGCGGTCAAGCGGGTGCGCGGCATGCGCCTGATCGGGCCGTCCTGGCGCGATAGCGCTCGGCAGCGTGCGGTGGCTGTCGCGGCCCGAAGGCAAAACCACGGTAATGCCCAGGGCCCTGCGTGCAACAATGCGCTGCGTTCGAGCTCTGCCGGCCCAGCTTCAGCCTGGCCAGCAGCGGGCTCTGGCAGTGAGCCTGGACCTTTGTGACAGCGGAGTCATCGCCTTGCATCAAGTGACCATACATACCGACGGAGCCTGCAAAGGCAACCCTGGGCCTGGCGGCTGGGGTGCGCTGCTTGAA
>Ga0078894_10002857_pt1 | contig 13081 bp, 13 predicted proteins | sample LauGreSu1BDMLBSD_2_FD_67506 | JGI IMG/M metagenome (GOLD analysis project Ga0078894, IMG submission 67506) | Freshwater lake microbial communities from Lake Michigan, USA - Su13.BD.MLB.SD (version 4) (version 4) | ecosystem: Environmental > Aquatic > Freshwater > Lake | place: Lake Michigan...
TTTGATACGAGAGAAGCGCAACGCGTTCAACATAAAGTTGGGAAGCGGCTTTAACGGATCACGTTTCTCTACATTCAAGAAGATTCCCCATTTTTCTACGATTGGAACCTTGTATACTTCGATTAATTCGATCAGTGTTCCATCTGGATCATCTATGTAGGTGCAATGAACTTTCGTTTGTCCCATGCTCAATGCATCGTTGCTGTCGCATCTGAAGGCAAATCCTTGTTCTGCTAAGTTTGCTCCGAGTTTCTTCATTCCTTTTACATCGAGACCCAAGTGAACGAACCCTGAATCGCCCCAAATACGCCCCTTAAAGGTTCTTGCAGGAACACGATCTAATGCTTGAACCAATTCGATAAATGTCTCACCCATCACCCGTGCAAATCCACCGCCAGTTGGAGCCGATTGCTTCAAGCGAACGCGACGGTATTGTTCTTTTCCTCCAGGTAAATGTCCCCAATCATTGAAGGTACCTGTGCGGTCAAATACAACTTCATCGTATCCCAATAAGTTTGAGTAAAGATTCATTGCTGCTTCCATGTTGGTAACGCCAATGCTGCAACCTGCAACTCCGTTGCTCGGATGACCCATTTCTCGGTAGCATTCTTTTGTTGGTTCTACACGGAAGAAATTTCCATCGATATCCGTTAAGTCGAACACTTGCTGTTGCGCAGGATTGAGTTGAATTTCGCTCACGTTGTGCGCTCCGTTGTGGGTACAATACGCATGCATGTTTTTCACATCGCGCGACTTCATGTGTATTTGAAAGATGTGAAGATCGCCTACTTTAATTTGAAAATCGGCCTTTCGAGGTTCGAAGGTTGTAGGACGAATTACTTCCATTGCACAACCACCTTGCAGATTCATGATCATGCTTGCACGCTTGGTAATGGTCTTACCGTGTGTGTAGCAATCCATAAGCGGTGCTGGTTGAACGCTATCGAAAAATGGAATATTCATTCCGAAAATCTTACGGTAATATTTCAAAGAAGCATCTATATCTTGAACCGCTACACCGAGGTGTTGAATGCTATTAATTCTGTTCATTACAAATTTGTTTTAATTGAGAAATGCATTGCTCTTGCGCAGCCTTCCATGTGGAATAATCGGCGGTACGTTTCGCGCAATCTTTCTTGTGCTGAATTATTTTTTTGAATCGATCAAAGCGCATACGTGCGCGTACCTCGAATGTTCCTGCAGTAATCAGTAGTAGTATTCCTAGAAAATAGTTCACGCCTATGAACGGAAAAATAATCGAGAGAATGAGTATGTAGGGGATACTCAAAAACATCTTGAAAGTAATTCGAATGGAGTTGCGGAAAAGCACATCCTTTACTTTGGTTCGAACAAAATTCTCTGTGAAGTTTGAAATGGGGAAGAAGATGATTTTTCCAACGAATGAAAACGGTACCGTCATGAAAACACGCAACGTATTCCACATCCGCCATTGCATTGCATCGAGATCTGTTTGATTGGAAAAACTTAGTTCTTTAGAAAGCTGATTGAATTTCTTAAGTTCTTCAAGTAAAGCTGGTTTTTCGAAACGCTTCGCGTTTACCATATCCTGATAAATCACCACGTTTTCATGCCAGTCGTTGTGCGGATAGACAAAATGTATGAGGTCTTGAATGGTAATGTACTCTTCGTAGTAATGGTCATTGCGAATGTCTGTCATGACCGCTTGCAATTGAGCACTTATATCTGCCACCAGCTCATTAGCCCAAATGGCTTTGTTTGCAGTGGTGTAATCTTCTTTTGAGAGCAAAATAGGTTTTCCAATTCGAAGCATGAAATCACCATCTTTCTCAAGGAATTCTGAGTATTCTAATCCTAATGGAAGTATTCTAATTTGCTGCAAATTCGGATTCGCTTCGAATGTTCCAATGATTAATCGACCTATTCCTTTTTTGAGTGGCGTGTTAAGCGATTTTTTTCCTTTGTGTGTTCCTTCAGGAAAAAGACTGATCCATTGTCCGCGATTTAATCGCTTGTAACATTCTTGGAAGATTGCTTCATTGCGATCACGTATATCCGGGACATTGTCTTTTTCTCGATAGACTGGAAGCATATTCGCTTTACTTAAAAACGCGCTGACAAAACCAGGTTTGAAAACGTCGGAGCGTGTGAGCCAATGCAATTGCTGCGTAATTACAGAGCAGCAAAGAATAGGGTCTAGCAAAGCATTTTGATGGTTTCCAACGACGATGGTTGGAATTTCGCTTCCCTTTAAATTTTCATATCCAACAACACGAAACTTTCTGTGGAAGAGTCGTAACCCAAACACCAAAATGATTCGAAATATTTCATAAACCCAAGATCTGCGCATAGCGAAAAGAAACGAAGATAACTTTATTTTGCTCTTTCTTGCAATTCAACCATCTTCAAATAGGCGCTGTCTTTTTGAATCAGTTCTTCATGCGTTCCGGTTTCCACGATTCGTCCTCCTTCTAGTACAATTATTTTTGTTGCGTTGCGAATGGTTGAAAGTCGGTGAGCAATAACGAGTGAAGTTCTATTCTTCATGAGTTCGTCCAATGCCAACTGAACTGCTCTTTCGTTCTCTGTATCTAGCGCCGAAGTGGCTTCGTCTAGAATCAATAATTTTGGATCTTTTAAAATTGCGCGTGCAATTGCAATACGTTGACGTTGTCCACCCGAAAGCTGAATGCCGCGATCTCCAACAATGGTATCCCAGCCTTCCGTGAATTGCTCAATGAATTCCCAAGCGTTAGCGCGAATGGCAGCAGATTTAATTTCTTCATCTGTTGCTGAAGGCTTTCCGTAAGCAATATTTTCACGAATACTTCCGCCAAACAATAAAACTTCTTGCGGAACGTATGCCATGCTTTTTCGTACGTCATGAAGTTTCCAATCTGAAGATGGCGTACCGTCGAATAATATCGTCCCTTCAGTTGCTTCATAGAAGCGAAGTAGCAGATTGGCAATGGTAGATTTTCCGGATCCGGAAGCGCCTACCAGCGCAATTTGCTCTCCTTCTTTCACCTCGAAAGAAACATCTTTCAATACCGCCATTTCAGCTCTGCTTGCATAATTGAATGAAACATTTTTAAACTCGAAAGTTCCGTTGAAATGTTTTTCAACGGCTGTTTCCTCCTCTGGAATTTCTTCAGGATCCATTGCGAGAATTTCCATAACTGAATCAATAATTCCCAAGCTGCGTTGAAGAGATCCCATTTGCGCCGCTAGTCCACCTATTGATCCCGCGATAAGTCCAGTTAACATAATGAATTGAGGAAGTACCTCAACAGGTAATTGTCCCGTTTGCTGAAGGTGAGCTCCAACACCAATGACAAGGCCTAATGTTCCGAATAAGAAGATGATGATGAAGGTTCCGAACATGCCGCGCCAGATAGCGCTTTTCATGGCATTCTTTCGTACATCCAAAATACGCTTGTAATAACGAGCAATTTCAAAGGGTTCGTTGCTGTAACTTTTTACACTCACAACTCCTGTGAATGTCTCGTTTAATACAACGCCTGATTCAGCTACTTTGTCTTGCGTTTCTTTACTTAGTTTCTTGATGTAACGTCCAAAGAAAACCATTACAATGATGATGACAGGAAGTGTTCCAAGCATGACCAAGGTTAGGTAAGGGGAATAAGAAACGAGCCAACCTACACCGACAAAAATAATTACTGATTGACGAAGGAATTCAGCAAGAGTGGTGGTGAGCGTTTCTTGAATTGCTGTAATGTCTGAAGTGATTCTACTGCTTAGATCTCCTACTCTTCTTTCGTTGTAAAACTGAATAGGCATGCGTATGATGCGAGAGTAGGTGTCTTTGCGAAGCGCGAGCATGGCATTCTCAGAAACATATGAAAACAGGTATACGCGGAAGAAAGAAAACACCCCTTGAATAATGAGCAGACCTACTAACGCAACCAATGTTTTGGAAGTCATTCCTTCGCCTTCCCAGTGAATAGCGGCAAGAAGTGATTTGGTTAATGCCCCACCTGGAAGTGCAGCTTGCGCATTCGGAGTTAATAAGAATCCGAGTAAAGCGGTAATGACAATGACTAACAACCCTGAAATGACTAACAGAAGCATTCCAATAAAAAACGAGAATGCATAAGGTCTTAAATAACGAAACAATCCCAAGGCACTTGAAATTGTTGCTTTTGAAATTTTCTTTTTTGGAGTGGTAGCGCTTTCTTTCACCTTGAAATCTTTTGGCGAATTTACTGCGCTTTCATTGTTTACAATACCTACTTCGCAACACGAGCTTTACTTATTTCTTTTCGAATGCGTTCTTGCATAGCAAAGTTGTAGTCCACATCCCAAACAATATTCTCTTTTCTACGAAGAACTTTTGCTTTTGCAACAGGCACGTCGGTTAAAAAACTGAAATCACACGCAGCGTTTTCTTTGAAGAGGGAAATGTCTAAGGTTAACATGAGTCGAATCGCTGTTTCTTCGCGTTTGATTGATTTCGTTTCAAGTTCAACCGTTTTTGTTACATACCCATCTTGTACATATTTGATCTGATAAAGTTGCTTGTAAGGGGCTTCCATTCTGTATTTCCCACGATGGGCGGTTTTTATTTCTGAAACCAATTTTCCTTCTGACCAAATTTGCACAGAAACCTTGTCTAGAGGCTTTTCCGTGCTGTCGCTGAGGAAGAGTTCTGTAACTTTTCCTTGTAAAATAACTTTTGATTTACCGAAGGTCTGTGCTGAAGCAGAAATACTTAAGACAATGAAAAGTGGGAGAAAGAGTAAATTTTTCATACGCTGTTGATACGTCAAAGAAAGAGTAAAAGTTGCAGCAGAGAAAAAATATTTTAAAAAGATGTACGTACATTTAATGTACATACATATATTTGCAACGTGAAATCAATCGGAGAAGAAATACAGCAATCTGAATTCAGTGATGTCTATCAAAAGTTAGGCATCAATATTCTTTTCACAGCCGCTTGGTTTGGTGAGTTGAATAGAATGGCTTTAAAAGATTACGACATCTCTCTTCCTCAATACAACGTTCTTCGAATTCTGCGTGGTCAAAAAGGTAAGGCTATCTCGGTAGCGGGTTTGTGTGAGCGTATGATCGACAAGAGCAGTAATGCATCACGAATAGTCGACAAACTTGAAAAGCGAAATCTTGTTTCAAGAAGAGTTTGCGATAAAGATAGAAGGCAGGTAGATGTGGTAATAACCGAAAAAGGAACTGCGCTTTTAGAAGAGTTAGATGAAAAAGTTCCAACCTTTAAAACAATTATGTCGAAACAATTGTCTAACAAAGATGCGGAGGCTTTGAATTTCGCGCTTGACCAAATTAGAAATCAGAAATAAACAAACAATAAAATAAATCAAATGAAAAAAGCAATTTTAGCATTATTTGTAGCAATCGCCTCAGTAGCGGGAGTTCAAGCACAGTTGGCAGATGGCAAGTACATCTTAGACTTCAACAAAAGTTCAATCGTTTGGAGCGCGAAGAAAGTAACTGGCAGCGGTCACGTAGGAACAGTGCGCGTATCTAGCGGTGTGGTATACGTAAAAGGAAATGCCGGCATCACAGGAAAAGTAAAGATTGACATGAATGCAATGGCTTGCACGGACATTTCTGATGCGGGTACTAATGCGAACTTTTTGAATCACTTGAAAGGCGCAGATTTCTTCAATACAGTAGCTTTCCCAGATGCAATGTTTGAAGTAACAAGTGTTCAGGTTGCAAAGGGAAACAATGGAACTACACACAATGTGAATGGTAACATGACCATCAAAGGAATTACCAAGGCGCTTTCATTCCCTGCGAAAATTACAGGCGGTGGAAATCAAATTTTTGTTGAAGGAAGTGTTGCTGTAGACCGTTCACAATTCGACGTGAAATATGGTTCAACAGCGTTCTTCGACAACTTAGGAGATAAAGCAATTGACAACATTTTCACGTTAAACGTGAAATTAGTAGGTGACTTGAAGAAGTAAGTCTAGTTTTAGTTAAGGTAAAAAAAGGTCGTCATTCAGTGACGGCCTTTTTTGTTTTGTACTTATCATAAAGGAAATATTTCAAGTCAACAGAGAAATAACTTCCCGAAAGACTTAACCACAAACGATCTGAACCTGAAGGAGATTCAACAACAGCTTGTGTTCCGGCAATTCTTCCAAAAGGCCTGTGGAATGAAGCGCCGAAGTAATAATATCCTTGCTTTTCCGTACGATATTCAAATCCTAAATTAGATTGCGCCGCAAGTGCACTCCATCTTATGCGAAAGGTTTTCTGACTGAAATCGTAATAAGTTGAATCTACTTTTTCAGAACTGAACGTTTCTGTTTCACTCGGAAAAAAATCAAGCGAAATTCCCGCGCTTGCATTCATGTACCAAGACTTTCCAAGCCGAACATAAATTAACGCTTGAATTGGAATTTCATAAGCAATGAAGGTCATAGTCTGTGTAGAATTGACTTGCACACTGTCATTTAAATTAAACCCCAACGAATAGCTACGTTTGACAAAATTTAATCCGGTTTCTAAATTCCAGAACTTCCCAACGGGTTTACGAATGATTGAACCGAAACTAATTCCAACATTTGACTTCGCAGTGTAAGTGAAGTTGGGAAGACTCGCCGATTCAATATCGGTATTCAAATAGGCATTGGGCACAATAGGCCTCAATTGAAATCCAAATAAGAATTCGTTGGCATTGGACTTCTGTCCGAATGTATTTCCAGATAGAACAACTAAAAAGAGGAAGTAAACTATTTTTTTGTTGAATTCCATTCTGTAACGTATTCAAGCGGTTTGCGATGGTTGCTAGGCCATTCGCCTTCCACGTATCCCAAATAAACGAGCCCCATGCATCGTTGTTGCGCAGGAAGATTCAATGTTTCATTGAATTTTTCAGTTCTAATAAATCCGGGTGTTGCCCAAAAACTTCCGATACCATATGCTGTTGCTGTGAGCATGATGTTTTGAATTGCACAGGCAACTGCGTATTCTTCTTCGTGTAACGCGGCTTTCTCGGATGCTTCAACGCAAACCGCAATTACCGCTGTTGTGTTATTCAATCGGGAAGCGATGCGTTCTCTTTTTACGGGTTGATCTTCCGGCATTAACAAAGGAAGATTTTCACGCAAAATATCCATCCCCTCTTCCAGATAAACATGAAAACGCCAAGGCTGTGTAAGCTTGTGATTCGGCGCCCACACGGCGTTTTGAAGCATCTTTTCAAGCTGCTCTTTATGCACTTTTCGTGCAGTGTAATGCTCCGGTGTAATGGTTCTTCGACTTTGTATGAGTCCGCTTATTTCGCTTAGATTGAATTTCATGTCTTGTTATGAATCGTGTTCCGCTATTTTTGTTCAAACTTAATCATGAAAACAATACTCATAACAGGAGCAGGCAGCGGAATTGGTGCCGCAGCGGCACATTCTCTTGCAGAAGAAGGAAACAACCGCCTAATTTTAGTGGGAAGGAACGAACAAAAACTGAATGAAGTATTAGCAGGATTAATGCATTCAGAGAATCACTGCGTGCTAGCCGCCGACGTGCGAAATGCGGAAGCATTTCGCGAAGGACTCAAAAATATTTTAGGCGACGGCAGTCTAGAATGCGTTTTCGCGAACGCAGGAATTGGCGGAGAAAACGCCTACGGCGTAGATGATCGTTGGGACGAAATTGTTTCTATCAACCTTACCGGAACATACGTAACCATCATGGAATGCTTGCCATACCTCAGAAAATCAGCGGCAACCTACAAACACATTCTACTCACAAGCTCAATCCTGGCGCGTTTCGGTGTGCCGAATCACAGCGCTTACATCGCTTCAAAAACTGCAGTGCTCGGACTTACTCGCGCATGGGCCGTTGAATGGGCACGAGAACAAATTCTTGTCAACGCCCTTACACCCGGATGGGTAGAAACGCAAATGTCGAAAGACAGCATTCAACGTCATGCAGATCGAAATCAATCGACGTATGATTCTGCTTACCAAGAACAAATGAACTACGTACCTACCGGAAGAATGGCACAACCCCAGGAGGTAGGAAATTTTGTTGCATTTCTTTTTTCAGGAAAACAAAATTCAATAACCGGACAAGCACTCGACATTAACAACGGAGCATACATGCAATGAAGAAGATTTCATTACTCACTTTAGCAGTTGTTATTCTTGTTTCAAAGAGTAACGCGCAATTCACTAAGCAAGATTCTACTGTGGTCAAAGGCTTCTATTCAGAGGCACTTTCAACGGCGCAAGCATACAACGACTTGTATTACTTGTGTAAGAAAATTGGACATCGAATAGCGGGATCAGAAGCTGCTGAAAAGGCCATTCTATGGGGAGATTCAGTCATGAAATCGATTCCTGCAGACAACGTTTTCCTTATGCCTGTGAAGGTTCCAAAATGGAAGCGCGGGAAGAAAGAGTATGCTGCAATCTATGTGGGTAAGAAGAAAACCGAAATCCCCTTGCGCGCATTGGGTGGTTCTGTTGGAACAAATGGAACTTTAAAAGCAGAGGTTGTTGAAGTGAAAGATTTCGAAGAACTGAAGGCGAAAGGCGATCAAGTAAAAGGAAAAATTGTATTCATCAACAAAGCCTTCGATCCTGCTATCATCAACACCGGTTCTGCCTACGGAAATACTTCTCCAATTAGAACCAATGGTGCTTCAGAGGCTGCGAAATACGGCGCAGTCGGATGTATTATTCGTTCATTGACGTCGGCCGACGATAAGTTTCCGCACACTGGAGCTATGCGCTACAAGGACGATGTGACAAAGATTCCAGCAGCTGCATTGAGTAGTCTAGATGCACACTTTCTGCACGAAGCACTTCAATCAAATAAGAAAATCCTCTTTGAAATGCGCATGGAATGCGAGCGTTTCGATAGCGTGATGCAATCCAACGTAATCGGAGAAATCAAGGGAAGTGTTTATCCTGAAAAGATTATTGTCGTTGGCGGACACCTCGATTCTTGGGATGTGGGTGAAGGCGCACACGACGATGGAACCGGCATTGTGCAGAGCATGGAGGTGTTGCGCATTATGAAGGCAACAGGATACAAACCAGCATGTACCATTCGTGCAGTGTTATACATAAACGAAGAGTTCGGTAACGACGGTGGAGAGACTTATGCGAAAGTTGCGAAAGAAAAGGGATGGGAACACGTGGCTGCCATTGAAAGCGACGGTGGTGGATTCACGCCTAAAGGATTTAGTTGCGATGCGCAAGATGGTCAAGTGGAATGGGCGAAATCGTTGATGCCTTTCTTTGAACCATACAATTTGTATTCCTTCAAGAGAGGATGGAGTGGAGTAGACATTGGCCCGTTGAAAAACGGAAGCACCATGCTCTTCGCGTTAATGGTAGACGGACAGCGTTACTTCGATTTTCACCACACAGACAATGACCGTTTCGAAAACGTAAACAAACGCGAATTGGAATTGGGCGCAGCGTCTATGGCTTCGCTTGTTTATTTTATTGATCAGAAAGTTCAGAAAGAAACACCGCAGAAATAATTATCTGCCATACATGTCTTTGTGCCAAGTATTCGCGAACGGCTTCCATTTAGAAGTTGTCCAATCGCCTACTGTAGCAACGGTTGTATCAAGAATAAGGGTTTCATCGGTCAATCTATTCGCTTTGCGAAGCGCCCAGAATTGTGCAATTCCTTCTGTTTGAATTTCATTATTTTCTTGGAACAATACGGTTAATCGATCGAACAAATTCACGCCAAGCGCATCTCCAATGCGCAGTACTTCTCTGTTCAATTTATCTATGCTGCATCCAGATGCGAGCATAATATTTTCATCAGCCGCAACAACTAGAATGCGGTTCATTTCAATCCATGCTTGTCCAGCCATTGCTCTTCCATGGTTGTTCCATCCTTCAAGAAATAGTTTCAATTCAGATTCAATGAATGTGCTTTGTTCTGAAGAAAGTAATTTGTTTGAAGTGAAGACCCAAAGTCTAGCATGAGGAGCAAGTTGAATTTCCATAATTAGAAAGAGCGATTAAATAATTTTTTTGCCGGAATGAAAATGAGCACGAGGACAGGCGATTGCAGAATACCCATAATTCCACGAACTGCCGGATATACGGCTTCATTCTGATGGGTGATTTTCCCGAGAATGAACGCAAGCACAGCGAGAATCAGACAGACCCCTTCCACCAATAAAAACAATTGTATTTCTTTTTTATTGAATTGAAGAAAGTACAGTGCGAGAATATTGAGCAAGGTGAATGTCGCGATGGACGCGAAAGTAATGACCCACTTCAATTTAGAAAGTTCACCTTGGTTGAGGGAGTAAAGCACCTCAATGGTTTCGTGACTGTAGTAATAATCGAAGTTCGATTTGCTTTTTTCCGCAGTGAGTAGATCAATTTTTGTTTCAGTATTCTGGTTGAAGAATCCGGGAATTTGTGCGCCCTTTTCAAGAATGAAATTCACGTTAACCTTGGCCTGTTCCTGATAGAAGCCCATGGCAATCATTACGATAGCTATCGCAACAAGGATGAACTTATTTTTCTTCTGAATTGCCATTTGCTGGGACGTACAACTTCGACCACCACCACCAAAATGCGAACACAACGGCGTATACGAGAGCGGTAAACGTATAATCGTGATTGAAGGCTAAATAATCTTCGTTCCAATAAACAATGAATGCCAAAGCCATAATGCGAAGAACGTTCATGAACTGAATGACAAACAGACCCAATGGAATGAACCAAAGTCTGGTTTTGTTTGTACCAGGATAGGCTACAACAAAAATGATGAACAACGCCATTAGAATCATTCCATCGCATGGAGCACCCACTGTTACACCGGCAGTACCATCAATAGCAATGTGATTGCGGTAGAGTCCGTCATCGAAAACGCGAATAGAAAAATTGAAAAGTTTGAGCAGTCCTTCAGCACCTTTAACGAGCACGTCAACAAGCATTTCATCAATAGCCGTTGAAGGCAGTAAATACAACTCGTAAAAAAAATACCATCCGAAATAGAGGATGGTACCAATGACAAAAAATCGAATGAGTGGATTTTTCACTGAGTATTTAAGAAGCTTTTTTCTTTTTTAGATCGAAGGCTTTCTTTCCGCCTAATGCAGCACCTGCTGCGATGAGCAAGCTAACACCGCCATCGATAGGACAAACTGTTCCGAAGGGACCACCACAAGGTGCAGCGCCACCACTTGGTGGGGTCGGCGGTGCTTGACAAATTCCAATTGCTGTAACGCAGAAAAGGAAAATTGACAAAAGGATTAGTTTTCTGAAACGGTTCATGTCACAAATATAATAGACTTTAATTATTTCCGCACCATTCAGGCTAAAATCTTCAATATTGGCTCTCTTCCTTTATATTTGTCATTCTCGAGTGAACCCATGGCAGAAACTAAATCGAATTTCCTAGACGCAGACGACCTCAGGCCCATAATGCGGTTCCTGAACAAAAGTTGGTTCTGGATTGTGGGGTGCGCGCTTATTGCATTTGTTGCTGCTTATTTCTATACCCATAGACTGCCAAGCATTTATGCCGCGAAGACAGAGATACTATTAAGATCTTCCGAGACGTACGACTACCAAAAGAGTATGTACAGTGAGTTGGGCTACATCTCGCTTATGCAAGACGTTACCAACCAAAAGAGAATCATTGCCTCCTACGACATCGTTGAAAAGAGCCTAGACAAACTCGACTACACCATTTCCTATTATTTGGTCGGAAGGGTAAAGACGTTGCAAGTAGACGAATTCGATGCCATTAAAATCAAATGCGATTGGAAGAAAATGGCTTCAGGAATGTACAATGTGCCCATGAACATTAAGGTTCTAGACATTGGACACTATGAATTGAGTTACGAATACGCTGGAAAATTGAGTTCCGGAACTTACGAGTTCGGTAAGGAATATATGGAGCAGTTGTTTACGATTCAGATTGATCTTGCTCAGCACGTAGATGAATCAAGACTATCAACTGTTACAGATCAAAGCTTCCAGATTCGTGTAAGACCAATGAAGCAGTTGGTAGACAAGTACATGGGTGCATTAACCATTGAAAACGTGGAATACACAAGTATTCTAACGCTTACTTGTCAAGACGAATTGCCAACTCGCGCAAAGACTTTCTTAGACACTTTAGCCAAGGTGTATATCGATTACACCCTGTACAACGAGATAGCCATTAACGAGAATACGCAAGCCTACATTGATATTCAGATCAATAAGATTGTGAAGATTATAGACTCTTTGGAATTGGCTATGGAGACGTTCAAAGATGCCAGAGACATTCTTGATTTGAGCAAAGAACAGGACGCTGCTTTCGAAGCTTTGACCAATTCAGACATTTCATTGCGCGATTTGGAGTTAAGACGCGAGTCTATTCAAGGGTTAGAAAATTTCTTGTTGAAAGAGCCCGATCGTGCTGTTATACCTCCGATGAACTACTTGCGTGAAGAGGACGGAACACTGACCGAGTTGGTGAAGGATCTCTTCCAATTGAAACAAAAACGAAGTTCGTTGTTGGTAGATGTGAAAGCGCCTGATAAACGTATTCAGCGTGTAGACTCTACCCTTCAAACCATTCGGAACAGTATTTTCAAATACACTCGCGATACGAAGGTTGCCATTGATCAGCGCATTGCCGATTTGAAATTACAGATTGTAGATCTTGAAGCAGAGTTGGCGAACATTCCCAAAAGTGAGCGCGACTTGATGTCTATTGAGCGCAAACTGAAAGTAAATGAAGAACTCTACACCTTCTTACTGGAAAAGAAAGCCAATACGGTCATTGCTCGCGCGGCGATCATTCCACAAACCAGTGTAATTGAAGCTGCCCGTAACATGGGTGTTGTAGGTCCCGACCGTCAGAGTATTATTTATTTATGGATTGGGGTTGGAATACTTATTTCTCTGCTCATAGGTCTTATTCGCATGCTCTTCTTTGAGCACATTGAACACTTGCGTGAGTTGAAGGAATTAACCAAGCTCCCTGTAATTAGCGGTATTCCGAACTACGAGGAAATTGAACGTGACCCAATTGCTATTCAAGCAAATCCTCGCGGCAATGTGAGTGAAGCCTTCCGGACGCTTCGTACGAATTTGCAATACTTGTTACCAGATAGCGG
>Ga0078894_10002858_pt1 | contig 13081 bp, 14 predicted proteins | sample LauGreSu1BDMLBSD_2_FD_67506 | JGI IMG/M metagenome (GOLD analysis project Ga0078894, IMG submission 67506) | Freshwater lake microbial communities from Lake Michigan, USA - Su13.BD.MLB.SD (version 4) (version 4) | ecosystem: Environmental > Aquatic > Freshwater > Lake | place: Lake Michigan...
CACTATAATTTACCTAAGGTAAAACCTGACCTAACAAAAATAAAATTACAAGATAATAGATTGTTATTTAGTCAAACAACTGTTTTCGAAAATAAAATAAAAGTTAATAATTAAAAAAAAATGCCTTACACGGATTGGATTGATTTAATGGAATCAGAAATACCAAATAAAAAAGATCTGTCAATGATTGAATTTGGTTTAGGAGATGGTACTGATTATCTTCTTAAAAATTTTAAAAATGTATTTTCATACGAACTAATGAATACTGAGACTTGGTATTTAGAAGCAGTAAAAAAATTCTCAATTAATGAAAATTGGGAACACAAATTAGTTTTATGGGAAGAAATAGGTTTTAGAGATTATGAAATAAACTTACCTCAACAATTATTAAAACATATTGATGAGTTATTTGAAAAGAATAATTACGATGCCGTTTTTATGGATGGTGGTTATCACGTAAGAGGGGATATCGTTAATTACATTATTAATAAATTTTACCCTAAATATATTGTTATTCATGATATTAACTATGCTTTCGAGGAAGATGGATATCACAGAATCTCAGTCCCTATTAATTACAGAACTGAAAAAAACACAAACGGAGAAGGTACAATGATCTTCATAAAAGAAAATTAAAAAAAAATGAAAATATTAATAACAGGAGTTTTAGGAACCGTCGGGTCAATTTTAAAACAAAAACTTATAGATAAAAACCACACCGTATTCGGTATTGATTTACCGCACTCATTAGGTGAGTGTGGATTCATCCAAACCATGAGCTCAGAAGTCCAAGATTATTGTAGATGTGACGTAGGTGAATTTAGACAAATAGAAAGGGTTATTGAAACATTCGGGCCTTTTGATATGGTTTTTCACACCGCCGCAGAATTTGGTAGATGGAATGGTGAAGATTTTTATGAACAACTATGGAAAACTAACGCAATTGGAACCAAAAACATTATCAGATTACAAGAAAAACACAGATTCAAGTTAGTTCATTTTTCTAGCTCAGAAGTTTATGGTGATTTTGATGGAGTGATGAAAGAAAGTGTTATGGATATGATTGAAATTAAGCAAATGAATGATTACGCAATTAGTAAATGGGCAAATGAAATGCAAATCAGAAACTCAAGGATATTAAAACAAACTGAAAGTGTTATTGTAAGGTTATTCAACACCTACGGACCTGGCGAATTTTACCACCCATATAGATCAGTTAATTGTAAATTTTGTTATCATGCGTTAGAAGGGTTACCAGTAACTGTTTACCAAAACCACTTTAGATCTAGCACATATATTGATGATGCCGTTAGTACAATATCAAATATTGCCGACAACTTTATTGATGGTAGAGTATATAACATCGGTAGTAATGAATATCACAACATAGAAAGATTGGTCGACCTCATTTGGGATTACACCGGAGCGGATAAAAGTTTGATATCTTACAAAGAATCTGAACCTCTAACCACTAAAACAAAAACACCAGATTTAACACTCTCTATTAAAGAATTAAATCACAAACAAACTGTTAGTTTAGAGGATGGTGTTAAGAGAACAATTGATTGGATGAAAAATATTGAGAAATGATTTTAACTTTAGTTGTCGGTGCGAGACCGAATTTTATGAAAATATCCCCACTGATCGATTCTATTAATAAATATAATAACAGTGGTGACAAAAAAATACAATATAGATTGGTTCATACCGGTCAACACTACGATAAAACTATGAGTGAAGATTTTTTTGATCAACTTCAAATACCGAAACCTAATATTAATCTAAATTGTACTGGATTAACTCAAAATGAGTTAACAGCAAAAATTATGATTGAGTTTGAAAAAGAGTTAATCTCACATAAACCTGATATTGTTGTTGTTGTGGGGGACGTAACATCAACAATGGCATGTTCTATTGTTGCAAAAAAATTACAATTAAGGGTTGCTCATATTGAATCGGGTATTAGGTCATTCGACAGAGAGATGCCTGAAGAAATAAACAGATTGATTACCGATAGTATTTGTGATTATTATTTCACAACAAGTGAAACTGCCAGTGAAAATTTATTAAAAGAAAACATTGACCCATCAAAAATATTTTTTGTTGGCAATACTATGATTGATTGTTTAATTAAAAATTTACCTAACATATTACAACCAAAAGAAATTGATGAAAAATATATAGAAAATAAAAAATACTTTTTGATGACTCTACACAGACCTAGTAATGTTGACCAAATCGATAAACTAAAAAACATTCTTCAACATATTGACAATGTAGTGGGTAATCATAAAGTTATTTTTCCTGTTCATCATAGGACCAAAAATAAACTAGTTAATTTAGGTTTAAAATTTAAAAATATAGTTTTAACAGAACCTCAAAAATACCTTCAATTTATATACCTTATTAAACATTCTATGGGTGTAATCACCGATTCTGGTGGGATTACCGAAGAAACAACGTATTTAAATATTCCTTGCATAACATTAAGAAATACGACTGAAAGACCTGAGACGGTTTCTTTAGGTACAAATAAATTGATTGGGGATGACTTGTTAAAATTATCATCGTGCATCGAAGAGATTATTAATAAAAGATGGAAAAACACAACAGTACCAAAATATTGGGATGGGTTTACTTCATACAGAATTATTAAAAATTTAATCGAAAATAATAACTAATATAATAGTTAAAAGGATTAAAAAAATCCAATAAAAGATTTGTAAAATAATATGACAAGACGAAAACCACAACAAATTGAGGACACACCAGTCCCAAGTAACACTAAGAGAGACATCATAAACTATGTCGTTAAAAAAAAACCTAAAAGTAAGTTTTTAACTGAAAATCAAAAAATTTATTCTGAAACTCTTTTAAACAACCAAATCACAATTTGTTCAGGTCCTGCCGGTGTTGGTAAAAGTTATATCGCAATGAAAACGGCGGTTGATCTTTTATTGGATGAAGGTAATGGTTATGACAAAATTATTATCGTAAGACCTGCGGTTGAGGCTGAAGAAAAATTAGGCGCATTACCGGGTAACGTAGAAGAAAAATTGGACCCGTATATTTTCCCGTCTTATTACTTACTTAATAAAATCATAGGTAAAGAAGCGAGAGAAAAATTAAAGGATGCTGAGGTAATTGAAGTATTTGCGTTGGCATACATGAGAGGAATGACCATTGATAATTCAATCTTAATTTTTGAGGAAGCTCAAAATGCAACACCAAAACAAATGAAACTATTATTAACAAGAATTGGTTCCAATACTAAATTCTTCATTTCTGGTGATATAGAACAAACAGACAGATATAAAGATAAAAAACATTCGGGTCTTTACGATGCGTTAATTAAATTCAATGGAATATCAGGTATTGGTATTTTCGAATTTGGTGATAAGGATGGTGTTAGAAATCCGATAATTACAAAAATTTTACAAAGATATGAAGAGGATAGGAATTGAGGTTAATGGTGTTTTAAGAGATACTATCGGTAAATTCACACAATTATATGAAAAACATTTAATTGATCAGGATACCGAAAGTTATGTGGGAGCAACCTACAAATTGGACATGAGTGGTAATACTGAGTTGATCGATGAGGTGGATGAATCATTTGTTTACGAAATCAAAAGTGATGTCACTTCATTAGATTTAATGAACCACTTCGCATTTAGATCGGGTGAAGAATTATTTTCTTTTACTTATGAAGAATATGCTATGGAGATTTTTGGACATGCCCCATCAACAGAGACATTTACCTTTAACTTACTCAACGATTTTTATTATGACTTTAGAAATGATAATGATTTAATTATTGTTTCTGATGAAATAGGAAAATCAAAACCATCGACTTTATTTTTCTTATCTAAGTTTGGTTGTTTGTTTGAAAAGGTATTTTTTTATAGTGAAACCACTAAAGATTCAATGTGGGACAGTGTAGACATTTTACTTACGTCGAATCCTGACTTATTATTAAACATACCAAACGGTAAAGTGGTAATTAAATACACCACAGAATACAATAAACATGTTAGCTCGGAGTATGAAATAAACACACTATCTGAACTTTCAGAAACTATTAAAACTATAAAAAATTATGTTTGAATTGTGGGGTGAAAATTACTACTTGGATTTGGAAAAAATACAAGGGGAGTCACAGTTTGTGAACGAAAGTGGTGAAACACAAGTTCATGTTGTAAAATATGACACATTAAGATTATTAATCGAAACAGTAATGACTGAAGATGAGGTTGATGAAAAATTAGGAATGAAAGGTTCAGACATAAGCCTCCCATTTAAATTGGCATTTAACACACTTTTAGTGAATAAAATAATAAATAAATTTTAAATCCAAATGAATAACGCTCAAATCGAAAAATTAGAAAAGTCCATCGTTAATATGAAGGACAAAAAATCAAGATTATTTTTTGTGGTACAAGACACAAAGGGTAATGCAAAAGCATCGGTAAGATACATTTACCAAATGGCAATGTCGCTTAAGAATGCAGGATATAATCCAGTAATTCTTCACGAAAAACCTGATTATGAAGGTGTTTCTTCTTGGTTAGGTGAAGAATATATGACAATGGAACATAAACCAATTGAGGGATCAAGTTTAGAGGTATCACCTGACGACTTAATTGTCGTACCTGAAATCTATGGTTTTATCATGGATCAAATAACTAAACTACCTTGTGGTAAAATTGTGTTATCACAATGTCAAGATTACATTTTCGAAACTCTACAACCTGGTCAATCTTGGCCTCAACTTGGGTTTTTGAAGTGTATTACAATTACAGAACAACAAAAAGAATATATCAGAACCACAATGAGAGGTGTTAGTATCGATGTGATCGAACCTGTAATTTCAGATTCTTTTGTTAAAGCTGAATTCCCACCTAAAACTATTGTGAACATTCACACAAGAGACCATAGAGATACTATTAATTTAATTAAAGCATTCTACTCAAAATTCCCTCAATATAGATGGATCACATTTAGAGATCTTAGAGGTCTTTCTGAAAAAGAATTTGCTGAGGCAATGAAAGAAAGTTTTGTTTCAATATGGATTGATCAAAATGGTAGTTATGGTACATTCCCATTAGAATCTATGAAAGTAGGTATCCCTGTAATCGGTTTAGTACCTGATTTAGTACCATCTTGGATGGATGAAAATAATGGTATATGGATTAATAACAAAACAATGATGGTTGACGTTTTATCCGACTTCATCCAAAATTGGTTAGAAGATAATATTAACCCAAATTTATTTGAGACTATGGAAACAACAGTTAATTCACTACAAACTTTGGGTCAATTCGAAACTAAAGTTGTTGAACTATTTGACGACATGTTAAGAGTACGTTTGGAGTCATTCGAAACACAATTAAATAAATTACAAGTAATTGAAGAATAATATGGAAAATACAATATCGGTAATACTACCTATCAAATCGGCAAAAGCAATTGACTTCGACAATTTTTTTGAGAAAGCAATTCAATCAGTTAAAAATCAAAAAGAACACGTTAATGAATTAATCATTGTTCATTGTGATGAAGATAAACTTACAAATCATTTGGAATCATTTGATTTTACAGATCTAAATGTCGTTTTAGAAAAATGGACAAAGGATCCAAATTTTGCGAATCAAGTAAACAGAGGTGTTGAGATTTCTAAATCTAACTGGTGTTCGATCATGGAATTTGATGACGAATACTCAAATATTTGGTTTAAGAACGCAAAAAAATACATGGATATTTATAGTGATGTTGATGTATTTTTACCAATCGTTGTAGATGTTGACGATAAAATGGTTTTTGCTGGTTTTACAAACGAAGCAACATTCGCTCAAAACATCTCTAATGAAATGGGTTATCTTAATAATGAAACTTTACAAAACTACCAGAACTTTCAAATCTCAGGTATGGCTTTCAAAAAAGAAACATTTGTTGAGGTTGGTAAAATTAAATCAAACATTAAACTTACCTTTGGTTACGAACTATTCTTAAGAATCACACACAATCATAAAAAAATTATGACTATCCCAAAAATTGGTTATAGACACATAAATTTAAGAGAAGGTTCTATTTTTTGGAATTACAAAAATGGATCTGAAAAACTTAGTGAGGGTGAAGCAAGATTTTGGATTGAGTCAGCAAAAAAAGAATATTATTTCACCAACCAAAGGGATATAAAATATGAAGGTTCTGAAATTTAATGTCTGAAAATGAAGTACAAGAATTAGTAGAAAAAAAGAAGAAAGGTAGAAAACCGACAAGTAATAATTACTTTGATGAAAGAGAAGAAAACGCAGTAAGACTATTTTTAGCATCGGACGATGCTTACGAAAGAAATAAAATTTACAACGAATTTCTTAGAGGACCTTTAGATAAGATGATATCTTCAATCATAAGAAGATATAAACTGTACAGGAAAGACATGGATTATGAGGAAATTCATAATGACACCCATTCTTTTTTAATGACCAAAATTGAAAAGTTTAAGCCTTCGAAAGAAAAGAAGGCTTATTCTTACTTTGGTACAATTTGTAAAAATTATTTGATGGGTCAAATAATGAAAGACCAAAAAGAAATGAATAGGAAAATATCCTACGAAGACATTTCTTCTGATCTTTCTAACAATCCGGCATTTGCATACTATATAGATAATGATGATTACGGATCGGAATATATAATTAAAAAATTTTTAGATAAATTAAAAGATTCTTTAGACAATGAGAATATGAGTGAACAAGAAAATAAATTAGGTGCTGCCATTTATGATCTTTTCGACAACTACGGAACGATATTCCCAGATACAAATAACAATAAGTTTAATAAAAACATTATTTTATTCGAATTAAGGGAGATGACAAACCTCTCAACTAAAGAAATTAGGAACTCAATTAAAAAATATAAAAAATTGTATTTTGAATTAGTTCAGGAAATTTTAAGAAAATAATATTTATTAAATATGGCAAGACCACTTAAAAAAGAAATCAACCTAACCAAAGAGTCAATGTTAGGATTGATGCAGGAAATCTACAATGAATTGGTGGAACAGAGAGGAACTGCTATCAGAATTCAAAATAAAATGTTAACAATGATGAAGGAACCTGAAGATATGACTCTTATTGGTCCCGTAATTGAGAAACAACAAAAAATCATTAATGACTGTGTTGAGAAAAAATTAACGTTGTCTAAACTACAAGCGAATATCTGGCAAAAATCTAATTCAAAAGAGGACGATAATTTTACTTTGTCTGATTTAGAAATCGATGATGATATAATCCAAAACCTGATCCAAAAAGATATCGATGGTGATAAACAGTACAGAATGAATAAATAATCACCATGGCAGACATTCAGGATAGTTTTAAAATGGTATTTAATAAGATAGAAAACTATCAAAAATACCAAGAATTTAAGGAAAAAAAAACCGAACAACTTAATAAGAAAGGCGAATCTTTTGAACAAAGAAAAAGCGATATAACCAAATCATTAGATGAATGGCAAGACAAAAAAAATAAATGGTTAGACGAAAAGAAAACCTTATTTGATAGTTTACTTGACACGTACAAATTAAGTAGGTTCCAAGATAAAAAAGATAAAGAGGACAGCAACGATGTTGACGATAACGACCCTTATCTAAAAAAAGTATTTATTAAGTCAGTTAGACAAGTTGAACCTCAAATTAAAACCATTCTTTCAGAATCTATAGTTAAAGCTTTAGGTTGTACTATTGACCAAGAAATCCAACAAAACCAAACTTTATATATAAAAACACAATCTATCGATTTGTTCAACACTTTTGAAGTTGCCCCTGACGATAAATTAGGTCCATTATATTATGAGAAAAAGGATATACAATATAATTCGTATCCATTTTCAATGAATAAAGAATTGTATCAACTAATACAGGACATTAATCAACCTTTTAGTGTACCGGCAGGTAATCTTTACTTAGGAACGTCAAATAGTCAATTATTTGATATTAGTTATGTTGAGTCATATATAGACCCAATTAACGGACCTCAAACTGGTAGTTTCTACAAAATACAAACAGGTCAAAGACAAGACCCACTGACCGTAGATAAGTTCTTATTAGATTATTATTCAACTTTAGGATTTTTAGATTACAAACAATTACTTGGTAATTTAGCAAACATCATTACAGGATGTATCTCTAAAGAAAAAAATGAGGGATACCAAAAAATTAGTTTCTTACAAAAAACAAGTATTTTCATACAAAGGATCTTTGGTTTATGTTTCGATTCAAATAAAGAAATAGATACCTCAGGTACTGCCAAGGTTTCTGAAAATGATAATACTGATAATTCGTTCTTTGAATTCAGCGATTTTGATTTGAGGTTTATCGAACAAAAAACATCCGACATTAAATTAGGGGTTATTGAGTTTGAGGATTGTGAGAACGTAAAAGTCCCTATGAATACTGAAGCATTAATAAATTCTATTTTAGAAATTGAATTTAATGAGGATAACGTTAATAACCAAATCGATCAAGCGATAAACGTTCTTAACAACGTAACCGACGATTCATTTAGGTTGGCGTTAGACACAGAATTTATTAAACAATTCCCTAAAGCAATTGTCCAAACAATATTATCACCAAAGGTAATTCTTCCAATTATGATTGTGGTTAAAGCGTTAGGTCAGCAAATCGGTGATCAAGTTAAAAACGCCGTTGAGTTCTTCAGATTGTTTAAATCATTTGTTATTGAATTTGTATCAAGAATAGCCAGTCTTTTTGTAAAAATTCTTTTTGATATTATTAAAAAAGATGTTAGAACTTTAGTTAGTGGCATATTAAAAGATATTGTTAAAGAAAAGAAAGATAAGTTAAAGGGTATGACTACGTCATTAATTGCGATATCGGCACCTTTAGTAATTTTAGGTGCTGCACGGAGTTTTAGAGAATGTCAGAGTATAGTCGACCAAATTGAAAAGATATTAGGTTTGGTGCAGGGTCAACGAGGGGGTACAACAGGAAGAAATCCTTTGACATTAGATATCCCACTTCCGTTACTATACGCTTCAAGGTATTTAGATGGATTCTCTTCAACAAGAGCATACCTAAACATATTACAAAAAATGCAAAGATTAGGAATCCCAACCGAACCGATGCCTGATGGATCACCGAATCAATTCTTATTGGTGGTACAAGCAATAGTTGAGGGTATGGATCAAGAAATATCAGAAAATGCGAAAGTGGTGGTCGCATTACCACCTTTAACGGTAACACCATTATTTTTTACAACACCTCAAAAAGTTTATGGAAAAGTTATTTGATTTACAACAGAAAAAAGTTCAGTCAACCGAGGTTATTAAGATAATCCACGAACACAAGGACAGATCCAATAAAGATCTTAAGTTAGCGATGGATTTTATTAAAGAAGATTTTGAATATACTAAAGAAAGTGTGATTAAATTAACACATCATTTAGATAAATTAGAACAAACATACAATGTTTTATTAAAAGAATATGAGCGAAGAAACAATATATCAAAACTTTAACATATTCTGGGGATTTGTTATGGATAACCAAGATCCTTTGATGCTTGGTCGTGTCCGAGTGCAACCAAAACAAGAGCAGTACGAAGCTTCAATCCCAAAAAATGCTGATGGTACCGATAAAGATGAAAACGTTTATGCGTGGACACCTGAAGATCCTTTTGTTTTCTTACCTCTTATCCCTTACTATATAAGTCAAGTACCGGAAGTGGATGAATATGTTCACATATTCTATTATACAAACTTTGAGAGAAGAGGTAACTCTAAATTTTATATTCAAGGACCAATCCAAAGACCTCAAAATAATTCATTTGAATTTTGGGGGAATTCTCAATCCATGTTAACTTCTGGTGAGTTTTTAAAACAGGCAAACGCTTTAAGAGATCCAATCACAAAACAAACTAAGGCGGATATATATGGTATATACCCCGAACCTGGAGATAATGCACTTTTAGGTAGAGGTACATCTGACGTGGTTGTAAAAAAAGAAAGTGTGTTGGTTAGAGCCGGTAAAAATGAAACATCTCAAACCGCAAACTTTAATTTACCAACACCAAGATTAAATAGAGGATTTTTACAAGTGTCTTTATTTGATCAAGAAAAAAAATCAGTAAATCCATTAATTCAAAAATTAATAGAAAACAAACCTCAAACAGTAAAAAAATTAATTGAGTGGGATATTCTAAACGAGTTCATTTATACAGGTTATACTTCAACAGGACAAATTACAGGTGAAACGAAATATGATGGTAGTGTAAGATTATTTGATCTATTACCAAGAACACAAACAAAATCTGATGTAATATATCCTGACACACCATTAGATGCATATAAAAGTGATGCCGAATATATTTTAATTTTTACAGGTAAATCTTTTGATGAATCTCTTACGATCATTAATGAATTTATCAATGGTGTAAATAAAGGTAAAATCAACATTAATGGTTATGACGATTTCCCAACTGAAAATAATCAAAATTTAACCGCCCAATTTCCATTCTATTTTAGACCATCTAAAAATACTGCAGACAAATTAATCTCAAGTGGATCCGGTGAATATAATAGTGTTGTTAGTTTTAATCAAAAAATAAAACTACAACCTTTTAATACTGAATCAGGAAGTGCTTTAGTTTGGAGTAAGGGTGTCGTGGGTCAACAACCAACGGTAAAAACTATTACCATTCCAAGAAAAGAATATTCTCCTTCACCAGTTTCTTACGGGGCATTTGTTAATGACTTTATTTACCTCTTATCGCACAAAACAACGGTACCGGGTAAATCAAAAGTGAATCTTGATGTTAAGACCACGTTATATGGTATTCCTCAAGAAAAATTTGTTGATGAATTTGCCGATCAAACTGAACCTACGGTTAGAGGTGATCAATTAATGAAGTTATTGAATTTAATTGTTAGATTTTTGGGAAGTCACGTTCACCCTGTCGCAGGATCACCTCCAGTGCCTGTTGCAACTGATGGTACTGACATACAAAGTATATTTACAAAATTGTTCGATGCCGACAATTCTATCTTAAATCAAAATATCCGAATTAATTGATATTTATTAAGAAAAGTTAAATGTCAATTAATAATTCCTATTTCAGTAGAAACAACACAATTGTATCAAATAATTTGGTAAACACGGGTAGAAACCCTGTTATGCAATTAATTTATGGTGATGGTGGGGTTGCAGATCCTGTTGGTTATTCGCGATTCATATTTGATTTGGATCTAGTCCTACTTAGAGAGAAGTATTTGGACGGTACTATATCTACTGGTTGTACGGGTTATATTACCCATACTTTGAAGATGACTAACACTTCATACTTTGATCAAGAATTATTAAACACATCAACTCCTGACGGTAGAAAACGGGCAACTTCTTTCGATTTAATTTTATTCAGAATACCTTACAAAGATTTTGATTTTACTCAACCCCAATTTTGGGACGAAGGTGTTGGGTATGATTATGCTAGTTATGTTGATGATCAAAATAACAGAGCATTTTCAACAAGACCGTCAAATTGGTTCCAAACAACAACTTTAGGTACATGGGAACAACCAGGTATCTATAGTAACACAAACCAACAACCGATGCCTTATTCGGCATTAACAATTGTTGGTGTTCAACACTTTGAATTTGGTGATGAGAATATTGAGTTTGACATGACCGCCGAAATAGAAGCATTATTATTGGGGCAAATACCTAACCACGTAGGTTGGGGAATTGCGTACTTACCTGATGTTGAGAATTTAACGGGTACTGATTCTTCATATTCGGTTGCATTCTTTACTCGTCACACACAGACATTTTACGAACCTTATTTAGAGACTAATTACGACGATTTGGTACAAGACGATAGAAATTATTTTACTTTAGGTAAAGTTAATAAATTATACCTATACATTTATGATAATGGTGAACCTAAAAATTTAGATCAATTACCTTTAGTGACAATTGAAGATCAGACCGGTACACCAATTTCGGGTTTAACAGGTATGACAGCTTGTTTAAGAACTAAAGGTGTGTATGAAATTGTAATCCCACCTCTTTTGGGTTATGGTACTCCTTGTATTTTTACAGATACTTGGTCTAATATAAAAATTAATGGTTTTAGTTTACCTAATCAAATAAATGATTTCACCGTATATCCGATTAAAAAGACATTCCAAATTGGCACTGAAACTCAAGATCCTCAGATTTACGGATTTAATTATTTTGGTATTCTTCAGAATGAAAAAATACTAAGTTCTGATATTAGAAAAGTTGGTGTGATTATCAAACAGGCGTTTACCACTAACAAAATGTTACCAAACGTAACCGCAAAATATAGGGTTTATGTAAGAGAAGGAACAACTGAAGTAATTGTCCAAGATTGGACAAATTTAAGTAGAAGTAGTAATGAATATTATTTTATGTTTGACACAAGAGATAAAATTCCTAACGAATATTTTATTGATTTACAGGTCTTAGTTACGGGTCAAATTACCACATACAAAAAACAAATACAGTTTCAGATCGTAAATAAGAAAAATTAAGATATTTATATATTAAAAGAAAAAATTATGGCAGTTACATATCAAATACTCGCATGTGCGGGTGGAGATCCAATCAACGTAGAATTCACCGGAGCAACATATCCGGCGGTTAATGGTTGTTATTATTTAGACTTTACGGGATCAACTCAGGACGGTTGTTATGAGATTTTATCTATAGATGAACCAACCACTGGTATTGATACCGTACAATATTTCAGTGCCAATTATGGTGATTGCTCAACATGTGCTGAAAACCCAACTCCAACGCCAACAAAAACTCCAACACCAACACCAACTGTAACTCCTACAAATACTATAACACCCACGGTAACACCTACAAGTACGGTAACACCAACTATAACCCCTACTAAGACGGTTACACCAACACCAACAATTACACCTACTAAGACGGTTACACCAACACCAACACCGAGTATTACTGCAACTATAACACCAACACCGAGTATTACCGCGACTATTACGCCAACACCAACAATTACACCAACTAAA
>Ga0078894_10002860_pt1 | contig 13073 bp, 9 predicted proteins | sample LauGreSu1BDMLBSD_2_FD_67506 | JGI IMG/M metagenome (GOLD analysis project Ga0078894, IMG submission 67506) | Freshwater lake microbial communities from Lake Michigan, USA - Su13.BD.MLB.SD (version 4) (version 4) | ecosystem: Environmental > Aquatic > Freshwater > Lake | place: Lake Michigan, USA...
TCTCTCGGAGATATGGAATGCAAACGCGGCCATCCCCGGCAACGAGTACATTCTCGAGCGAATCCACACCTACGTGAAAACCCAACTCCCGCAATCCATCAAAAACTACCAGACCGCGCATAGTGAACGCGAAACACGGAAGAAATCTCTCGCACTTGTCGCCGATGAAATCACCGAGTCGTTCCTAAATCGGACCAAATATTTCTACTGCCCTGCATCCGAATTGTATTTCACGTATAACAATCAGGTCCGGTATTCGTTGATACATGAGGATGAGATTCATCATCGTATACTCTCTTTCACCTCTTTCACCTCCGGCGCCAACGGCGCCTCGGTGACTATCTCGGCACCTGTCTCGGAAGCCTCCGGCGCCAAAGGCGCCTCCGCATCCTCATCAGTTGCCTCGTATGGCGGTGCGAGCATTAGCACAAGCATCAAATACAAAATCAAAAACAAAATCATCAAAAGCATCCAAACCCGCGATATTCTCTCGTCCATCCCCGAATCCCGCACCATCCAGAATGTCATCGGGCAACTCTACCCTGCGCTATTTCGTACTCGTGATCACGCCAAATATTTCCTCACCATCCTCGGCGACATTCTCCTCAAGAAGGCATCGTCATCGTCATCGTCATCGTCGCTCGTCTACTTCATCCCGCCCGTCGCCAAAGAGTTCATCAAAGACCTCGGTGGCGAGTGCTACTCCCTCTTTGGTTCTGCATCGAACGCGTTCACAACCGCATTCAAGTTCAAATATTATGAGCACCAGTATAAGGATTGTCGGGTCGTGGATATAAATGCGCCGGCGACGCCTAGTTCGGCATCACTCTTATCGTCGCCCCCCGGGTCTCGAAACGCAGGCTTCCGTCTCTCGCATATCCCTGATCTGAAATCCGCCGTCATTGACGTATTCTGTGTAGCCGCGCATTATTCGCACCGGTTCAGCAGTGCAGACGATTTCTTGCGTCTTCATTGTAAGACGCCCGATGTCGCCACACATGCGTGGTTCTTGCGCGACCGAACTGACCAGCAAATCATCCACGAGTTTGTAGAATATGCGACCGAACCTGCGTCTGCCGATCACGAGATATCCATGACAAATATGCTGTATCTTTGGAAGATGTATCTCTCGGATTTTCGTTTACCAACGATGTTTTTTGCCGCGACATTGCGTGCGAAGCTGGCCGAGTACGCCTCAGTGGCCTCGGTGGCCTCAGTGGCCTCAGACGCATTTCCCCACCGCACCAGTCGATACCTCCCCATCGTCAGTCAGTTTCGCCAGTTTTGGGGGGAAAACTGCGTCGTAAATGATACGGAAATAGAGTTGGAAATTGATGAACTTTCAACACTATTCAAGGACTACAACAATGCTTCGGTAGGGTCCGCGTCCGGGTCCGCGTCCGCTTGCGCTTCCGCGTCCGCTTGCGCTTCCGACACCACTCTTCTCGGTATTCTCCGCCACTTCTACCCCGATATCGTGATTGAGGATGATAAGTACATTCTAAATGTGGGATGCCGTATTTGGAATAAGAACGCCGAAATCAATGAGTACCTGCTTCAATTCCGCGACCAATGTGTCGCAAATAATCTCTCGTTTCCACAGCCGTTGTACAATGCATACGAATACTATTGCGGGCGATGCTACGCCGCGACGAAGCGCCGGATTATTAGTAAGCGGTATTTCGAGAAGTATTTCATGGAGGAATACTCCGAATACATCGATGAAAATAGTATGATTACGATAAACTGGTGGGCGACTGATGATGATGACACGTCATTGTTGTTACATCACGACGCGGCAGAGGACGCAGCGGAGGAGGACGCGGAGGACGACGCAGCCATGCACACATTGTCATAAAAATTATAGAGAATCGCGTATGTATCTTTCTTCGCCTCGGGATGAAACATAAACCCGTAAACGCGTCCCTTTTCAAACTCAAACGCCGCCGCATGGCGCTGTCCATCGCGAAACTTGGTGAACCATGCAATCTCTCGAACACCCGCTTTCTTCGCCCGGGGCGTAACCACCGGGAGGTCGCGGAAATTTACATAAACATCCAATATTCGACTGTCTTCTTTACAGCGAAATATCGGATGGCCCGACAGTTCTACTTTTACATATTTATTCCAGTAACTATCGTATGATATCAAGTCCCCGCCATAATACGTCATTAAAAATTGACACCCATAGCACATTCCTAATACGGGTAACTTCGGAAAATGAAATAAGTAATACAGTTCTAATTCTAAAGCGTCTTGCGGTTCCTCTGGATGAATGCGAAACTTTGCCCCAGGAAATATCAATCCACATATATCTGTACGACGAGTGATGGCGGGGTCACACTTACCCACAATTGTGTAGGGTATTTGTCGTGGCATGAGTGTATCATATAAAGCAGCTAGTTGGTTTACATTATCCGGGTTATTTGGGGTAATAATCAGAAGCATCGTAATATTAGTTGATACATATATTATTACTTGATAATATATTTACCTGATAATACTATTATAAAGACGTGCTACGTGCTACGTGCTACGCGCTACGCGTCATTCCCGTCGCACGCTGCGCTCCCCGCCATCTATTCGCGTAACCCGCCCGCCTTCGAGATAGATTTTCATAGGAAATGTGGTAGCAATCGACGGGTCATGCGTGACCACAATCAGTGTCGTCTTTTTCGACATTTCGTTAATCATCTGAAGAACGTAATTCTTGTGAAACGCGTCCACGGCTGCAGTGGGTTCATCCATAATCGTGATTGGTTTGTTACTCAAGTAGCTTCGTAGCAAGTAAATAATCTGGCGCTGCCCGCCACTCAGATTCTCGCCTCTCGCCCCCGCCATTGTATCCAGTCCCTGTGGCAGTTTCTTGAACACATTCATTATTTTGAGGCGGTCCAATATTTTGATGACTTCTTCTTTCGGCGTATTTGTGGCGTAGCATATATTATCTATCACCGACCGATTGAATAATACGACCTTCTGCGATACAATCGATAATTTGCTTCGCAAGTATTCGCGGTTAATATTGCGACTATCCTCCCCGTTAAAGAGAATCTGCCCTTCGGTCGGCTTGAAAAACCCGGATAACAGTTTGATGATGGTCGATTTTCCGCTGCCATTTGTTCCGATAATGGCAACGCGGTCGAGAGGTTTGATTTTGAAAGAGACGTTGTTGAGTATTTTCGGGGGGGCTTCGCCGGGTGTCTCGGTAGCCGTGGCCGCCGCGGCGTATTGAAACGACACGTTTTTGAATTCAATATCACCTGTAATCGGTATATCTTTCGTATTCCCGGTTGCGTCGGCCTTATCCACTAAAAGTTTGCGAACATCCATTTCATTTTCGGCAAGCTTGCCATACTCCGCAATCACGCGAATACTTCCCTGGGATGATGTCTTGATGTACCGAATGAAAAACAACATAATAATGATGACTTTTATGGTCGAGTTTTTGTCGATTTTATGGCTTTTATACAACCGAAGTATTAGATATACGTATACCACAAGTATCAATATCACCATGATTGACAGCACATACCCTCCGGTGGACGTGCTCCATAATTGTGTTTCATGTGCGTCGTCATATATGTTGTGTTTATTCGTGAGGAACTCTTTTTCATCCTTGAGTTTCTTGGTGCATATAATACTGATAGAATTACTCAATACGTCGTCAATGTCCGACATTAATAGTTTCTCTTCATTTTCTCGTCGTTCCGATGTATTCTTCGTATCCAATAAGATATAGTAATACAAAATGAAATACAAAACAAAAACAATCAGCGTCATTCCTCCAATAAAAGGATTCAAATATAGAATATACCCGAGAATTACGATAGATGTAAGAACGAAAGTCGCCACCCAGTAAATAAACCTACCGGTAAATGATGTTACTGTATTTGGTATCTTCAATGCTTTGATAATGTGGTTTGAAATGTCTTCTTTTTCATAGTTCACCTCGATGTTTTTGAAGATGACGTCGATTAGCTCAAACCGTATGAATTTCTCCATCATGGGGTAGTAAATCTTGTCGAAATAATTACTGAACATATACACGGTATCTACGGCAATGCTTAATCCGGCTATCTTCAATAGAATCGTAATTGAATCCGTGTATTGCATACTATTGATAGCGGTTGTAAAATGCGCAAATAGGTCCGATAATACAATCATCTCAATCGGGTTGCATATTAACGTTGTTATAATCGTCATGAATATCCATATTTTATTCTGTTTCAAAAAATCTAAAATATATCCGACAATGATATTATTTGTCATAAAATGACTGTTGTAATAGTATTATAATAATGTAATACTATTATTATTATAATTTATGCATGCGCGTAAACCCGCGCGGTCTATCTAACTAACGCCTCTTCGGTGTACTCCGTAACCATCCGACGCCACATTAACGCCTCTTCGGTGTACTCCGTAACCTCCGCGGTTATATTAACGCCTCTTCGGGGTACTCCGTAACCTCCGACGCCACATTAACGCCTCTTCGGTGTACTCCGTAACCTCCGACGCCACATTAACGCCTCTTCGGTGTACTCCGTAACCTCAGAAGTCTTAACGCCTCTTCGGTGTATTCACGAGACGAGTACGGCGTCCTGTCTTGTCGTTAATCTTGATAGCACCAAACTTACCCTTACGAGCAGTGTACCCATACTTGCGCAGACGGTTCTCCTTCTTGGCAGTAACATGTTTCTTCGCAGAAACGATACGTCCGTGCTTGTTAAATACGAGCGCAGACCTGGTAAGACCACCCGGGGTCTTGTAGGCAGTTCCGTGCCACACTTGGGCGCGAGAACCTTCCAACATTTCGTATTTCTTTCCGTGCATGTGGTAATAACCATCATCACTGCGGTCGCAACGTTTCACCATTTTACTAAATCTCTCGTTATAAATAATCATTAGAAAAAAACGTCCGGGGTCGGGGCCGGGGCCGGGGTCGGGGCCGGGGGTCAAAAAGAGTTCGTGTTCGGCGCCCCGAATCCGCCAGGAGCACCCGACCATCGACCAAACCGGTTGATATTATTCACCGCATATACCTTTTTCACGTTTTTGGTTTGGGTCGCAACGCGGATATTCTGTGCATACAGCATCTTTTTCGTTATGCTCGTATTGTTCGTAGATGTCACCATTCCAGTCGACGGATTCGAGAGATTCGGGCATTTATAATAAGGAACGCGGATATCATTGTTTTGGTTATTGATGACAGTTGGATTACCCGATGCGTCATATTGAACGAGCGCGTCATTGATTTTGAATATGTCGCTACATGTGAGACCCGTGCCGTAATTTGTGCGATATCGTGGTGCAGCCATACTACGTATGTATGTATGTATGTAATGATACATATTCACTTCAAAATAAAATTGAAAGTGAGTTAAACCTTTCGTCGTAATATACAGTACCCCACCCCATTTCTATCAACGGTCAAATCGAAATGCCGCCTAAAGTTGCTTCTAAATCTGCAGCTTCCGCCGCCGCCGCCGCCCCCGGAAATACACAAGAAACGGATGACCTCCAAAAATATCAAAAGATGACGGACCGTGAACACATTCTCAAGAAACCAGATACATATATTGGAACAATCGAACCGACGGAGACGATGGAGTATATAATGGATACAGCACCGGCTACTGTTACAAATGCAGATGAAGCGACCGCCACCGCCACCGCCACCGCACTTACCCGCCGCAACATCACCTACATCCCCGGCCTCTACAAACTCTTCGATGAAGGAATGGTGAATATGCGTGATCACGTAGTCCGACAGGCGCAAGCCGTCGCAGACGGCAAACCCGACGCACTCCCCGTCACCACCCTCGAAGTCGAGATTGACCCCTCCGACGGCACGATTCACATGACAAATGACGGCAACGGAATCGATGTCGCCCAGCATCCTGAGCATAAACTCTGGATTCCAGAGATGATTTTCGGCCATCTTCGCACTTCTACCAACTACGACGAAAGCAAGAAGGAGAAAATCGTCGGCGGGAAGAATGGGTTCGGATTCAAACTCGTCCTTATCTGGTCGGTGTGGGGTCGTGTAGAGACGGTTGACCATATTCGCGGACTGAAATACACGCAAGAGTTCAAGAACAACCTCTCGGAAATCGCACCCCCCGTCATCACGAAAACCAAGGTGAAGCCATATACCCGCGTATCATTCCGCCCCGATTATGCCAGGTTCGGTCTCTCCGGCAACAATCTCACCGCAGATATGGCAGCTTTATTCTTGAAGCGCACCTACGACATCGCGGCAGTCACCGACAAGACAGTGAAAGTCAAATATAATGGGTCGCTCGTGCCAGTGAGGCATTTCCAGCAATATGTCGACCTCTATATTGGCGCGAAAAGTGGCGGCGACAGCACCGCAGTCAAGCGCATCTACGAGAACCCCGACCCGCGCTGGGAGTACGTTGTTTGCCTCACTACCACCGACGAATTCGCACACGTATCATTCGTGAATGGCATATACACTCCCCGTGGAGGCAAGCACGTCGAATACATCACCAATCAAATTGTCCGCAAGCTCGCAGAGGTCATCAAGAAGAAGAAGAAGGTCGACGTCAAACCCAATACCATCAAAGAGCAGTTGATGCTGTTCCTGCGCTGTGATATCGAGAACCCATCATTCTCCAGTCAAACCAAAGATGAACTCGGTACAGCTGTCGCCAATTTCGGTTCGTCATGCAAAGTCAGCGACGAGTTCATCGAGAAACTCGCGAAGATGGGAGTCATGGACGCCGCGTGTGCGCTCACCGAAGTCAAAGACACGAAAGCTGCGAAGAAGACGGATGGCGCGAAAACCCGGACGATTCGCGGCATCCCAAAACTCGTCGACGCGAATTATGCAGGGTCGCCTGACAAATCCGCGCAGTGTACGATTATCCTTTGTGAAGGAGATTCAGCAAAGGCCGGTATCATCAGCGGTCTCAGCAAAGAAGACCGGAATTATATTGGTGTTTACCCGATGAAGGGCAAACTCTTCAATGTTCACGGTGAGACAACGAAACGCATCGCGGAAAATCGCGAGATTGCGGAAATCAAACAAATCATCGGGTTGGAGTCGGGGAAGACCTACACCGCAGCGGATGTCGCCACGCGGCTGCGGTATGGCAAGGTCCTCTTTATGACCGACCAGGATTTGGACGGCGCACACATTCAAGGTCTTGGCATCAACCTCTTCCAGATAGAGTGGCCGTCCCTCGCGAAGATTCCCGGTTTCATCGGGTTCATGAATACGCCCATCCTGAAAGCCCGCCGCGGGACACAAGAAGTCCTCTTCTACAATGACGGCGAATTCGAAGCGTGGAAGAAACAGTTTCCTGGGGAGGTCGTTCCTGCGAACTGGCACACGAAATATTACAAAGGTTTGGGTACAAGCACTGGGAAGGAGTTCAAGGAGTATTTCGAGCATAAGAAGATGGTTGCGTTCGTGCATACCGGTGAAGTATCCAATGACCGTCTGGATATGGCGTTCAATAAGAAGCGCGCGGACGACCGGAAAGAGTGGCTGTCGAATTATTCGCGCGAGGCCTACCTCGATACATCCAAACCTGCGATTCCGTATGAAGAGTTCGTAGACCGCGGTCTCATCCACTTCTCCATCTACGACAATGAACGTTCTATCCCCAACCTGATGGACGGGCTGAAAATCTCGTTGCGTAAAATCCTCTACGCGGCATTCAAGAAGGGGGGTCTCAAAACCGAAATCAAGGTTGCGCAATTCAGCGGGTATGTTAGCGAGCATTCGGCGTATCATCACGGCGAGGCGAGTCTGAATGCGGCAATTGTGGGGATGGCGCAGAACTTCGTTGGTAGCAACAATATCAATCTGCTTGAACCCAATGGTCAGTTTGGGAGCAGATCTGCCGGTGGATCAGACAGTGCGAGCGAAAGATACATCTTCACGCAACTCAACCGACTGACGCGACTCATCTACCGCCAAGAAGACGATGCGGTGTTGACGTATATCAATGACGACGGGCAGATGGTGGAGCCGATATACTATGCACCAGCAATTCCGATGGTTCTCGTCAATGGGAGCAAGGGAATTGGCACAGGATTCAGCACGGACGTTATGCCGCATAACCCGCTTCAAATCATTGCATATATTCGGGCGATGCTTCAGGAAGTCAGCGTGTCCGACCGACCCGTCATCGAGCCGTATTTCAAGGGATTCAAAGGAACCATTAAGAATATTGCTCCGGGTCCGGCTACTAGCGCAGCTTCCGCCTCCGCTTCCGCCTCCGCTTCCGCGAAATACCTCATCAAAGGCACCTATGAAATCATCGCTGACCGTAAAGTCCGTATCACCGAACTCCCCATTGGAACATGGACGGATGATTATAAGGAGTTTCTGGAGAAGCTGATGGACGCGCCCGCGGCGTCGGACAAGAGCAAGGGCGACAAGGCGGCCTCCGGAGGCGGCGGAGGCTGCACCCCCGTCCTGAAAGAATACAGCGACATGTCAACCGACTCCGTCGTAGATATTACCGTGACATTCCATCCATCGTACCCGCATACTCCGAAAGACCTCCAAGCTGCCGTCGTGGATGCCGACGCAGGAACGAATAAGCTGGAGAAACTCCTCGGATTATTCACGACGCAAAGCACCTCGAATATGAACCTCTTCGATGCGCACGAGAAACTCCGCAAGTATGCGACCATCTACGATATCATCGAGGATTATTATACGGAGCGTCTGGCCCTTTACGCCAAACGCAAGGCGGCGATGCTCTCCCAACTTGCGAATGAACTGCGCGTCCTTACAAATCGCGCACGATACATTCAGGAAGTCCTCGATGACAAGTTGGAACTTCGAAGGCAGACCAAGGATGCAATTTTCGCGAAGATGACAGCGCACGGTTACGAACACATTGATGGCGATACTGAGTTCAAATACCTGCTGAAAATGCCGATGGATAGTGTGACGGATGAGAATGTCAGGAACCTCCTGTCGGAGCGAGATACCAAACGCGCACAACATCAGGGACTCCAAGACACGTCGATTCAAGCGTTATGGACTCGTGACTTGGATGAATTGGAGGTGGAGTACCGTAAGTGGGCGACGGCTGTCGCTGCAACGGTGGACTTGGTATCGAGCGTGGGAGGCGGCGCTGTAGCAATGAAGAAGAAGATAGTTATCAAGAAGGCATAAATATGTATAAATATGTATAAATATGTATAAATATGTATAAATATAAATATAAATAAAATTGAATTAGTTAAGTTAGTAAAATAAAAATTGACAATAACATAACCATCATCATATTATCAAACCATTTTCATTTACAATGAGCAGTTCAAACATAGACGAAGTTCAATGTGATACAAAGAAGATGAAAACCCATCTAGACATAGAAATGATAGTAGATTATTCTACTATTATACAATCAGCAATTGATTCTCTTAGTGTTGATACTTCAATCTTGGAATCGAAATACGATGGAACTATCAGTGTAAAAGATAACCTTGATGCGATTATCAATAATATTGGCAAGTCAATGGCGCCTTTCAAGGCAACCGTTGTGTCGCTCGTTGCGAAAATGAAACATCCAGAGTGGGATACACGAAAACACCAAATACAGATTGGTGGGAAGTTTAGTTTGAGAACAATTGACAAATGTTATGTAGCAGCATATCTGTTCAAAAAAGGATACTATGACACTCCTACCGAGTTTGCACTTACACGTTCATTTGAAAAATCTGAACCATATACGAAAACCTATACGGGTAATATTTCACCAAAAGAGGCTGGAAGAGCATTCCTCAACATTGCAGAAGTGATAAATACGACCGAATGCGTTCCCCTTATAAAAACGATGCTTGCGTATTTAATGATGTTTCTTAGAGAACGGACCGCCAAAAATACCGCTCTCAAAACATCATCAACTCTAGAAACTTCCAAGAAATTATCGTTGGAAGACATTTCAAAACTGCTGGATTCGTTTAACACCCTTGGTAGTGGAATATCGGTTTTACCAGTCATTGTAGTCCATACAGTTCTTTCTGTCGTACAACAATACTTGTTCCCTGCGGTTGCTTTTCCTGAACTTAAAGAACATACAGCATCTGATATGAAGAGTCGGTCGTATGGCGACGTGGAAGGATTCAATAACAATACTCCTCTTATTGTGATTGAAGTAAAGCATAATATTGTAATCAACGAGACAATTGTAATGAACTTTGATAAAAAAACAAACGATGCTTCTATTCCGTTGAAGTATATTCTTACAACTTCAAAAACATCAAGGCACTTCGTAAAAAATAATATCTGTATCGATACAGTATCAGGGTTTACCATATCTTATCTACAACAATCGCTACTACACGACGCAAACATATGCTCTATCTTTATGAAAGAGTTACGGATAAACATCATGTCATATCACAACCTGCCAGTTGATAAGAAGGAAAATATCAATAATATTATTATATCACTTCTTGCTTGAGCATCTCCTTCACGATTTCTTCTATAACTCGCACACAAACACTATTTCCAATTTGTTTATAGGCAATACCTTTGTTTGTATTTTTTATAAAGGTTGCATTATCATATGCCATCAATTTGTAGCACTCATTAAGAGTGAGTCGCCGAACCCTCTTGGTTGTTTCTTCATAAATATGATATCGCCCTGAAGTTTCAGATGCGGCCAGTGTTGGGTGTGTTCCGTCGCTACTATAGATTCGCATAAGTTGCTTATGAACTCGCGATAAATGTTCGGTATTTTCTTTTGCACCTACCTTTCTCAACTCTCCTTTTAGATAACCACAAAATTTAAGTCGGCTTTTGGGTTGTTGTTTGATTTGTATAGGTTCAAGGATTACATATTTTGATGGGTCAATATAGTGGTCTTCAGGAATATCAGTATCAAGAATATCTGATAATTTACATCCGCTCTTTTTTTCTGTCAAGTTTTTGAAACTGAATTCATTTTCACAGTAAGTTGCAACAATATAAACTCTTTCCCTGTTTTGAGGAATACCAAATTGATGGGGACTTAACACCTGAAAGGAAACTTTATATCCTCTCGTCTTCAAAGAATGTAATATTGTTTGTAAAACAGAACCATCGTTGATTTTTGTGAGATGTGCAACATTTTCCAAGAGAATGCATTTGGGTTTGTGTACATCAATAATTTTTAGTATTTCAAAGAATAGGGTTCCACGTGGGTCATCAAATGCCTTTTTTTCTTTCCATTGCGCGATGCTGAACGCCTGACAAGGGAACCCTCCGCAAAGTAGATTGAATGTTGGAATTGTAGTGATATCGCACGTTTTAATATCACCTTCTGGTGTCATTTTATAATTTATTTCATATGTTTTTTGTGCGTTTTTATCTATATCCGATGCGAAAACACATGATGCTGTAGGCATAATATTTGTTAATGCTTGATGAAATCCACCGATACCGCAGAATAAATCAATATATTTTATATGTGTAGAATCTATGGCCATTGCAAATTGTTTATACTTGAATATGTAAATATATTTTTATCTTGTTTAACAATCATTGCGTTTCAATTTTACTACTAAATAGGGTTTTACTTTACTATATTTAGTTTTTCACTAAAACCACGGCTTCAACTCCAGCGTCTTGTGTTTGTAATCCGAGAAATTAGGCCGCGCAATCGGTGTATACATGTTACTCACATCGCGCTTATACTGAATGTAGCCCTCCGCCTCACCATGCACACGAGGAACACAATATTCAAATACTAATTCATTCAACTCGATAATCTGCTCGCGGATATCGGTGGGTGCATTCGCCGCATTCTGAAGGTATATGGTGCGCATGATGATACGCAATGTATCGCAGTCCTGTTCACCAATGACGTATTTACCGCGCGACCGCAAATAAACACCTGCGCGAATACCGTTCTGGATAATCTGCATATTTTCCTTGCTAAAGAATGCATTGGATAACGCCGTATTTTCCCAAATGCCGTTGAGAGCGTCGCGATAGGTCACACACTGATGCACGGGATTTCTATCATAAAGCGCAAACTGGTCCTGAGTTGGCGGTGTAACAATATCCAGACGCCCATTTTTAGGTTGTCCGATAAAGGTTTCTTCTGGTAAAGCGCGATACTCGAATCGATTCATTGTATAATATTCTGTGTATTATATAGAATATTTTATATTATTTTATTACATCATAATTATATAGATTCACGCGATGGATATTATTTCAAGTGCTAAGAATGTCGGTTCTTCCGCTTTTGGAAGTTCGTCATCTGGCTCAAGTGGAAGTGACGGTGGTGGCGGCGGCGGCGGCATATTTAGCAGTTTTACCAGTCTATCGATTCAAAAGATGGCGTTACTGCTAGGAATCATTGCGTTCATTATATCTGTCGGAACCGTGGCTATTTTGCTATGGAAGTCGAAGAGTACGCAGAAATGGCCGCCGGAGATTTCGAAATGCCCTGACCGTATGGAAGTAAGTGGAAATGCGTGTGTTGATAATTATGGATTATTCAGAACACTACCGTCCATACCTGCAACAGCTTCAGATACTCCGTGTAGTAGTTTCACAACAATCCAAAATACCAAGTATGATACAATTGGATTCACCGGTAATGATAAAGCATATGTTCCGTGGGAAGGAATATTAGATGGTAAAGCGTCGCGTGCAAGTTCTCTTAAATGTGCTACATAACAACACTTATTTGGAATGACATAAACTACGATTGTATGTTATGTCATACGGTATCTACATACGGTATCTACATACGGTATCTAGGTACGGCATCTACATACGGTAAGCACCCGGTGCCGCAACTGACGCTTGTTGTGCCACTGCAGGGAGTGAATCCGACGGTGTTCCAATTCCAAACATACCGGTCCCCGCCTTCATATTGCTCGTTGAACACATGGAGTAGAAAAGGCGCGCCTGGAAGTAGGTCAATCCATAGACCAGAATCATCAAAAAAGAGTAAAATCCGCTCAAAAGCGTTATTTTTCCCCTAAATAGAAGTACCAGCGATACGATGAACCCAAAACAGGCGACGACCAAGAAAATTAAATTCACGACAGTAAGCCAGTAAAATAGCACACAGTAGTCC
>Ga0078894_10002861_pt1 | contig 13073 bp, 9 predicted proteins | sample LauGreSu1BDMLBSD_2_FD_67506 | JGI IMG/M metagenome (GOLD analysis project Ga0078894, IMG submission 67506) | Freshwater lake microbial communities from Lake Michigan, USA - Su13.BD.MLB.SD (version 4) (version 4) | ecosystem: Environmental > Aquatic > Freshwater > Lake | place: Lake Michigan, USA...
AAAAGTTCCATTAACATATGCTCCAAAAGAAAGAATGATGGAGCGTTTAAATTTGGAATTAGATGATCCTGTTGCATATGCAACTGCGCTTGGAATACCAAGAATGTCATTTATGATGACGGGATTGGAATATGATACAGAAAGAAAATTAAACAGTTCAACAATAAGACGCGCAGAAAAGGTACAAACAAATGGTGATGTTATTATCAATTATCACTTTAACGAAGTACCATATAAACTAGCATTTTCTTTATTCATTTATAGTCGTACTATGGATGATGGTTTAAAAATTATTGAACAAATCTTTCCATTCTTTACACCAGAATTCACAATAACAATTAAACCAAGTGTATTGAGTGATGGTTATGAAAAATTAGATATACCAATTACATTAGTTAATACTATAACAGATCAACAATTTGAAGGTTCTTTTAAAGACGATAATCAAAGAACTATTATATTTGAATTGCAATTTACTGCTAGAACTTATTATTATGGTCCGGTAAAGCAAGCAGGACTTATTAAAACTATTGACATTAATCTTTTTAATTTGGATTAATATGGCAAAGAAACTAGTAAACATTCACACAGAACCCGTAGTATATTTAAAGGACACGAATGATGATTATGTCCTAGATACTAATGGTGATAAAATTGAATTAAAATCTGGAATACAAGTAGTTCCAAGTGATGACTACGATATAAAACAAACAATCACTGAATATTAATGGATACATTATGTCATTCGATGAACTGGAAAAACATTTTAATATAGAACCAACTCCGCAACCAGAAGTCTCGCAATTACGCAAAGCAACAGAAATTACTGTTCAAAAGGACGATCTGGATAAAGATTATCTTACAGTAAGAGATAATTTAAAAGAACTAATAAACAAAGGTACATCTGCTATAGATGGTATTTTAAATTTGGCATCAGAAACAGAACAACCAAGAGCATATGAAGTTCTTGCACAATTAATTAAAACTGTTGCTGAGACAAATAAAGATCTGTTGGATATGCACAATAAAATGAAGGTAATAAAAGGAGAACCTCAGGCAAATAATACTCCAAATTCAATAACAACAAATAATTCTATATTTGTTGGTAGTACTGCGGATTTGCAAAAACTGCTTCGTGGAAAAATGAAAGAAATTGAAAAGTTGGAAAATAATGGCGATATTATAGATGCAGAATAAAGAAAAAACATATCTAGGAAATCCAAATCTTAAGCGAGCAAATGTAAATGTTTCTTTTACTCCTGAACAAGTAGAAGAATATGTAAAATGCTCTCAAGATCCAATTTATTTTATTAAAAACTATGTTAAGATTGTAAGTTTAGACAAAGGACTTATCAATTTTGATATGTTTGATTTCCAAGAATTGTTTGTTGAAACCATTAATGAAAATAGATTCACCATAGGTAAAATGCCTCGTCAATGTGGTAAGTCAACTACTCTGGTTGCTTATATTCTTTGGTATATTCTTTTCAACCCTACTAGTAATGTTGCTATTCTTGCTAATAAACAAACCGTAGCAAAGTTGCACATGGATAGACTTAAGGTTGCATACGAATACCTTCCAAAATGGTTACAACAAGGTATCAAGGAATGGAATAAAATGAGCATAGAACTGGAAAACGGTTCTAGAATTATTGCTGCTGCTACCTCTGCTTCTGCTATCCGTGGTGGATCTTTTAATCTTATTATGTTGGACGAGTTTGCTCACGTTCCCGAAAACATTGCAAATGATTTCTATACCTCTGTGTTTCCAACAATTACTTCCGGTAAGACCACCAAATTAGTAATAATTTCCACACCAAATGGTTTGAATTTATTCTATAAGATTTGGGTAGATTCTGCGGAACACCGAAACGATTTTAAAAATGTAGAAATTCATTGGAGTCAAGTACCGGGCAGAGATCAAGATTGGCGAGAACAAGAAATTCGTAACTTGGGTTCTGAAGATAAATTTCGTACAGAACACGAATGCGATTTCATTGGTTCTACAAATACACTTATTAGTGCAAATAAACTGAAGACTTTGGTATTCCGTAATCCAATTTACAAAAACGATGATGGATTAAAAGTTTATGAAAAACCAAAAGATAAACACAGTTATTTGACATTGGTTGATACATCTAGAGGACAGGGAATAGACTATAGTGCATTTTGTGTAATTGATGTTACGGAAGTGCCATATAAAGTTGTTGCTGTTTTTAGAAATAATGTAATATCTCCTATGATATATCCCAATTTGATTATGAATACTTCTAGGGAATACAATGAAGCGTTTGTATTAGTTGAAATAAATGATATAGGTGGTCAAGTTGCAGATATTTTGTATAAAGAATTAGAATATGAAAACGTCCTAATTTCTTCTGTTCGGGGAAGAAAGGGACAAACTTTAGACGGTGGGTTTGGTAATTCGGACACCCAACTCGGTATAAGAACTACCAAAGTAGTTAAAAGATTAGGTTGTTCTATTTTAAAAAGTATGATTGAATCTGATAAGTTATTGATAAATGACATAGATATAATGAGAGAATTAGTAACTTTTATTTCTAAAAATTCTTCATATGAAGCTGAAACTGGTAGTCATGATGATTTGGTTATGTGTTTGGTTCTTTTTGGTTGGTTGAGTACTCAAACTTATTTTAAAGATTTAACCGATTTGGATATTCGAAAAACACTATTTCAAAAACAAATAGATGCAATAGAAGACGATGTTATGCCATTTGGTTTCTTAAGTGGAGTGGATGATAGTGAAAATGATGAATTTGGCGGAGAATTTGGTAGTACTATTCTATAATTTATGAAATGAGCTAGAATTATACATATTCCTAGCAAATAGTATTTTCTAATTACAGAAATAAAGCGTCTAGAAGGAGAAACAATGGCAATTCAAATAAGTCCAGGCGTAAACATAACAGAAAAAGACATAACTCTAATCGTACCAGCAATCGCAACCACTCCAGCAGGTATGATCGGGTTGTTTCAATGGGGTCCCGGAAATGATCCAACAACCATTACAAGCGAAAAAGAATTGGCTCAAGTTTTTTACAAGCCAGCAAAAGCATCAGGAGCAATGACAGATGCAACAAAATATAATAGATGGTGGTGGTCTGCTGCTAACTTTTTGTCTTATGGCAATAATCTTAAATTAGTAAGATTTATCAATGATACAGCAGGTTCAAAAACAGCAACATCAGGCACCACTGCTATTGATGGACACACTTTGTGTAATTTAACGACTTTTAGAACCTTGACTACTCAATCCGTTGATGGTGCTTGGGCAGCAAAGTACCCCGGAGAGTTGGGAAATAGTATCAAAGTAGTTGTTTTAGATCACTATGCTTCCCAAGGATACGGAGTAGCATCAGATGGAGATGACAATCAATATGCAGATTATATCGGTTATTTTGATGGACTCCCAGGAACATCTCCTTGGGCCGAAGCATTAACTGGGACACAAGTAAAAGATGAAATTCATATTTTAGTTATCGATAGTGATGGTAAACTTTCCGGCACTCCCGGAACTATTTTAGAAAAATATGCATATTTGTCAAAAGCATCTAATTCAGTAAATCAAAATGGTACTACAAATTATTACAGAGATGTTATTAATAACGAATCTCAATACATTTGGGCTATTAATCACTTAGATGTCTTGTTATCTAACGATGATAATAATAGTTTCAATAGAACACAATATGGTGAAATTGAAGTTGCTGTTGCTGGTTCTTCTAATTGGGGAGCAGAAGCTACTTCCTCTACTACTGCATATAATGTAGTTGGTATGACAGGAAAAGATCGTTTAGTTGTAAATAGTTTATACGGTGGTTTAATAGGCACTACACCAGACGATAATGATATTGCTGAAGCATTTAACACATATATGGGTGATCCTGAAATTATTGATGTTTCAATGTTCATTACAGGACCTCTTGGCAAAACTGCCTCTTATCGTGTTGCGGAAATTGCGGAAGCAAGAAAAGATGTAATTGCATTTATGTCTCCAAACCCAGAAGAAGCTGGCGGTTCATTTAATTCAATTCCAAGTTCTTATTTGGAATTCTTATTAGATTTTAGAACAAATGGTGATTCAACTTCTTATGGTGTAGCAGATAGTGGTTATAAGTTACAATACGATAATTACAACGATGAATATGTTTACATTCCAATGAATGCAGATTTGGCAGGATTGTGTGTAAGAACCGACTTAAATAACGATCCTTGGTATTCTCCCGCAGGATTAAATAGAGGAGGAATCAACAGAGTAATTAAGTTACCATTCAATCCAAATAAAGCACAACGCGACGATTTATACAAAGTTGGACTAAATCCCGTTGTTTCTTTCCCCGGTACTGGACCAGTTTTGTTCGGTGACAAAACATTGTTAAGCAGACCTTCTGCATTTGATAGAATCAATGTACGCAGACTATTCATAATTCTAGAAAAATCAATTGCAACTGCTGCCAGATTCCAACTGTTTGAATTTAATGATGAATTTACAAGAGCACAATTTGTTAATCTTGTAACTCCTTTCTTAAGAGACGTACAAGGAAGAAGAGGTATTACTGATTTCCGTGTAGTTTGTGATGAGACAAATAATACAGCACAAGTTATTGACTCTAATAATTTCGTAGCAGACATTTATATCAAACCAAACAAGTCAATCAATTACATACAACTCAATTTCATTGCAACTCCGTCTGGGTTGAACTTTGAAGAAGTAGTTGGATTCTAAAGAGAGGTAGCAAATTAAATGAATATTAACACATTTACATCAAATTTCGATGGTGGAGCAAGATCCAATCTGTTCAAAATACAGATTACAAGCCCTGCTCATGGTGCTGCATTTCCTTATGCTGGCGATGCAATTACAGTATATGTTAAATCTATCCAATTACCAGAACATTCTCTGGGTGAAATTCCTGTAAATCATATGGGAAGAATTTACAAATATCCAGGCGACAGAGTTTATAATGATATATCGCTTACTGTTTTGTCGGATCACGACATGAAAGCAAGACATTTCTTTGAAGCATGGAACGAAGCCTGGAATCAACACCAATCTAATACAGGTAAAAAACCAGATCCTGCCGCTTTTAATTGTGAAGTAAATCTACAACAATTGGGAAGAGATCATACAGTTGTAAGAGATTACAAACTTTCAAGAGCTTGGTGCAGTGATGTTTCTCCTGTGGATTTGTCTTATGATAATAATGATGCGTTGGTAGAATTTACAGCAACAATTAAATACCACTTCTTTACCGTAACTGGTAAAGGTGGTAACTTGACCGCCTAACGCAGTTTCAGGTGAGAATACATAAGGTGAAGGAGTTTTATTATGGCATTTAACATATTCGGTTTTACACTGGCTAAAACCAAAGAACAGCAAAATCAGGTCCCCTCTGTAATACCTCCGGCTTTTGACGATGGTGCATCCTTCGTTCAAGCCGGTGGTTTTCAGGGCTGGTATGTAGATTTAGACGGTACTGTAAAATCAGATGTAGATCTTGTTAAAAAATATCGAGAAATGAGTCTTCATGCAGAAGTGGAGATGGGTATTGAAGATATTGTAAATGAAATGATCACAGAAGATTCTACCGGAACAATAGTAAAATTAAACATTGATAAAGTAGATTCTTCTATAATTCCAGAAGAAGTAAAAAACGTTTTATATGATGAGTTTAAACACATTATTTATTTGTTAGATTTTAATCGCAAATCACACGAAATAGCACGTAGATGGTATATTGATGGTAGACTTTATTATCATATAATTCTCGAAGACGATCCAAGACAGGGTATTAAAGAAGTTCGTCAAATTGATCCTCTTAGAATTAAAAAAGTAAGAGAGTTAAAAAAGAAACAAAAAACAGCCGATGGTGTTGATATTATTGAAGGTGTAGAAGAATATTATTTGTATACAGTTCAAGAACGTTTCAACATGTATGATACTACACAGGGTATTAAAATATCACCAGACTCTATAAATTATTGTCATTCTGGTTTATTTGATTACTCTACAAAAAGAGTTGTTAGTTATTTACATAAAGCAATTAAACCATTAAACCAACTGCGTATGGTTGAAGATGCTACTGTAATATATCGTTGGTCAAGAGCACCAGAGCGTAGAATATTTTATATTGATGTAGGTTCTTTGCCAAAAAACAAAGCAGAACAATATCTTCGTGATATTATGTTAAGATATCGTAATAAAATAACATATGATGCGAACACAGGAGAAATCCGCGATGATCGCAAACATATGAGTATGCTAGAAGATTATTGGTTGCCAAGACGCGAAGGCGGAAAAGGCACAGAAATTCAAACTTTACCAGGCGGACAAAATCTTGGTGAAATGGAAGATGTAAAGTATTTCCAAAAAAGATTGTTCCGAAGTTTAAATATACCAATGTCTAGACTGGAAGCCGATAGTGGATTTAACATGGGCCGAGCAGCAGACATTAGTAGAGATGAATTAAAATTTGCGAAATTTATTGCTAGAGTACGTTCAAGATTTTCTGAATTGTTTTTGAATTTCTTAAAAGTACAACTAATATCTAAAGGAATTGTTGATTTAGATGAATGGGAACGTATCTGTCAACACATAAAGATAGAATATTCAACAGATTCTATGTTCTTAGAATCTAAACAATATGAAGTATTAAAAGACAGAATGGCTGTTCTTAGAGAAGTTTCAGATTATGCAGGTAAATATTTTTCAGAACACTGGATTCGTAAAAATATTTTGCATCAAACTGACGAAGATATTCAAATTATTGATAGTGAAATTGAAACAGAAAAAATGTTACAAGAACAAAAACAAATGGAAGAACAAATGCGCGCTGAACAATTAGCAGCACAAACTATGGGCGCGTCAAGTGGGCAAACAAGTCAAACGTCAACCAGTTCTCCAACCGCAGAAACTCAACAAGGAACAGCACAAACAGGAGTAGATTACGATGCCAGCAGCCTTTTATGAATTTAGTGGTGAACAAGGAGCAGACTTTGTTACTTCATTTAAAATATTGAAACCAGGCGGTGGTTTATTCAAATTTATACCGGCCGCAGCAAGATCAATAACGACAGAAGTACCAAATGGAGAAATTGGTTGTGCTCCCAGTTCACCTATACCGGGATTAACTCAACGAATCTGGGAAAAAGGTTCTGGAACAACACAAGATTCCTTAAATATTGATATTCCAGAAGAAATTAAATTAGCATATCCAAATATAACAGATGCCTTTGGATGGTTAAAAGCATCAACTACGACCGAAACAAATTCAGCAATCAACAAATCATTTTTAACTATTCGTTGTCAAATACGAAATAGTAAAAATTGTGTTATGTTGTCGGGTGCAACAACTTATAAAGCAGTTTCAATTCCATGTCCAACTGATACCAGTAATTACAAAATAGGATTATCTGTTTCACACAATTCTGGTATTACTAGAGAATCATTAAATACTGGCGGTGTTACTGGTAATGCAACTGGTTGTGCCGCAATCGCTGCTGGAACTGGATTAATTATTTTTGATTTAATTAACAGTTCTCCGGAGTATAATATTGTTATGAAAATACCATCATGCAATAATTCTAGTGGTTGTTCACCAAGAACTTCTACTGCCACTCCTCCAACTGGCACTTTAGATTTTCAAGGTAAATTTTTATATGATATTGAATTGGAATATAATATAGGTAGTTCTCCCTCTGCTACATTAAAACCTTATGTGATAAGACTTTTACAAGGAAGATTTACATTTAATCCTAATATAACTCGTTGAGGTAAATTGTGGCAAAAAATTTCAAGATATTTGTCAGCAATTTTCCTCCAAAAACCGCTTATAAAAACGGTGAAATTGTAGACGTATATCAAATTAATAGAATAGTTTATACAGAAGCAAAAGCAATTGCAAATTTATCTTTTGCCGGTGAACTATACGACACTGCTACGGGTATTTCTGTGGGTGACGAATGTAATGGAAATTTATTTGGTTGCGAAGAACAAGTTATAGCACCAGATTCAAACAATGGTTCCGGTGAAAGAGGACCTCCCGGAGGAGCGGGACCACCAGGACCTCCTGGTCCAGATGGTGTGGGTCCTCCGCCTTCTCCGCCAAGTAGCGGAGGAAGAATATATTGCGGTGCATTGCCAGGTCCTAATCCACCGGAAAGAAAAATAACATTAAAATGTTTAAAAAAGGTTAGGGGAAAAGTAGTAAGTAGAAGTGGTTTAGCCTGGGCACAACAAAGTGGAAATTTAAATAATTTTATTCATTTATTTTCTATTCCACAAATAGATTCCGATATCACACCAAATGACAAATTTGTTGTACCAAGAGACGGAGAAGCAAATACAATTTTAAATTGTGGATTTTTGCCTGATATGCCTCCAGATGTTCAAGCACAAACACAATTTGGTGACGTAACATTTGATTTTTTGCATACTTTAGCATATAAAGGTTATAGACCAGGATTTGGTGGAAGTCTTAGAAGTGCAATTACTTTTGAATCTGCAACTGTAGGAAAACCTTATGTTCAAGAAATAAATCAAGAATCCAATGAATTTAATTTTATTGCACCAATTCAAGTACCACCGCCTGATCCCTGTTTATCACCATTAGTAAGTGATACCTGTTTTAGTGGTGTACCTACCGCAGATTGTGGTTGTGATGTTACTGGTAGATTTACTCCAATTGGAAATGTAAATACATCAAATCCTATAAGTCAGAATTGTTGTGGAAATATAGTAAGTGTGAATCCAAACTGTTGTGGTATAACAGATTCGGCATCTTGGATAAATGAAGGTTGTCAAGACGCACAGTTTGGAGCTGTAGATAATCCTCTATACAGTGGTTGTATTGAAAATCCTATTTATAGAATAACTTGTAACTATAAATGCAAATGCGATAGTGGTGTATGTAAAAGTTATTTTGATGGTGCAACTGGCCAAAGATTTAGAGATTTTGTTAATGGTACATTTTGTACTGCTTCTAACTGTCTTACAAATGCTCCCCATCAATTTACAATATTTAGAGGATGTACGTGTAGAATGGAAAGAGACATTTTACCTACATCGTTAAATCAATGCACTTCTTGTGGAAGTTTACCAAGCACCACGGATTGTACAACTTCTACTGTAAGTGTTGTAGTAGATAAGCAATTTGATGATACATTTTTACCAAATCCAGATAGTCTTGGAGAATATAAATGGAGATCTATACAAGACTGGGCATGCAAAGTATGTCATGATGAAAATCCTGGCTTAAACGATGGTTGTGGGCCTGGAACCAGATGCACAAGTACAACTTGTGCTCAACCAACTATAACAAATATTTGTAGTTTTAATTTTGAGGATGGTCTAGGAACAGTTTGCAATCCTGCAAAAGGCTCAACTATTGGTGGTGGATTAATAACTATTTCAGGAACTTTATTAAGAAATGCTTTAGGGCCAACTGTAGTAAAATTTGGAAGCAATCTTGCAACAAATGTTACAGTAAATTTAGCCGGAACAGAATTAACTTGTAATTTACCTCGTTCTACTACAGGAATAGGTTTACTAAACGTCACTGTAGAAGTTCCCGGAAATGGTGCTGTTACAAGAACTAACGGATTTGAATATGTTAGAGATTTTATTTGTTGTAATACAACTTCTCCTTTATCTCCGGGATGCGTTGCAAATGGATGTCCTTCGGATCAATGCATCGGTGTAGTTGGTACAGATACACCAGAAGGTACTCAATTATTTAACACAATAGCAGAATGTCAAAGTATTTGTGCATGTCCGCCAGGACCGCCTCCAGTTCCAGCACCAACCGTAACAAGTGTTAGCCCAAACATTGGCCCAACTAGCGGCAATACTTTAATATCAATAACTGGTACAAATTTTAGATTTGGAACAAATGCTACTATAGTTAAAATTGGTGGTGTAGATGCTTCGTTGGAATCTGTAATATCTTCAACCGAAATGGAAGCAAGAACACCTTCAAATACTATAGGTCCTAAACTTGTAGAAGTTATAACAAATTCTGGTACTGGTTCATTGGAAAATGGATTTACTTATACTGGAACAGGTCCTACAATTACTTCGGTGAGTCCATCATGTTGTCCGGGAACACCTGCAACGGGTCCTGTTACTGGAAACACTAGAATAGTTGTTACTGGCACTAATTTTGTAACAGGTAATACAACATTAACTGTTGGGGGGACATCTGTAACTAATTTAACGGTCGATTCTTCTACTAAATTAACTGCAAGAACACCTCCAGGTTCTTTAGGTGCAAAACCGGTTAGAGTAGATACAAATGCCGGAAATGCTACAAAAGCAGATGGATTTACTTACATTGCTACTTCACCCGATTGTTATTCGTCCCATGATTGGACATTTGAAGAATATTTAGAAGCATTTAATTTAGATACACAATTTTTAACTTTAAATCCTGCATTAGAACAACAATGTAGAAATGGTGTTCCTGTGTCGGGATGGGTTTTAGATACACTAGGTACTGTTAATCTTGTGTTTATACCTACGGAAAGTTTATTTTGTTCTTCTCCGGGTGTTACTAGATTAGAAGATTGGTGGAATTTATTAAAAGGTGGTACTTATACTGGTTCTACTTTGGATTTGAAAAATTTACTAGTTCAAGAAAAGTTTTGTCCATTAATTACAAATCCACCAAGAGCAAATCAAGGTAATTTAATTTGTGCCGGTACTCCACCCCATCCAAGACAATTTTGTTCTTCTTTAGGGGCATGTTGTCCAAATTCATTAAGATTAACAAATTGTGAAACTGCAAATTTTGTGCCTGGTGATAAATTTTACGATATAGAAAATGGAGTGGTATATACCTATAAGATGGAAATGGTTGGAACTACTATACAAAAATTCTGGTCAACCAGAGGAATTCCGCTTAGGGGATAATATAAATGGCTAAAAACTTTAAAGTATTTGTTAGTAGCTTTCCAAACAAAACTGCTTATTTAAATGGCAATTTAGTTGAAGTTTATCAAATTAATAGAATAGTATACACTGAAGCAAAAGAAATATTTGATATTTCTTTAGCTGGTGAATTATACGACACTGCTACTGGAATTTCAGTAGGAGACGAATGCACTTCAAATTTGTTTGGTTGTACAGAACAACCAGTTGCTCCACCAACAGAAGAGTGTGGTATTGCTGGACCCCCAGGTCCAAGAGGACCGGCTGGACTTCCTGGGCCTCCGGGCGAAAATGCGGAATGTCCACCACCCGCCCAACAATGTGGTACAACTTATTGCGGTTATTTACCGGGTCCGGTTCCACCACCACCAGCGAACAATATTCCAAGTTGTTTAAATGAAGTTCAAGGATATGTTGTTGATGCCGGCAGTCCCGCATGGGCAGCAAGTACAAATGGAAACAATGGTAATGGACCATTTAAAGCAAATTTTGGTTATCCTGGTCTATTAGAAGACCGATGGACTTCGTGTGCACCAAATAATAGTGGTGCTATAGACATAGATAACACGTGGTATAACAGTTACTTTTTTAAATTAGTTTCTGGTAATTGCGGTGTGGGTGGACTTCCTCATTTTAGAGGACAATATACTTATGGTGAATACGTTCAAGATCTTTCTTTAAGTCCTAGACCTTGGGGGACCAGAAATACAAAATTTATTCCAGTTGAAAGTCTTTTTAATTCTGGTGGATTTGTTAGATTGGGTGATTGGCAAAATGTATTAGATGGTGGAGAAGGAAACGGATTAAAAAATGAAATTTTGGATGCATATCCAGATTGCAGCGGAGAGTCTGGACCTCCCGCGCCTCCAATAACAGATCAGGGTGATAGTATTTGTAGTGATGGTACACCACCCGATACTGAAGCACCTGAAGGTAATAACGCATGTGGTGGTGGTTGCGAAAATCCAATCCCATCTTGTCCTCCTCCCGGTGGATTTAAAGATGGTGATACATTTATAGACATAACAAATGGAGTAACATATTTTTATTCAGCAGCCTCGGGTGGTTGGCAAAAACAAGGATTACCTAATTGCGGAGAACAACAATGCAACCCTCCAGAACCAGAAGAATGTCCACCTTCAGGATGTCCATGCGATTTTACAATTACTTGTTTTTGCAATCCGCCGGATTCTCCGCCACCTGGTCCCGGAGGCTGTAATTGTGAGAATTCGGCGGCAGACGATCCACCGGGGTGTATTGGTACTGCTTGCGGAAATGGTGGATCAATAATTTGTTCTGATAATTGCACAGTAGATAATGTAGGCTGTGAAGCATGTGCTGCTGCTTGCGGTGGTTGCAGTAGTGCCGGATTTACAGGTGGTTTAGGTGAATAAAAGGAATAAAAATTATGAAATTAGTGCAAAGTTTATTAACTAGTAAACTTAAAAATACAGATCCTTCTAGATGGTTTAATAATAAACAATGGGGTGATTCTATAGAAAAAAGAAGAATGTATTGGTATACGTGGGTATGGTCTTTTATGTCCGGTTATAAACACACAAAAAATATAGAACTAGTTACAGATGATATTGGTAAATACATTTTAATAGATGCCTTAAAATTACCTTATAGTTCAATTAAAATAGAACTTAATAATTTAAATCAAAAATATTGGTTTCTTGGAAAAATAAAAGCTTATTCGTTACAGACAGAACCATTTTTACATTATGATGGTGATGTGATTTTTAGGGACTATTTTCCTAAAGATTTTTCCGACTATAATTTGTTTGGACAACATTTAATTTATTGTAATCAAGGCGTATCGTTTGACATATTAATGGCTAAAAACTATTTAATCTTGAATGATTATGAGAATATACCAGAACAATTATTGAATATTGATGTTAACAATATAAGAGATCATAAACTATTAAATTCGGGTGTATATGGTGGTTCCGATTTAGAACTAATAAATAAACATGCAAATATAGTATTAAAATTGTTTGATAGTATTTCACACAAAGAAAGTATCAATCCTGCAAAGATTAAAAATTTACCATTTGTTGCATTGTTTTCTTTATGTGAAGAAATATTACCAGTATTAATGTATAAAGAAAAATATAAT
>Ga0078894_10002865_pt1 | contig 13069 bp, 9 predicted proteins | sample LauGreSu1BDMLBSD_2_FD_67506 | JGI IMG/M metagenome (GOLD analysis project Ga0078894, IMG submission 67506) | Freshwater lake microbial communities from Lake Michigan, USA - Su13.BD.MLB.SD (version 4) (version 4) | ecosystem: Environmental > Aquatic > Freshwater > Lake | place: Lake Michigan, USA...
GGCGACGAGTCGCGGCCACAACACCGAGATCATCCGCGAGATACTGCACAACGCGGGCGTACCGGTACAGGTGGGCGGCGGTGTCCGTGACGACTCGCGTATCGAGCGGCTGCTCGATGAGGGAGCCGAGTGGGTGGTGGTGGGCACGCGCGCCGTGGAAGACGAGGACTGGCGTGGCGAGATGGCACACCGCTTTCCGGGGCGACTGATCATCGCGGCCGATGTGCGTGACCGTTTGGTCGTCACAAAGGGCTGGGCGGAAACGTCGCGCCGCAACGTGATCGACTTCGTGGAAGAGCTGCGCGGACTGCCGCTGGGTGGCGTACTGGTGACCGCGGTGCACCTCGAAGGGCAGATGCAGGGCACAGACCTGCCGTTGATGGAAGACGTGGCGGAGGCGAGCGCGTGGCCCGTCTACGCGAGTGGTGGCGTGAGCAGTCTGGAAGACATGCGGGCGCTCGAGCATCGCGGCCTGGCCGGCGCGGTCTTGGGCATGGCACTGTACACAGGCGCGATTGATCCGCGCCGTCTCGCTGAGGAGTTCGGCACATGACCGTCGTCGTGAGAACATCGAAGGAAACGCAGATCCGGATCGCGCTCGATGAAACGTCGACGGAAACTGCCGCGATCGAGACCACCGAGCCGTTTCTCGACCACATGCTCGTGGCGCTGTCGAAGTACTCGGGGGTGGCGTTCAACATCGAGGCCAAGGGTGACCTCCGCCACCACCTCATCGAGGATGTGGCGATCGCACTGGGGCAGGCGTTTGCGGTGCACACGCCGGCCACCTGTGCGCGGTACGGTGAGCGTACGGTGCCCATGGATGATGCGCTCGTGCAGGTCGTGCTCGACATGGGGGGGCGTCCGTACTACCGAGGCCCGCTGCCCAGCGGCATCTACGATCACTTCATGCGCTCCTTCGCCGACAACGCGAAGGCCACCCTGCACGTGCGGGTGCTTCGCGGTACCGACAAGCACCACATCATCGAGGCGGCGTTCAAGGCGCTGGGGTTGGCGCTGCGCGAGGCGCTCGTGGAAACGGGCACGGTGTTCAGCACCAAGGGCTCCGTGACGCTCGAGATCAACGGACAGACCTGAGATGCTCACCCGGCGCGTGATCGTCTGCCTGGATGTGAAGGGCGGACGTGTGGTGAAGGGGGTGAACTTCGTGGGGTTGCGCGATGTGGGCGACCCCGTGGTGCTCGCCGAGCGCTACGAGAGTGAGGGTGCCGACGAGATCACCTTCCTCGACATCTCGGCCAGTGCGGAGGAGCGCGCCACCTTGTTGGATGTGGCGCGTCGGACGGCCGAACGGCTGTTCATCCCGCTCACCATCGGCGGCGGGATACGCACCGCCGACGACGTGGCACGTGCGCTGCGCGCCGGCGCCGATAAGGTATCGCTCAACTCCTCGGCGGTAACCAATCCCGAAGTGCTGACCGCTGCGGCGGAGCGCTTCGGTGCGCAGTGCGTGGTGGCGAGCATCGATGCCAAACAGAACGCCGAGGGCGTGTACAAGGTGTGGGTGAAGGGCGGACGCGAGGAAACCCCGCTGGAAGCGGTGGCGTGGGCGCAGGAGTGCGTAGCGCGTGGTGCTGGTGAGATCCTCCTCACCAGCATCGATCGTGACGGAGCGCGTACGGGATACGACCTCGAGATCACGCGCGCGGTCGCAAAGGCCGTCAACGTGCCGGTGATCGCATCGGGTGGGGCGGGAACTGCGCAGCATCTGGTGGACGCCGTGCAGCAGGCGCACGCCGACGCGGTGCTTGTGGCCGGCATCCTACACGATGGACTCACGACGGTACAGGCACTCAAGGACGTGATGCGCCATGCCGGGATCGTGGTGCGCAGCGCCGGAGCAGCCACATGAGCACTGTCCGCTACAATGAGTCGCCGGCGTCGCTCATGCAGGCGGCTGCCGAGGTGGCGAAGTTCGCCGCAGACATCGCGATGGGGTGGTACCACAGCAGCGTGCAGGTGGAGACGAAGGGCGATGGGTCTCCCGTGACGATCGCTGACCGCGAGGCGGAGCGGCAGGCGCGCGCCTGGTTGCAGGAGCGCTTTCCGGAGTACGGCCTGTTCGGTGAAGAGTTCGAGGCCGTACGCCCCGAGGCAAAACGGCGGTGGATCCTCGACCCAATCGACGGCACCAAGGCCTTCGTGCGGGGCGTCCCGCTATGGGGAACGCTCATCGCGTGCTGTGAGGGCGATACCGTACTTGCCGGTGCCGCGTGTTATCCGGCCGTGAATGAACTGATCGCGGCAGCGCCTGGCGAAGGGTGCTGGTGGAACGGGACGCGGGCGAGCGTATCATCGGTGAGCACTCTCGCCGAGGCCACGCTTGTGACCACCGATGAGCGCTTTCTCGACCGGCCGCATCGCCGCGCCGCGTGGCAGACGCTGTCGAGTGAGGTGGCGGTGTGTCGCACGTGGGGCGACTGCTACGGCTATCTGCTCGTGGCAACCGGTCGGGCGGAGATCATGGTGGACGATATCGTGAACCCGTGGGACGCCGCCGCCATGTATCCGCTCATCACGGAAGCCGGCGGGCGCTTCAGCGACTGGCGCGGCTGCGACACGGCATTCGGTGGCAACGTGATCGCCACCAACTCGGCGCTGGCTAATGCGGCACGTCGTCCGCTGCTCGAATCGGGAGATCATTCTGCATGACCGCTCAGAACCAGACGATGCTGAATCTCGAGACCGTGAACTTCGCCAAGGGGGGCGGCCTCGTCACCGTGGTGGCGCAGGATGCGCACAGTGGTGCAGTCCTGATGATTGCCCACGCAGACCGCGAAGCACTGGAGCACACCGTCCGCACCGGTGAGATGCACTATCGGTCGCGCAGCCGTGGGCTGTGGCACAAGGGCGGCACCAGCGGCAACGTGCAGCGCGTGGTGTCGCTCACGCTCGACTGCGATGGCGATGCGGTGTTGGCTCGGGTGCTGTCGGCCGGCCCTGCCTGCCACAATGGAACCACCTCATGCTTTCGCGAAGAAGCCGTGGCGGCTGAGGTGTTCGGCAGGCTCGATGCCACCATTGCGCTCCGGCATCAGGGTGGCGGAGCGAGTGGCGAGAAGCCGAGTTACACCCAGAAGCTGCTCGGGGACCGCAACCTGCGTCTCAAGAAGCTCGGCGAAGAAGCCGTGGAGCTTGCCACCGCATGCGTGGACGGTGATCGCGCGCGGGCCGCCGAGGAGGTGGCCGATCTGATCTACCATGCCATGGTGGCATTGCATGCGGTGGGCGGCACGATCGACGACGTGCGCCAGGTGCTCGCAAAGCGCGCCTCTTAGCGATCAGCGCCGTGAGATGATTAAGCGACGCGCGCGACGAGGGCGCGCGATACGTGAGCTGTACGCATCAGAGTTCCCAACCCTTTCGGTAGGCACGCGTGAGGTACTGGTTGGCTTCGGGGGCATTCGTGAACTGCATCTTCTCGGCGTCGTAGAGCACCTTGCGTCCCTGTCCGGCACGGAGCGCGGCGATGCCTAGCAGCATCGTTTCGGTGAGCGGGGCGGCCTGCGAGAACGGCGAGCTCGCTGTGGCTTCGCCTTTCGATGCCTGGATCCAGTTCTGCTCGTGCGACACCGTGATGCGCGGAATACTCTTGGCCACCGCCTCGGCCTTCTTCGCCGTCCCCTCGGGATAGATGCGCGGCCGGCTACCGTACGTTTCGTGAATGAGCATGCCCTTGTCGCCGATGATCATCGCGCCGCCGCCGTCGCTGCCGGGGTTGGCAATGGGCGCATCATCGGGAAGCATCGCGGGACGGGGCGGGAGCAGGCCGCCGTCGTACCAGTAGAGATCCACCGGACCACGCTTGCCCACGGCGGGATATTCGAACTGCGCCATCATCGCCAGCGGATAGGTGGCAGGGTTCTTCTCACCGCCACCCCAGGGGCTCGAGCTCGCCGTGATGCTGGTGGGATACGTGAGTTCGAGCGCAGTGTAGGCCTGATCGATGAGGTGCGCACCCATGTCACCAATCGCGCCCACGCCGAAGTCGAGCCAGCCACGCCACGCGAACGGATGATAGGCGGGGTGATAGGGAATTTCCGGCGCGGGGCCGAGGTAGAGATCCCAGTTGAACCCTTCCGGCGGCGAGTGATCGTTGCTGGCCATGAGATTGCGCACGGCGTTGTCCACCGTACCCATGTTCCACTGCGGGCGCGGATTGCTGTTGATCACCGCGGCACCCGCGGGGCGCGGACGCGGAATGCCCTGCGCCCAATAGCGCACGGGGCGATCGGTCCACACATGCACCTCGTGCACCTTGCCCAACACACCGGAGCGCACAATCTCGGTCACCCGATGCGAGCCCTCCATAGAGTGCCCCTGATTGCCCATCTGCGTGACGACCTTCGGGTTCTCCGCTGCCTTCTTCGCGAGCAGGCGAGACTCGTAGACCGAATAGGCGAGCGGCTTCTGGACGTACACGTGCTTGCCGAGTGACATCGCGGCGAGCGCGATGGTGGCATGCAGGTGGTCTGGGGTGGCGATCAGGACGGCATCGATGTCCTTCTGCTTGTCGAGCATCTGCCGGAAGTCGGCGTACTTTGCCGCCTTGGTGTAGGCCTCGCCAAGCGCCACGTTTTCTGACGTGGGCTGCCCCTCGCGGGGCTTGAGCCGCCCCTGCAGCGAACGCTCCACGTACGGGAAGTCCACGTCGCACACCGCCACGATGTTCTCCGTGAGCATCTGCGACATGTTGCTCATGCCCATGCCACCGATGCCGACGCAAGCGATGTTGAGCTTGCTGCTAGGCGCACGGTACCCCTGACCACCGAGGACATGACGGGGAACGATCATGGCACCCATGGCCAGCGTGGCACTGGTACCGACGAAATCGCGGCGGGAGTAGGGAGTGGACATGGCGGGGAGGGAGGTCGGGGTCAGGCCGTGGGGCGCGGGAGGACGGGGGTCAGGCGGAAGACGTACCGGCACCCTGCGAGGCGTGGGACGCGGTCGCTGGGATCATGATATAGCCCTCGCGCCAGCTTCCGTCGAGGCGAAAGGGGGCGGCACCGGCAAGCGTGACTGCGTCGTGGTCACCACTGGCCCAGCGCACACCGGCGACGCCACCCACCACGGCCTGCAGCTGGTCGTGCGTGAGCGGCGTGACCGCGGGCGTGATGGCAATCCCCGTTCCCTGCTCGAATCGGTGCACGGCCGCCTCGAGGTCGTGCGGTCGCGTCTTCGACTTGGCCGGCAAGGGTTCAAGACGCAGTGCGCGCCACGCCGCCGTGGGAAAGCTCTCGGTGACGAACGGGGCATTCGCCTCACCGTCGGTGCCGGGGAGACGGTATCCGAGCTGCATGGTGAGCCGCTCGAACAGCGCGATCGAGAACGCGGTGAAGGCCAGATAGCTGCGCGGCTTCACGCCATCGGGGGGAAGCCCCGTCTTTCCGGGGGCACGCACGGCTTTCTCGCTCAGTCGGCAGTGCAGCGACTCGGTGTCAGGCGCCTTCCACCCCAGCGGCCCGTCGATGCAGAGGCCGGCCACCGCATGGGTGCGAGCCGTCTCGTGCAGCCAGTCGGCCAGCTGCCCAGGGTGGGGGGTGCCAGTCAACGGAAGATCGAGGCGCTGTGCCATCGTCCGGCCGCCATCGCGCGCGAGGAGGGCAACGCCGATAGCCGTATACGACGCGTAGGCGAGATCAACGGAAAGGACGCGGGTCACTCAGAAGCGCAGCAGCCGCGCCGGCGTGACCTTGGCGGGATCACCTACGTAGGCCCAACGCACCGTGCGCATGTACGTGCGCGCAGCGCGCTGGATGTCGAGCGGCGTGACCGCGCGCAGCTCCTGCACGAAGCGGGACGCGCGGCGGAAGTCGCCCTGATAGAGCTCGGCGCGTGCCAGCATATTGGCCTGGTCGGCGTTGGTTTCGTTGTCGAGGAAGTAGGTCACGATGAACTGTTGCACCAGCTGATCGAGTCCTTCCGCGGTGATGATGCCATCCTGCAGCGCCTTCACCTGCTGCAGCATGATCGACAGCACCTCGTCGGGCTGCGTGGTGGTCACGTACAAACCACCAAGGGAGAACGCCCGCTCCACGAAGGGCGCGTTGACCGAATAGGAGAGATTGCGGCGCTGACGGACCTCGCCGAAGAGCCGGCCCGACAGCACGGCGCAGGCGAGACGCAGCGCGGCGTAATCGCTGCTGCTGGCCTTCGGACCGTGGAAATACCCCTGTAGATAGTTCGTGGGGAGCGTGCGCTTTTCCACCACGTAGGCCCCCGGGAGATCGGCCGGCGGATCCGGCAGCGACCAGGCGTAGCTGCCGCGCGGTAACCGACCGATCGTTTCGCGCACCAGCCGTTCCACCTTGCTGCGCGACACGTTGCCCACCACGACCAGCATCATGCGCGATGTGACCATCTGCGTGCTCTGGTACTGCCGCAGCTGCTGCGCGGTGATGCGCTTGTAGGACTGTTCCGTACCGGTGGGTTCGAGCGCATACGGATGCCCGGCGAAGGCGATACTGTCGGAGAGGAACTCGAGCAGCGCATCGGGGCTGTCCTTGCGCTGGGCCACGGCGGTGGCGAACTGCTCGCGCACGAACTCCACATCGGCCACGTCTAGACGCGGGGCCATGATGCGATCGGCGAGGATCGCCCAGGTGCTGTCGAGCCCCGCCGTGGTCGCGCGCAGCCCCACACTGGTCCAGTCGGCGCCGGCGCTCACCCCGATCGCACTGCCGAGCGCAGCCATCTTGGTGCGGAGCACATCGCGGGGATACTTCTGCGTGCCACGCTCACTGGCTTCGAGCAGCATCAGCTCGATTCCCTGCGTTTCCGGGGTAAGCTGACGGGCACCACCAAGCAGGTAGAGATTGGCGGCGACCACGTTGTTGGCGGTCACCCGACGCATGATCACGGGGATGCCGCTCACCTCGAACTTCATCGTGAGCGAATCGTCGCCCATGATGGCGGGGCTCATGGGCGGCTCGGCGGGCGCGGGCGCGGCTCGCGTGGTGGCGGGCCGACGGGGCGGCGCCTTACGCGTCGCCTGCTGCGCCTCGAGGGCGCCGGCTGCGAGGAACAGCGACGCGGCACACAGGGAGCGGAGCATCGTCACGGGCGGATCCCTCCCGTCTTGTAGGGGGTGAGGAGCTCCCGTTCGGTGAGTCCCATCGCGCGCCGTGTTTCGCCGGAGAGCAGCACGTTCACCACGCGCGGCTTCCCCACGATGTAGCTGCCGGTGTAGCGCAGGAGATCCGCAATGCGCTGCTGCGCCATGCGATCGGTGTAGCTCATGAAGTAGTCGAGACTCGCCACGCTCCACCAAAACCCGATGGTGTGCGCAATCTCAGACGCCTTCTCGATGCCGAACGCGCTCGATACGGCGCGTTGCGCCTTGACCGCCTCGAGTTCACGCGCCGTGATGTACGTGGGGTCGTTGAAACGGGCGATTTCGCGTTCGAGGGCGGCCATCGCCGCACGAAACTTGTCCGGCGTAGTCTGCCCACTGATCGAGATGGGGCCGACCTGATTGAGCGTGTAGTAGTTCACCCCCACGGCGAGCCACAACCCGGAGTCCACGAGGTTCTTCTGGAACGTGCTCCCCGGCGTGTTGAGCACGTCGCTGAATACGTCGGCCGCGAACGTGGCACCGGGATCCTTCCCCACACTCGGCCCCTGCCACTGCAGCAGCACCGCCACCGCGTTGATGGGTTCTTCGCTGATCTGCGAGGTGTTGCCGTTGAGCGCGGGAATGGGCGGAATGGGATCGGCCACGAACGGATCGGCCCCGCGCGGCCACGCACCGAAAACCGCCTCCGCAAGCGCGAACACCGTCTCCGGATTCACGTCGCCCGTCACGATGAGTGCGCAGTTGTTGGGCACATAATACTTGCGCTGGATCTCGCGCATCTGCGCCGGCGTGACACCGGCAATCACGTTGCGGTCCCCGATCGTGTTCTTGCGGCTGCCCTGCCCAGGGTAGAGCAATGCGTTCGCGCGCTGCTGCCAGCGGAAGCCGGGCTGCGCCTCGTTGCGGTCGTACTCGCCGAGCACCACTTCCTTCTCACGAGCCAGCTCGTCCTCGCGAAAGAGCGGGTTGATGAGCGCGCTGGCGAGGAAGCGCAGGCCACCGGGCAGCGAGTCCGCCGGGAGCGTGAGGTAGTAGTTCACGCGCTCCTCCTGCGTGGTGCCGTTGAACACCGCTCCCAGTTCCCCGGCGCGATCGTTGAACGCCTGCGCATCGGGCAGGTCCTTATTGGCCTTGAAGAACATGTGCTCGTACATGTGCGCAAGCCCGGCGAACTCCGGCGTCTGCGTAAAGGCGCCGTTGCGCACATTGATCTCGAGCGTAGCGATCGGCACACCGTGGTTTTCCACCACGATGACCTCCATGCCGTTCGCGAGCACCTTGCGGCGGAGCACCTTGTCGAGCTCCGCACGGGATTGGGCGGGGAGCGCCGTCGGGGCCACCGCGGGCAGCAGTGTGCCCAGCACGCCTGCGATGACCAGCAGCGTGAGCGGATGCAGCAGGGGGCGGAGGGGCGGGCAGTGTCGTGAACGCATCGACGTGACGGAGGACGGTCGGGACAGGGGGCGGCGTAACCGAGAGGCGCCGGAAGGATCCGGGAAGGCGCCGCATGTCGGCCACACGGTCTTCGGACGATACCACCCGTGTACCCCCGCGCGTTAGCCGAAGGCCGGGGACGACGGCGGAGTTCTGGACGCGATACATTCCGGCATGACGCTGCCTGCTCCCTTCGCGGCCCTCGCGCCGTCCCGCCTGCGCGCCAACGCCCCGCTGGCCCCCTACACGACCTTCAAGATCGGGGGACCGGCCGACTGGTTGTACGAGGCCACGAGCGCCGATGATCTCGCCGCGGCCATCGCCGCCGCACGCGCTGCCGGTCTGCCGTGGTTCGTCCTGGGCCTCGGGGCCAACATCCTGGTGGGCGACAAGGGCGTCCGCGGACTGGTCATCCGCAATCTCGCCAGCGCGCATACCCTGAGCGATGACGGCCTGCTCTGGAGCGAAAGCGGCGCGGTGGTGCAGGATCTGGTGCTCGAGACGGCCCGCGCCGGCTGGTCGGGCCTCGAGCATTACATCGGGATCCCCAGCACGGTCGGCGGGGCACTCTGGCAGAACCTGCATTTCCTGTCGCCGGCGCCCGAACGCGAACGGACGATGTTCATCAGCGAGGTGTTCTCCGACTGCGAGATCCTGACCGAGGACGGGGAGCGCCGCGTGGTGGATGCCGAGTACATCCAGTTCGGCTACGATGACACGGTGTTCCACCACCGCCGGGACATCGTGCTCAGCGCCCGCTTCCAGCTCTCGGCGGACGACCCGGCCCGCCTGCATCGGGTGCTGCAGGAGAATCTGTCGTGGCGCGGGTCGCGCCACCCGTGGCTGCAGGTGCACCCAAGCGCAGGGTCGATCTTCAAGAAGATCGAGGGGATCGGTGCCGGCCGCCTCATCGACCAGTGCGGGCTCAAGGGCTTCCGCGTGGGCGACGCCCAGATCTCCCACATCCACGCGAACATCCTGGTCAACCTCGGCCACGCCACTGCGGCCGACGTGCGGACGCTGATCGCGCAGGCACAGCACGCGGTGAAGGACCGGTTTGGACACGAACTGTCGGTCGAAATCGGGTTTGTGGGCGAGTTCTGAGACAGGGGAGCATGGCGTAGCGCCCCACTGACGGTCCCCCCACTCGGCCGACGACGCCGGACTACGGCAACCACTGCCCCCGCCGTCGTGTCGAAACGCTGGCGACCCTGCGCACGTACCGTGGGTGTCTCCTTTCCCCCGACACCCCTCGACGTGCTTCGTCGCTTTTCTCTTGTTGCCTTCCTGCTGACACTGCTCGCAACCACCGCCTCCCCGGTGGTCGCCCAGCAGGTCGACGTGATCCGCGGCCGTATCACTGGCCAGGACAACGAACCCCTCGACAACGTGGCCGTCGTCGTCACCTCGCTCTCGGGCAATGTGAACCGCACGGCGCGCACCGATCGCACCGGCCGATTCACCGTCACGTTCCCGAATGGCGACGGCGACTACATGGTCACCATCGCCGCGGTGGGCTACGCGCAGAAGCGCTTCGAGGTCAAGCGCGCCGCCGACGAAGACGTGCTCCTGGCCGACGCGAAGCTCTCCAAGGTGGGCACGGTGCTCGACGCGATGAAGGTGACCGCTGAGCGCCAGCGCGTCTCGCGGGGCGAAGTGTCGCAGGATATCGGCGGCACCGAGCGCACGATCAGCAATCTCTCGGCGTTGCCCCCCGATCAGCTCACCGATCTCGCGTCGCTCGCCGCCACGCTGCCCGGTGTGCAACTGGTGCCGGGCCAGGACGGCGGCGCCAACGGCTTCTCGGTCATGGGGATGGGAGCCGACGCCAACAATCAGACGCTCAACGGCATGATGTTCGGCGGGGCCGGACTACCGCGTGACGCCGGCGTACTGAGCTCACTGGTCACATCGCCGTACGACGTGTCACGCGGCGGCTTCAGTGGCGGACAGTTTCAGCTGCGCACGCGCTCGGGCACCAATTTCAGCAACCGTGGACTGAGCTTCGTTGGCGACGCACCGCAGCTGCAATGGACCGACGCCGCAGCGCGAGCGACCGGGCAGGAGTACACCAACGCCTCGCTCGGCGGCAGTGTGTCGGGCCCGCTGGTGATCGACAAAGCGTTCTACAGCCTGTCGTACCAGCTTGGCCGTCGGAGCAACGACCTTCAGACGCTCCTCAATACATCGCCCACCGGGCTCCAGTCCGCAGGTGTGGCACCCGATTCGGTCACGCGGCTCGTGAGCATCCTCGGCAGCAACCGCGTCCCCATCATCAGCAGTGGCGTTCCGGGAAGCCGGCTGACCGATCAGGGATCGCTCCTCGGCGCGTTCGATTTTTCTCCGCCCTCCAGCAGCAGCGGCGCGGCCTACAACGTGACCCTCAACGGGTCGTGGAACACGCAGAACCCGGCGTTCACGCCCCTCACCACCGCCTTTGCCAATACCGGCGCCGAGCGGACCGGCTGGAACGGTGGGGTACAGGGACGACACAGCGGATATCTCACCGTGCGTGGCGTGGGAGTGCTCGCCGAAACGCAGCTGGGCGCGAGTGCATCAGACAATCAGGGCACGCCGTACCTCGACCTGCCGGCTGGTCGCGTGCGCGTGAACTCCACCTTTGCCGACGGCACCAGCGGCGTACAGCTGCTGTCGTTCGGCGGCAATCAGTTCCTGAACACCACACAGCGTACCACCAGCCTCATGGCCACGAACACCCTGTCGTGGTTCAGTAGCAACAACAAGCATCGACTCAAGCTCGGCACCGAGCTGCGCCGCGAGGCATCGGCGCAGGATCAGACGACGAATCGACTTGGCACCTTCACGTACAACTCCCTCGCTGATCTGCAGGCCGGGCGTCCGTTGTCGTTCACACGGACCCTGTCGCCACGCGAGCGCAACGCCGGCATGCTGATCGGCGCGGTCTCGCTCGGTGATTCGTACCGCAAATCGCAGACCTTGCAGTTCCAGTATGGCCTACGCGTGGACATGAACCAGTTCCTCGACGCGCCGCTCTACAACGCCGACCTCGAGCAGCGTCTGGGGATGAAGAACGACCGCGTGCCCAACGGCGTCTTCGTGAGCCCACGCATCGGCTTTTCGTGGCAGTACGGCACGGGCCCACAGATTGGTGCCTTCGAAGGCGCATTCCGGGGGCCGCGCGCCGTCGTGCGCGGTGGCGTGGGGGTCTTTCAGAACAGCCCCCAGCCCACGCTGATTGGCGGGGCGATCGACAACACGGGGCTGCCGAGTGCCATTCAGCAGCTCGCCTGCGTGGGGGCGGCCGCACCCAATCCTGACTGGAACGCCTACACGACGCTCGCCAACATCCCCTCGCGGTGCGCCGACGGCAGCACGGGCACGGTGTTCAGCAATGCCGTCCCCAACGTGACGGCGTTTGGCGCTGGCTTTGCGCCCTCACGCAGCATTCGCTCCAATCTCAGCTGGAGCGGGCCGGTGCTGTGGAACCAGCTCAACGCGAGCTTCGACGCGACCTACTCGCTCAACACGCAACAACAAAGCTTCGTTGATCGCAATTTTGCCGGCGTGCAGCGCTTCGTGCTCGACCATGAGGGAAACCGCCCCGTGTACGTGCTGCCCACGAGCATCGTGCCGCTCACCGGCGGTATCGCGGCGGGCGACGGGCGCGTGGTGCCGCAGTATCAGCGCGTGACCGAGCAATTGAGTGACCTGCGTTCGCGGAGCGGGCAGTTCAGCGTGCGTCTCTCGCCGATGAACGTCAGCACCAACGTTGGCTGGAGTGCCAGCTACACCTACGGCAATGTGCGCGAGCAGTTCCGTGGCTTCCAAAGCACGGCGGGCAACCCGTTCGAAATTGACTGGTCGCGCTCCGGCTTCGACTCGCGCCACCAGATCACGTATACGCTCAACTGGAACGCATTCGACGTGGTGCGTATCGGCTGGTTCGGGCAGTTCCGCGCCGGTTCACCGTTCACGCCGTCGATCGGCGGCGACGTGAATGGCGATGGCTTTGCAAATGATCGCGCGTTCGTCTTCAACCCGGCCACCACCGCCGACGCGGCGGTGGCGCGCAGCATGCAGGCCTTGCTGCAGCATGGATCGCGGGTCGCGCGCGCGTGCCTGTCCGATCAGGTGGGCCTGGTCGCTGCCCGCAACAGCTGCCAAGGCCCGTGGGTGAGCACGGCCAATCTCAGCATCGGCTTCAACCCGCTCAAGCTGCGGCTGCCGCAGCGCATGAATCTGTCCCTCAACGTGTCCAATCCGATCGGCGCCGCCGACCTCGTGCTGCACGGTGAGAACAACCTGCGTGGCTGGGGGCAGCAGCCCTTCCTCGACCAGCAGTTGCTGTACGTGCGCGGGTTCGATCCGGTCACGAAGCGCTTCAAGTACGAGGTCAACGAGCGCTTCGGCGCCACGAACCCGCAGTTCCAGCAGTTCCGAGCACCGGTCACGATCACGGCGTCGGTGCGCTACGACATCGGCGTGACGCGTGAACGGCAAACGCTTACCCAGGCGCTCGACCGCGGTCGCCGCACCGACGCCGTGATCGTGACC
>Ga0078894_10002866_pt1 | contig 13068 bp, 8 predicted proteins | sample LauGreSu1BDMLBSD_2_FD_67506 | JGI IMG/M metagenome (GOLD analysis project Ga0078894, IMG submission 67506) | Freshwater lake microbial communities from Lake Michigan, USA - Su13.BD.MLB.SD (version 4) (version 4) | ecosystem: Environmental > Aquatic > Freshwater > Lake | place: Lake Michigan, USA...
GGCCTGGTCTGGCTGTGCGGACCGTGGTGCGTGCTGCTGCTGACGCGGGAGGACAGGCGGAACTGGGCACGGGGCGCGTGTTCGCGCTGCGGATCTCCGAAGCGAGGCGGGTCGTCGGTGTGCCGGGAGTGTGGGGCCTGAGGAGCGCCTGGCACGCGTCGTGGGGTGCCAGGCACCCCACGACGCGTGCCAGGCACCGGCTTTCCGGGTTACGACGCGGGTCCCGCCATCCGCCTTCCCTCCGTCTGCAGCACCACCATCGTGGCGTAGCGGCCGCTCGAGCGCATGAGCTCGCCGTGTGTTCCACGCTCGACCACTTTTCCGTCCTCCATGACCAGGATCAGGTCCGCGTCCTGGATCGTGCTGAGGCGATGCGCGATCACGAAGCTCGTGCGCCCGCGCAGGATCTCCCCGAGCGCAGCCTGGATGTGCCGCTCGCTCTCGGTGTCGAGATTGCTCGTCGCCTCGTCGAGGATGAGGATCCTGGGGTCGGCCAGCACCGCGCGCGCGAGCGCGAGCCGCTGGCGCTCGCCGCCGGACAGCTTCACGCCGCGCTCGCCGATCCGCGTCTCGTACCTACCCTCGAGGCGCTCGATGAACACATCGGCGCGCGCGACGCGCGCGGCCCGCTCGACCTCCGCGTCCGTCGCGTCGGGCCGCGCGTACGCGATGTTCTCCCGGATCGACCCGTCGAACAGGAACACATCCTGCTCGACGATTCCGAGGAGCCGCCGGTAGGACGGCAGCGCGACATCGCGGAGATCGACCCCGTCGAGGGTCACCCGTCCTTCGGTCGGATCGTGGAAGCGCGCCACGAGGTTGGAGAGCGTCGTCTTTCCCGCGCCGGAGTGCCCGACGAGCGCGACCATCGTGCCTGCCGGCGCACGGAACGAGACATCCTCGAGCACCGCCCTCCCCGTGCCGGGGTAGCGGAATCCCACGCCTTCGAACGCGACCTCGCCGCGCACGCGCGAGGGATCGAGCACGGTCGTTCCCCGCGCGGCCGTCTCTGCGAACTCGTCGCGCTCCTCAAGGAGGTCGAGCGTCCGATCAAGGCTCGCGAGGCTCGTCTGCAGGCTCGTCGCGGTGTTCGCGAGCACCTCAAGCGGGCCGAGCAGGAGCGTCACATAGGTCAGGAACATCACGAGGTCGCCGGCGGTCAGCCGGCCCGCGACGACCTGCGTTCCTCCGTACCACAGCAGCGCCGCCGTGGCGGCCGGGATGAACAGCTCCCACGCGATCTCGACGCCGCGCGACCACCACCACACCAGGATCTCCGTGCGCGCCTGGAGGTTCGTGCCGCGCGCGAATCGCGCGCTCTCCGCGCCCTCGCGCGCGAAGCCGCGCACCACGCGGATCCCGCTGAAGGTCTCCGCAGCGTGTCCGTCGATCTCGTCGCGGACCTTCTTGAGGTCGCGGTAGATCGGCCGGATGCGCCCGATCCAGGTCCGGTGGCTGAACCACACCATCGGCAGCAGCACGACGGCGCCGACGAGGAGCTTCCAGTCCGTGAAGGCGAGAATGATCAGGCTGCCGCCGAGCTGGATGACCGCGCGGAACGGGTTGTACAGGAGCCCGAACAGGAGCTCGCCCGCAGCCCCCGCGTCCTCGCGGATCAGGCTTGCCACGCCGCCGGCCTTGAGCTCGTGCACGCGCGAGAGCGGAAGCCGGATCGCCTTCGCGAACGCGCGCCGTCGGAGCGCGACCTGCAGCCGCTTCGCCACGACCGTCGCGCGGTTGCGGCCCACGACTCCGACCGAGACCTTGACGGCGATCGTCGCGAGCGTCAGCCCGGCGATGAGCGCGAGCAGCGTCCCGCGGTCGCCGAGATCGAGCGACCGCGGCGCGAGGCTTGCGAGCCACTCTGGAAGCGGCGCGTTCCCGAACACGCAGTCGATCGCGACCTTGATGCCCGCGGGCGGAACGAGCGCGAGTCCGGTCGCCACGGCGAGCGCCGCGAACGCGACCGCCAGCGTGCGCTGGTATGGCGCGAGCAGCCGCAGGTACGCGCGGAACAGCGCTCCGAAGCTCCGGTGGAGCGGGCCCTTCGCCTTCCCGCGCGCGTCCTCGCGGCTCCCACGCCCGCGCCGCGCAAGCTCAGCCCGGTAGCGCGCGAACCGTGCGCGGCTCGAGCCCGCGCGCGGCGCCGCCTCGTGCTGGATCCGGCCCGGCGCGCCCTCGCTCATGCGTCGCGCTTCGCTTCCCGCGCCGGGAGCCCGAGCACGACCGGCGTACCGGCACCGCCATCCTCGGCGACGACTCGACGGTTCCGGATCCGCTCGTTCCCGAGCTGCCCGCACGCCGCCATGACATCGCGCCCCTTGGTTCCGCGGCGCTTGGTGAACTGTCCGTTCGCCACCGCGCGCGCGATGAACCGCTCGACATCGCGCTCGTCCGGCGCCGGCCACGGCGAGTTCCGCCGCGGGTTGTACGGGATCACATTGAGCGAGCAGCGGATCTCGCGCAGGAACGCGCAGACCTCGTCGCAGTGCTCGTCGCGGTCGTTCACGCCGGGAATGAGCACGTACTCCACGCAGAACGCCGCCTGCGAGTAGCGCGGGAACGCGTGCAGCGCCTCCTTGAGCCTCGCCATCGGCCACGCCTTGTTGACCGGCATGATCTGCGAGCGGATCTCGTCGTTCGGCGCGTTCAGCGACAGCGCGAGGTTGAGGCGGTGGAACCCGTTCTCGCGCACGAGCTCGCCGATCCTCGCGATGCCGTCGGGATTCCCGACCGTCGAGATCGAGATGTTCGACGCCGGCACCTTGGCCCCGTCGTGGTCGGTCAGCACGCGGATCGCCTGGATCACCTCGTCGATGTTGTCCGTCGGCTCGCCCATGCCCATGAAGACGATGTTCTTGACCGGCCGCTCCGCGCTCCGCTGCACGCGATGCGTCGCCGCGAACCACTGGTGCACGATCTGGTCCGCGCGGAGGTTCCGGATGAGCCCCATCTGCGCGGTCTCGCAGAAGCGGCAGCCCATCGCGCAGCCGACCTGGCTCGAGACGCACAGCGTCGTCGTCGTGCCCGTCGATCGCGGCATCGGGATGAGGACGCTCTCCGTCTCGAGTCCCTCGAAGCCGCTGTCGGCGAGCCGGAGCACGAACTTCGCGGTCTCGCCTTCGACGAGCGTGGCGGTGACCGGATGCTCCGGGACATCGCAGCCCGCCGGCACCCGTCCCTCGCGGAACAGCGCCTTGTACTCGTCGCGTGGGGCTCCGGCCCGTCCGCGCGCGCGCGACGCATCGACGAACTGTCGGCTCGTCAGCCCGAGCGGGCGCAGGGGGGTCGTCGCCGCGGAGTCCATCCCGCAAGCCTAGCAGCGACGGTCAGTCCGCGGGCACGCAACGCCCGACGGACCAGTCGCGCAGCTCCTGCACGCGGTCCGCCATCACCACCGAGATCGGCGGGCTCGCCCGATAGGCTTCAAGCAGGTCCGCGGTCGTCGCCGGCCGGCGTCCGTCGGCGAACGCCGCGCGCAAGGCGCTCTCGATCCCGGCCTCGATCTCGGCCCCGCTGAACGCCTCGGTCGCCTCGACCACCTGCGCGAGGTCGAACGACTCCGGCTGCTGCCTGCGCCGGGCAAGGTGGATCGACAGGATCGTCCTGCGGACCTCGGGGCTCGGGAGGTCGACGAAGAAGATCTCGTCGAAGCGCCCCTTGCGGAGAAGCTCCGGCGGCAGCGCCGAGATGTCGTTCGCCGTCGCCACCATGAATGTCGCCGAACGCCGCTCCTGCATCCAGGTCAGCAGCGTCCCGAACATCCGCCGCGACAGCCCGCCGTCGTTCGACATCGAGCTCGCGCTCGCGAAGCCCTTCTCGATCTCGTCGATCCAGAGCACCGCCGGCGCCATGCGGTCGGCCTGCTCGAGCGAGTCGCGCAGCTTGCGCTCGCTCTCGCCGACGAACTTGTCGTAGAGGGCGCCTGCGTCGAGCCGAAGCAGCGGTACCTTCCATGCGGTCGCGACGGCCTTGGCGGCGAGGCTCTTGCCCGCGCCCTGCACGCCGAGCAGCATCACACCGCGCGGAAGCGACAGCCCGAACGCGGCGGCTTCGTCTGCGGAGGCGAGCTGGCGGGCGTCGAGCCACTTCTTGAGCCGCGACAGTCCGCCGATCTGGTCCATCGACACCGGCGCCTGCACGAACTCGAGCACGCCCTCGAGGTCGGCGCATGCGTTGCGCTTGTGCAGCATCACGCGCTCGAGGTCGTCGTCGTTGAACCGGTCGTCCTCGGTCACCGCCGTCGTGACCACCCGCTCCGCCTGCCGGCGCGTCAGTCCGCGCAGCGTGCGGCTGATCGCCTCGAGCGTCGTGCGCCGCATCGAGGCCTCGATCTGCCGGGACTTCGAGATCGACTTCACCGTCTCGCGCACGATCTGCTCGAGCTCGGCCTCGTCCGGGGCGGGGATCTCGATGCGGTGCACCTCGCCCGCGAGCGCCGGCGGGACGACCGCGTGGCTCTCGACGAGCACGATCACGCCGAAGTTCCGGCGCGCCCAGGTCACGGCCTCCTTCAGCGCGCGCAGCGTGCGCGCGTCGCCGAGGTGCGGCGACAGATCGTAGAACACGGTGACGCACCGCTCGTAGGCCGCATGGATCGGAAGCCACGCGAGCGCACCCGCCGCGGGCTCGGTGTTCTCGATCGAGCGCTCGTGGACACGGGCGGCGGAGAGCCCGTGCACCGCGCTCCAGCGCCGGTAGGGCAGCTTGGGGTCGACCGCGCCGAACAGCGCGTCGCGCAGCGAGCCCTCGTCGTCGGTCTCGACGACCACGAGCGCGTGCGTTCCGTCGAGCTCGCGCCGAAGCCGGCGCACGAGCCTGTCGATGTCTTCGGCCATTGTGGTGATCTCCGCGCCTCGTTGCGGCGCGCGCAGCATACGCGGGGCGCGGTATCATCGGGATCCCGTAGGAAACGCCCATGCATCTCAAGCGCGACGACAGCCACCACCACGGTCCGCCCGTGATCCCGGTCACCTTCATCCTCGAGGATCCCGAGGGCCTCACGGGCACTCCGCAGAAGGAGTGGCATGTCCTCGGCGGCGAGCACGAGTCGCTCCTCGAGGTCGCGATCGACAACGGCATCAACATCGAGCATGCCTGCGGCGGCGTGTGCGCGTGCTCGACCTGCCATGTCTACCTCGAGCAGGGCGCCAGCCAGGTCAACGAGGCGAGCGAGGACGAGGAGGACCGCGTGGAGGAGGCGCCCGGAATCAAGCGCACCTCGCGGCTCTCGTGCCAGTGCGAGCTCAAGGACCTCGGCGAGGGCAGGCGTGCGCCGATCGTCGTGCGCGTTCCAGCGTGGAACCGCAATGCCGTCAAGGAAATCCCGCACTAACCTGCATGCATTGGCTTGATGTCCAGCGGATCGCCGAGGCGCTGTGCGATGTCCATCCGGATGTCGACCCTGCGACCATCTCGTTTCCGCGCCTGAAGGCGCTTGTGACGGCGCTTCCAGGCTTCGCCGAGCAGCCCGGGCATCCCGCCAACGAACGCATCCTCGAGGCGATCCAGCAGGCGTGGATCGACGAGCGCGCGTAGCGCGCGGTGCGATCGACGAGCGCGCGTAGCGCGCGGTGCGATCGACGAGCGCGCGTAGCGCGCGGTGCCGCACTTACGAAACCGGCCCCCAGTTGGAGAGGACCTGCGCGAGGTCGCCCGCGCCGATGAAGCCGTCGCCGTCGAGGTCCTCCGGTCCGTGGCCCGGGCCCCATTCCGCAAGCACCGACGAGAGATCCGCGCCGTCCACGGCGCCGCTGCAGTCGATGTCGGCCGCGAGCCTGCAGGGAATCGCGAGCGCGCTGTTGTAGAAGTCCCAGTTGGCCTGACCGAGCGTGCTCAGCACCGCGGCCGCGTTGTGGTCGAGCCCCGGAAGCACGGTGAAGGTGTGCGCGACGCCGAGCTTCGTGAGCAACGCGTCGAACTCCTGGTTCATCGGGACGAGCGCGTCGAGCGAGCCGATTCCCTGGCGTACGCGAATCTGCGCCGCGATCACGGCCTCTGCGCGATCGGTCACGATCGTCTTCGGGTTCTGCGCGAGATAGTAGAGCGGGTCGCTGCCCCACACCGACTCGTAAATCTCGAGGCGAAGCTGTTCTGAAGTGGAGCCACCAAGCGGCTCTTCGAGGAAGTTGTCCTGGATCGGCCCTGCACCGAGCATCGAGACGGCTGCGAAGAGATCGGGCCGTCGGAAGCCGAGCCGACCGGCGCCAGCGCCACCCATGCTGAATCCGTCAAGGATGCGGCCGCTCCGTCGGGCGACGGTTCGGACGGTGGCGTCGATGTGCGGGATCAGGTCGTCGAGGACGACCTTCTCCATCGGAACGACGCCATCCTTCGAGTCGCACCACATGCTGTAGTTCATGCCGTTCGGGAAGACGACGAGCATCGGCGGGATCCGGCCTTGCGCCATGCCCGAAGCGAAGGAGCTGGTCGCCTGTGCGATGCCCTGCGTGGGGCCGCCCGAGCCGTGTAGCCAGTAGAGCACGGGGAAACGGCGGGCTGGCTGCGCCGCGTACGCGGGCGGCAGGTAGATGTGGTAGCTCACGGTCGCGCCCGCGGCCGCGCTCAGGAAGGTGCGGTACTCGAGTCCCGGCGCGGTGACGGGAGGCGTCGTCCACTGTGCGTCCGCCGCGCCCGATGCTGCGAGCAGCCCGACCAAGCCGAGGAGTCCGGCGAAGCATGCATGCATGCCGTTCATGATGCCCGGTGAAACGGGCGCGGGCGAGCGGGTATTGCGGGTTTCGGCGCGAATCTCCGCCGTGGCGGGCTTCGGCGGACCACCGTAGCCTGTGCGTATGGCGAGATCCACCATCGAGCGCTACCACGCGGCAGCCATCCAGACCGCGTTCGAGAACCCGAAGACCCGCGCGGAGATTCCCTCGCGCGTCGCCCGCATGATCGCGATGGCCGAGCAGACGGTCGCCGGCTACGCGCCGTTCTTCGATGTGCGCTTGATCGCCTTCCCCGAGTTCGCGCACGCTGCGCCCGTCTACTTCACGGTCGAGGAACTGCTCGAGCACCTCGCGGTCGAGATCCCGAACGACCACACCGACGCCTACGCGCGGTTCGCGCGCAAGACAGGCTGCTTCGTGCAGACCGGCACCTTCATCGAGCGGGACCCGCGCTACCCAGGCGTCGTCTTCAACACGACCTGCCTGATCGGCCCCGACGGCATCGCCGCGAAGTACCGCAAGGTGAACCCGTGGATTCCGTGGGAAGTCCACGCGAGCCCGCACGACCTTGCGGGCTACGCCGACGAGCTCTTTCCCGTCGCCGACACCGAGATCGGCCGGATCGGCTGCGCGATCTGCTACGACTGGCTCTTCCCCGAGTCGATCCGCCAGCTGGCCTTCAACGGCGCGGAGGTGCTCGTGCGCGTGAGCGCGTACATGGACCCGTGGGGCGCGACCGCGCCGATGGACTGGTGGACCACGATCAACCGCGCGCGGGCGATCGAAAACACGGCCTTTGTCCTCGCGTGCAACCAGGGCGCGACCTTCGAGGGCTATCCGCCGTTCTCGTGGCCGGGCGGCTCGATGGCGGTCGACTTCGACGGCCGCATCCTCGCGCAGGCCGATCCCGGCGCCGGCGAGAAGGTCGTCGTCGCGCCGATCGATCTCGCGGCGCTCCGCGAGGCGCGCGAGCGCCGGCGCGGGCACGACATGCGCGCCCACTACCGAGCCGAGGCGCATCCCTACGCGGCCCGCGCGCAGTTCCCGCCGGCCGGAACCGCGGCGATCTCGATCGAGTCGAACGAGGCGCGGATTGCGCGCGCAAAGGCCGCGCTTCCGACGCGGCCGCCGCGCGCCTGATCGCCTATCCTGCGCGTCCCATGCAGGTTCGAACGACAGCGACGAACTTCCTCGCGGCGGCCATTCTCGCGGTCGCGCTTCCCGCAGCACTCGCCGGGTGCGGCGACGGCGCGCCCGCGCCGCGGGAGGGGGTCTCGCGCCCGGCGCATCCGCCCGCCACGGTCGAGGCGATGAACCTGGCCGTCGGGCTCATGGGCAAGTTCGAGTTCGAGGCCGCGGCCCGTTCCTTCGGCGAGCTCGCGGCGCCGCCCGGCGCGCCTGTCGAGGCGCGGCTGAACCTGGCGATCGCGACCATGAACCAGTCCCGCGAAGGCGCGCAGGAGGAGGCGATCGCGTCGCTGCGCGCGATCCTGAAGGACGATCCGCCCGCACCGATCGCACGGCGCGCGCGCTACTGCCTCGCGCTCTCCGAGCTCTACCTCGGCCGTCCCGCCGAGGCCGCGCCGCACTTCACGGAGGTGGCGGCCACGGAGGGCGCCGACGCCTACGCGCAGTACTTCGCCGCCCAGTCGCTCGAGCAGATCGGCGACGCGAAGGGCGCGCTCGGCTGGTACGAGCGGGCCGCCGAACGCGACCCGATGCTGAAGAGCGCCGAACTCGGCATCCAGCGCTGCGCCCGAAAGCTCGGCGACGACGCGCGCGCCGACCGCGCACTCGCGGCATTCGAGGCGCTCGCCGCGAACCCGCGCGCGCGGGCGGCCGAGTTCAAGTACACGCGCATGGGCGCCCTCGGGCTCGCGGTGGTTCTCGAGGGGCCCAACGAGCCGTATGCGCCGCCGACCGGGCCTGTCTTCGCCGAGCCCGTGCCGCTTGCGGTCGAGTTCCCCGCAGGCGCCGCCGGCAGCTGGTCGAGCGACAGCGCGCAGTTCGCCACCACGGTCGACCTGAACCACGACGGCGCGCTCGACATCGTGCTCGCGCGCGGCGCCGCGGACGCCCGCACGCTCGTCCTCGAGGCGAAGCCCGGCGCGGATGGCTACATCGCCCGGCCCGACCACCCGCTCGCGGCCATCCTCGGCGCGCAGGTCAACTCGCTCCTGTGGGGCGACATCGACGGCAACGGCCGCGTCGATGCGTTCGCGTGCGCGAGCGGCGGAAACCGGCTCGCGCTGCAGGCGCCGGACGGGACCTTCCGCGACGCGACCGCGGAGTGGGGCGCCGTGGGGCCGGCTGCGACCTGCATCGACGGCGCGCTCGCCGACCTCGACCACGACGGTGACCTCGATGTCTTCCTCCTGTATCGCGACGCGCCGAACGAGCTCCTCGCCAACACCGGCGCCGGGGCGTTCAGGCCGATCGCCGCCGAGGCAGGCCTCGCCACGGCGGACCGCCTGCCGTTCGCGGTGATCGTCTCGGACTTCGACTACGACCGCGACGCGGACATCCTCGTCCTCAACGAGAACCAGACCAACGAGCTGTTCCTGAACGACCGCCTGTGGAAGTGGCGCCCGGGCCTTGCGCCGGGCGTGAGCCGGGAGCAGCTCGAGGAGCGCGCGACCGCCGCCGCGGTCATCGAGATCGCCGATCTCCCGCTCCGGCGCCTCGTGCTCGGCGGGAACGGGTTCATCCGGCTTCCGAGCCGCGTCGAACCCGCCGAAGCCGTCCGTTTCGGCGAGTTCGCCGCGGCCGATGTCACCGGTGACGGCCGGCAGGACCTCGTCGAGTGCGCGTCGGACCGGATCGTCCTCCGAGGGGAGTCGGCGAAGATCGTCGCCACGCTGCCCGTGCCGCAGGGTGTCGTCCGCACGCAGGTGGTGACGATCGACCCGACACGCGGGCCCTCGCTCCTCTCGCTGCGCGCGGGCGCCGGGCCGCTCGTCTGGGCGCCCGGCCCGGGGCGCGGAGGCTACACCGCGGTGTCCTTCGCGGGCCGAGACGATCCGTCGCAGTCGATGCGGTCGAACACGAGCGGCATCGGCACCTCCTACGCGGCCCGCGTCGGCAGCGAGTGGTTCGGCGGCGAGACCTTCCGAAACCATGCCGGCCGCGGGCAGTCCCTCGCGCCGGTCTCGATCGGACTCGGCCCGTTCACCAAGGCCGATCTCCTCGAGGTCGAGTGGTCCGACGGCGTGTTCCAGAGCGAGATCGACCTCCTGGCCGCGAAGCGTCATGACCTCACCGAGACGCAGCGGCAGATCTCGTCGTGCCCGGTGCTCTTCGCGTGGAATGGGCGCGGGCTCTCGTTCGTGAGCGATGTGCTCGGCGTCGGCGGCGTCGGATACCTCCTGTCGCCCGGCACCTACAGCGAGCCGCGCCCGCGCGAGACATTCGTGATGCCCGCGGACGCCCTCGTCCCGAGGCCGGACGGGACGCTCTCGATCGCGCTCGCCGAGCCGATGGAGGAGTCGTGCCTGCTCGACGCGGTTCGGCTCCTCGCGATCGACCTGCCCGCGGGCTGGGACATCGCGCCGGACGAACGCCTTGCCATCGGCGGCCCCGCGCCGACCGGCGGACTTGTCGCTTGGAGCAGCGAGTGGCTGCCGATCGGAAGCGCGACGCTCTCGAACGCGGACCAGCTCGCGCTCGATTCGGGGCCCGCGGACACGCGGTTCCTCGGGCTCCTCCGCACCGAGCAGGTCGTCGAGATCGCCTTCGAGACGCCGATCGACGCGGTCTCCGATCCGTGGCTCGTGATCGACGGCTGGGTCGAGTACCCGTACTGCCAGACGATGTTCGCGGCGTGGCAGGCAGGCGTGGTCTACCGCGCGCCGAACCTCGAGGCGCGGGCGACCGACGGCACCTGGATCGAGCTGAGCGGCGAGTGGGGCTATCCAGCCGGCATGCCGCGGCGGATGGCCCTTCCGATCCCCCGCGAGAAGCTGCCCGCGGGCGCGACCCACCTCCGCATGCGCACCAACATGGAGGTCTACTTCGACAGCATCCGCCTCGTCGAGCGGGAGGCGCTTCCGCAGGAGCCGGTCGTGTGTTCCGTTGCGCGCGCAACACTCGCCTCGCCGGGCTTCGCGAGGCGTACGACGGGGCCGCAGAAGCAGCCCTTCTACGACCGGTCCGCGATGCGGCCCCTCTGGGACTGCCGGTTCCAGCGCGGGCTCTACACGGAGTTCGGCGATGTGCGGGCGCTCCTCTCGCGCGAGGACGGCGCGCTGGTGGTCTTCGGACCGGGCGAGGAGGTCGCGATCGACTTCGCGCCCCCGACGGACGCGCCGCGCCCAGGCACCACCCGGCGCTATGTCCTCGACTCGCGCGGCTGGTGCAAGGACATGGACCTCTTCACCCGCGATGGAGAGACGATCGACCCGCTTCCGGGCGAGCCGATCGACCGGGAGGCGGCGGCGCTCCTGAAGGCGACGCGCACCCGGCCCGCGGGCGGACGCTGAGCGCGGCTACACTCGCGGCCCGTGGGCGTCTTCCGACCGGCCGTGGGTCCGCGACTGCGGTGGCTTCTTGCCGCCGTCTTCGCCCTGTTCGCGCTGCTCTGCGCGAACAGCGTCTACCTCGGGGCGGTCACATTCCTCGAGTGGCGCACCGGGCGCTCGCTGCAGGGCTCGCTCTACCTCTGGAACTTCCTCGTCCATCTCGTGCTCGGGTTCGCGATCGTGGTGCCCACGATCGTGTTCGGCGCGATCCACTGGCGCAATGTCGCCGGCAGGCCGAATCCGCGCGCGATCGCGGCGGGCATCGCGACCTTTGCCGCGGCGATCGTGCTTCTCGCCACCGGCGTTGCGCTCACGCGCATCGAGCTCGGCGGCGCCACCATCGGAGTGCGTGACCCGGCGGCGCGCGAGGCCGTCTACTGGCTCCATGTGCTCGCGCCGCTCGCGACGGCGTGGCTCTTCGTCGTGCACCGCCTCTCCGGCCGCCGCATCCGCTGGGCGATCGGGATCCGCTGGGCCGCCGTCGCGGTGGCCGCGGCCGGTGCCGGGACCGCGCTGCACGCGCTGCCGCGCGAGCGGCCCAAGGTCCCGCAGGACGGCGCGCGCTACTTCGAGCCGTCGCTCGCGAAGACCGCGACCGGCGGCTTCATCAGCGAGCGCTCGCTGATGTCGAACGAGTACTGCATCGAGTGCCACGCCGATGTCGTCCACTCCTGGGCGCACTCGGCGCACGCGAGAAGCTCCTTCAACAACCCGTTCTATGCCGCGAGCGTGCGGGAGACGCGCCGCAAGTCGGTCGAGGTCGCCCGCTTCTGCGCCGGGTGCCACGATCCCGTGCCGTTCTTCACCGGCGCGTTCGAGGACGCGCGCTGGGACGATCCCGAGTACGACATCGCGGCGGACCCGCTCGGGAAGGCGAGCATCACCTGCACTGCCTGCCACGCGATCACCTCGGTCGACAGCCCGCGCGGCAACGCCGACTTCACCATCGAGGAGAGCCCGCACTACCCGTTCGCCTTCAGCGAGACGCCGCTCCTCTCCTGGGTCTCGAGCCAGCTCGTGAAGGCGAAGCCCTCCTTCCACAAGCGGACCTTCCTGAAGGACGAGGTGCACCGCTCGAACGAGTTCTGCGGCGCGTGCCACAAGGTCGCGCTGCCGGAGCCCGTGAACGACTACAAGTGGCTGCGCGGGCAGAACCACTACGACTCGTTCCTCTTCTCCGGCCGGAGCGGCTTCGGCGCGCTTGGCTGGTACTCGCCCGAGCGGGCGGCGAACCGCTGCAACGACTGCCACATGAAGGCCGTCCCGAGCGACGACTTCGCGGCGCGCGACCGCGATGGCTCCGGCGCGCGCAGCATCCTCTCGCACGCGTTCCCGAGCGCGAACACCGCCGTCTGCGGCGAGGCCGAGGCGATCGCGGGCCACGCGGCGTTCAACGAGCGCACGCTGCGCGTGGACCTGTTCGCCGTCCGCGAGGGCGGCGCGATCGACGGAGCGCTGCGCGTGGTCGGCGCGGAACTCCCGGTGCTCGAGGCGGGCCGGCGCTACCTGCTCGAGGTCGTCGTCCGCACGCTCGACATCGGCCACGAGTTCACGCAGGGCACCGCCGACTCGAACGAGGCGTGGCTCTTCGCCCGCGCGACGAGCGGCGGGGCGCTCGTCGGGATCAGCGGCGGGATCGACGAGGCCACGGGCGCGCTCGACCCGTGGTCGCGCATGTTCAACGCGTTCGTCATCGACCGCGAGGGGAACCGCATCGACCGCCGCAACGCGCAGGACATCTTCCTTCCGCTCTACAACAACCAGATCCCGCCCGGGGCCGGCGATGTCACCCATCTCGCGCTCGAGGTGCCCGAGGACGCGGCCGCGCCGCTCGAGGTCGAGGTCGAGGTGCGCTACCGCAAGTTCGACACGACCTACCT
>Ga0078894_10002868_pt1 | contig 13063 bp, 12 predicted proteins | sample LauGreSu1BDMLBSD_2_FD_67506 | JGI IMG/M metagenome (GOLD analysis project Ga0078894, IMG submission 67506) | Freshwater lake microbial communities from Lake Michigan, USA - Su13.BD.MLB.SD (version 4) (version 4) | ecosystem: Environmental > Aquatic > Freshwater > Lake | place: Lake Michigan...
CTTTAATTTTGACAATGACTGCTGCTTTATCAGGGATACCAGGTGATTTTACAACTAAATCTGCATTTAATATTACATCCAGATTATGTCCACCTTCTTCCCATTTTATCAAATTGTCATTCAATTCGCTTTTAAAATTTTCCTTTATCAATCCAAAATCGGAAACATACACTGCCCAGCCCATTTTTTGAGCAAGTATAGCAGCACCGACACCACTTTCACCGGCACCCAGAATAACGATATGTTTTCCTTCAGACTTCAATTTATCTTAATTTCAGCGTAACAATTGTAATCACAGCTAGTAGCACCCCAACAATCCAAAAGCGAGAAACAATTTTTGCTTCGTGCAGTCCTTTCTTTTGAAAATGGTGGTGCAATGGTGCCATAAGGAAAACTCTTTTTCCTTCGCCAAAACGTTTTTTAGTGTACTTGAAATAACCTACTTGCATGATGACTGAAAGATTCTCAATTAAGAAAACACCGCACAACACAGGAATTAATAACTCCTTGCGAATGGAAATTGCAAACACGGCAATAATTCCACCCAAGGCCAAACTTCCCGTATCGCCCATAAATACTTGCGCAGGAAAAGAATTGTACCACATAAATCCTATGCAGGCACCGACAAATGCAGCAATAAAAATCACCAACTCTTCCGCGAGGGGTATGTACATTACATTGAGATAATCTGCAAATTTTGCATTGGAGCTGACATAGGCAAGAATAGCCAACGCCAAACCAATTATTGCTGAAGTTCCCGTTGCCAAACCATCCAGTCCATCGGTCATGTTCGCACCATTTGATACAGCGATCACTATAAAAATCACAATAGGAATGAAGAGCATCCAGCCATAAGATTTATTGGAATCACCCATCAACCAGTTGTAGTTGAATTCATTTCCTTTGATAAAAGGAATTGTGGTTGTCATATCATCTGTCTTGATCCACTTGAATTGCTCCTCCCCATCATTTTGATGCTGGTGGGTCACAAATTGCTCCTCTCCCTGTAGTTGATAGTTTGCCGGAACACGTTTGTGAACAGTTACATCGTTTGAAAAATAAAGAATACACCCCACAATCAAACCGACTCCAATTTGTCCAACTACTTTTGATTTACCTGCTAATCCTTCTTTGTTTTTCTTAAATACCTTGATGTAATCATCCAGAAATCCAATCACTCCTAGCCAAATAGTTGCAACGAGCATTGTAATCACATAGATGTTATGAAGTTTTGCAAATAGCAACGTTGGAATTAGAATTGCACTTAAAATAATAATCCCACCCATAGTTGGCGTTCCTGATTTTTCTAGCTGACCAGCCAAACCAAGATCTCGAACAGTTTCCCCAATCTGTTGCTTTCTCAACAAATTAATGATGCGTTTTCCAAAAAAGATGGAAACAATCAATGAAGTAATGAGCGCCATTGCTGCTCGAAAAGAAATGAATTGAAACAATCCAGCTCCAGGGAAGTTAAACTTGTCTAAGTAATCAAAAAGATAGTACAACATTATTTCTCCAGTTTTTTAAATAATTCAATAGTTGTTTTGAGATCGTCAAAATCATGTTTTACACCATTGATCTCTTGGTATTTTTCGTGACCTTTTCCGGCTACAAGTAGAATATCTCCTGACTCAGCCATTGAAATGGCTGTTTTAATGGCTTGTTCTCTATCCAAAATTGAGAGCACCTTTTTAAAATGCTGCCCAGCTACACCTGCCATCATTTCTTCAAGTATACTATTCGGATCTTCTGTTCGTGGATTGTCAGAAGTGAGTATCACTTTGTCACTCATTTCGCATGCAATTTCAGCCATCTTAGGACGTTTAGTCTTGTCTCGATCTCCACCGCAACCGACAACGGTGAATACCGTTTCATTTTTGGTTCTGATGTTTTTTATTGTCTTTAATACATTCTCCAGAGCGTCGGGCGTATGAGCATAATCAACAATAGCTGTAATGTCAGTATCACTTTTGAAATATTGAAAGCGTCCCTCAACGGATTCAAGTTTGCTTAATTCTGTCATGACTTCGGTGCTGTCTTCACCCAACAACTGACTCACAGCGAAGACTGCCAATAAATTATATGCATTGAAATCACCAATAAGCCTTGTCCATAATTCAGTTCCCTGAATTGAAAGAACCAAACCTGAAAATTGATTTTCCAGCACTTTAGCCTTGAAATCAGCTGGAGACTTAAGTGCAAAACTATGCTTGCTCGCTTGTGTGTTTTGGAGCATTACAGAGCCATTTTTGTCATCAACATTTGTCAATGCAAAAGCGCCCGCTGGCAAGCCATCAAAAAATGCTTTTTTTACCCGAATGTATTCCGAAAATGTTTTATGATAATCTAAATGATCGTGCGTAATATTCGTAAAAACGCCACCTGTAAAGGCCAATCCTTCCACTCTGTGTTGATGAACAGCATGGGAACTCACCTCCATAAAACAATGGGAACAACCATCATTGACCATTTCATCCAATAACGCATTGAGTGAAACAGGATCAGGAGTTGTGTGCGTTGAAGGAACATCGCGGTCACCTATTTTATTTACAACCGTAGACAATAAACCACAATGGTATCCCAAGCCCTTAAACAAATTAAAGAGAAGAGTAGTCGTTGTTGTTTTACCATTCGTTCCAGTTACGCCAACTAATTTTAATTTTTCAGACGGACGATCGTAGAAATTACTTGCCATCTGACCTAAGGCTTGAGATGTTGAATTCACAACAAGTAGGGTTGTCCCTTCTTTTGCTTCAAACGATTCTTCCGAAACGATAATGTTGCAACCGCTTTCAATTACCTGTGGAATAAAATTGTGCCCATCAACAGCAAATCCGCGAATAGCGAAGAACACGTTACCCGGCTGCACCTTTCGAGAATCAAATACCAAAGCATTGATTTCGATTTCAAGTGATCCTTTAACTTGAAGTAGCTCTATTCCTGTTAATATGTCTTTTAGTATTCGTTTCATTAGTCGAGCATCAATTCTATAACCCCACCATGAAAGACAGGTCTTCCTGCTGGTATGCTTTGTTTAACAACTTTACCATAACCGCTAACATGCGCGGACATTCCTTTAGACTCTATGAGGTAAACAGCATCTTTTGCACTTAATCCGACCAAATTCGGGACATTGTTCTTGGGTACACTTCTTCTTTTTAGATTTACCTTATTGCTATCTCTTTTGGTAACAAGCCATTCTCCTTGTTCTTGGAATTGATAATCCACCTTTAAATGCTTGAAAGCTTTGATTAAATCATATTTATTTGCGCTCAAGGATTGAGGCACATTCTTTTCTAATTTCGAGCCTTTATTTATTGCTTCGTGGTAAGACAATGCCGATGCATACACTTTGTTAGCAATGGCGGTAAATACAGTTCCCGAAACGATTGCGCCGTAGATGTCTTTGGTCGGCGCAGATATTACAACAATACATGAGTAGATTGGCTTATCTGCAGGGAAATAACCAACAAAAGATGCTTGATAGCGCTCTTGACCTTTCGTCCCATAATTTCCTTGTTCGTTCAGAATTCTTGCTGTACCCGTTTTTCCAGCGATGGTGAATTGTGAAGATGTCAATTTAGATCCTGTACCATCTTTCATTACACCTTCTAAACATTCTTGTAGAATGGACAGTGTGCTTTCAGAGCAGATTTTCTTTCTCAAAACAACTGGCTCATAATTTTTCACCACTTCTACCCCTCTTCTAATTTGTTTCACAAACTGAGGCTTCATGAAATCACCATTATTAGCCACTGCATTGTAGAATGCAAGTGTTTGAAGTGGCGTCTGTTGGACTTCATAACCAATGGACATCCACGGCAAAGAAATTGCTGACCAACTAGGATCTCCAGGACGGTAAATGGTTGGTGCAGGCTCACCTTCTAAATCAATTCCTAAGGGCTCAGTTAAGCCAAAAGATTCCAAACGTTCAATAAAAGCCATAGGCTCTTCACTGTAAGCTCTATTGATTATTTTAGAAATGACATTTGAAGATTTTTCAAAAGCCTTTCGGATTGTAATTCGGCCATATCCTCCCTCATGTGCGTCATTCAATGTTTTGCCATGAAATCTATAAATTCCGAATGCATCAACCGTATCATTAATATTGATTTTTTCATCCTCTAATGCAGCCATCAAAGATGCTAACTTAAAGGTTGAACCAGGCACCTCTTTTCTCCCTATGGCATAGTTGAATTCGTATTCACGAAATGTACCATCTTCCATCGCCGTAAGATTGGAAATTGCCTTGACAAAACCTGTTTTTACGTCCATCACGACCACACAGCCATTTTTCGCACCTTGATTCTTCAACTGTCGCTCTAACTCACTATGCGCAACTTCTTGAATATCCTTATCTATAGAAGTAACAATATCAGCTCCTTCAACTGCTTCTTTTACTATCTGACCTGTCTTCTTCCAGCCAGTAGGAATTCGTTGCTCAATTTCCTCACCTGGTTCACCACTCAAGTATTGATTGAACGCTTGTTCCAATCCTTTTACCCCTTCAAGCATTCCTAAACCTTCATTTTTCTTGCAAGATCCAAGCGTTCTTCTCAACAACTCACCATTTGGTCGGCGACGTTCTATCGTTTCGTCATTGTCGATGATGCCGCCCTTCAAACGTCCAAGATTAAAAATTGGAAGCTCTCGTAATGCTCTTCTACCCTCATTCGTCACTTTCTTGCGAATCAGCAAATACCTGCTATTTCTCTCACGTGCACGACGAATTAATCGTTCATATTCATTGGCAGACTTGTCTTTGTACATTCTAGAAAGCCCTGCTGCAAGGTCAGATACTTCTGCATCGAAAGTTTTTTGATCCACAACGGTTGGATCCATGTGGATATCATAGAAGGAAACCGATGTCACCAAAGGAGTATAATTGATATCCAAAATTTCACCACGGCGAGGAATTCGTTTTACCTTCTTGATCAAAACATCATCCTCCGTTGAAGTAAATACATTGGAATTTTTACCAAATTGAATAGAAACGGTTTCAAACAGCACCATGAGCATCACGGCAATAAAGCCGAAATACACAAAGTAAACTCTCCATACTATGTCCTTCTTATCTTTCAATTTACAGGTTTACTTTTTTGATCTTTATTACTTTCAAAGAATCTTCTGATTCAATTAATCCTTTTGGGGCCAGCCGCTCTACAAGCTTATACCTCCTTGTTGATTCCTCCATTCGGGCTTTTATCTCCACATAATCAGCTGTCATTTCATCGAGTTGCTTTTGTGCTGTATCAACATCTTTTGAAAGCTGCTTTCCGTAGTAACCCTTTCCAACAATCAGCAGAAGCAGAAACATGATGAAGAAGATGAAATTCAAATTATTCAATACAAATTCCTTCGTTAAGAAATCGCCATTCATTATCTGAGCAAACGCATTGGGTTTTGAAGACTTCGCCTTAGAGGACTTCGAACGCTCCTTCTCTTCCTTCTGACGCTCTTTTTTAGTCAGCTCTTCGATAGAATCTTTATCTAGAAATTCGTTATCACCCATTTCGTTGACCAATTCTTAATTTTGCACTTCTTGCTCTTGGATTTGCCTCAACCTCCTCCTCTGCCGGAGCAATAGGATGTCTATTCACCTCAGAAAATGGTTTTAAAACATTTCCAAAAAAATCTTTCGTTATTTCGCCGGACATAGATCCGCGCTTCATGAAATTCTTCACCAATCTATCTTCCAATGAATGGTAAGACATTACAACCAATCGCCCGCCGGGCTTAATGCATTGAACAGTTTGCTCCAAAAACTTTTCAAGCACATTCAGTTCTCCATTTACCTCAATTCGAATAGCTTGAAAAACTTGGGCGAAAAACTTATGTTCCTTGAATTTTGGGGCACACGAACCAAGCACCTTCATAAGGTCAGCTGTTGTTTTGATTTTACGCACTGTTCGTGCTTTCACTATTTCAGCTGCAACCCTTTTGGCATTGGCCAATTCACCGAAATTTCGAAACAATTTAATCAATTCGTATTCTTCATATTCATTGACTACTTGCTGAGCAGATAGATCTCCAGATTGATTCATGCGCATATCCAGAGGTGCATTTGAACGAATTGAAAATCCTCTGTCTTCTGCATCAAACTGATGCGAGGAAACACCTAGATCGGCAAGAATACCGTCAACACCATTGTACCCCATCATGCGAAGGTGATTGGATAAAAAAGCAAAGTTGGATGGAACAAAATGAAAATTCTCAGCTTCCCATGCATTTTTTACAGCATCCGGATCCTGATCAAATACAATAAGACGTCCTTTGGAAGAAAGTTTTGAGTAGATCACGCGAGAATGCCCGCCACCGCCGAAAGTCACATCGACATAAACACCATCAGGATTGATATTTAACCCCTCTAGGCATTCATTGAGCATTACTGGTATGTGATACGACGTACTATTCTCCATTGTCCAAGTCACCCATTACTTCATCCGCTAAATCAGCGAAATCCGCCATGTTTCCTTCGATCATTTCGAAGTATTTAGACTTGTCCCAAATCTCAATTCGATCATTGTATGCAATGAGCATCACATCTTGATCCAATCCTACACGTTGCATGTGAGCAGTTGGAATTAAAACCCTACCAGCATTATCAAGAGCTATTTGTTTAGCCCCTTGATGAAACAGCCTGTAGAACATTCTATTCTTTGGCTTAAAAAGATTCATTTTGGAAAGTCCTTCACTTACCTTTTCCCACTCGGTCATTGGGTAAAGTGTAAGGCAATCTTCAAAACCTTTATTCAACATGAAATCGCGCTGAGACGCAGGAGGAAGCTGCTTCCGTAACCCGGAAGGAAACAAGAAGCGACCTTTCGCATCCAGTTTAACTTCAAATTCTCCTACTAAGCCTGCCATGACGATTAATAATGGGTAAAATTAATGGATTTGTACCACTTTTTACCACCATAATTTTGATTGTTAATAAATTCTAACGTATAAACAATTATTTTGTTACAATAAAGATGTGTAAAAACTTACTAATCTATTGATTTTCAATATATTTAAAATATGTGGTAATTTGTGGTAATAAATTTTTAATTTGGTTTACGAAGAGGTTTTCAACAATTGATTTTCGCCTTATAAACAACAAGCCCTAACCACTCCAAAAGGTTTACTTAATTTTGGAGAATGTCAAAAGACTTAAAGAACTGGTTTTTACTTCTCCTCTTGGCTTGTATTTGGGGCAGCTCATTTATCCTTATGAAGAAAGGGATGTATGCTGATTCAGGAGAAGTTGTTTACACAGACATGCAGGTTGGAAGTTTGAGAATGCTTTTAGCTGGGATTGTTTTGATTCCGTTTGGAATTTTGAATCTTAGAAAGATTAAAAACAGCAAACAATTCATAACACTCGCAACTGTAGGATTTGCCGGTAATTTCTTTCCTGCGTTTTTATTTACGTATGCAGAAACTGGGATTTCATCTGGCTTTGCCGGAATGCTCAACAGCTGCACGCCCATATTCACAATCCTTCTTGGAAGTATATTTTATAATTCCAAATTCACGAAAATTCAACTTGCAGGGGTAGTTTTAGGTACTATCGGAATAATCTCACTCATGATTGCAGGAAGATCCATTAGCATGACAGGGGGATGGATCCATATTTTAGCCGTCGTAGCAGCAACATTTCTTTACGCAACAAGCTTGACTACCATTAAATTCCAATTGCAATCGTTTACTTCTTTTGAAATTACCACTCTCGCATTTTCGATTGTTTTTCTGCCTGCATTATTGGCCAATTATTTGACAGGCACCTACACTACAACCTTTTCTCATCCTGAAGCATCTACAAGCTTGTTATACATTGGAATACTTTCTATTATTGGAACTGCAATTGCCGTGATCCTTTTCAATATTCTCTTAAGCAAATCTTCCGCCCTATTTGCGAGCAGTGTAACTTATATCATCCCAATTGTTGCGGTCAGTATTGGCCTGGGATTCGGTGAGAGAATTCATCTTGGACAGGTGCTTTCAATGCTCCTGATTTTAAGTGGCGTGTTTGTAGCGAATTACGGACAGAAAATTTTTTCATCTCAAAAAGAGGTGAATAATAGCTGACAATGTTGTGTTATTAACTTTTTTAGCTATATTTGCCTCCCAAATTTTAGGGTAATTAATTAAAAACAAAGCTATATGTACGCAATTGTAGAGATAGCAGGGCAGCAATTTAAGGTGCAAAAAGACCAAAAGATCTTTGTTCACCGTTTGGCAGCAGAAGCCGGAGCGAAATTAGAATTCGACCGAGTACTTCTTGTTGATAACGGAGGAAAAGTCAACATTGGCGCCCCAGCTATAGCAGGTGCTTCGGTAACTGCAGAAGTCATTAATCATGTGAAAGGTGACAAAGTAATCGTTTTCAGAAAGAAAAGAAGAAAAGGTTATAAAAAGAAAAATGGTCACCGTCAAAGTTTTACGGCGATCACTATCAAAGACATTAAAGCTTAATAACATTTTCAGTTCGCTGAAATTAAAATTTAAATACCATGGCACACAAGAAAGGAGTCGGTAGTTCGAAAAACGGTCGTGAGTCTCATAGCAAGAGATTAGGAGTTAAGATTTTTGGTGGTCAAGCTGCTATTGCAGGAAACATCATCATTCGTCAAAGAGGTACTCAACACCACCCAGGACAAAATGTTGGAATTGGAAAAGACCACACAATCTATGCATTGGTTGACGGTCAAGTTGAATTCCGTAAGAAAAAAGACAATCGTTCATTTGTATCTGTAGTTCCATTTGAAACAGCAGAAGCATAAGAATTAGCATTATAAGTTTGAAAAGGCGAGCATTAAATGTTCGCCTTTTTTTATGTCTTTGCTTAAGACTTTTATTGATACCTGAAACTCTGCTATAATTTTCCTAAATTCGTACGTCAAAAATTAGAATAGATGCTTGAAATAACAAGGATTAGAACAGACAAAGACTCCATTATTGAAGGACTTAAAAAGCGTAATATCGACGCTACTGAAACTATTGAGAAAATAATTTCTACGGATCTTAACTGGAGAAATAACAAAACAGAACTTGAGGGTATCGCTGCTGAACTCAACCAATTAGCAAAAGAAATTGGTGAGCTATTTAAACAAGGGAAACAACAAGAAGCGAATGAAGCTAAAAATAAAACAGCAGCGCTGAAGGTTTCTGAGTCTGAATTAAAATCAGCCGTGGATGAGCTTGAAAAAGATTTAACACAGTTACTTTATACCCTACCTAATGTTCCAAACGAACTTGTAAAATCAGGCAAGGATGAAAAAGACAACGAAATCGTTTTTGAATCTGGAACGAAAAGAGATTATTCGTTTCAACCTCTTCCTCATTGGGATTTGGCAAAAAAATATGACCTGATTGATTTTGAACTTGGTGTTAAGGTCACGGGTGCAGGATTTCCTTTTTACCGAGGCAAAGGTGCTAAATTGCAACGTGCACTAATTTCGTTTTTCTTAGAAGAAGCTGAAAAAGCAGGTTATGAAGAATTTATCCCACCACTCGTTGTAAATGAAGCTTCTGGTTATGGAACCGGCCAGCTTCCTGATAAAGAAGGTCAAATGTATTATTGTCCAGAAGATGATTTTTATTTGATCCCAACAGCTGAGGTGCCGTTGACCAATATATACAGAGATGTAATTTTACCTTCAGATGAATTTTCAATTAAGTTGACAGGTTATACACCTTGTTTTAGAAGAGAAGCAGGTTCATATGGAAAAGATGTGCGAGGACTCAACCGTTTGCATCAATTCGATAAAGTTGAAATCGTTCGAATTGAACATCCAAATAATACTGCGAAGGCTTTAGAAGAAATGATTGATCATGTGAAAGGCCTGCTTGAGAAACTTGGACTTCAATACCGTATTTTGAGGTTGTGTGGCGGTGATACAGGTTTTGCATCTGCCATGACATACGATTTTGAAGTTTATTCTGCCGCACAAGAAAAATGGCTTGAAGTGAGTTCTTGCTCACGTTTTGATACTTTTCAGGCAAATCGCTTGAAGCTTCGTTTCAAAACACAAGATAAGAAAAACCAACTTTGTCATACACTAAATGGTTCTGCTTTAGCGCTGCCGAGAATTGTCGCTGCATTGCTTGAGAATCACCAAACAGCAGAAGGCATTGAGGTTCCAGAAGCATTGAGAAAATATACTGGATTTGATACTATCAATTAATACAGCCGCCCTCGGGCGGTTTTTTTGTTAAAAATCACTAACTAATTACCTACTCTGCGTTATTGTTTTAAAGTATATCTATATTTAAATCTATGTTGAACAAAGCACTTATTCTTTTAGGGATTCTATTTCTGACACTTGTCTCTTGTACCGATTTTGATCGCAAAGAGCAATTGAAACAGATTGCCAACATGAAACAAACTGTTGACAGCTTGCAGAAAAATCTTGAAATCAATCGCATCGACACGTTAGCGGGTTTGAGGACTGCGGTGATGAATCTAGAATTGAGAATTCGAAATAATTACACCGCCGATACAATCGACCTAGAATTAAGCAAGAAAATGGCTCAATATCAAACGGTCAAAAAGTTTTTTGTTGCAGAAAAAGAAGAGGGCGGAGAAAACGAAAGTTTAAACAGCCAAACCTTGGGCGCAGCTTATTTAGTGGTCAAAAACGGTTTATTACAAGAGCAAAAGACATTAGACTTATTAAAGTCAGATATTGAAAATGGTAACGGCGAACGAAACAAATACAATGAATATGTTCAGTTTGAGCAGAATAAAGTAAAACAATTGACTATTCTTTTAGATGATTATAAAAAACACAAAGACAAAGTGTTAAAAATGTTTTTTGATGTTTACAATGAACTAGATCCATTTGTGAAGTCATTGGAGAAAAAGAATGCTGCCAAATCAAAGAATAAGTGAAGTTTTTTCTTTCCATATTAATTGTTCTTCTAAGCTTCCTTTGTTTTGCTCAAGGTGAAACAGATCAGCAATTAGCACAATACTATTATGCTAATGGTGACTATGAAAAAGCTGAAATGTATTATGAACGGCTTTTCGCCAAAGAGCCTTCAAAAATCAATTTTACCAGATATTATGATTGTTTGATTCAAACCAAAAAGTTCAAGGACGCTGAAAAAGTTATTAAAAAACAGATCAATTCAAATAAATCAGACCAAGAATACAAGGTGATGCTCGCAGTTTTTTATGAAGAAAACCAAGAGCCAGAAAAAGCTCAAAAGATTTACGATGAACTTATTGAAAACTTGCAAGTTGAACCGAATCAAATCATTGGACTATACACTGTTTTCAAATCTAAAAATCGCACTGATTTAGCATTTCTGACTTTGGAAAAAGGAAGGAAGATTTTGAAAGATAGTTATCCCTTAAATTTCCAGTTTGCCGAAATGTATAGTGCGAAGGGGCAGACAGACAAAATGATCAATGAATACCTGGATCTACTTGACATAAACAGTGGTTATTCGTCTTCCATTCAAACGGTTCTTTCTCGTCAAATAGATTTTTCGAATGATAGTTCAACTGAATACAATCAACTAAAAAGTGAATTATTGGCACGGGTTCAAAAAAAACCCAATGAGGTAGCCTATTCAGAAATGTTGATTTGGTTGTTTATCCAAAAAAAGAACTTTAATGGCGCTCTTTTGCAGGTTCAGGCTTTAGACAAAAGGCTTGATGAACAAGGAAGACGCGTTTTTGAACTTGGTAAAATGTGCGTTGAAAACAAAGAATACGAAACAGCACGAAAAGCTTTTAAATACGTAACACTTCTTGGTGATGACAAACTCTATTATTATCAAGCCGAGAATTCATTGCTTAACACACGATTTTTAGAAATCACCTCAAATAGAAGTTATACGCAAGAAGAACTTACGAATGCCATTTCTGAATACCAAAGCACAATAAATCGCGTTGGCAAGAAAAAATCATCGTTAGCATTAATCATTGAGCTTAGTCACATACTAGCATTTTATGGAAATCGCTCTGAAGAGGCAATGAATAATTTAAATGAAGCACTTTTGTTTCCTGGACTAACGGATATGCAAAAGGCAGAAATTAAAATGCAATTAGCAGATATACATGTGCTTCACGGAGACATCTGGGAAGCGTCACTGCTTTACATGCAAATTGAAACAGATTTTAAATTCGAACCAATCGGGCATGAAGCAAAATTCAAGAATGCACGTATCTTCTATTATGATGGTGAATTTGATTTTGCGCAATCTCAGCTAAGTGTCTTAAAAGAATCTACTTCGAAATTAATCGCCAATGATGCTTTGCAGCTTTCACTTATGATCACGGACAATTATGGACTAGACAGCAACTACAGAGCCATGGTGTGGTTTTCAAAAGGTGATTTATTAATTGAGCAACACCGTTTTAATGAAGCTTTTCAATTGTTTGACTCACTCTCAAAAGAATTTCCTTATCATAGTCTTGCTGACGAAATATTATTCAAAAAAGCCAAAGCAATGGAGCTTCAAGGACGCTGGGAAGAGGCAGTTCCATTGCTAGAGGAGTTGCTTAAATACCATCGTGAAGATATCCTTGCTGATGACGCGTTATTTGAACTCGGTGATTTGTACGAAAATCATTTAAACGAGAAAGAAAAAGCCGCCGACTATTACAAAACAATTTTATTTGACTTCAAAGGAAGTTTGCATGCCATAGAATCACGAAAACGTTTTCGAGCCATCAGAGGCGATGCTTCGATTTCCGAAGAGGATGAACTTTAAACTATTTGAACCAAATCCAAAGCCATTTGTTATAGAGCTATGAAATTCTTGCTGTCTTGTTTCTTACTTCTGAGTGCTTTATCTGCCTGTTCACAGACGCCGTCGGAAAATAAAAAAATTAAAAAACCTACATTTTCTGAGGACACATTACAAACTGCTTATTTTGCAGCGGGATGTTTTTGGTGCGTCGAAGCGATATTCGAATCAATTGATGGAGTGCAAGAAGTTGTTTCAGGTTATTCTGGAGGAAAAGAAGAAAACCCCACTTATGAATTGATTTGTACTGGTAGAACCAAACATGCCGAAACAGTGAAAATTATTTATGACGAACGACAAGTCCCATACGACACATTGT
>Ga0078894_10002870_pt1 | contig 13060 bp, 11 predicted proteins | sample LauGreSu1BDMLBSD_2_FD_67506 | JGI IMG/M metagenome (GOLD analysis project Ga0078894, IMG submission 67506) | Freshwater lake microbial communities from Lake Michigan, USA - Su13.BD.MLB.SD (version 4) (version 4) | ecosystem: Environmental > Aquatic > Freshwater > Lake | place: Lake Michigan...
TAAATTGGTCATCCTTTATAAAATAATTATGTTCAAAATAATATTGCAATTTTTTATCATATATTGCTGTATAATATTTACTTATTTCTGGTTTTAATATAAAAAAACCACCTGCAAAGCAGTTTTCTGTATATTTGTTAGTTGGTGGAGTTTTCAACCTATGTTTATAGTGTTCTTTTATGTCATTTGATAAACTAGAATAGGTTAATACGTTCTCTTGTATACAGCCATAATGTATGTAATCGGTTTTAAATGGTTCTTTAAACAGTGCCAAATGGCTTGGCCAATAAGACAATAATCTAGTATGAGTATCATCTGGACCGTTACGAAAGTAGCCTATATCACACCAACCATAATAAATTGTATCAAAATATTTATTTTGTATTGTTTCTTGAACAAAAAATGGTTTCTCATTCCAAAGCATATTTAGTTGCCAATCAATTTGTTTATGCAGCTCCATTGTGCTTGATACATGATTTTTAATCCAATAATCTTTATATTTATAGGTATAAAACTCTGTCAGCGGTTTTATTATTATTTTTATGTTTTGTTTTGTAGGATCGAATAACTGAATAAGCATTTTTAATGAATTTACATCTGTGTATATAACCAAATTAAAGTTATTTGCTATTGACAACAAATTTTTAATCCACATTGCATATTTTGTTGCTGCGAATTTGGATTTCATTATATACCAACATGTCGAAAAAGTAATGAGTTTATTTATAGGTTTATTTATTGTTTTATTTATAAATTTATTTGTTAGTATAGAGCTTGTTGAAATAGATGATTGAGTATATTCTTTTTGATTGTTGAATAAATAGTTCATTAAATATATAGTTTATAATTTTTATATATAAATTTTTATATATAAAAACTTAAAATTTACATATAAAATAATTTATGACATTTATCAATTCCGACTTCGTTTTACTTATTTTAAATTGTAAAAAATATCGTGATAAGGCATTAAAACAAAAGGAAACTTGGTTACACAATTTTACATTAATGCCATATTTTCATGTCATTGGCGAACCTGATTTAGAAACCAATTACACTTTCGATCATGATAATAAGATACTTTACGTAAAAGTGCTAGATGATTACAATTCTCTTCCTAAAAAAGTGATCGCTGCATATACGGCTATATACAAAGAATATACATTTAAATATATTTTCAAAACAGATGATGATCAAAATTTATCCGATACCAAATTTCTTAAAACTATACAACTTTTATTACTAAATAAAACACCCAAAATAAATTATGGAGGTCATATAATTCAAGTGGATAAGCCTTATTTGAGCCAATATTATCAAATTCATCCTGAATTACCAAAGGATCTACCTATTTTCCAAACCAGTTACTGCAGTGGACGGTTTTATTTATTATCAGACATGGCAGTTCAACAACTTATTTCTAAAACGTCAGCAATCTGCAAAGAATATTTGGAAGATTATGCAATTGGTTATAACTTAGATCCTGTTTTAAAACAAAATATGTTATCTATTCAAACTAACAAATATTTTACGGATTTTACAGAAAATTCAGAGAACCTATCTGCTTAGATTTATTAGCCATACTGTTAGCATAATGAATTTGATTTATTTCGTTTTTTAAAGCTTGTTGATGTTTTTTATGTAAATGAACCGCATCAAATAGCTCCTTTTTATCCAAATCTGTCATGCTTTTTTCATAATTTGTCACACGTTTTTCAATATCACTATAGTCTTCGCGTTGTATAACAGTTGTTGGAATAATTAGATACCATTTACTTGCATTTTGTAATACAAACCAAAATTTGTCAATCGCAAACTGATTTTTATTATTCGGATATTTCATTAAATTTGTTAATCCCATTTTAATATTCGTTACTAATGCTTTAATATAATGTCCATTTACGAGATATCCTGTTGTGGTTTGACAACGGCTAACTTTTATACAAGTATCATCTATTTTTTCATAAGGGGGCATATTATTTCCAGCTAACAAAATAACATCCCAATTATTGCCATGTTTATTTAAAAAATTGTTAAATTGTGATTTAAATAATTCGGGATCTAAAAAAGTAATGTCATCTTCCACAATTAATATATGATCATAATTACTCATTAGTGCAGTTTGTAAGAGTTTTAAATGGCTCATACTGCAGCCAATAGCACCATCTTCCATTTTAATTGCGTTAAATCGGGATGCATTTATTCCAATTTTATTTAGTTGTTCTTCCACATATTTTTTTCGATCCGTTCTATGTTCTAAATTAATATAGAATGCATTTGTAATGTCTTCAATACATCGAATTATAGGCATAATAAATATAATATATAGATTATTTTTATTATGTATTTGAAACATATTTGCTAATGTTTAATAATTAAATATAAATGTATTAATAAACACCTCCTAAACGAATATTTGCGGATGCGGATGCACGTGGTTTAGAGGCAATAATTCTAGAATAGGCTGGCGAAAATTTATTAATATTCGGTGGGATTATTCTTTGATTAGAATTTATTTGTCTTAAATATTCATTATATTGTTGTATTTGAGACATTTGATTAGGCAGATTTATTGGTTGCTGTTGTTGTCGAAATTGATTATGGGTTTGTTGTTGAAAGTATTGTTGTCTTTGCATTTGCGGTGGAATTACTTCTTGGGTTGGATCTGTAGAATTATCATAACTATATTGGATTATTTCTTCTGCTTTCACCTTCCCATATTGGTCAATCATTTCTTGTTTCTTCTCTGTAGTAGGATAAAATGGAATATTCGTCCAATCATCTGTTACATGATCTATTTTATGTGTTTTCACTCTATCAGGATGGACTATTTTTCTGGGTGGCTCTCGCAAATCATATTTATAATAATTATCATGTTCAAATCTTGTTCCAGTCATAAAAGTAGAAATATTAATCATATACACATTATCTGATTTAACAACATGAATATTATCTAATGGATTTTTTGAGTCGTATTCAATATCATAATTTAACTTAAATATAGTTCTTAGACCATCTATTCCATTATCGTGGGTTGCTCGCCAAGGATCTTTACGATTAATGATACGTGATACACCATCAAACAAATGTATTATTTCTGGGCTTCCAATAGGATAAAACTGACTTCTATCAATGATTAATCCAATATTCTCACACCTTTTTTGCAACACATTGTCTTCCATGCCCCATCCCCAAAAATTGGGATATCCATTTGTGGCTTCAAAATCAGAACCCTTTAAGGCAACAATACCACCTAATGCGTATTTAAATCCGTAAAAATGTTTTACAATTCCCTTTACAGTTTCAAAATCAAAAATAGTAGAAAATGGAACCGTATCGATATCATTAAACACAAATGTAATGTCTTGGTAATCGTCTGGATATTTCTCTTTGATAGCTAAAAATCCAATATTCTTTGTTCCGCCCCTATTAAATGAACGTGCATCACATTGATGTGAAAAATAAACTTCATAATCGGTTCTACCTTCCATAATTGTGGTTAAATAATTAGAAAAAAAGAATTTATGTTGTGGTCTATTTCGATAAGGCACAATAAATACAATTTTTGGCACTTGTTTTTCAGACATATACTAAAATGCTTATTTTTTAATTGTTTGGATTACGAATAAAATACAAACAATTTGTCCTAAAACATGTTTATAAATTATTTAAAGCATTAACAATATAGTTATACAAATAAAATGATTTATATTATTTACATTATATTATTCGTATTATTATTTCCAATATTATTACAATTTTTACTATTATCTATATTTCTACTTGTAGAATTTATAAAAATTATATTAAAATGGTATTATAATCGTGATATAATGATTTAAATATATATTATAAATACCACTAATGTTATCGTTATCTTGTATATACCATATATTTTTTCGATCAAACAAAATTTCACATGAGGAGATTAAAATTAAAAGAGAAAAAAGAATTAATCCAGAATAAAACAATATTTGTATATAAATTAAAATAAATTAAATACTGGATGCTGCAGTCGAATATTTGTTGAGTATAACCGCTGGAACAAGCTCTTCAGTCATTTTTTCTAATTTCTTGAAGCATTTATTAATCGTTACCTCTGAAATTTCACTGATTGTCTTAACCTCTTTCTTGGAAACATTTAATTTACACAGTTGGGAAATAAAATATACTATACCTGCTGCAATAGAATGTGGTGTATTTTCGGGCATTAAATTCTTCTTTTCTATTTTGATAGCAATGAATTGACACAGCTTAGTAAGTTCTGAATTGATATTCAATTTACTGCAATATCTTTCAATAAAATCCTCCGGTTTAGTTTTACAGAATGCAGTTTTATCTTTATTGTCCATGTCCTTTTCCAATACATTCAAAATGGTTTGTGCATTTTTACACCCCTGTGTGGCACTCGTAACATCTAAATGGAATACAGTTGCCAATTCTTTGGCAGTTCGAGGATAATTATTGATCCTACATGATATGTAGATGGATGCCGCCATTAGACCATCTTTGTTATCGCCTCTAAAGGTCTGTTCATATTCACATACTTTCTTATGGTATCGAATTGCATCATCAATGATTTTCTTGGAAATGCCAGCATTTTGAGCATAAACCGTAATTCGTTGAAATTCATCATATTGCGATTTTTCTTTATATGGCATAGACTGCCATTCAGTGTATCGTCTGATTTTTCTCATTTCGTATGTCGATTTTCCTAGACATAGCACTTTACAACCAAAAGACGATTCCTCTAATAATGGATTAATTGGCATTCCACATCTAGTAGGATCCGAACTTTGGTTATCGTCTGCGCCATAAAACCGCCATTCAGGCGATTGATCTACCATGTCCTTATAAATAATACCACATTTATTATTGGTGCATGTCAAAAAACCTTCATCAGAATATGCTAAAGATGCCTGACACATTTCGCAGCTTTCTCTACTTTTAATTACTCTATACAAGCATTCTAAAGGTTCTTTTTGCTTGTCAGGATTGATAACTTCGGTTTCAAATACGTTCCAAAGTTTAGATTTATCTATCGTAGTGTCCTTCTTCTTTTTACTTCTCTCGTTGTTCATCATTATTATTGTTAATTGAATTAGAAAATATATTTTTAAATCAATTTTATTTGTTATTTATGATATATTTAATATTATGTTATATGTATTTTCTCATTATACAGGTTTTTCATTATATGCTCTATAAAAGAAATAAATAGTAATAAGTAAAAATGTGAAAGCACAACCATATTCTAATGTTTTTGCATCATACATTTTGTTTATGTATGCTCCTATGTAGGCTGCAAAAAAATAAGTAATAAATAAAATAGTTCCTACAAAATAGTCAACCTCCTTTCTTTTTGCATACTCAAATACAGCTAATAATGAAACTGGTGGTATTAATGAGAACAAAATAGTGCCAATAGCAGTATTATAATTGGGAACAATATTTAATAAAATTACACCAGGTAACATAATAAAAGATCCACCTAATCCAAAAGCACCGCCTAATATACCAGAAGTGGTTCCTACAAGAATACTATTAAATACTCGCATATTCATTATAGATATAATATGAATATTTTTTTAAATATTTATATTATATGGGCAATCAAAATTCAACTAATAAAGAAGAAAATAATGAACTGAAACCAAAATCGATTTCTCAAATACTTGATTATATAGCAACACAATACATTTTAACATTAGATTTTAAAAGTTTAAGAAAGTTGTATGATAAAGAATATTGTGATAAATTGGTAATTTTAACTTCAGACATTATAGAAAGATATTTTACTGATTTGGAAATTACCTATTTAGCCCAGAGAATAAAAAATAATGTCGAAGTAAATGAATTAACAAAAGATAAAGTTATTTTTTTTGACAGAGATATGTTGGATAAATTGGATGTTCAAAATTCTATTAAAAAGAAACGACTTTGTATTAGTATAGCCAAATTTTATATTAAAATTGCACATGTATTTGCTGCTATAGTAACAACAATAAATCCAATTTATGTGTATAAAGACACTGAAGGTAATACTGTTAGAGCAAATTTATATGAAAAAAGTAAGATTCCAGCCAATACACCCAGAGCAATTTACAAATTAAATATATGTGATAATCGTATAGATGCTTTAAAAAATGGACATGATATTGTTCCAGATGAAAAAGGAAATATTACTATACAACCCAAAATATGTTCAGTAAACATGGGAGAAAATGATATGAATAAGTCTTTAAATGATGAACCCGGAATTCCTGAGTTAATGGAATTATATTATGATGACAACTATAATTATAAAAATGGAGAATTTACCTCTATGACAAAAAAATCACAGGAATTATTTCAATCTAATTTACAAAAATTTTATAACGTATTTACTGGTAATCCTGGACCTTTACCACAAGACATAACCAAATTTAGTGATATTAAATTAAAAGATTATCATAAGATGGAAAAATGTCAAGGTGTAAATCCAAAATATGAAACGACTGTAAACGGACCCTTATCTGAAAGTATATTTGAAAAATATGCTAATAATTTAAAGAAAATGATTGCAACTGCTAACTTAAATCAAAAGGCATTGTTATCGATAATAAACCAAATATTTCGATATACAATCGATCCACAAACTAACAAAAAACAAATACGAATTAATCCTGAATTGACGGAAGATAGATTACAAGAATTAGTAATCGAAAGTAGGGCATTAATTATTAAATTATATTTGACGTGTGAGGCAGATTATGCAGAAAATGTCAAATTATATGAGGCTATTGTAGACATGCAAATTTTTGAGACAGCTAAAAGTCAAATAGAAACTTTAGAAAAAAATAGGGATAACTTAGCAGCAGAAGAAAAGTTAGTTCCTGAACCTGCGGAACTACAAGAAATTAAAGAAAACGCAGAAAAAAAAATAGCGAAACAAGAACAAGAACTTACAAAACAAGTGACAGATTTAAAACAAGACGAACAAATTATTAAAGATAATAATAATCCAGAAACACTTGTTAATGAATTAAATAATAATTCTACAAATCCAACTGAAAAACAAGTTATTTATGACGTTGAAATACCAAAACCGGTTGATAATAAATTAGAAGATAATAATGTAAAACAACCCTTAAGAATGTGATTTTATTATATTTATAATATATATATAATTAACATGTATACTGTTAAAAATAACCAAAATTTAGATTTTACAGGATCTAATAAAACAAATCCATATGCATTAATTCAACAAGGTGGTAAAAGAAGAAGACGAAAGAGTAGAAAGACGCGTAAGTCTAGAAGTAAAACAAGAAAATCAAAAAGAACATAATATTTTAGCAGATATTATTTATTTTTTTATAAATAATATATATAATGCAAACTCGTAGTAAATCTCGTAAGATGCGTAGTAGAAAGCAAATTTACCGTGCTCGCGTAAAAACATCCCCGTGCCGCGGTCAATCAGCAGATGGTTGTAGAAAGAAGTATGGTTGCAAGAAAACGAAGCGAGGAAATCGCAAGTCGTATTGCCGTAAGCGCACTAACAGTCGCTCTTAATTTATAATTTAAAAGAAAAACATTCCGGGAGCTCTATTTTTATTATAGTTGCCATAAACAGATGCATATTTTTTTGTTTTGCTTGTTTTCATATTAGATAATTTTTTTTTATTTAGTATGTAACCCTTCTTTTTATATTTACGAGTGCCACGTCTCATTTATATTATTAATTAATAATATAAATTTATTTTGTAAAATAATTAGATAATTAGATAATTAGATAATTAGATAATTAGATAATAATTTACATTCTGGAGGCTTGGGCAGCCTTGGAAGCGGCCATACCGGCAGCCTCGGCGGCATGAGCGGCCTTGGTGGCAGCCTTCTTAGCAGCCATACCGGCAGTAGCGGCACGGGCAGCAGAAGATCCACGGGCAGCCATGGCAGCGCGAGAGGCAGCCTTGGCAGCCATCTTAGAGGCTGTCTTGGCCATACCAGCAGCCATAGAGGCACGGGAAGCGGCGGCGCGCTTCATGGATTTGTTCATTTTGCGAGACTTACTCATTCTGCGAGACTTGCTCATAGATCGTTTCATAGATCGCTTCATTATATATTACTCTAAGAAAAAAATAATTATATTGATAGATTTTTATAATTTTTTATTTTTAATTCCTAATTTTTTAAAATTTTCTAAATTTATTTTTTAGCATTTTTTACTAAATATTTAATTACCAAATAGTATCGGTGGACGGCCAATACATTTTATCTTTCTTTTTAATATTGTAAAGACTCCTAAATAATTCTAAACGAGCTAATGGACAATTAGTTCTATATTTATCCATAGGATGAGGATTTGTTTTTAATTGAGCCTTTACTGCTTCATCAAATATTTTTTGACGCGCCTGAATAGCTATATAAACAAAGAATGCATGAAAAGATAACGCACGAATAGGAACAATATCTTCGTTTTTATCTTGAAAGTCTCTTAAATATTCTTCACAAATCGCCAATCCAGAAATATCTGCTAAATTTTCGCCAGTGCTTAATCTTGCATCCATCTTTATACCATCATACCTTGCAAAATGTTCATATTGTTTAATTACATTATATACTTTTGAATTAAATATACGTCTATCATGTTTTGTCCACCAATTTCTTAAATTGCCATTTTCATCAAATTTACTACCCATATCGTCTAAACAATGAGACATTTCGTGACCTAAAGTATAACCAATATGAGCTAAGTTATATTCAATACCTCGTTCATCTAAATCAATAAATGGTTTTTGTAAATAGGCTAAAGGAATGTAAATAGAGTTTTCGGTTGGTGTATAAAAAGCATTCACAATATATGACTGTTTTCCAATTAATTTAAAATCTTCCCAGTCCATTACAGGTATATCGACATCTGAAGATTTTCCATCTAAAGATATCATTTTTTTTGTTCTCCAATAAGCAACTTTTCTCAAATTTTGATATGCATTTTTATTGCTATAATCTAAAATAGGATCTTCACGTAATATTTTTGGACTTCCAATTTGTAGGTGAATATTCTCTAATTTCAATAATGCATATTTTTTTGTGCTAGGAGATAACCATGTGTTACGTTTTATTATTCTTTTATACACCGATAATAAATCAGCTGCTAAATTGCGAGTATAATCTATATATTGTTGTTTTTTATTTCTATCAATATATTCATTGGTTAAAAATGTATTAAAACAAAAAGACAATCCAAAAACTGGATATATTTCTTGCGGATACGGTATTGGTTGTCCTTTAACAAATTTTCCGTGAAATTCGTAATATACATGACGCCATTTATTGTGAAAACGCATAATTTGACGGAATGCTATATACAAGTAATATGTTCTCCATTTTTTACTTTTCCAAGCATCTTCTTTTAAAAGCGTTTCTAAAATACATTTTAAATAATTTTTACTCGTGCATATAAATTGATTTGGGACATCAGTATATCCAATTTTCTTAGCCATTCTTTCCCAATCGAAATTGTATTTTTCTAATGCCTCTTTTTTACCAACTAAATTATAACCATCATTATCATCATCTTTTACCGAATTACAACCTAGAGCATATAATATATCAAATTCACAATCCCAAACATCCTCTGCTGCTAAATTATGCCCTTTACCCAAACATAAATCAAACATTTCATTTATAAATTCAAAATATTTCCTTTTAAATTCCTTCTTATATTTTTTTGTGTTTTGATCATCAGCAACATCCTCAATATATATTTGATAATCATAGATTGTTAGTTGAGGTGCTGAAATGTTTGATCTAAATAGTGTAACATTTTTTTCGTCTTTAAAAACTGACCAAACTAATGGACATCCCCAAGATATAATTTCATTTCTATTTTGCCCACCTAATATTTCGTATATATCATTACTTTTAATACGTCTATCGGTTAAATCAACATAATATTTTACACATTCTTCTGCAGCTTTATCGTCTAAATGGTATAATGAGTCATAAACATTTTTAATAGCCTTTGCTTTTTTTGTATGATTTTTTTTTGTATATTCCTTTACAATGTCAATTAATTCATAAAAAACCTTTTCTTGGGTAACACGAAAACTATCAATTTGAACGTAATGTTTTAATTTTTGTTTTAATTCCTTGGTTTTTTCTGCAAGCCATTGATAATTAATATAAGTGTAGTAGTCATTTTGAGCTGTATATTTTGTTGGTGTAAATGGAGTTTTAAATAATTTAATTAATTGTTTCTCAATATTTGCATCTTCTTGTTTTAAACTACTTTTAAAATCTTTTTCATACTCTTCTTCAAAACGATTAAATGTATTAGCATGTTCTCTGCAATATATTCTTAATTCTTTTTGTGAAGGTCTGCACTTTCTTGTTCCATTATTTTTTTGTTTTGTTCTTAAAGTTTTCATATATATTATAATAACATTATTATAATAAGTATAATTATGATATTATAATAACATTATTATAATTGTCATATGATAAATGTATTTACTATCATTTAACTAGTCAAATTTTATATCCCCACTCCATTGGGTTGTATTATCCCCGCTTATTTTATTATTTGAATTGTTAAATAATTCGAATTGTTCTGACTGTTCAATTTCTTCTAATAAAAACGACCCAGATTGATTTATAATTTGTGAAGTAGTAGTATTTTGTTCCGGGTTCACAGGGGTTTTTGGTATTAAAGCCAACTTTTGTCCATTAAAACATAAATTTCCATCTGCATCCACTTCCAACAAATGTCCTCCTAACATAATGGAATTAACAGACATTCGACTGTTATTATTAACATATAATATTTCTCTTTCTTGACTTGTTCCGTCTGATAATGGATCAACTACGGCAACGCCAAAACCAGCTCTAACTATAGTATTCCCATCCTCTCGAGTTTCAATATTATCAATAACAACATGCATATTTCCAATTTCCTTTATTACATTAGTAACGTCTTTAATTTCGGTGGTAATATCCGCACCATATTTATATATATTTTTTGTAGTTCCAAAACAATTTATTAGACCATTGTCATTTGTTGTAGTATAGAGTTGAGAATTATCATACATTTCTTTAAATGTATATAAATTACTAGTTCTTCTTGCAGATAACGTAGAATAATTTTTATTAAGTAATTTAGAATTGGTATTGCTTTCAGCAATTCTTTCAATAACTGTGTTTGGATATGTTTTAGAACTAATAATTACATTATTTTTAGCAAATGTTCCATTTGTAGTTGTCTTATATGTTTCTGCATAATTACTAACATTTTGTAAAGTATTTATACCAAAAAATTTGGATTCAGGATCTATGTGAACATAATTGCTTGAATTTTCTTTCGCGGAAAAATAAGCATCACCATTAACACGCATATCACCTTTTAGTTTTAAACTAGGAATTATAATAGTATCTAATTGTAATTCAAGTGAAATTATAGTAATTTTATTACTTTTTGTATTAGTCTTTACATTACTACACCAGAATAATGATATAAAATCCCTAAAAATATCTTCGAATGCAATTATTCCATAATCGTCTTTCTTTATAGAACCATATTTTAATTTTAAATTTGTAAACAAAAACATTAATTTTGTAAGTAGATTTTCTCCTGTAATGTCTCGATAATATTCTGTTTTGCCAATAGGCATTAAAGTATTATAGTCTAATTTAACAATTGACATAGTAGAAATATCGTCAAAGTTTATGGTATATTGCACTAAGGCTTGAATAGGATATTTATTTGCAAATTGATTACGAACATCGGCTGCTTTTGTATAATTTAAAATTTCAGATTGTTGTAACTGCTTATGTCTGATTACAATTTCTTGTAATTGATAGTTATAACTTTTTATACAATCAAAGAATTTTCGAATATTATCATTTGATTCATAACTAACGTATTGCTGTAAATTTATACCAGTTCCAATACTATAAAAATTATCATTTATATGAATATTTTTTTCTAGACAAATTTTAATTCCTGCTACCCATGAAATAACGTTTATTAAATTACATTCGTTATAAAAATTGTTATTATTAAACAAGTTTTCATATTTATTTTTTGCAAATACAACAGCTTGTTGGTCATTTGTATTATTATTTAATAATTCATTAAACGCGATACCATTCCATTGTGGATATAACCAGTGATAAACAAACTTAGTTTCTTGAACATCAAAATTGTTTGGTATTTTAACTGAATAAATATATTTATTAATATCTTGATTTTTGAAATTTGTGTCAATATAATTTACAGCATCATTTTCGGAATTAGTTAAAGCATCAATAAAACCTTTCATATTATCGTTTAACATATTGTATTGCGTTGCCATATCGTTAACAATACGAAGAATATCTGTTATACCACAGTCTCTTATATCTAACATTGTTTTTGGATTTAATGTTCCTATACCCGTATGGTAACTAATAGTGGTTTGTTTTTTCTCTCTATCTACGTTAAAAACGGAAACATTTGTTACATCATCTAAAATACTTAAATTGCCAGTAATTTTATTATCACCTTTTAAAATAATGGTTTCGTCTAATACATCAGATAAATTAAAACCACAACCAATTCTATATTTTTTACCGCCAATTGTTATTAAATTTTGGAACGACTGTTTTATACCCTTTACCCAATCATAAGTTACAGCAAAGGATAACATTTCTTTGTTTATTCCATATAACTTGTTAAATTGTTTATAAACAGTTTCTGATATTGAAAATACTAATATATCGGTATTAGGTTGAACTAAATTTTTCATTTGGTTACCATTATAATAAGTAAACAATTCATTAAACAAACAAATTTCGTCATTTGTTTCGTTATTTAAATGTTCAACGCAATAAAGATATGTATCTTTCGAACCAAATCTATCTCTGAAATAGGAATTATTATTTATTCTATCACTAAAATAACTACTATTAGGATCTGTTGAGCTGCTAATACTTTGTCCTTTTAACAAATTATCTAGAACTTGTGGATCTAAAATAATTAAATTGGCGAAATTTAATAATCGATTGATACTACTGAATTTATCTTTTAATTCCA
>Ga0078894_10002873_pt1 | contig 13048 bp, 6 predicted proteins | sample LauGreSu1BDMLBSD_2_FD_67506 | JGI IMG/M metagenome (GOLD analysis project Ga0078894, IMG submission 67506) | Freshwater lake microbial communities from Lake Michigan, USA - Su13.BD.MLB.SD (version 4) (version 4) | ecosystem: Environmental > Aquatic > Freshwater > Lake | place: Lake Michigan, USA...
TAAAGAAGAAGCTAAATTAATTAAAAATAAAGTTAAAGAAGAAGCTAAATTAATTAAAAATAAAGTTAAAGAAGAAGCTAAATTAATTAAAAATAAAGTTAAAGAAGAAGCTAAAGAAAATAAAATTCCTAAAAAAATTAAAATTATTAATGTTGTTGAAGATAATATTATTAAAGATGTTATACAATCTTTAACTGATTATATTAATAATTTTGATGATTTAAATGAAAGATTTGAAAATATTATAAAAGATGATATTTTTAATAAACAATTTAATTTATTTAAATTTGATATTAATACCCTTAAATATATTAGTAAAGCTATTTATAATGGTTTAATATATAAAGATAATTTTACTGAATTTAATCAAATTTATGATAATAATTATGGTATTATAATACATAATTATAATGATAAATATTATTTCTTTACTATTATTGATATTATAAGTAATAATATAAATATTTCTTGTAAAATATATAATGATATTAATGATGTTAATGAAAATATTAAATTATTATCTAAAAATTATAAAAAAAAACAATCAATTAATAGTGATAATGATGAAATTAAAATTATTAAAGATATTTCATCCTTTTTAAATAATATTGATTATCAAAATATTCAAAATCCTTATGAAGAAATTACTTATAGTAAAAAATTTAATATTAATATATATGATGGTTTATATGATAAATTAGGTAATGCTATTTTTGATAAATTTAAACTAAAAGATGATAGTATTATTTTAGATAATAATTATTATGGTGATACTAAAGGATATATTTCTTTTAATTATAATGATGAAATATTTATTCTTATTCAATTTTATAAATTATATGAAGGAAGAATTAAAGTAGATATATCTGCTTTTGATGATTTAAATGATTATGAAAGAATTTTACAAGAATCTTAATTATTTTTATTTTTATTATACTTAAAAACATATATATAATTTATAAGGAATATGACATTGATTAATTCAACAGATGATGATGATACTTATAATAATTCTCAACTTTTTATTGAGAATATTGGTGTTGGTCTTATAGATATCCCTAATTTATATAAACTTGACCTTAAAAATAATGAATATCTTGTTGTTGGTCAAAGAAATAATATTAATCCTAATAATTCACTTGAAACCGAATATAATATGATTGTTAATAATAATGGTGTTGCTATTAATGCTACTCGTAAAGAATTACTTGAAACTAGTGCCGGATTATTAATCAATAATGATATTATTTGTAAAGGAACTATTATTGCTTGTAATCTTAAATTTAATGATATTACATTTGCTAATGATTTATCTTCTTCTAAATTAACACAATTAATTAATTCTGTCAATTCTAATCAACTATTTTTCAATGGTTATTCTAGTAATCTTATTAATAATATTTATACACCTAATTATCTTTGTTTAGGCAATTATGCCTCTACTTATTCTAATTCTCATCTTCTTAAAATTAGTGATAGTCCTAATGGTGATGCTGAAAATCTTCAATTTGCTATCTATAATAATATTAATAATCTCATTGAACCAGCTAGATTTTCATTAGGTATGCTTGGATTCTCTCAATTTTCACCTGTTAATCTTAGCACTACACAAGGTATGCCTCTTGAATTTCATATCTCTAAAAATTCTAAAGATTTAACTGATTTATATTCAAATGGTATGGGTTTACCAGATTATTCTTTTAATAATTATCCACAATTAGCTATTGATGTTAATAATTGTGTTAATATTAATAAAGATATTTGTTTAGACCCTATTTTAATTAATAATAATCCTAAAATTCCTAATTTTTATGTTAATGGTTATGCCCTTATTAGTAATATATATACTTATGATAAATTTTTTTCTTCTAATCTACATCTTGATGATATTTATATTCGTAAAAATGGTTTAACACTCAAAGCTAATCAAATTATAGGTGGTAATTTTATTAATCAAGAATTTACATTCACCTCTAATCTTAATATTGGTATTAATAAAACCGATAATTATAATCTTAATATTAAAGGTTCCGTTTTTATTTCAAGACAAATTAATAGTGAAAGTTTATATGCTAATGAAACTACTATTAATGGTGTAGCCGAATTTAATAAAACTACATTCTTTAATCATAATGTTATTTTTAATGACGATTTATCTATTAATAAAAGTATTAATATTACTAATGACCTATTTCTTCAAGGTGTTAGAGTTAATGTTTCCAATTTATATCAAACTAATAATTCACTTAATTTTGATAATAATTGTAATTTAGCTATTAGTGGTAGATTTGGAACTGGTATTCTTAATACTGACACTTTTGATGAACAATTTAATATCATTAAAAGAAAAAAAGAAAGATTTGAAATTTATCTTCAAGATAGTTCCGGTATTTCTGCTGATACTAGTAAAGTTTATATTGGTCATTCAGCTCTTGAAGACCTTTTTGGTAATAAAGATAATTCCCTTATCTTCCTTACACAAAAAAATATTAAATGGCATAATATCTATTTTTTCGCCGGTAAAGATAAAAATGGCTTTAATGGTTTCAAAAATCAAAACCCTAATCTCGCTATTATGGAAAATAATATGATAGGTATTAATACTAAATCACCTTCTAAAACTCTCGATATTATTGGTGATTGTCTCGCTAATGACTATTTTATTCGCAATAATAATCAAATCCTTAAATTAAATCATATATATTTAAATAATAATGGTTCTTCTTTTATTAATGTTAATCATTCTCTCGACATCAATTTACCCTTAAATGAATTATTTTATAATAAAAAAACATTAAATATTAAAGGTGGTATTAATTCTTATGATGGTTATTTTGAAAATGATACAAAAATAACAACCTTTAAAACTTATGATAAAATTTCATCCACTTTCGCTAATATTGGTATCGGTATTATTAATACTAATAATAATTATCAAATACCCCTTCAAATTAGAAATACTACCTCTAATATTAATAATAATACCATTCTTAGATTATATAGAGGTGTTAAAGGTGGTGGTTTTAATAATAATGCCTATTATACTGGTATTGATTTTTGTGATTATGATATGCCTATTAGAAGTCAAAATAGAAATAATTATAAATGGTTTATTTATAAAAATCATCAAAATAATAATAATAATGTTGGAACTTTACAAATAGGTTATACTGATAATAGTTATAATCCAACTCATAGTTGTATGAATTATTATTATAATTCTACAAATAAAAAATATTTTATTGATATCAATAATCCTTATGTTAATTATAATTATAATCCTAATTTATCTGTCGCTATTAAAGGTAATGTAGAAATTGATGGTAATCTTAATCTTAAAAATCCTAATAATTCTTTTATGATTAACGGAATTATCGTCGGTAGTTTCTCTAATCCCGCAATTATTGAAAAAATTAATTCATCTATCTTAAATACTAATACCACCAATTATACTGATAATATTAATGATTTAACTCTTATTGGTAATAAAATTTCTATTTTCCCCTCTAAAACATCTTTTCTCGGTTTTAAAGATAATTGGGTTTTTAATAAAATTAATAATATTCAATCATCCCTTATCCAAAATAATCCCCTATTTATCTATAATAATAAAGACTATTTTGATGATACTATTCCTCCTGTTATTACAAAATTCTATAATAAATCTTATAAAAATTTCTCTGCTAGACCTGATATCGCTATTATTGAATTAGGTATTTTAAGTGATACTAATGATGAAGGTATTATTGAAAATAAAATTGATTTTAAAGTTAAAGGTTATAGTGATAATTATAATAATAATAAATTATCTATCTTCGAATTAGTCCCTAATAATCAATCCCCTTATCTCACTTGTATTAATTTCCAAAATAAAAATCAAGTTAATTTAGGTATTGCTAATTTCTATTCTAGTAATAAAGTTATTTATGATGATACAGCATTTCATATCTTTAACGATTTTGATTGTCTTATGCGTTTAACTAATCATGAAAAACCAGTCAAAATTAATATTACTAATGATGATAATGATTGGAATATTAAAGCTGATAGTAATCTTACATTTACTTATAATAATCAATCTCCTATTCTTAATTTAAATAAAAATGGAACTATTATTGCTAATAATTATAACTTTTCTAGTAATAATTATAGTAGTTTTAATTTGAATTCTATTGTTAATAAAAGTGGTATTAAATGTACTAATTATTATTATAATAATTATCAAAATTATGAAAATAATTCATTTGAAACTACTCATTATATTAATATGACTTTTAATAATCTTAAAATTAATTCTAATTCATTCCATTACGATAATTATGATGATAATTTTGATAATAATATTACAACTTTTATCTATAATTTTGATGATTCTAATCTACCTTCCACTAATATTTATAATGATACTATCTTTAATTATTCTATTAATAACTCAAATTTATCTTTTAATAATAATATTATCCTCAATTTTAATACAACTATCTTTAATATAGGTCTTGATTATCGCAATTTTGATGATATTAAAAGTTATATTAATAGTAATACTATTGAATTAATACCTACCTTAAAATCTTATAATCCTAATTTATCAGCTTCATTTAAATCTTTTGATATTATTCCTACTATTATTAATATTAATGGTATTCTATTACCTATCAATTATCGTGTTCCTAAAACTATTGATAATGAATTATCTATTACCTCTCTTATTACTAATAGTAATCTATCTTCTAATTATCTAAATAATTTTTATAGTAATCTTAATTTAATTACATTTCTTAATGTCAAAAATAATGAAAATAACGATTATAAAATTAAAACTATCACTGAAAATTATCAAATTAGTAATGGCGGTTTTAATTATATTTATAATACTATTAATAGTATCTATTATTATCCAGCACCTAATATTAATGTCCTAGATATTAATCTTAATATTAATTATAATTATAATTATCAAAATGATATTATTATTCCTAAAAATTTCCTAGGCAATTATAATAATTCTATCTCTATTATTAATAATCTTGATACATCTATTACACTCAATAATAGTAATATTTTCCTAAGTAATATTATTTATGCTGATAATCCTGATACATATATTGATGCTAATAATTTTAGAAAAATTAATTTATTAACTACTAATACTATTAATAAATTATATGATATCGAAATTAATAATATTAATGTAGCAACACTTAATTTATCTATTACTAAAAATGATTATTTTGATAATTATGATTTTAATCAACCTGATCTTAATTTATTTATTCCTATTTATGAAAATAATTTTCAACCACATCTCATTCTCAATAATTATATTAATTCTTCTTATTCAACTTCACATAAATTTTATAGTTATAAAAATAATTACGAAATTTATCATGATGATAAACGACTTATCTCTATTGATAGTAATGGTTCTTTAACTACTGATGCTGATATTAATGCCAGTAATATCTTTTTTAAAGGAGATATTTTCATTAAAAATGGTGATACCACAACTTCTATTATGGAAAATTTAAGTTATCTTGTTGGTAATAATTTCTCTATTGAAAAAAATAATATCTCCTTAAATACCTCTAAAAATATATTCTTAAATCCTAGTGTTGTTGATAAAGGTGGTGTCGTTATTAATGGTAGTGATATATATAATGAAAATAATTTATTTCAAATTAATAATTATAATGGTAATAATAATTTCTTAACACTTAAATCTGTTGATAATTCTGGTTTTATTCATTTCTGGGGAACCAATTCCTTATTTAGATTAGGTATTAATAATGGTAATTTTGGTATCTGGAGTTTTAATAAAAATATTAATTATAACTCAAATTTTATTAATAATAATTTCGATAATTTTCATAAACTTTTTGATTTTAATTATGATATTAATAATATCCCTTCTCTTGATATCGGAACTAATATTAAAACTACATCCAATTTTGCTATTAATGATATTACCACATATATTGATAATTCTACCAATTATAAATTAAGAATTCATGGTAATATGAAAGTTGATGGTATTGTTATCTCATCATCTGATATTCGTATTAAAAATAATGTTAATAAAATTGATAATGCCCTTGATAAATTAGATAAAATTACTGGTATCACTTATAATCTTATTAATGATAATCAAAGACATACCGGTCTAATTGCTCAAGAAGTTCAACAAGTTATGCCTGAAGCAGTTTATACTGGTGATGATGGAATGTTAAATATTGCTTATGGTAATTTGATGGGATTAGTTATTGAAGCTATTAAAGAACTTAGAAAGGAAATTAAAGCTATTATTTAAATAGAATTGATTATGACAAGTATTATTAATATGGTTTTAGTTATTATTTTATTACTAATTTTTCTATATTATTATAATAGTTATTATGAATGTTTTGATAATTTAACCTCTGTTTATAATCCTGATATTGCTATTATTAATACTGAACAACTTAAATTAAAAGCTTTTAAAGAAGTTGAATCAATTAAAGATAATTATAATAAATTAAAAGAATTTTATCTTATTAAAAATAAAAATAATTTAACTGATATTATTAATATTAAAAATAATATCAAAAATTCTATTAATAAAATTGATGAAACACTCGTTTCCAGTTATGATAGATATAAATTAAATAATCTTTATTATAATGAAATTATACCCATTCTTGATAATCCTAATGATATTACTTTCTTTAAACTTATGAATGATTTAAAAGATATTATTGATAGTGGTATTAATGAAAGTTTTAATTTTAAAGCTGTTATTAAACAATTAAAAGTTGAATTTAATGATCTCAATGAACTTTATAAAAATATTTATATTAATAAAATTTATACATCTACTGAAAAGAAAAATGATATTGATGGTGTTAATAGAATTATCTTTAATTTATTCCTTAAATTAACATCTTATGAAAGAATTAATAGTCTCGGTATTGTCCTTATTTTAAATACAAGTCTTAAAAGAGCCTATGAAAATAATAATCTTATTGATATTAATTCTAATATTAATTCTTTTAACGAAATTATTAAAAAATTAGCATTAGAACATAATATTAAAGATGATAATAATATTGATAATATTCCTATAGCTACCAATATTAATAAAAATAAAATTGATGTTATTGTACCAGCTTCTGTTACAAGTCCTACAACCTCTATCTCTATGACTAGTATTAAAGAAGATTTTAATAATATTTATAATTCATTTGATATTATTAATGACATCTATTTTAAAGAAAATTGGGATAAAAATAAAACTCAATTAAATACTTTAAATGATATCATCTATAAATCTATTAATAATATCGCTGATTATGACAAAAATAATAAAAATTATTATTCTAATATCATTTCTATTAAATCTGTTGTTATTAAACCTATCCTAGAAATTGAATTACTTAATGCTTATAAATCTAAATCTCAATTAACTATCGATAAAATTAAAAATAGATTTTATGATGCTATTGTTGAAATTAAAAATCTTATCCTTAGTAATTATTCTAAAACTTCTATCTCTACTGATAAAAATAAATGTCTTAAAGATATTATTGAAGCAGTTATTAATAATAATTATCCTGTTAAAGTTAATGAACTTAAAAATTGTGATAAATCTATCTTTAATAATAATAAATTAGAAATTCAACCTAGATTAGCTATCTCTAAAGATAACGGAAAATCATGGGGATTAGCTACCGATCTTTATGAATATAAAAAAACTGGTTATAACTCTAATCCTTATATTTTCTCTTATAAATTAGCTTCTACTACTAATGATGGTAAAGATTGGAATTTTATTTCTCAGGAAAAGTAAGTGTCTTTAAATCTACTCCTAAATTTATAAATATCTTCCTTATCAAATTTCTATTATATACTGATGTATTATTCTCTATATCTCTAATCGTTGTTCCCGGCAAATTCATCCTTTTCGCTAAATCTATTTGACTTAACTTCTTTACTTGTCTCGCCTCCTGTAATGCCTTTATTAATTCTAATGGATATTTCTTCTGTTTCTCCGGCATTTCATCTTCATCTTTATCTATAACCGGTTTTACTATATTTGATGTCATATTCTTTTTCTTATTCTTACCATTACCAATCGTCTGTGGTTCCCAATCTTGACCAATAATTACCATTTTTCTTTATTTATTTTTTTCTAAATTTTTAAATCATTTTTTTTTCAATTAAAAAGGATATAAACATAAGCCCCAATTAATTATTAAAAATAAATGGCTTCTAAAAATCTACAAGTAATTGATAATCTTAAGAATAAGGTAAGTGATAATGATATGTCATTAAAAGAATTTCAAAAATTAATTGAAGATTCTTATAAAGAAGTTTATGGTAATAAAAAGGTTAAAAAAAATAATGTTAAAAAAACACCTAGTTCCTATAATATTTTTATCAAAGATGAAATTAATAAAATTAAAGTTGAAGGACTAGAAAATGTTGATCCTAAAGATTATATGAAAATTGCCGCTAAAAGATGGCAAGAACATAAAGAAAAAATGTCTGTCGTTGGTGATAATTAATTCTTATTTTTTTAAATCTATCTAATAAGATGGTTTTATTAAATCTTAAAACTGATAATGATAGTAATATTATTTTAGCTAAATTTGATAGTGTTTTTAATCAAAGTTATATTCAATTCTCTAATATTAATTCTAATATCTTTATCTCCGGATTATCTAATAATCATTATAAAATTGTTAATGCTAATAATAATGATGATTTAGGTCTAAGATATTCTAATAATTTTCTTAATGTTAAAAATATTGATAGCATTTTTATTAAAAATAATTCTTTAACATTCTTCCCTAATGAATATACTCCTATTAATGATTATGTTATTACTGAACCTTCCGCTATTACCGGTTTCGAAAGTTCTAGATGTTTCGATCTTAATGATGGTACTTATTGGCAATCGGAAAATGTTTATAGTTCTATCGATGGTATGGCTAGAACTGATTTAATCTCTCATAAATTTCAAGATAGTTTCGGTCATTATATTAAAATTAGATTCCCTTATCTTATTATACCTATCGGTTTTTCTGTTTTAGTAAGTGATAATTATTATAATCCTCTTGATTATGTCTTCTATGCCTCTAAAGATGATATTAATTGGGTTAAATTATTTGTCGTTAATAATAATTTATCAACCACTAAATTCTCTTTTAATTATAATACTACTCTATATAAATATATCGTCCTCGTTATTACTAAAATTAAACAAAATATTAGTGTTAGTGGTTATCAATCTTTTATATTATATGAACTTAAAATTACTACTAAACCCATCCTTAATATCGATAATAATCTTAAAGTTTCCAATAATAATATCTATAATTTAGAAACTATTAATACTAAACAAATCGTTCTTAATGATATCCCTATTAGCTCTCTTCAAGAACTTAATTCAGCCGCTATCGGTTCCGCTATCTCCGCATTTAGAAATGAATTCGCTATTTTTTGGAAAGCAAGTAATCTAACTGGCTATTTAGATAATTCTATTGCTAAAAGAATCGCTATCAATAAAAGTTATACTAGTAATTTCCTTGAAATCGCTGGTGATATCTCCTATATTAATAGAACTCTTAATACTAAACTTATTATTTCAACTATCGGTAATAGTTATAATTCCTCCTATATATTTATCGGAAAAATTAATCTTAAATCATTAACTAATAAACATTTCTTCCATCTAGCAATCTATTTAAATGATATCACCAAATATTATTTCCAATTTATTAATATCTATACCTATTCATATATTGATATTAATACCAATAATAATCAAATTAATTCATTTAAATTATATTGGGATACCTCTTTTGATGATACTAATGCCATTCAAAGAATTGTTGATATCGTTTATATCATCGATTTCGGTATTGAACCTGTCATTAGACTTTATATGAAATATAATGATTCTCTTGATATTACATTTAGTCAACAAATTACCGGTATTAGAGATTTATTCACTAATCATATATATTTTGATGAAATTCATTCTAGTGATGAAATTATTTTTATACCTCCTTCAACTATTGAAACCTTATCTATTACCAATTTTATTAAAGGTATTAATATCACTACCAATAATCTTAATAAACAAATTACCTTCTCCTCCTCTAATGTTATTAATAATTTAACTATCACCAATAATCTTATTCTCTCTAATATTAATATTAAAAGTAATAATATTCTTATTCTCAATTCTAATAGAAACTTAATTGATACAGGTATCAATTTTATCGCTTTAAGTAATCTTAATAATTACTCTCTTAATCAAAATAAAATTGCTTGTTTTGATAATAGTGGTATTATAACTTCTATTAATGTCTCCAGAAATTTATTATCTAATATCAATTTCATCTCTTCAACTAATTCTATGACTTTAATCACTAATAATGGTATTTTTGAACCCTTCTTTATCAATAAATCTATCCTTAATAATCTCAATTCTATTAATAATATCCCAAATTCACTCCTTTATATCAATAATAATCTTGAACTTAAAAATACTTCTACAATTAATATTAATTCACTCACCAATTTACTCAATTTATATAATTTTAATCAACTTAATTCTTATAATCATACTAGAATTAATCTTAATCTTAATAGTGATAGTCTCAGTCTTAATAGTAATCTTTATATTGGCTCCTTAAATATCTCTAGTAATAATCTTAATCGTCTTACTATGAATTCTAGAATTATCGGTGATGATGTCATTAGAACTATTATGAGAATTCCTACTAATAATAATGATAGAGTTCTTACATCTATTGATAATTTTACTAGTGGTATTAAAAGATATGATGTATCTCTTTTATCCGGTTTAACTATTACTCTTGAAGTTAATCCTAATGATGATATCGGTAGTGATGTTAGTAAACAAGCTCATAATTTAATGAGAAAATCTGCTATACAAAATTGGCAAACTCAATCCGTTTTCCTTGATTATAGAAGTGATGCTAAAACTGCTATTAGTAAAAATGTTTATGATGATAATTTTAATAAATTTACTTTATGTGGTGCCTATGTTGTTATTAATATTTATCAACCTTTTATTCTTCAATTCTATTCTATTTATGTCAATTATACTGATGTTAAAACTACTATGAGAGATTTTAATCTCTTCGGATATAATAATTTTACTTCCACTTGGACTCTTCTTGATACTCAAAGAAACATTGTTCTTAATAATAATATGATTGCCAATAATTTCTTCATTAATAAAAATAATTACGCTATTTATAATAGATATGCTCTTTGTATTTTAGCTAATAATAATACTTCCGTTAATATACCTAACGCATGTATCACTAATTCTATCGAATTCTTTGGTTATATGCCTAATAATAATACATATAACTATTCTAATTTTAATGTTAATTATACAAATAATCCTATCCTTCTTGGTAATACTAATATCGGTATTAATAATTTTAATCCCGCTGTTAATCTAAGTATCGGTAATGATCTTGTCTTTAATAATAATACTGAAAGTATACTTAATATTAATCATAACTCTTTAACCACTAATAATATAGAAAAACCTATTATCCATCTCACTAGACCCTCCAATAATAATACTGGTATTAGAGCTACACATTATCTTAATGATTGGTTCTCCAGCAATACTACTTATACTATCAAATTAACTCATAATAATATCGAAAATGAAAGAGTCGTTTTATCTATGAATAGTGATGGCAGAATCGGTATCGGCTCTTATATTAATACTAATCATTCTTTTAATGGATTAAGTATTTATGGTATTAATAATGGTTTGAGTTTTTATGGTACTAATAACAATTTTATTAATATTAGACCACCCACTAATTTAAATAATGCTAATTATAGTCTCATCTTACCTCCATCTACTGCTAATTATCCTAATGTTTTATGTATCAATAATTTTAATTCTACTGATAAAACTATCTCTTTAAATTGGTCTAATCCTGCTGACCTAATTACTACCAGATTTTATCATAAAATAGGTGATCAATCCATTTTTACTAGAAATGATGTCGGTTTAGCTTTACAAGTAGCTGGTAAATGTCTTATCGGTACTGATAATATTCAATCTTCTTCTTTAACCTCTAAAATTAATGATAATAATTTAATTGTTGTCGGTAAAATTTATGCTACTATCGATATTAATACAGATTCTGATATCTCACATAAATATGATATTAAACATATCACCAATTCTCTCGATATTATTAGAAAAATTAATGGTTATACATTTAAAAGAAATGATATGTATGATGATGAACCTAATAGAAGATATACCGGTCTTATCGCACAAGAAGTTCAAAATGTTATGCCTGAACTTATTGATATCAAACATGATGGTAAATTAAGATTATTATATACTAATATGGCAGGATTATTTATTGAAGGTATTAAAGATTTAGAACAAAAAAATAAAAATCTTGAAAAAAAAGTTAATCTTCTTATTTTATCCAGTATTTCTTTATCTATTGGTCTACTAATTATTACAAAATCTTATTATATCTTTCACTAATATCTCCTTTTTAGCATCATGTAATTTTATCTCCAATTCTAATAATTCCATCTTCTGTTTCTGTATTATCTTTAATGCTATCATTAAATCCTTATAATAATCCCTCATTATCCTACATGTCATCTCACTCGATTCTAATGATACTGATACATCCATACCTAATTTTCTTACCCTCTCCTCTAATACAATTATCTCATCATTCATTTATTTTTATTTAAGGATAATTTATTATTTATTTATTGACACACAATTATTTTATGACTAATCTTAATTTATCTAAAAAAGCACTTATTAATGATATCCGTTTCTTTTATCTTAAAAAAGGTATTGAATGTGAAGGTATCTTTAAAATTAATAAATCTAAATTACTTCAAATCGTAATTGATAATGATATACCACATATTAATGAAAATGACCTGAAAAATGAAATTGAAGAAACTGAAAAATTTAATTATTTCACTCAAATTATTCATTATAATTTCCATAAATATCATTCAATCTCTT
>Ga0078894_10002874_pt1 | contig 13045 bp, 7 predicted proteins | sample LauGreSu1BDMLBSD_2_FD_67506 | JGI IMG/M metagenome (GOLD analysis project Ga0078894, IMG submission 67506) | Freshwater lake microbial communities from Lake Michigan, USA - Su13.BD.MLB.SD (version 4) (version 4) | ecosystem: Environmental > Aquatic > Freshwater > Lake | place: Lake Michigan, USA...
TGAAAGGATGCTGAACTGAACACCGACGACCGACTCAATATCAGAAGAAGCTTGATTGAAACCTGCGGGCATTCTGTCTTGGAGATAGAAACTGTTGTCTAAGCTCTAGACTCTTTCTCGCGTCAATTTTACATAATTTGAAAACAAAGTATAGTTGGTCATTCTGTTCAATTCCCTTACGATAAGTGAGTATTGCATTAAAAATATGAATGTGATACTTGTGATACTTATTATGATAAATGAATCACCACACGCTCTTTCCAGTTCCTCGCATTTGGTGAAAAGGCACAGTGAATGTGGACTTCTCGGTATATTGTGATATCAATCTCTTGGGTTTCATCGCGTGATAATACAACATTGTGGGAAACGGAACGATATCGCGTGGAAATCATTCGCTTCCACATCGGAACATATACTTTTATTTTTACCCAGCCGTTTTCTAATGGCACGGTATCAATGATGATTCCTGTAAAGCGTGTCTCTCCGGTTTGAATCGCCTTCAAGAAATCCATATCCCTTGCAAATCGTTTGACTGCTTTTCCGCGCACATTCATATCATACATCGCCTGTGGAACAATGAATTGCTCATTGGAACCTTGAATCAGTAGCGTAAGCACGCGCTGATTCACCAAATCCGCATAGCGCCGAATCGGGCTCGATGCGTGGGCATACGTATCTGTCAGTAGACCATAATGCTGTGTATCCATCTCTTCTGCTAAACAGTACTCTGCCGAGGAAAACGCCAACTTTTCTAATTCAGGGACGTGCATCTTGTATTTCTCTAGTTTCTCTCGATTTGGTGCAGAATGTCTTCGTAGAATTCCCTGATGTGCTGCCTTTAGTTGTAGACCTGCTTCCGTATTATACAGAATCATCATTTGTGCTACCCAATCGTGTGCATCATTCACGAACTCTTTCGCCAGATGAGATGCAATCTCACAAAGGGGTCGCTTATAGGGAGATTCAGAATGTTGAAACTCGTCATAGGTATAGGATGAATTCACCCGTACCACCGAATGAAACCACTTTTTTTCCTGGATAGTTTGCCCGTCCCATACGAACTGAAACGAAATCCCATGCGAATCTTTTCCTGGAAGAAGCGAACAAGTCTTCTCCGAATACTCAGCAGGTAACATAGGTCGTAGAACCTTGCCATCATTGTCATATAGGGTTTGACCAATAAGGGATGCCATAATATCAACAGCTCCACCGTCCTCGACGTAGGCGGCGACGTCGCTAATGGTAATCGTGACCTTCCATCCGTGATCCAATTGTTCAAAGGTAAAGACGTCGTCCACGTCACGGCATCCTTCTGGATCAATATGAAACGTGTGTCCGTTCAACAAAGTGCGAACAGCAGTCGATTGTAGTACGGGTTGGTAATCATATTTCGGATATTTCCAGGGGCACGCTTGCCAGATCAGCGCTTCGCGCTCTGACTGATCATTGCCCGAGAGTCCTAGAGTTTGCTGAATGGATCCGCGTGGAAAGGTTCCCGTCCAGTCTTCAAACGTGATCAATACAATCCGATTATGACTCCGATCGTGTTCCGATGATCCAACAATGAAGTGAGGGTATTTTTTGTCATAAGGGGTAAAGAGATACATCAAATTCTTTCGTTTGGTCATTCCATAAGTGGATTTGCTAGTCAGTTCAAGTGTTCCGACGATCAAGGGGTGTTCATCGCGTAATTCTAATTCGCATTGATCATTGATCCACGCCACGTGATCTCCTGGAAAGCATTTATTAGCAGCCTTGGCGCCCTGGAATTCATAGATCAGATCGCCCATATCACTGAAGATCATAAATCGATCATAATCTTTGGTTTGGAGAATGCCCCGAATCGAGGAGGGGGGTTGATCGATCCGTTTTCCGAAGACACTCTCGAGATATTCTGTTCCTGACATTTTGGACTGATCCATCTTCTGAATGTGTATCGATCATCAAATTTTAAATCGGATGATCGATCAACAATGAGTGGGCCCTTTGTATGCGGTATGCGCAAATTCGATAAACATAAAATGATGGCATCGGAACGCCCCAGTAATAATGCGCTGTACCAAGAAAATCAGAAGAGTTTGAATGATCTGATCAAACAACGCGAACAACAGGATAAAGGCTCCTATGTACCGATTATTGCCCCTACACCTGTTCGACCCTCCACTGCATCCGATTCTAGCATTATGTACACGCCTTGGAAGACACCATCAACCTAACGTTATACCCAATTCACGTACCATCCGTTGAAAACACATATTGTCTGTTAAATTATGCTCTACATATTCTAACGGTTGATAACTTGAAAGTTTATTTATAAATTCAGATAATCGTGATGCAAATTCTTCATCGGAATACACTTTCATTCCACATTGTTCACTCCAATAAGGTGCAGAAGTCGCCAACAACTTCTCAGAATGATGTTGATATGTATATGTGCCGTTTGTATATTCATCTTTCATTGATACTGCATCATATATGTACATTGGTGTATTTGATGCGAGACATTCCTCTAATGCAAACCCTTGTGATTCGTGGCTACCAATCCAGACAGCAAATTTTGCCCTCTGTAGGGTTGATAAATATTCCTCTTTTTGATAGCTTCCATAATAATAAATCTTATATCGTAATCCCATTGATGCGATCATATTAACACAATACTCTAAACGTGACGGGTGTACGGATTTGTAATAAATAATACAATCGTATTCATATGGTTCTATTTTTGGGAGTTTCTTGAAATCTAGCCCAAATGGAATAGAAACGAATGGAATCACTTGTTTTGATAGAGGAACAAATTCTTCGTATACTTTTCTATTCCAATCGCTTAATGATAGATAGATACATCGTTTAGCGTGTTCTGGTTTAGATTGAGTAAATAAAGAATCTTCTGGATTTGGAAAGACCCAAAAGTGTGGCCCAAACATGATTTTCGAAGTTGGATATCGATCTGGATCAATCCATTCACACGGTGCCCAAATAATGTCATATGATTGATCTGAAGGAGATGATTCATTTGTATAATGATATTCGATATTAAACATACGACACGCTCTTACAATAAATTCCACATTACATGGGTGTCCCCATTTAATATGTAATAATTTCATTCTATTATCTTAGGATAATGATATCTTTATATCACCAATTAAATGTCTGATATGATTTCCAAATCAAATCGGTTACATGCGATGCATGCGATGCATGCGATGCATGCGACTCGATCAAGCGATCCATTTTGAATTTGGAGACAGGACTAAGAAGAATAAATGTTGATTCTCCCAAAAAAGATGGAACAAATACATGATAAGGTATCATATAATTTTTAAATAATATACTGGTATTCAAATCCCCAGATAGATTCAGTATGATCTCTGATAGTATATGATAGGACTGTCGATCGCCTGAAGTTCGTTCTCGAATTCCTGCATACATCACAATCGTTCCTGTCGGCAGAACCCATTTGTCAATATGTTGAAGCAAATGTTTCCACGAATCATACGTTTCCGCAGATGGGTCAAATAGATCAATAATCACAACATCATATCTGTCCACTGGATACTCTTCTATCGTTTTAAAAATATCGTCGTGATAAAGGTGAAGTCGCGGATCGTCCCATGCACCCTTCGCCCATTGAGGGTATTTCGATTGAAACAGTTGAACGACATCCTTATCCCATTCATACATATCAACGCATTCTACTGTTGGATATTTCAGTACTTCCCGTGCCGTGGCACCCTCGCCACCTCCAATGATCATGACACGTTTTGGAGAATCAACACTGGACATCGCGGGATGAACAAGGGATTCGTGGTACAATGCTTCGTCAATTTCACAGCTTTGAATTGCATTATCCATGTAACACGCAATGCCCCATTTGGGGCGATGAATCATTTCGACACGAGTTCCGCGATGGGTGTTAATAGAATCGAGTATCGTTGCGTTCTGCCACGCATAGGTTACTCCCTCCCATGTACGATCGGTGTAAATAGACATTAGATAATATAGTTCGTATACATTTAGGTTAGTAGACGACACTCTTTTTCATAATAAAATAAATTACGGCTGTAGATGTCCATACGGAGATCGCATCGATGATTTCGTATAGGAATCAATAGAGGGAATAATTTTATATTTTATATCGATTGATATCATAGAGATGTTATCGTCATCGTCATCTGCAACTGCTGCGGTATCATCTGTAAGTGCTGCGGCAGCTACAGGAGATCTGACAGCAATGGCAGTAGTAGCTCCGCTGCCACCCAATCCAACCTATACAGGTATTACAAATTGGGATGCCGCTATGATTGCGTTGGCAACAATGGCAGATGCAGATGCAGATCATGATTTTAGTCATGCCGATATCAATGCAGCCTTTAATATGATCCGTGCATCATACAACTCCTCTTGCGGATTAACTCCTGCCGCGTATCAAAAGAGTGCATTAAAAGTCCTATCTCTTTTAAAAAATCATAAGAATGCTTATTCTTATTTTAAAGAACATCTCCATTATATTTTTCCTTGTGGCACTGACTACAAAACATTAAAAGACGAAGATGCCGTCGTAGGATCAATCGGTTTAGAGTTTGGTAAATATAAAGACAAATTGAATGCACATGTGACTGCAAATTTTAATGATCCAAAACAAATAACTGACATCACTCCTTTTCTTGTCAACTTCAATAAAGATGCTTCTGGTAATCCTGTTGATGTTCCTATCACTGCTAATATACTGCAACAATATAAAATATCTGCTTATCCTACAAAAATAAGAGACCAAAAATTATCGATTCGAAGTGCATTACGTGGAGTTTCGCCTACATCAAATATATTTATTATGATTATTGATGCAAGTTTTATTTCTATGACTGAAATTCAGAAAGTAACTGGAACGATTGACCCCAATGCAGACCCTATTACTGTTTATGTTATCCGAAGCATTGAAAATAGCGCAGACGCTGCTAGAAAAATTTCAAATCTTGAAAAGGAAACGAAGGATTCTAATATAATCGTCCGTTATTTAGACGATGATAACTATATATCGACCTCCCCTCCATTTTCTAAATTAAATGCTATGAATCAAATGTCCAATCTATTTACCACATTATCTCTTAAATGTTATCGTAAGAAGGATGATAAAGTAACGGCTGAAATAAAAAAAACGAATGGTTCCATTATAACAATCGATGACATAGGTAATGTAAGTGAAATTAATAGAGCAACACGTTCGGCAATTGAACAACTTATCATACACTGTGCAAAGAATAATGGAACCCCTTCTCCAGAATCATGGGAAGAAATTCTAGTATATTTATTATTAAAACGATCAGGTGATTGGAGACAGGCCTTGTGTTTATTGGATCGCGACCGAAAATATACTGTCACAGATGCATTTACTGATGAACCCCACGATCCTGTATCACTCAATGATCTAATGGGAGGAGATGATAAGGGCAAGGTTGAATTATTTCTCATGACACACGACCGAATTTTATTGACATATGCCATGTATTTGGGATTGAATGTAGGATATAGTTTACGAGCTCCTATACAGGGTGATACTGGTAACTATATAACATGGTTAGTTTATTTTAAAAATGTAGCAGATGATAACGTTCCTCCTGAAGTATTATTTAAACATTATAACGGTTTAATGGCAAAAATAGATGGCATTCTTGCAACTGCTGCAACTGCTGCAACTGCTCGCTCTCCTATATTCAGTGTGGACGTTTTATATCAGAGCATCCGTGCCAATGTTGTAAAGATTCAAGCCATGTCATTATTTGAGTTTGGTAACTATATAACACAAATTCGCCTCGTATGTCATTTGTTAAAACAAATTACGCCGAAAGATATGGTTGATGAACAATTAGTGGCAATTCGTGCTAAATGGGACAGCATTAAAGTTATAAAGGCTGCCGCGGCGTCCGCGGCCGGCACGGACGTGCCGCCTCCTAAATCGTGTTTCACGGACATGCTTCAGTTAGAAACAGAAATAGCGAATGCAGAAAGTATATATGATACACTCTTCGACATCCATCGATGGTTAGAAGAATATGTTGCTGCTATAGACCTAGCTATAACATCTAGTTCTGCAGGGGCTGCAGAAGATAATGATGTAGAAGCTAATAGAAAAATAACAGAATACTTTGATACGTTAGCACGTAGAATTCCATTGATGCCATCTGATTTCATTTCAGAATATAATATCATAAAAAATGTTAAGAAACTCTTAGATAATGGAACATCTGTCACCAGTAAGTTGAATGGATCTGCTTCCGATTATGAAATATTTAAGAAAAAGACCCTTGAATCGGCTAGCAAAGATTATAAACAGATTACAGACATAACAGACACATGGTTTGATGCTACTATTAAGGACAGTTTGAAAACCGTTATGACACCAGATGTGGATGAGAATGCGATAGGCAGACTGTCTAGAACAAAACAAAACAATTGGAAACAAGTACACGCTGACATTCAAATTTACGAATTGCCTATAACTGAAATAGGCAGAACGAGGGGAGGGTATATCAGGCAATTTGGCGGAGCTATTGGCGATGAAGATGTTATCTCTGTCCAACAAAATATAATTTCTTTACGTGAAAATATTCTACCATTTGATGCAACAGAAGCAGCAAAAATGTTAACAGAGCAATATAATGTAGATGATCAAAAACGCAGTCTAGATTTATTACAATTATTATATCCCCATTTTATGGGAGAAGTAAAATTAAATGAGCCATATTATACTGACTTTATCTTGGAATGTATTGCTCTTGTAATGGAGGATAAAAATAGTAGGGCGCTAGCCCGTGCGGCAGCCAGTGGAAAGGAAGCCAGTGCGGATGCAGCCGCTATGGAAATATCTAATAAGGGTGCCAATAATGCTATTATACAGGTTGTAAGAGATAATATTGAGGATCTATTGAAAGCATATCCTCAAGAGCCAACTTATAATAAATTATATTATGGTATGTCATTTGTAGAAAATGGAAAGGCATTTACAATAGCAGACCGTTATATTATTTCAGAGAGAGAAGGTAAAGAATTATCTAAAATTTTTACAAAATATAGTGGCCAACTTGATAACTCGAGCGCGGCCAGCTCTTCTTCCTCTGGTACTGCAACTGCCGCTGCATCTGCCGATGAACATTTTCAAAATACATATTCAAAATCGTTTATATTATATAGATCTCTTCTATATGTTCTTGACACGATTAATAATGATTTAGACTCGTTTAAAGAGACATACGAAGACGAAGACGAAGATGAAACGTTTCTACAAGTAGAATCTGCAAGGGCCGGTGTATTCGAGAGTGAGAGTGAGAGTGATAATTCATTTTCGCAGAATAGCGCAGTATCAACGCCAGTGCGAGGCAAGCATGCAACGATGTCACCGTCTGCATCTGCTAATCAGGAGGGTATTGTCTCAATGCCTACACTACTTGATGATATTATATATAGTTATGGTGATATATCATATAAGCAACTATTAGGGAATTATTGGATACTTTTATTTGTGAATCATTTTATATGTGAATGGAATGCTCGCCTAATGACACAGTTAAATGAATTTATGAGTCAAATGAATACTATGAAAATTAAGGATTTAAGTGCGGCTCTTGAGGAGCTGCTATCCATTGAGACTAATCCATGCAATACCGATGTATATGATTATGAAGACGGAGATGAAAAAACCTTACGAGATACATTAAAAGTTCTGTGTGCAGAAGTACGTATAAAATGTATATTGGAGTATCATAGTTCGATTAATAAAAATATTGGCACAGAAGAAATGTTAGACCTTATTATACATATTTTACCTTCAAATATCGCCACGCGATTGATAGAGAATTTACTTAACAAAAAACCATATGTGCAAATGCCCCCAGTATTTGGCAATATAGTGGACCCGCTTGTTGAAGCCTCGTCAAAAGATAAGAAGACAGCAAATGCTGCAGTACAGGCAAATGGTAGGGAGACAGAGGTGGAAATGGCCGATCGCGTGTCACATGGTAATGAGGCAGCGATTGCAGCAGCGGCAATGGATATCGGGGAGGCGCAGGCAAGAGAGGCGCAGACGAGTAGTATAATGCTACACAGTAAGGAGGCGGCGGCAGCGGCAACGGAGGCTCAAAAAAGCCCTCTTCCACCTAGATCAGTTGAGGATATTATTGCACAAAGTATACAATATATCAGAAAAAGTGTGCCTATCTCTAACGTATATGATAGTAATTTGGGGGTATTAAATCCAAGACTACTACGTGGTACGACACGTGATGAGCTACGATTACTGTTTGCGTATGTATCTGTAAGTGTGTACTATTGTTCACAGCATGTTATGTATCATTACAATCTTTCTAACAACATTGTATTATTAGAGAATTTATTTGATATGATAATGCCGCCACTGCCTCTTATGCCTAAGGGATTGTCAAAAGAAAACGCGACCACATTTCAGGCCCAATTGGCAAAAATAATAGAAGATCATTTCGAATCGTATAAATGGTTGAGTGACGTATCAGACCCCTTCATAAGAAATGCAATTGTACACGGAATAATCATACTATATATAAAACGCTCTAATTATGTTAGCATTGGTAAAATCTTAAATGCATTACTAGTTGGTGATACGAATAGCGGTAAATTATTAGCATATGATATCATATCAGATGTATATCGGACATGTAGTATTATTAACATCTATGATCAATCTGAATTTATTCATAATAATATAATATCTATTCTAAATGAAGGACTCATTGAAAGATTTTGCGCATTTAAAAATATCGAACTCCCTTTTTTAATACATTATAAAGAGCGGATGGCGATCGCCACTCTTCATTCTAATAACCAAATTCTCCACCGCCCCTCCAGTTTCCAACGCCCCTCCATTCTCCAACGCAGCCCCACTGTCCATACCCCGCCTATGGACAGTGCCAGTACCACCCCTATTTTAAGCCAGAGTGTCAGTACCACCCCTATTTTAAGCCAGAGTGCTAGCACCAGTACCAGTACCACCCCTATTTTAAACCACGGCGCTAGCGCTAGCACCAGTACCAGCACCACCCCCACCCCTAGATCCACTCCTATTTCTCTGAGTGCCAATGACACCCACAATTTCCCACTCCAACAAAGCATCGCCCCCATTTTCCAACGTCCGTACAGCACCATTCGCGGCATCCAACGTCAGTACAGCGCCGTCCCCAGTTTGCAACGTCCACCCAGCACCATCAAACACACCCATAGCCATTCTGGCTGGTTAAAGGGGCTTGCTACAGTATTAAAATCGTCCAAAGAAGAGGCATCAGAATCATCCTCGTCTTCTTCATCCGCGGCGGTATCGCCCTCACCAGCACCCACGCAGGCTAAGACTTCACTATTTACGTTCTCACCGAATGCCGCGGCAACAGATGTATTACGTTTATCTCCACCCCGTTCATCGAAGGCCGAAGCAGCAGAATCATCCTCATCTGGACAGGGACAACGAACCAGGTTGATACGCGGAAACTTCTCTAAAACTGGTCTACCGCCTTTGTCCACCGCAACAGCATCCACATTATTGCAGCGACGCAAATCCACAGAGGAAGAAGCAGAAGCAGAAGTAGAAGCAGAAGCAGACGCAGCACCCGCGCCTGCATCCAAGAAAATCCGCACTACGTCCACAGCACCAGAGAACATGGCAGATAGCGGCGGCGGTCGAAAACGATGGGCTACCCGAAAATCAACCTACGCTCCATACAAAAAAGCGATGATGAAAAAGATCCGAAATAAAAAAAGTCGAACCCTGAAGAAATAATTGCATTTCCATATTATTTAATATTGTTGAAACAATACAAAATAGTATGACGATAACTCATTACTTATCCCGTCTTTACTTACCCGTCGATCCAAATCCACCCGCGCCACGCTCGGTCTCAGGAAGGGAATCAACCAGACGAACGTGACGAATCCAGCCCATATCGGGTGCCACAATCTGAAACAGACGATCGCCCACCTGAACCGACGAATGACCCGTCATTGACCATACCGGTGCCTTCAGCTCTCCACGATAGCTCTTATCAATCACACCCGTTGAATTGGCCATCAGCAACCCCGACTTGTAAATCGACGAACGCGGCATCAGCAAAAAATGGCTATCCGTCTTCACCACCTCATTCGGCATACCGTGTGGCATCGGCTCCACTTTTAGAAGTCGTACAGTAATACCAAACGGAACGAGAACCGGCGTTTGTTCCACCTGGACATTTTCCGAAGAAAAAAGATCAAACCCCGCATTCGCGTCCGAACGATTCATGATCGCAATCGGATAAAAGGTCTGGGCCTCATTGTGTGACAGAATCTCAAGCTCGTACCAAACAGCAGTCATTTTAATAATAAATAGGCGGATCTCTTTAGATTCGCAAATACAAACTATCGGATACGACAACATCGCGAATCAATCGCGACTTGACCTCTGTGATTTTCTCCACTTGTTCGGTATGCTGGCAATACGTTGCCATCGATAGCCATTCATCCAACATATTTGCAATTTTAAGAACGCTTCGAATAAAGTTCCCTTCGAATAGATTATATTCTGCACAAATCACCGAGGCGTGCTCACCCTCCATCCAACGCCACATCGGTTCCACCATCACCGTCGACGTATTCCAATATCCTTCGACTGAATATCCCGTGCGACGCTCCATCTCTTCAATCTCTTTTGCCATCGTTTGAAGTTGTTGAATTGCGCCAGTCACCTTATAGGATACACATAAGTCGGATAGCGATGGCTGGTCCTCCGTATCCTTCTTCTCTTGAAAAGTCGCGAGAACACACACCAGTTCATCGCCTGATAAATGGTGGAGCATCTTGTCCACATAGAGTTCGGTCATGAGAATCGGATGGCCCTCATTGATTTCCGTCGCCAGAATCCCTTTGAGTTCTAGGTCGCCGTTTACAAGTGTTTGTGCATCGGAATGACGAATGTACCCCATTTGACATAAGAAGTTGACCACCGGCTGAATACCATCCTGGTGTTGCTCCAACTCGGCAAGCCATGCCTCTTTTGATTGTTGCTCTTTTTCCAGCGTTTGAACTGTCTGATAATCCAGGAGCGATTTCGTCCATTTCGGACCCATCTGCGAATTCTTCAAACTATCTAGTTCGCGCTGAACCTGTTTTCGCTCCGCATTTACTGTTGTTTTGATCTTTTGCTCCAGAGCAATCCGTTTCGCACATCCTGATAAGAATGGTTCAACTAGGTGTAGAGCCTGCTTCTTCGTAATACACGATACCAGTTCCTCCCGAATCTCATTGCACTCCTTTCGACGCTGCTGAAACCAATAGCTCTGCTCCATCAATTGAAGCCATTTGAGCGGTTGATGAGGGGCAGATGATTGAAGTGTTTTCAGAAGGAAATCATAATGGAAATCCATCCGACTTTCTACTGGCGGACGTGCGCCCTTCATCATCGTCTCCATTTCATCGGGATAAACGGGCTCTCGATCCGGCAAATAAATCACGACGCCCTTGTCATCCTTTCCACGACGCCCCGCACGCCCCGCCATTTGAAGATATTCATCCTTGCGTAACATTCGCATCGAACCCGCTACATCGTCATATTTCTTGAATCCAGCGAACAGAACGGTCTTCGTAGGCATATTCAGTCCCACTGCAAATGTCTCGGTACAGAACATCATCTTGACAAACCCCTTTGTAAATAGAATCTCGATAATCTCCTTCAGAATGGGAAGTAGGCCGCTGTGATGAAAGGCAACTCCGCGAGTCAGCAGTTCGTAGATCTGATGATATTGTGGGATTTTCTCCAAATCCTTCATATGACGGTGAAGATGGAAGGTAATAATGTGCTTCACAGTAGCGGTATCAGACGTATCAAGAAGACTGTGTTCCACTTTCGCCGCATAGGATTCGCATTGTTTTCGACTAAGAACAAAGAAGAGTGCTGGAAGTAGCTCCTTTTCTTGTAGCATCACGATGACTTCATTCAACCGGTGAACGAAATGCGACGAATGCACTTTTCCATTTACACCGCCTTTCACCCCCGCTTTACGCGAGTCGACCACTTTCTGCTGAAACGTCTGAAGCTCCTTCTGATGGCCGTGATAGGAGCGAAACCAATCTAGATACGTATTCTGATAATATATTTCTTTTGCATCCATGATAGGTAGCATCTTGTCCTCTTTTCCCAGTACATAATGGGTGAGTGGGACCATTCGATAATGTGTCTCAATTAAATGGATTGGTTTTTGCTTCAGTTCACCCAACCAATTCGCCAGATACTCTGGATGATCCAGTGTGGCAGAAAGCATCACCATATTGATAGGGGAAGGAAGGAGAATCATCGTCTCTTCCCATACCTTTCCACGGTCTTTGTCATTGATATAATGGCACTCATCAAAGATAATCGCATCTACGTTATCCATCGACAGTGATGCCGTCAGTCCAAGATGTTCCGTTGTTGAACCGCGTTTGTACAGGAGATTTCTGAGAATTTCGGTCGTCATGACCACGATTTGTGCATCAGGACAGAATTTAATGTCTCCTGTCATGATTCCCACACTGGCATCGGTAAAGAGGTGTTTCAAATCATAGAATTTTTGGTTAGAAAGGGATTTAATAGGGGTAGTATAAAATACACGTTTTCCCTTTTGTAAAGAATGGTAAATCTGGTACTCGCCTACTAGTGTTTTTCCTGATCCCGTCTTCGCACAGACAAGGACGTTTTCATCTTTCGCAATGGCTGCAATCGCATGCTGCTGAAACGGATCGAGAGGGAAAGTATAAGGGTGAGCAGGGAGAACAGGGCTCGTGGAAAGATTAGGCTGGATGAGAAACGACATGGTTGTCTTATCATATGATGAGTAAAATCATCAAATTTTATGAACAACTTAAATCACTGTGATGAAAATGATATAATATGAATACCGTAGTGGTCACACTCACCGATCATGGTTATTTTCATAAAGCCAAGCGAACCATTATGGATGTCCGTTCACGAGGCGAATGGACAGGCGATCTTGTCCTGCTCACTGTTGGATTTGAT
>Ga0078894_10002876_pt1 | contig 13041 bp, 15 predicted proteins | sample LauGreSu1BDMLBSD_2_FD_67506 | JGI IMG/M metagenome (GOLD analysis project Ga0078894, IMG submission 67506) | Freshwater lake microbial communities from Lake Michigan, USA - Su13.BD.MLB.SD (version 4) (version 4) | ecosystem: Environmental > Aquatic > Freshwater > Lake | place: Lake Michigan...
GAGCCAATAGATTTAAGAATGTATTATAGTCCGTTAAGAACAACGGCGGCCTTAATTAGTAGAAAAGGAGAGTATTTTTGAACTAATAATTAAATTAATTTGCAGCAGCATGCAAAAGTCTAAGAAGAAAGCTATTGGATAGAATAAGAACTTCGGTAACGGATCATTTCCTCAAGAGATTCCTTTCTGTTGTCAAGCTAGTTGACTAACTTACGCTCGCCGGGGTGCGGCGTGCTGTTTAGGTCCGATCCAGAAGTTAACGGTTCCCGATTTCCAACAGATCAGCAATTTCTATGAACAGAAGCAGAACGAGATCTCGGAGAAGCCGTCTCAAGCCAGGTACGTTAGGGTTAAGTAACAAGCCCTATTGGGCGAATAAGACTTACCTCTAATCGATGGTGTTAACATGCTCTGTCTATAGGAAGCAAATGAGACAGTTCTCGATCCACAAGGTGAACAAGCCCGTGATGCGGCGCGCAGAGGAGGAGGAGGTATCTTCTGGTAAGACCGGCGAGGCGGAGGCCCACTACGAACAGCCCTCCGTGCTCACGCCAGAGGAGCAGGAGGCACTCCAACCAAAGGAGATCAAAGTTGTCAACCCGTGGATTCACGAAGCCACGCACAAGGAGTACCTAGAGTCCGTGAAAGTAAGTCACACTAGCTACCTAGGGCACCTATTCGGCGCCTGCCTTCCTATTTAAATATTATTTCTTATCTCGGGATCCCAAATAATTTAAAATAGGGCCTGCCTGCCCGGCACGCAAATGTGATTAAAAAACACAAAACCGTCATTCGCGAGAAAACCTTCATTGATGAGCTGGAGGCTAACATCGACAAGGACAAGGCAACTCAGGAGTCTCTTAAGATCCTTGAAAGGGAGAATGAGATCTTCAACGACGCCAACCTGCCAGGAGTAAAGACCCTCACTCGCTACGACACTTGGGAAGAAGACAAGACCATCGACTAGTGGGTCGACTACTGCCAAGCTCGTCCCGACCAAGCCCACGGCCTCTCGCCTGTGTTCGACAACAAGCAGTACGTGTGGCAGCCGGTTAAGGTCCTCGACTACGACTACAAGGAGAAGAAGTTCAAAGTCCAAGTCTTCCATAGTGGGCAGATCAAGCTCGTAACTCGCCTCTCGCTCCTTTTCTTCGATGAAGACCCCGAGTAGTTCAGAGAACGCGTGAACCAGTGCAAAGAGAGGTAGTCTGTTGTCGAGGCTGAACTCAGGTTCACCAACTACGTTGACTCAATGCCAGCGGACTCAGTGTCTGTGCTCTCGAAAGAGCGTCGTTACAACTTCCTTAGCAAGTGTGTGAGGGAGAGCGACAAGTTTGATCCTGACAAGGTGTACAACACATTCAAGCACCTGATGCGCGTGGTGGAAGAGGAGTACATCCGGCAGATGAAGAAGTGCATTGTCCTTAAAGAGATGCAGGACACTGAGACTCACGAGAAGTTCGCTAAACTGAAGATCCCCATTCGCCTTCCCAAGCGCACCGCCCCCTACTTTGGCGTCGTCCGCTGCCCCAAGTACAACTTCTCTGAGTACCTTGGCGACGTCATTAAGCAGCACTGGAGCTCGGACGCAGACCTTGTGGGGATGACTAAGATCTTCACAAAGAAGAGCATCGACTTCCTCGAGTTCAGGTTCATGAACACCAACAAGACAGTGTTGAAGCTGCCGCGTGAGCTTAGCGACCTGACTAAGATCCAGAACTCGCACCACCAGTCAGTCTCCCAGAACATGCTCATCCAGTGGCGTGACTTCCTGATCGGGGAGATCCAGGACAAGCTCAGGCGTACCCACAACTTCTTCGAGGCCAACCAGTCCACCTATGAAGCAAGCCCTCTTAAGCACATCATTGCTCGCTTCGAGTATATTCTAAACACCTATCTCCGTGAGTTCGTTAAAACTTCGATTGAAGACTGGACATCCTTCATCAAGTCCTTCACGCTCCCCAACTACGACAAGGGAGAACTCTGGAAGATTCAAACGACTCCAATCATTGTCGTGCACCTCAACTTTAAGAAGGCTGAAAGCAAGGACGATAAGAAGAAGAAGGCCGCTAAGACTGCTAAGAAAGTAGAAGAGGAGTCCGAAGAGGAAGCAAACAAAATCAACTACTTCCCGAGACTTGAGAAGTGCGAGGCCTTCTTCAAAAGCGCGCTCTAGATGATTGTGGCTTCAACAAACAAGGTCTGCAATCTTGAAGACGACCTCATGCCGTTTTTGCAGAAGGAGAAGCAACCCAACTTCCCAATCACCGAAGACTTCCCGTGGGTTGTCGACGCACTCGCCAAGATTCAATCCATGTTCCAAGAGAACATTGTGGGCCCTAACGAGTTGCTCGAAAAGTACAAGCAGTACGAGTACATCCTCAATGTTGACCGAAAGCAGCTAATAAAGGACCTGTTCGGAGAATCGAAGGCGGCCATTAAAGACATCCGCGACCAAATAAAGCACTACGACGACGCCTACATGGCCATTCTCAACCTTAGCAATGATGTTGTCGACTATCCGATGTTCCGTGTGATGGCAGCCAAGATGAAGGAGCAGCTCAGCCACCAGGCTAATAAGATCAAGGAGACCCTTTTGGAGAACGTTTACACCTACTGCAAGAAGACGGTCGAGAAGATCTTCCAGGCTTACGAGCACATGAACAAGGTCATCATGACTGAGCCAACTAACGAGCGAGAGCTTGTCGCCACTCGAGAGTTCATCAAGGACACCCCTAACAAAGTTGAGCAACTTTCGCAGGAGCTGAACGAGGTCTACCGCCACTACTGCCTCCTAGACGATTTCTCGTACAAGTACGCAGATGCAGACATCGAAACCTTCTGGATCCAGAAGCAGTGGCCTCTTGAGATCAGCTCCTCTCTAACCGACGGACTCTACATGGTCCAGAACAAGGAGGTGCTCTTCATGTCGAAGCTCGACCAAGAGAAGGAAGGCTTCGTCAAGTCCATCGAGGTCTTCAAGCAGAACCTTGAGAAGATCAAGAAGTTCACGAACCTCGATCACGCCAACGAGTACGCTCAAGATGCCCAGCAGCTGAATGAGAACCTTACTAACGCTCTTGAAAAGATCAAGTAGTTCAATGACCGCGAAGTGCTCTTCAACCAGCAAAAGAGCGAGTACCCCGACCTTGAAGAGATCCGCACAGTCTTCAAGCCATTCTATGATCTCACAAACATCGCCTCCGACGTTGAGTTCCACTTCAAGGACTGGAAGCAGTCGTCCCTCATCAAGCAGGACGCTACCAAGATCACCTCCTCTGTGGCTTCATGGCACTCGCAATGCTTCCAGCTCAACAAGAAGCTTACTGACGACTACCCAGAAGTTGCCGATGTGGCCCTCTAGCTGCGCAAAAACATTGAGGAGTTCATGGAGTTTGTGCCCCTGATCAAGTGCTTCTGCTCCGAAGCCATCACTGACGAGGACTGGAAAGAGATCCAGGAGGTTGTCAAGCAGCCAACCCTTGAACGTGAAGATGTCACCGTGGAAAAGATCTAGAAGCTAGACTTCAAGAAAAACTTCGAAGAGATCGAGGAGATCACCATGCGAGCAGAGAAGAAGTTCTCTCTTGCCAAGAAGTTGAAGCAAATGAAGGAGGAAATGAAGCTCTTCACTCTGACCCTCTTCCCCTACAAGGGCAAGACTTTCGTGCTCAAGGCCTACGATGAGGTCAACGCTAAGCTCGACGACCAGATCGTGAGCACTTAGGCCATGCTTGGCTCTCAGTTCATGAAGGGCAAGCTGAGAAACGAAACAAAAGCCTGGGAAACTAAGCTGAACAACATGTCAGAGCTCATTGAAGAAGTCAGCAAGTGCCAGAAGACTTGGATGTACCTTGAGCCCATCTTTGCCTCCGACGACATTCACAAGCAGATGCCTACTGAGGGAGCCTGGTTCAGAGATGTGGACACCCTGTGGAAGACAACCATGGATGCAATCGACAACGACCCGGGCATTATCGACCTAATTGAGCGCGAGAACATTAAGCAACAGTTCGAGGACGCCAATAAGAAGCTCGACAAGATCCAGAAGAGTCTCAACGAGTACCTTGAGGAGAAACGACTCATCTTCCCCCGATTCTACTTCCTCGCAAACGAGGACCTCCTCATGCTCCTTGCCCAAACCAAGGAGCCAAGAGCCGTCCAGCCTCACATGGACAAGTGCTTCGAAGGCATCTACCGCGTCATGTTCAGTGAGCGCGACGAAGTCTACGGCATGATCAGCGCTGAGGGTGAAGAAGTCCAGTTCGATAAGAAAGTCGATGTCAACGAGGGTGATAAGAAAGGCAACGTCGAGAAGTGGATGCTCGAGATTGAGGCCGTGATGAGAAGATCTCTAAAGAACATCTGCAAGGAAAGTTTAGGAGAGTACCACAAAGTCCAGAGAACACTGTGGGTGCGCCAGTGGCCCGGCTAGATCGTTCTTGCCGTCAACTCAACCCACTGGACTACTGAGGTAGAACAAGCCATCAAGGAGTATGGAAAGGACGGACTTGAGCAGTACAAAGACAAACTGAACAAGCAGATTGAGGACATTGTGCAGCTGGTCAGAACTGACCTAAACGTGCAAGAGAGAATCACTCTCAAGGCGCTTGTGGTCATTGATGTGCACGCCAGAGACGTCGTCCAAGAACTAATTGACAAGGACATTAAGAGCATCTTCGACTTCGACTGGACTGCCCAGTTAAGGTACTACTGGGAGGAGCAAGACACGCTGAGAGTCAAGATGGTTACGGCAGTCACTGACTACGCCTATGAGTATCTCGGCAACTCTCTCAGACTGGTTATCACACCTCTAACTGATCGTTGCTACCGAACGCTCCTTGGTGCAAAGCACTTAAACTACGGTGGCGCTCCAGAGGGTCCAGCCGGAACAGGAAAGACAGAGTCAGTCAAGGATCTTGCCAAGGCTATTGCTGTGCAGTGCGTTGTCTTCAATTGCTCTGACGGTCTTGACTACCTGGCGATGGCCAAGTTCTTCAAAGGTCTTGCTGCATCCGGCGCCTGGTGCTGCTTCGACGAGTTCAACCGCATTGACCTTGAAGTGCTGTCCGTGATCGCGCAGCAAATCCTCACGATCCAGATCGCCATCAAGAACGTCAAGGCGAGGACCTTCATCTTCGAGGGCACCGAGCTCAAGATTAACCGCGCTTGCGCTGTAAACATCACCATGAACCCTGGCTACGCTGGCCGTTCAGAGCTGCCCGACAACCTGAAGGCTCTGTTTAGACCTTGCGCCATGATGGTCCCTGATTACAGACTCATCGCAGAAATTGAGCTTTACTCCTTTGGTTTCTCAGAGGCCTCCCAGCTATCGGTCAAGGTCGTCGCCTCTCTCAAGCTGTCCAGCGAGCAGCTGTCTTCGCAAGACCACTACGACTTCGGCATGAGGGCACTGAAGGCCATTCTGAATGCCTGCGGTAACTTGAGGCGCCAGCTTGACTGGCCGGAGAAGTTCATCGGACTTCGTGCCTTGAACGACGTCAACATCCCCAAGTTCACCTCCAACGACATTCCTCTCTTCCTGGGAATCACAAGTGACCTCTTCCCCGGGGTCACCCTGCCAGTACCAGATTACGAGAAGCTTCTCAATGCCATGAACGAAGTTTGCCTCGAACTTAACCTCCAGCCGAAGAAGGAGTTCATTGAGAAGTGCATCCAGCTCTACGACACAATCATGGTCAGACATGGTCTCATGGTTGTCGGCAAAGCCTTCTCAGGAAAGTCCAAGGTGCTATCGGTGCTTGCCAAGGCGATCAGCCACATCAAGGACGATCCTAAGTTCGTGAACGTGCTCAGCTACTATGTCAACCCCAAGAGCATCACCTAGGACCAGCTGTACGGCAGGTTTGACATGGACTCAGGCGAGTGGAGTGATGGCGTGCTGGCCATCAAGATCAGAGACTGCGCTGAGTCGCAGACCCCAGACCGCAAGTGGATCATTTTCGACGGGCCCGTCGACGCAGTGTGGGTAGAAAACATGAACACAGTGCTTGACGACAACAAGAAGCTGTGCCTCAACAGCGGCTAGATCATCAAGCTAAAGCCCACTATGACCATTATGTTCGAAGTGGAGGATCTGTCCGTGGCCTCTCCAGCCACTGTCAGTCGTTGTGGCATGGTCCTTCTAGAGCCTCAGCAACTCGGCCACACACCCCTCATTACTTCCTACTGCAACGACCTCGAGAAGCTCCTCGGAAAGACCGCCGAGGTCGTCAGAGGTCTCATGCACTACCTTTCGGACGCCTGCCTTGCCTTCACTAACATGGCTGGCAGGTTCCCTGTGCCCACAGATCCGAACTTCTTGGCTAACTCGATGCTCAACATGTTCGAGTGCTACGTCAAGGACTGGCGGAGCGACGAAGTGGCCGTGAAGATTCCAAAGGAAGCCGAGGAAATGTGCATCCACGCCGTCATCTTCGCCCACATCTGGAGTATCGGCGTGGCCCTGGACGAGACGACTCGGCCGAAGTTTGATGCGTTCTTCTAAGACATCTTGATCAACGAAGACGTCAACGCCAAGTACAAGTTGGATCTTCCTAACTTCGAGGTACGCAAGATCGCAGTGAAGCTGGGAGAGTTCAAGAGCGTGTTCGACCTTTACTTCGACCGGGACAAGCTTGCGTGGATTAACTGGCTGAAGACGATCCCTCCTTTCGTCGTGCCTCGTGATGTGTCCTACGCACAGCTCATTGTTCCGACAATCGACTCAATCCGCATGAACAAGCTGCTCTGCATGCTCGTCCTCAACGGCAAGTACCCCCTGTTCTGCGGCCCCACCGGCACAGGCAAGAGTATCACTGTGTCCAATGAGCTAAAGAGAAGCTTTGACAACTCTGAGTGGACTTACCTCAACATGTCCTTCTCCGCCCAGACCAGCGCCAACCAAACGCAGAGGATCATCGACGGCAAGATGGAGAAGAGGAGAAAGGGTGTCTACGGGCCACCCCTTGGAAAGAAGGGTCTCATCTTTGTCGACGACCTCAACATGCCCCAGAAGGAGGTCTACGGAGCTCAGCCGCCCATCGAGCTGCTACGTTAGTGGATGGACTACAACGGCTGGTACGACATTGACACTCCGGAGAGGGAGTTCCGAGTGACCCAAGCAGTCCGTTTCGCAACTGCAATGGGACCTCCCGGAGGCGGCAGGAACTCAATCTCTCCCAGGTACGTGAGACACTTCAACGTGATCTACATCGAGCCGTACTCCGAGGAAAGCATGAACTACATCTTCAACAACGTGATGGAGTGGTTCTTCCTGGTGAACTCTAACCCTTCGTACCCCAAGGCCATCCAGGGCATGCGCGACAACATTGTGTCCACCACGATCAGCATCTACAAGCTGATCCAGGAGCGCTTTAGACCGACGCCCGCCAAGTCTCACTACACCTACAACCTCAGAGACGTGAGCAAGGTTTTCCAGGGTATCTCAAGAGCTTCTCCCAAGGCAATTAAGACTGAGAACGACATGATCAAGCTGTGGGCGCACGAGTGCCTCCGTGTCTTCTCAGACCGCCTCATCAGCGAAAGCGACCACGAAAAGTTCGGGGAGCTTTTGAGGGAGCGGGTGAAGGAACAGTTCAAGAAGGAGTGGAGCAGCTTCGTTGAAGTAGAGCCGCTCCTCTTTGCCTCCTTCGTGCCGATGGTCTACCCTGACGGTGACACCTCAAAGAAGCCGTTCTCTGATCTCTACTGCGAGTTGACTGACCGCAAGAAGGTGAAGGATCAGGCCGAGTCTTCTCTGGCTGACTACAACCAGTTCAACCACTCGAAGAAGATGAACCTAGTGCTCTTCAACGCGGCCATCGAGCACGTCGTCAAGATTCACAGAATCATTTCCACCGAGTACGGCCATGCTCTTCTGGTCGGAGTGGGCGGATCGGGCCGCAAGAGTCTCACCCAGTTGGCCATCTTCATCGCCAACTATGAAAGCTTCGAAATCGAGATCTCCAAGAACTACGACTTCAAGGCCTGGCGCGATGACATGAAGGAGAAGCTTTTCATGGGGGCTGGCATCGACCAGAAGCAGACTGTCTTCCTCTTCTCTGACACCCAGATCACACAGGAGGCGTTCGTTGAGGACATTAACAACATCCTTAACGGTGGTGAGATCCCCAACTTGTACAGCGAGGCAGAGGAAATCACCAACATCATTGACCAGATGAAAGATGCCAACAAGAACAACCCAGCTTACAAGAACTTCACAGACACTGAGATCATGCTCGACTTCATCTAAAAGGCAAAAACAAGCGTTCACTTGGTGCTGGCCATGTCTCCCATTGGAGAGGACTTCAAGCGAAGGCTGAGAATGTTCCCCTCCCTGGTCAACTGCTGCACAATTGACTGGTTCTTGCCCTGGCCAAAGGAAGCTCTGCAGTCAGTGGCCGAGCACTTCCTGAACTCTGTGGAGCTAGAGAACCGCCAGGGCATCATCAGCATCTGCGTCGACATGCAGGAGCGTGTGTCTCAGCTGACTCAGAGATACTATCAAGAACTCAAGAGGTATTACTATGTCACTCCGACAAGTTACCTTGTCCTGATTAAGACTTTCTAGAATCTCCTTGGAGTCAAGAGAAAGACCGTCAACACAGTCATTGCAAAGTACGAAAAGGGACTTTCTCAACTGGCTCACGCTTCAAAGCAGGTCGCTATCCTCCAGGTGGAGCTTCAGGACCTGATTCCTAAGGTCGTTGCGAAGCAGAAGGAGACCGCAGCCATGATGGTGAACATCGAGAAATCGAAGAAGCAGGTGCAGGAGAAGACCAAGGAAGTCGAGGCTGAGGAGACTGTTGCCAAGGCAAAGCTAGAGACTGCCAACGCAATCAAGACTGATTGTGACGAGGCCCTCAAGAAGGTCATGCCCATCTACCACGCTGCCATGCGCGCGGTGCAGGAGCTCGACAAGAACGACATCACCGAAATCAAGGGCTTCAAGTCGCCGCCCCCCGGCGCCGTGCTTGTGATCAAGACACTGTGCATCATGTTCAACATTCCAGGCGAGAAGGTCAAGGCCCCCAACGGCAAGGACACAGTGCTGGACTACTGGGAGCCGGCTAAAAAGAAGTTGCTTACTCCCGAGCTTCTGAAGAAGTGCCAGAACTACGAGAAAGACACAGTTCCGATCCCGATGATTGAGGCTCTCAAGCCGCTCATCGAGGACCCCAACTACCAAGACGAGGTGCTAAGCAAAGTCTCCAAAGCCGCATGGGGTCTTGCCAAGTGGGTCCGTGCCATTGTCCAGTACGACGAGGCCATGAAGGTCGTCAAGCCGAAGCAACAGCAGCTCAAGGAGGCCTAGGAGTCTTCTGCTGCCGCTCAGGCTCTCTGGGACTCGGCGCTGGAGCGTCTGCGGGCTGTGGAGGCGGAAATGAAGAAACTCATGGACGAGTTCGAGGCCACCAAGGCTGAGGAGGACCGCCTCAAGGCGCAGAAGGATGACTGTGAGAAGAAGTTCAAACGAGCTGGCAGCCTCATCGAAAAACTTGCGGGCGAGAACGTGAACTGGCAGAGCTCCCTCGCGACTCAAAAGATTGCCCGCGAGAACCTCGTCGGAGACATCCTCGTTTGCTCTGGCTGTATCGCCTACCTGGGAGTGTTCGTCCAGGCCTACAGACAAGACTGCATCAAGAACTGGATCTCCATGATCCGGACGTTCAACATCAAGAGCAACGATGAGATCAGCTTGAATGCCATCCTGGGCAACCAGGTGAAGATCAGGCAGTGGCTTATCGAAAAGCTCCCGCAGGACCAGTTCTCTATCGACAACGCCATCATCCTCGAGAACTCCGACAGGTGGCCGCTGATGATTGACCCGCAGCTGCAGGCGAACATCTGGATCAAGAAGATGGAGGAGAAGGCACAGATCAAGGTCGTGAAACCGACTATGGACGCCAAGCAAATGAGCAGAGTCCTTGAGAACTCAGTCAACCTCGGAAACCCCGTCATTTTTGAGGACGCTGGAGAGACCTTTGACCCCATGCTAGAGCCCCTTCTTGGCAAACAAATCGAGAAGAAAGGTTCAGCCATGTACATCAGAATCGGAGACTCCCCGGTCGAGTACTCAAGCGACTTCCGCTTCTACGTGACTACAAAGCTCTCTCGCCCCCACTACAGCCCTGAGGTTTGCGTCAAGGTGACGATGCTTAATTTCATGGTGACCCTTGACGGCCTCGAAGACCAGATGCTCAGCATCGTCGTCAAGCACGAGGAGCCCCAGAAGTACGAGAAGCGCAACCAGTGCGTCATTCAGAAGGCCGACAACGAGAGAAGAGTTACTGAGCTTCAGGACAAGATTCTGAACCAGATCGCTTCATCATCCGACAACATCCTGGAAGACGATGAACTTGTAGTCACCCTTGATGAGTCGAAAGAGCAGTGCAAGCAGATCGAGCAGCAGCTAAAGGAGATGGAGTCTACAATGAAGCAGATTGAAACTATCAGAGAGCTCTTTGTTCCAGTTGCGGCCAGAGTCTCGCGCCTCTTCTTCGTACTCGCAGACCTCATGAACGTCGACCCCATGTACCAGTACTCCCTCAAGTTCTTCTGCATGATCTACGAGCGCGCTCTGGACCGGGCGGAGGGCAAGGTCGACAAGAACGAGAGGAACAAGAGGAAGGACTTCTTCATCAAGAAGTTTACGAGCCTCCTCTACAAGAATGTGTGCCGTTCACTCTTCGAGAAGGACAAGCTTCTCTTCTCGTTCCTCATGTGCATGAAGATCATGGAGGAACAAGGCACTCTTGATCCAGTGGAAGCACGTTTCCTAATGACGGGAGCGACCTCGGTTGACATGGAACGACCTAACCCCACTGGAGGAACCTGGCTCTCAGACAAGGCCTGGGCCTCAATCCTAGAACTTGGCAGAGTACTGCCTGCCTTCAATGGTTTCGATAGAGACTTCGAGAAATACCTAGCAGATTGGGAGCGTGTTTACAACTCGCTCAAGCCTCAGAGCCTGAAAGACCCGTGGCCAGGCCAATGGCAGGAGCTCACTCTCTTCAGAAGGCTCATCGTGCTTAGAATCCTCCGTCCCGACAAAGTCATTCCTGCCATCGTGAAGCTCGTAAAGAAGGACAAGGAACTTGGAAGAAACTACACCTTGCCTCCTCCATTCGATCTAGCCAAATCGTTCGCTGACTCAACGAACAAGACCCCCGTCATCTTCGTGCTTTCTCCAGGAGCAGATCCGATGACTGAACTCCAGAAACTGTCGGAAGCTAAGAAGATCAAGTGGGCATCACTCTCACTTGGCCAAGGTCAGAGCGAGAAAGCCAAAGAGGCGATCTTGTTGGCTTAGGAGTAACAGACATGGGTCGTCCTGCAGAACTGCCACTTGGCTCCTTCGTTCATGCCGACCCTGGACGGCATCATCGAGCAGATTGTTGAGGACAAGGGAAGCGCCTTCAGAATCTGGCTCACCTCAATGCCCAGCGAGAAGTTCCCCGTCTCCATCCTGCAGAACGGCGTCAAGATCACCAACGAGCCTCCAAAGGGCCTTAGGAACAACATCCTTGGTTCCTACCTCGGTATCGACGAGACCGAGTTCGAAGCCTGCTCCAAGCCGGTCGCGCTCAAGAGACTCATGTGGGGCCTTTGCTTCTTCAACGCTTTGATCATCGAGCGCAGAAAGTTCGGCCCGCTCGGGTGGAACATCCCCTACGAGTTCTCTGCTTCGGACCTCAGAATCTCCCAGGCGCAACTCTACATGTTCCTCAACTACTACCAGGAGATCCCCTTCGAAGCCCTTAAGTACATGGTTGCCGAAGCCAACTACGGCGGTCGAGTGACAGACCCGATGGACCGACGCGCTATCAGCCTGATGCTCTCTGACTTCTACACGCCTGAAGTCCTTAAGGACGGGTACAAGTACTCTGAAAGCGGCAAGTACTACGTTCCTCCCGATGGCCCCCTTTCGTCTTACATGGAGTTCATCAAGACCGAACTTCCTACTGTTGATCTTACTGAGGTGTTTGGTCTCCATGACAACGCAGACATCACCAGCGCCATCAACGAAACCAACCAGCTTCTCGGCACGGCCCTGTCCCTCATGCCGAGAAAGGCAGGCGGCGCGGGCAAGAGCCAGGAAGAGATGCTCCAAGACATGGCCAGAGGCATTTTGGAAAGGCTTCCACCCAACTTTGACGTAGAACTTGCTGCCAAGAAGCACCCAATCATGTACGACGAGTCAATGAACACAGTGCTTTAGCAAGAACTCCTCCGTTTCAACAAGCTCCTCTCGGAGGTGCGCTCCTCACTTATCAACCTCGGCAAGGCCATCAAGGGAGAAGTCGTCATGTCGCTCGAGCTCGAAGCCGTCGGCAACAGCCTCTTCGACAACCTCGTACCTGCCCTCTGGGCAAAGAAAGCCTATCCTTCGTTGAAGCCGCTAGCTTCCTGGGTCTTGGACTTCATCCAGCGCCTTAAGTTCCTCCAGGACTGGGTTGACAACGGCGCACCCAAGACTATTTGGATCTCCGGCTTCTTCTTCACCCAGAGTTTCCTGACCGGCTCTAAGCAGAACTACGCCAGGAAGTACGTGATCGCAATCGACCAGGTCGACTTCGACTTTGAAGTCATGAGCGACCCTGCCAAGTACGATCTGCAGGCAGGCCCTGCCGACGGTGCCTACGTTTACGGCCTCTTCCTCGAAGGCTGCCGCTGGAGCAGCGAGACCTCCCAACTCTCGGAGTCGCACCCCAAGGTCCTCTACACGCCCATGCCGCACCTTTGGTTGAAGCCGATGATTAGAGCTGACATCAACCGAGGACATGTAAGCCAAAATTAATCCCTAATCATATTAGAGTTACGAGTGCCCTATCTACAAGACCTCCAGACGTGCTGGTACCCTTTCCACCACAGGTCATTCAACCAACTTCGTCATGCATACCTATCTCCCTATGCAGAAGAAACACTCAGAGAAGCACTGGGTTAAGCGTGGTGTTGCATTATTGACTCAGCTTAACGACTGAGATTGATTATTGATTCAAAACTTATTAATAATTCTTTAATTAATTCTTTCTCTTG
>Ga0078894_10002877_pt1 | contig 13033 bp, 11 predicted proteins | sample LauGreSu1BDMLBSD_2_FD_67506 | JGI IMG/M metagenome (GOLD analysis project Ga0078894, IMG submission 67506) | Freshwater lake microbial communities from Lake Michigan, USA - Su13.BD.MLB.SD (version 4) (version 4) | ecosystem: Environmental > Aquatic > Freshwater > Lake | place: Lake Michigan...
ACTCGGTGCACAGCAGATTGTGCGATCCGGCAGTGAGGAACTGACGTAATGCCGGAAACTGATCCGGTGCACAAAGTTCAGCGAACTGCTGCTGCATGAGCTGCCTGCGAGTGCCCGCCGGATCACTGACCGGACGCACCGCCAGCGGGTCACTGAAGTCCAGCACCCCCCGCAGCGCCTGCAACGCGTGCCGTTTCTTCGCCGCCAGAAAACGCAGAAAATCAGCGGCGTTTCTGGCAAAGAACACACGACTGGACGCCAGTACGAAATCCTGTCGAGGCCCGTCACTGGTGGCAGCCGGAAACAGCACCTTCACCGCCATGCCCCGAGCGTCAGGCAGACGGTCGTCCCGCTGACCGCCATTTGACAGCCGCACAATTGCCCCATAGCCGGCCGGGGCCGCAAACAACCCCACCCGCAGCTCAGCCGGCACCTCAAGGACCTGCAGCGAAGCCCGCAGGACAGCATGAGCCACTGGGTGCTGACCTCGCAGATTCAGACCCACACCGCCATGCACCGACTGCATCGCGACAGCAATTTTATCTTCAGTCGACAATTCCTGAGTACCGTCAGGTTGATTCACTTTGAGCGTCCTGTTGAAAGGTTACGGGGTCACCCCTGCACCATACCATCTGTCTGGCTCTCGCGGGAAAACGGGACAGGAATTCCAGCCCTGAACAGAAAAAAACTTGAAATCGGTTGCCACAGACCACCACCGTAGCGTGGACTTCAGGCGTTGCCATTACCCACGCAACCCGTCGCGTCTCGAGGCCATTGCAGCCTGTGTTTGGTTTGTGCCGTGCGTCTGTTTGCAATTCAGGCCTGAAAGGCCGATTTCAGGTAGCCCACGGCGCAGCCCTGGGTCTGGGCCCCCAAAAACGTTGGTTCGTAAGGCCTGAAGGGCCGATTTCAGGGCGCGCATGTTTTCGCGGTCACGCACGGGCGGCCACGTGCTTACGCACCCGGCACTGCTGAAACCGGCCCTTCAGGCCTCGTGCGGCCATCGGGGGCCACGTGCGGTTTTCGGGGCGTGGTGCGGTTTTCGGGGCGTGGTGCGGTTTTCGGAGCGTGGTGCGGGCCTCAGGGCCTCGTTTTGTTGGTTCGGCTTGCCCGCGTTTGCAATTCAGGCCTGAAGGGCCGATTTCCGGTAGCCCACGGCGCAGCCCTGGGTCTGGGGCACCCCCAAAAACACGGGTTCTTAAGGCCTGAAGGGCCGATTTCAAGGCGCGCATGTTTTCGCGGTCATGCACGGGGGCCACGTGCTTACGCACACAACTCTGCTGAAACCGGCCCTTCAGGCCTTGGGGGCATCGGGGGCCACGTGCGGTTTTCGGAGCGTGGTGTGGGTTTCGGAGCATGGTGAGGGCCTCAGGGCCTCGTTCTGTCGGTTCGGCTTGCCCGCGTTTGCGATTCAGGCCTGAAGGGCCGGTTTCCGGTAGCCCAGCGCGCAGCCCTGGGTGACAGGGGCCCCCAAAAACGTTGGTTCGTAAGGCCTGAAGGGCATCGCTCAAAAGGATTCAGCCAACAGGCATGCATGACGCCTTTGACAGCCCCACCTCCACGGAATCCGTGTTTCGATCAACCACAAACGCACCAACGTCGACTGCTGCAGACTTGATCGATGAAAACCGGCTGTTGAATCCTGAAGTCGAGCCGACACCGAACAGGGGTGCCAGCACATCAGGACTTTGTTGAATTGTGCATTCAACATCGGTGACTGCGGCAACGCCCACGTTCTTCGTCACCCAGACTCTCAAGTTGAAACAGTAGACCTTGTTGCTGGCCTGTCGCCGATCTTCTGCATGCGACTGCGGACGTTCGGCTGCAGGCCTGAGTCAGGCAGGCATCCATTCATGCTGCAGAGACGATTGCACTGGCGCTCTCTGCTCGACACGTCCGCCTTCAGACGGTCGGATCCTCATTCTTTGATGCCCCGGGCGAGGCAGCGACCAATCGCAAATGTCGCAGCAATTCGCACGAAAATCGCCCAGCGGGGCCATTTTCCATTTTTTTTCAGAATCAGACGATTTTTTCCTTCCCATTTTCCCCGCAAAAGTTGACTTCAGTTGCAGGTGATCGGTGGTGCTCAGGACCCGCAGTCGTAGTCACACCATTTTCATTTTTCATCGGTCGGGATGTCAGCCGTATGTGCAAAGTGGTCAACGTTCCAGCCTGGTATGGCACTCGACTGCCACAGAAGCTTGCAGACACCCCCACTGACGCTCCAGTACTGTCTTGTTTCCGCAATACCGAAGCTGTCGTTTTGAAAAGTGTTCGATTCCCTTTTTTTGCGAAAGGTGTGCCATGAAAGATTCGTCAAATGTGCTGGTCAGGACTCTCAGGTTTCTGGCGACTCAAAATCCGGCCTTGCTTGAATTGCCTGCAATGGAAGCCGAGGATGTGGCTCAGTCAGAGACACCTGAGTCCCCGGAATTGGGTGCCCAGCACCTGGATCTCCGCCCGTGGCCACCTCGACGACGTTATTCATCGATGGCAGCTCCGGCCTCCGCAGGTTACTCCGTTGGCAACCCTGTTCGAGCCGGCATCGCAATCGCCGAGGAGTATTTGAATCTTGCGTTTATTGCCAGATCGCTCGGTCTGGAGATGAATCGTGTGACAGACGAATTGAAAGACTGGTGCCCCACTGGAGGCCCGCTCAGGATTCCGATCAAGCTTGTTAACATCCCCCCTCGGCCGCCTCGACCTGAATGGCTGGCGCAGTACCAGTTCGCAGCAGTGGCCCGTCTGGCTATGGTCCGCACGGACGACAAACAGTTGAGAGGGGCTATTGACAAGGCTGTTGCCGGTTTCACTGATGCTTTGGAGCATTCTCTGACAGAGATTTCAATGTAGTGCTGTGTCAGATCTTCCCTAAGTCAATTTTCGGGATCTGCACTCTCTCACGTTGCTGTGGTCTGAACATCCAGCAGAAGCCTCGGCCCCAGGGCTACGCCCTGGGCTGCCGGAAATCGGCTCTTCAGGCCTGGAAGGCAATTTTTTGGGGGCCCGTTACCCAGGGCTTCGCCCTGGGCTTTCCGAAATCGGCCCTGCAGGCCTGAATCGCAAACGCGGGTAGACCGAACCCAAAAAAACAGGCCCAGAAACCCACACGAGGACACAATGACCCACAAGGCCACGATGACCCACAAGGCCTGAAGGGCCGATTTCAGCGAAGCCAGGTGCGTAAGCACCTGGGAACGCCGTGCATGGACGCGAAAACAGGCACGCATTGAAATTGGCCCTGCAGGCCTGGGAGGCAATTTTTGGGGGGCCCTGTCACCCAGGGCTCCGCCCTGGGCTTTCCGAAATCGGCCCTTCAGGCCTCAATCGCAAACACACGCGAGACCAAACAACGAAACGAGGCCCGGAAACCACCAGGGCCCAGACCCACACACGCCTTGAAATCGGCCCTTCAGGCCTGAAAACAATGTTTTTTGGGGTGCCACTGACCCAGGGCTGCGCCCTGGGCTACCGGAAATCGGCCCTTCAGGCCTGAACCGCAAACCACGCACGGCACAAACCAAACACACGCCGCAACGGCCCCCCCAAAACAACCCGAGGCCTGAAGGGCCGGTTTCAGCAGAGCCAGGTGCGTGAGGACCTGGAACGCCGAGCACGACCGCGCAACCACAATCGCCTTGAAATCGGCCCTTCAGGCCTCAATCGCAAACGCACGCGAGACCAAACAACAAAACGAGGCCCGGAGCCCACACCAGGGCCCAAACCCACACTCGCATTGAAATCGGACCTGCAGGCCTGGAAAATCAATTTGGGGGGGTGACCCGTCACCCAGGGCTGCGCCCTGGGCTGCCGGAAATCGGCCCTTCAGGCCTGAATCGCGAACGCGGGTAGTCCGAACCAAAAAAAACCGCGCCCAGAAACCCACACAAGGCCACGATGACCCACAAGGCCTGAAGGGCCGATCTCAGCGGAGCCAGGTGCGTAAGCACCTGGTTGAAACACCCCCAAACAACCCACAAGGCCTGAAGGGCCGGTTTCAGCAGACCCGTGTGCGGCAGCACCAGGGAATGCCGTGCATGGACGCGAAAACAGGCAAGCATTGAAATCGGCCCTGCAGGCCTGGGAGGCAATTTTTGGGGGGGGGCAGGTATCCAATGACACATCCACAGCCGGCTCGCATTCGGTCTGTGTCTCTGGAACCTGCTTTGCTTCATGTTATACTACGCACCGGGCAATATTTCAGGTCGATCACTTTCGGCTGATTTTCGAGCGAACTATGGCACTCTACGCGTTCGACGGCACATGGAATGATTCACGTGATCCCGCACGTGATCAGAAACTTGATACGAACGTTTATCGTTTTTACCGCAACTACCGGGAAAACTCGAAGTGTCATAAGTTTTACCTCGATGGGGTGGGCAGCCGCAAAGGTTGGATGGGGCGTCTGATCGGTGGCCTGACCGGCGCTGGTGCTGCGGTTCGAGTCCGCGAACAATTTCAGCATTTGCAGCAGCAGTTTCAGCAGGGCGATTCGGTCATTGACATCGTCGGCTACAGTCGTGGTGCGGCCATCGCTCGGTTGTTCGTGCAGCACATAGAGGCGCACTTTGAGCAGCTCACCTGCGGTCAGACACGTCTGTCGCAACCACCCACCATCCGTTTCCTGGGCCTGTTCGACACAGTGGCATCTTTTGGCGTGCCGTGGCGTGAAGATACGACATTCCGCCGCGAGATTCCGGAATTTGTGCAGCACACATTCCACGCAATGGCCCTCGATGAAACTCGTGAAACATTTGGCATCGAACGCTGTCGGGGCGATCGCGGCAGAATCACGGAAGTGTGGTTTCGGGGCGGTCACGGCGATATTGGTGGCAATGCCACTCTGCAGGACAAACATCACGAACAGCAATCCAACCTCGCCCGCAGCAATATTGCGTTGAACTGGCTGCTCGCCAAAGCCCACGCCTGCGGGCTGCCGGTCACCGCAGCAAGTTCAGAGGCGGCCGTTTTTGATAAAGACGCACCGGTCACAGCCAAAGATGAACTCATCCGCATCGGTGAAGTCGGCACGCTGTCACGCCGAATCCATCTTGGCGATCTTGTCCATCATACGGTTGAAAAAACGTACCTGACCAGCGGTATTGATGGTCGACAATTACGGCGAATCAACGTACCGGTACGCATCGAAGACGAGGACCTGGAGAAATCCGGTGCTGGGCTGAACTGGGTTCCTGCTGTCGGCATCAAATTCGAACCGGACAATGAATCGCCGGGGCAGCATCCGTCACTTCGCAGCTTAAGCACCCGTCTGAACCCCTTTGACGTCCCGCCCGCACGAACGTGGCAGGCGTGGCTGAAGCTCTGGGAACTGGACCAGTTGCAACCGGCAGTGATCGACGATGATCGAATGCTGGAATTCTGGTCCCCGACCGATGCTGATCGTGCCCTTGCGTGGGACATTTACGTCGAACTGGCTACTCGCATCGCGGTCGAGGAGTTGAAGGATACTGAGGGTAACAGCAAGACGGCGCTCGAAAGTATTGCAAAACTATTCACACTGACGCGGGACAGCCTGAAGTGCCACGGTATCGACTCTGCCAATGCAGGCACACTGATAACGGCCTTCCTGAATCGTCGAGTTCGAAGCTTTACCGCTTATTGGCATCCGCTCGCGACGAAGATCGATGAGAATGGGGAAAAAAAAGACGATTTCGACCCGCAACTGCGGCAGCAATTTCGCCAGCAGCTCCGCAAAGAAATTCAACCAGTGCTGACATCGCTGGCAAAGGCGTTGTCGAGCATTTCCGGCAAGCAGCTATAGGCACTGGGCTACTGGAAACCGGCCCTGCAGGCCTGCATGGCAACCCACGCTAAACGAACCAACAAGACAAGCCCGCAGACTCATCCCACGCCCAACGGGCCAACCTCAACCAGGCCAGGTGCGTCAGCTCCTCGATATGGTGTATATTTCAAGCCCCGCGAGATAGTTTCTTTTGCGAATATCGGGCGCCCGATTTTCCGGACTTCCCACGGAGGTCCCGAGCCCCGTTTGCTGAACCCGAGCTCAGCTTTTCAACCACGCTTTCCAACCACAGATTCGGGTAAAGAACCTTTTTGTCAACTGCCCGCATCACCCCAACGCTGTTGGATCCAGCGGGCACTCCACACTTAAAAGTCTTTCGCCTGTTGCAGGTTTTCTGTCGCCGTCTGCCCCTCCGGTGTGACAGCACTGGTCAACGGAATCTGCAGTGCAGGATGATCAAATGGTGCCTCCCGTCGCGCTACCCGCGGATCCGTCAGCGCTTCCAGAAATTGCACGACATCCGCATACTGACTGGTTGGTATTGCCGTCTCACGCACACCCGTCTCAGGGTCCGCTTTCAACGCCGGATGCAGGTCTGCATTCTCACGCCCCAGCTCATTGTACGGAGCTGCGTAATGCTCGAGAACGTCCTGAAGGTTCGCAAATTTCTGAGACTGTTTGTCACCCCTGAACGCCGCATGAAAATACGGACCCGTCAGCGCGATGTTGCGCAGTCCCGGAGTCCGAAAGGCTCCCTGCACCACAGACCACCGATCCGCTCGACGCCGCGCCAGCGAAAATGGCAGCCCGGTTGCTCGTGTCAACAATGGCAGCGGCAACCCCTGCCCAAAAGTCCCCGCTACACTCTGCAGGGCGTCTGACTCGCTCCGCAAATCCAACTCCACCTCTCCACCAACGCCCGGATCAAATCGCACACAGAGCCGCTGATCTGCCGATAATCCGGACTGCAGACTGGCCGGACGATCACTGGTCACTCCGATGTTGTAATAGCCGGAATCGTAAAATCGGGCCGCCCGGTCAGGCCAGAAGAGCATCCGCTCAATTCGCTCGTCACGCCCCGCCCCGCCACCACCCAGAAACACCAGGAACTGATTCTCCAGCCCCGCGTCATTCAATGGATCCAGTGGATCCTCAAATTCCAGCACCGGACCAAAGACTGTGGCCCGCGTTCCACCCGCAAACTCAGGCCCCCGATGACAGTCCGCACACGCATGATCCTGAAATGCCCGGTAACCCGCCAGTATCGACTTCGCTCGCAATGCCTGCTCGGAAGACTTCCCGGCTGTCACCGACTCACCCGCTCGCCGCAACCTCATCAGATCGTCGAATTCACTCTGATCCGACACCAGCTGCTGCTGGTAGGCCATCACCGCCACACCCCAGAACAGTGAAAAATTCGCCTCCATCTGCTGCAGCCGCAACGCGTGGCCCGTCAATGCGTCACGCTCCGCGACTGCCGGTACCTGCCCACCACACCACCACTCGTCACAAAACACCCGCTTGATCAATTGCCGATAAGTCATGATCACTCGGCCGTCCCGCACAAGTCGGCCCAGATGCGAATCGGTTTCCGCCACCTGCTGCTGCAACAACGGAACACGGTCCAGCAGCTTTCGCGCCACATGATGGTACTGTCGCCCAAACCACGACATCTCAGACGCCGACAGCAATGGCGCTGTCGACTGCGATGCCAGCGCTGCGTCCGGCAAACGCACCAGTACCCGACACCAGCGACCATCGCGAACCACCCACTTCCCATACCCGTCCGGCCCCGCCTCATCCCCCAGATGGTCATAACCATTAAACACACTGTCTGCACGCCCGTCATGAAACAACCGATCACTGAAGACCGCGTTGATCACCGACGGAGCATTCCGAGGCAGCTCGCGCCGCCGCTGAAATGTCGCCGGTAACAACTGGTCACAGGCGGATTTCACAACGCTGGCCTGCTGCAATTCAGGCTGTAACTGCGCTTCCTGCGGTGCCAATGCCCGCCCCAGACCCGTAACGCCCAGCAACTGATCAGAACTTAATCCCGGCCAGCGTCCCTGCAGCTCAGACACACTTGTCCCCGGCGAAAAACTGACGGCGGCATACTCCGCGGCCGCTGCGGCATCCACTGTCCGCACTGCACCGCTGTAGAGCAGGGCATCCAGAACCAGTTGCAGCCGAGTCAGTATCTCGACCGCAAATCCCTCAGCACCCCCAGCACCCGCCTCAGCAACATCAACACCGGACACAGCAGACAACAGCCCCTGCCACCCCACGCGCACGTCCTCAGGGGCACCATCCACCAACTGCAGCAACTGCAGACGTTCACGAACCTGCTGAACCGGAAAGGGTCCACCAGCCTGAGCGGCCATTGTCAGCTTTCTCAGACCCTGCACAGCCAGCACATTCAAATGACCGGAAAAATTCACCATCCCACCCCAGCGGTTCTCGTAAACCCGCAGAATCTGGTCCGCACGCAGCTCACATGATGGCTCCAGCCCGGTCCCCGCAAATTCCCCGCCGCCCGGCAACGCCACCGCCAGCCGCAACGGCATGCCGAAGGAAATCGGCCGAGCATCGGCGCCGGCCCGAAAATGACACGAGGCACAGGCCGTCTGACCATCACTGCCCACCTGCTGATCCCAGAAAAAAGCCTTGCCCAGAGCAACGAGGAGCTGCGGATCCCGCACCAGCCGACGCAGATCCGAAACAATCACCTGCGCTCGTTCATCCCGCATCCGCTGCTGACGCTGCGTTGTCAGCACCGGCTGCCGCGCCAGCATCTCCGCACGCAACTCTGCAGACAACTTCTGCACATCCCCGAAACTGGTCTCCACGTTCTGCAGCCTCTGACGCTCACAACCCTCCGACTTCATCCCGGCATGGGGAATCAACAGCCACGGCTTCCGCTGGGGTGACGGCGGAGTCTCAGAGTGACGAAGGTCGTCCAGAGCCTTCACGGCCGGTTCGTCCAGCCCCGCAACTGCCGACAGCGGCAGACACAACAGCAACACACAGGCAGTCAGAATGCAGCGTTCCATGGCGTTCACGTCTTTATCAGAAATCCGCAAAACACGGTCGATCCGAAACACCGGGTTTGGCCAGGCCAATTTCACGGCTCAGGCTTCGGGAACGGGCAGACGACCGTAACGCTGACGACTGCTGCTGCCACACACGCGAATCACACCCGCGAGGGCCTGTTCAAACGGAAGCCCCGCGGGAAACGTACACCAGCGGTTCGTACTGTCATTGCCGAAGGTAAACAAAGCTGCATGCTGCGAACGATCCTGATCCCGCACCGGATCCGGGTCAACATACCCGAATCCGCGCCGAATCGACTCCACAACCTCAGCTCCACCCGTCAGAAATGTCCACGATGCCAGCCCCTGCGGCGGCGACAACTCAGACTCCGCCTGGAAGTTGCGGGCATACTGCCGCAGTCGCTGCGGAGTATCCGTCAGCGGGTCAAGCGTCACCGAAACCAGACACACGCGATCACCAAATTCGGCCGCCAGCGGAGCCCTCAGCTTATGAAACAAACCGCTGGTGGCCGGACAGATTCCGTTGCACTGAGTATACATGAAGCTGACCAGCGTGATCCGATCACGAATCAGATCCGATACCAGTCGCACAACACGGCCACTCTGCGTCACACAGGCCACATCCGGCAACTGATCAGAATATCTGGCCCCCGCGGTCAACACTTTCGGTTCCGCCGTCATTCCCGTTTTCACCACCGGACGCGGACGCACCGCCGTGGCAGCCACCACCGTACCGGCCGCTGCTGCGGAGGCCAGCAACAGAGACCGCCGCGTCGCTTCCGCAGTCACCGAATCACCAACCGATATCTTCATCGAATGCCCCATATTCCAGCAACTTCATCCGCCCCAAAGTCCGCTCCTGCCACCGCTAACTTTCCTCACAACAGTGTTCCGCAGCACACGGTGACTTGAAGTACCAGTACGGGCGGCGCACTTTCAGGTGCTCATCAGGCAATACCAGTCCACTGCGCGGATCCATCTGGAACATCATCCGCATGTCTTCGTGATCCAGATTATGACAGTGAAACACAAAGGGTCCTTCAAATGTCCGGAATCGCATCAGCACATGCACTTCCGTGTTCGGCCCCAGAATCGTAGTGTCGTGCTTGATCCCCGGATTCCAGACACTGCAGTCAAAGTCGGATACGGCTGCGTCATGATGAAATTCTGAGCCTTCCGGGGGCTGAAATGCTTCGCGCCAGCGTGCCTGCTCGGCTTCCGGCTGCCACGCCTCAAGCCCCTCGGCCAGCGTCGGATCAAAGTGCCGCGGGTCATATCCCTCGCGACACAGAGTGATCCGCTCGCCACGCTGATTCCGGGCCCGCACAAACAGGTGCTGATGAGATTCCAGGTGCAGGTGAATCGGATGCCACCACCCGCCGCTGCGGTTTCTCAGGATCCACAGCTCTGTACTCCACAACTGTGGGACAGCATTGGCAATGCACGAATCATAAAAGCGTTTGTTGATCTGCCATGCCCCGCGACCACGCTCGAAATTGAACTCGCGAATATAGATCCTTTCCGAATCCGGGATCGGCAACTGCACATGTCTCCGCAGACGCGTTCCCTGCTGCATCGGCAGCGACGGCTGCAACTGCTCGGGATCCTGCCCCGACTGCTGATTCTGCAACGGCCACGTCTGACGATCATCGGCCACGTCCGAGACAATGAATTTCAGCAGATACAATGGGGCATCACGGTCCTCGCGTATGTCCTCAGCCCCCCCGCGCGGATTGTCGGCCAGTGTCTGCTCATTGTCGCCATGTCCGGGACCACGTCCGTCCTTCTGATTCAAAGTGCTGACCACCAGCACTTCATAAGTGCCATCACCGTGACCAAACCCCCTGAACACCTCCGACTTCAACTGGGCAAAGTCTAGACAGACGTCGGCGCGAGTCGCCATGCCGAGAAACACGGAACTTTGCTGCTGTGCCTGATCAAACAGCCAGCTGTCCTTTCCAAACCGATGAAAAACCAATCGCTTGCGCTGTCGCGTCTGCGGATGCACAACCCAGAACTCAATGTTGTAAAAGCGAGCCAGCGACGCATCCAGCATCCGCAGCCAGTAGCGTTCGAAACGGACGGCGCAACGCGGATATGCGGCACCGTTGACCAGCTGAATTGTGCCCAGCGTCCCGTTATGATCGAAAGGATCAAAGTGAATGCGCGCCTCACCGAACAGGCCACGCTGCGGATCCGCAGTCTGCAGTTCCTTCAACACCGCCGGCTGTATCTGCTGAGACTGTGTCACCGGAACGAGACACAGGTCCTTGAACACCAGCGGGATCTGCTTCAAAGGCAGGTGCCGCCGCCAGCCATCCGGACCGGTCACATCATGACCGTCCACCTCGATCGGATCGTCCTGCAGAAAGAACCAGCCGGCCAGACCCATAAGTGCGTTATGAGCAGTGATGTCTTCGGCGTGATCGTGATACCACATCGTGTTCTGAATCTCGGCATAGTCCCAGGATGACAGCGGTTGCCATGCCAGTGGGTTCGCCTCAGTCCCGGACTGCTGCTGCACTTCGTGGGGTACCGGATTTGGATAGTAATAGTCCTTGATGCCAATCCCGTGCACGCATTGGTCACCCGGCAGACTGCGCGGCTCGACCAGAAAATTGGGATGACCATCGGAATGTGCCGGAACATGGCCACCATGCTGATGCATCGAGGTATCCAGCATCAGCGTCGGATCCACTTCATTCCGCAGTCGCACCACCAGAGGTTGACCGGACCGAGCCAGTATGGTGGGTCCCGGAGTACTGAAATGCTGCTGCAGTACCCGGCCGCCAGCATCACGCTCAATGAATCCGTAACACAGCACACGAGTCAACCAGCCGGGAATAATTTCCTGAACCACGTCCCTGACAGTCAATTCGGCAAACTGCAGAGGAGCCGGCTGACTGTCCTGAGTGCCACGATAGATGTCGTCGGGGCGAAAGTTCGAAGCCTGAGCCAGTGCCCAGTCGGTTCCCGCAGGAGGCTGCACGGCAAGACCGGGATACTGCCAGTAGAATTCCGGAGCAATCCCCTGCGACCCGCCGCCCAGCGGAGGATCCTGGACGTCAGATTGCTGCCGCACGGCACGAGTCGGCAGGAGCGGTGGAAATGGCAGTGGCTGTACCCATCTGTCAATGTCCGCCTGCGACAGCTTCACATGCACCTGATCGCAGCGACGGTAACCTTCCGCCTGGACCGACACGGGTGTGCTGAGTGTGGCCGCAGAGACAGCGGTGGTATTCCCGGCGGCTCTGAAGAAACTGCGTCGATCCATGAGTATTTCCGAGTATCTCAAGGGACTTGTTCACCGTATATTCCCCCCAGAATACCGCTGTTATCTGCGTGAGCAATTGCGAACTCAGGCAAACAGGGAAATTCAGGAAGAACAGGTTTTTGATCGAATCGCTGCTGATTCGGGCGGCAAGCCGACGTACCGGTACTAAACTGCACATCGTGTGGAATCGTGGGATAATTCCGGATACCGCACACCATTCGCACAGTGCTCACCCTAATCTGCGACAAGAGACGGTTATGGATCTGGATCCAGGCGAACTGCATCCCAACAAGGTTTATCTGCACTTAACACGGACCATAATGCCGCGCCCAATTGCCTGGGTGTCCACCGTATCGCCGACGGGTGTGCTGAACCTGGCTCCGTACAGTTTTTTCTGCGGCGTGGGGTCACGACCGCCAACACTGCTGTTCTGTCCGGCCAACCGCCGGGATGGCAGCCCCAAAGACAGCCTCGCCAATGCTCTGGCCCGCCAGGAATTCGTCGTCAACCTTGTGCCATACCCCCTCGCACAGCAGATGCAGCTGACATCCAGCGAACTGTCGCCGGAAGAATCTGAGTTTGAGCTGGCAGGTCTGGAAACTGCAGATTCGGTGGTGGTCGGCGTCCCGCGAGTCCGACTGTCGCCGGTCAGCTTCGAATGTCGATTGCTGCAGCACCTCGCACTGGGCGAGGGCCCGGGCGGCGCCAACATCGTCATCGGGCGGATCGTCCACATGCACATCGACGATGCAGTCCTGAACGACAGCGGTTTTGCGGATCCGGAATTGCTCGACCTCGTCGGACGACTGGGCGGAACACTCTACTGTCGCATTCGTGATCGCTTCGATCTGGGTGAGAGGCCGTAGGCAGTTTTCGGTTTTCGGTTTTCGGTTTTCAGTTTTCAGTTTTCAGTTTTCAGTTTTCAGTTTTCAGTTTTCAGTT
>Ga0078894_10002879_pt1 | contig 13031 bp, 12 predicted proteins | sample LauGreSu1BDMLBSD_2_FD_67506 | JGI IMG/M metagenome (GOLD analysis project Ga0078894, IMG submission 67506) | Freshwater lake microbial communities from Lake Michigan, USA - Su13.BD.MLB.SD (version 4) (version 4) | ecosystem: Environmental > Aquatic > Freshwater > Lake | place: Lake Michigan...
GAGCACTTCGTCATGATTTTCTTAAAAGGTGCAGATAGAACTTGTTGTCCAGACAACATTCCGAGAGATGCGAAATAGGTGTATTCTTTTGCATCCTTGTCATACCCACCTGCAACCAACTTCCATCCAGGTTTGATTACTTGCTCTGCGGTGTAACGGTATTCACACTCGGTGTCTTTACCATTGACACGCACGCTCACTGGAGATGATATCGCCATTGTAAGTGTTTGGCATATCGCAGGAGCCATTAAACTCTCCAGGGTATTCCGATGAATGATGGAATACAAGCGGTGTTCTCTCGGATGACAAGATTGGGGAAGTAAAGTTCGAGAGATATCTGTAGGTCGGATGGCTTCGTGGGCCGCTGCAGCGGCGACGGCGGTGTCTTTCGATGTCGATGTCGATGTCGACGTAACGCTCGAGAGATTTCCAATCAGATCACCATCATCTGAACCTACACCACCGAATCGTTTCCGAATATAGTCACATGCCTTCGCGACGAACTCACTGGAGTATACCTTACTATCGGTTCTCATATAGGTTATGAAACCTTGCTCGTATAATTTCTGTGCAACTGACATAGTATCTTTTGGTGAGAGATGAAGATCATTGCTTGCTGCCTGCTGAAGTGTACTGGTAGAATAAGGACGTGGTGGTGCTTTTGTCGCCTTTTTAGCAGCACCTACAGTTACCACGAATCCATCATCTTCTGCTGCTGCAGTTTCCCTAATAAATGTTTCGAGACATTCTTCTCCAGAAGAATCCGATGACGATTCTATTTCTCTCGAGAGATGGAATGTAAGATTAAGTTTGGTGAAGATTCCAGAGACAGAATATACCATCGTTGCAGTGGAAGCCTCGATCTCTTTATAATTGTCGTAGATGAGGCGCAATGCGGGGGTTTGACAACGACCCGCCGAGAGATTTGTATGCGCGACATACGTCCATAATACAGGAGATATTTTATAACCGACGATGAGATCTAGAATCTGACGCGCCTGCTGTGCAAGGACAAGCGACATGTCGATTCGGCGAGGTGCGGCGACGGCGGCCTTGAGCGCGGGTTCAGTGATTTCATGGAATATAATCCTTTTGGTTGTTGATACCGAGAGATTGAAGACCTGACATAAATGCCAAGCGATCGCTTCACCTTCACGATCATCGTCTGTGGCGAGAATGACCTCCGTTGCGTTGGCAATTGCTGCGCGGAGTTTCGCGACTTGGGCCTGCTTCGATGACATAATCGCAAACTTGGTCTTGAATTCGTTGTCGACGTCAATGGATTTCAGACCGTCGGCAATCTCTCGGATATGCCCGAAACTAGCGAGACACGCGTACTTATCTTTACCGAGATAACTCTCGATCTTCTGACACTTGGCGGGGGATTCTACGATGACAAGGGTGCGTTTATTTCCTTCACGGATGCGCGGTGTATCTGTACTGGGTGCAGATGGCGCGGGCGTGGGCGCCGTCGTCCGTTTGATTTTAAACTTAGGAGGCATATTCTAGTTGCGTATGTTGTAAATGATATACAAAATACGCATTCAATTTTATACTTGTTTCGAATGTCGCATCATTTGCTAGGCATGACCTCAAGAAATAATTTGTAAAACACACTGAATACTACTCCCTGTACACCATTCGTTATAATTTTCGTTTTCAAACCGCGAAATAGTAATCCTGAAACGCCACCATGTTTCAAGAGTTCTCGCATCGTTTCAGCGTATGTTATCGGCGTAGTCGATGTTTGTTTGTATGTTTTTACAACACGAATGCCATTACTAACTGTGTCACTCACCAATGAAGCACAAAACCCGATTCCGGCATTACGAAATAGTGCTTGCACTGGATGATCGCTGTATTTTATTTGAGGAATGTAGTGATTGCAGTAATTATAAGTGAGAAACCAAGGATAATGTCCTGCCATTGTGGCGACCCCTGACGCGAGCGTTCCTTGATACAATGCTGAAATGCCTTGCTTCGCCATTTTCTCGCGTATAACTTGGATTCCCTTATCGCCGTGCACTTGTTTACTGGTTTTCCAAGTGTCAATTGGCACAATACTCATTCGAAGAATTCCGGCAACAACTGACGCACATCCGGTTTGCACTGCAATTGGGATTTGTTTTCCTTCAAAGAAACGAACGGCACCCTCATTTGATGCAGTATCGATGAAACGTGTCAATGGACCGATCATAAGTGCCGGCGCAATGCCGCGATAAAAACGCGGAACCCCTCCTTCTGCATACAATTTTTTAATCGTTTCCACCATACCGCCTCCATTTTTGTATTGATAATTCATCGTTGTTCGCATCCACATTAAAGAAGATACTTGGATCACCATCGCACCAGCGCCACGCAGACCATTATTGTATGCTGTTTCAAATATGGATCTTTTAGAAGCAGATTCAGGTTGAGACATCTTCCGATTATATATGTAATCTAAACTGCTGTTTAAATAATATAGTCAATACTTAATTTGTTATAATGTATTGATTATATAAATGAATACTTCCGTTTCTTCTGACTCTTCGGTATCGTCGTCATGGTATAAATCTCTCAAACAATCCCCTCTCACCCCGCCCAGTTGGGTCTTCCCCATCGCGTGGACGATTTTATACGCACTCATCATCGCATCTGGTTTCGTATTTCTCTCAGCCACCACGACAATAAGTGCCGGAGTCAGATCCGCCGGTTTCTTCTACTATTGCGCGGCATGGGTCTTTAATCTCTCATGGTCGCAGATATTCTTTCGTTTTCAGCGTCCCGATCTCAGCTTTGTTATCATACTCGGAATGCTCGCGTTTATTGTCCTGAATATCCGCGCATTTTATCCGGTGAGCCGCCTCGCGGCGTATTTACTTGTCCCGTACATGCTATGGGTGTCATTCGCGACCTACTTGAACGGGTATATTGTATTTATGAATCCGTTGCCTCGTTCTGCTGCTGTGCAGTAGTAGCCTTGAATTCGGCCCAACTCAGCTTCTTCTCTGGAATCGCCGGTCGTGACGATTTCGCAGCCTTTGTCGCCGCGCGCTTATCTTTCGCCTCCTGCTCTGCGTCCAGGTTCTCTGCGCGTTTAAGCGCACTATCCACGTAAATACTCTTCAGAATCTTCCCGACTTCAAATGACCCCTCGTGTTGATCCAACTTTCCATCCTCAATTTCTCTCAATATTTGTATCATCTTGAAAAGAAGTTTTAGGTCGATTTCACCGGTTTTTAGTTTGTTGAACAAATCAGTATAGTATGTAAATAAAAAGCCACATCGGGATACACACAATGCGTCGAATTGTTTTGGGTTTGATTTTGCTAAACGTCCATATTCGCGTTTGAGTTTAATCATAGTTGTAACATCCAGGTAAATTTGAGAGCTGTGCTTCACACGGCGAATCACTTCTGTATGATCTTCCGTTCCATTTGCATCGATTAGTTTTTGAAGCTGAATACGTTGCTCGGGCTCCATGTTTATTATAGTAACAGTGACGAAATACTATGTATAATGTAGATACATAGTATTTAGACCATATTTCTACGCAAAACCTTATTTATTTTACAGTGAATATATATAGAAAAATGTCAACATTGAAAGTACAAGAAGCGCCTCAAGCACCCAGTTATGAAGCACAAGGTATTCAAGTACCGGCAAATACTGCTACACCACAAGCCTCGATGGAATCCGTAAAAAATCAACAAAGCCAACTGAATTCTGTAAATAATTTGACAGGAGGTCGTCGTAAGTATTCACGTAAACACGGACATAAGTCAGTTATTCGTACATATAAAGGCCGGCGTTACGTTTCACAACAGCAAAAGGGCGGGTCCCAAGAAGGAGGTCAAGTTGCAATTCCGCAAGTGGGATCGACATGCACTAGTGGACCACAATGCTCCGGGGCTCAAAACGCGAATTTTACAGCAATTAACAACCAAGCACAATCCAGTAGCATTAATGATCAATACGCAAAACAAGGTGGAGGTCGAAGGCGTAGCTCTATGAAATACAGGACTCGCCGACACAAACCGCGCCATGATCAATCATTGACCACTATTATTGCATACAACATCAAGAAAGTTCTTCGTAAGGTATTTACGTGATCTTCGGGTCATATTAAATTAGATATTATATGAGTCTAATATAACGGAAGACTAACGTCGTCGTCATTCAATCATATCAAATAAAGAGAATCAGTAGATATGAAATCAACCGATATCGCATTTACAATAGTAATTATTGTCATATTTGTTGGTCTTTTAGTAGCCAATATTTTAGCAATTGGAATGAAAAAGGTGAAAGACAACTGGCCATTATATCGTTGTAGTCCTGCAGTCATGCCAATTGCTTCCATATTTGGACATGACACCGCAGATAACTTTATGCAATGCATTCAAGCCACACAAAGCGGGTATATGGATTATTTAATGATGCCGTTGAATCACGTGATTTCATTGGTTGGTTCTGTCGCGACGAAAATTGTCAAAGATACAGAAAGCATTCGTGGTTTCATTGGCGGTCTTCGTGATAAAATTATGGGCGTTTTCAAGAACATATTCGGTATTTTCAATAACATTATCATCGGTTTTCAACGTATTATTATTGCAATGAGGGATTTAGTGAATAAACTTGCTGGTATCTTTGCAACACTTATGTTTGTTATGTCAAGTGCTCTTATGGTGATGAAGAGCTTGTGGGGAGGTATATTTGGTCAAATGGTTCGATCACTTGGTTCGAAATAAGTTTACAATGTTTACAATATGTATAATCAGTTAAAAACGAAGATATGACATACGAACGCGGCGCTATTATGTTGGCGCATTCTGCCATGATTGCTATTGCGATTTATACAATGATGCGATTTGTCTTCAATCAACCACCTCTTGTTGCAGAAGACCGGTCTATCGTCTTAGGTGCATTTGTTCTTATTTATATGATAATGTTCGGACACGGTATGCCTGGACAGATCAATAAGAATCTTTCGTTTTTATCGTAAACGATTATACACCTTAGTAAAGTGTAGTAATATTCAAATATATCTAAAATATATCTGAATAGATAAAAAAATATGGCTGATCCGGTAACACTCATTATATCAGCCGCACATAAATATTTTCTAGATTTAGGTATTGTATCTGCAACTGTTGCAGACAAAGCACTTGATAAAGGATTATCGAGTATACGTAATTCATTTTTGTCCACATTAAAAGAATATGCAAAACAAGGATCATCTGAGCATAATGAAAAATTAGAAAAATTAAAAAAACAACCGATTATTGAACGGTTGAGATATTTATATGGCGACAATACATTTTCTGGAAGATACGGCATCGACATTCTGAAAGTATGTCTTGTCATATTTTTATTCATGTGTGCAGTGAGTTACTTTCAGATCCAGATCAAGATGCAAGAAGTTAAGCAAGACTGGCCGAAGTATAGATGTCGACCAGATGTGATGCCATTTGCCGGATGGATTAATGCTCCTGAAGGCGTAGATCCGATGGAGTATACAAAACAAAACTTCACAGAATGCAGTTCGAATATGACAAAAGGGGTGTTTGATAAACCAATGGTCATGGTGTATGCGATCTTCAATGCAGTTATGAATATTTTCAAAAAGATTTTGGAAGTAATCGAAACACTTCGTTTATTTTTGAATAAGATACGTGATACATTGAAAGAGATATTTTTGGCAATTTTCAATCGTATTCAAAACGTCATAATCCCAGTTCAAGTCATGCTTATTAAAATGGTCGATTTTTTTGAGAAAATAAAGGGTATATTAGCAACATTTTTACTTACATTTGTTGGTGTATTGTGGTCATTTTATTCATTGATTGGATCTGTTTACGAACTCATGATCATTATTTTAGTCATTATGGTTATCGTTATTATTATATTATGGTATATTCCTTTTGTAGGATGGGCTCTAGCAATTGGTGCACTTGCGGTTTTTATCACAATTGCGATCCCACTTATTTTATTAGGAATTGTTTCTCGTCAAATTACTCGACAACGAACAAGTCGGATGCCATCGCCATAATTGGTTATTTAGAGAACATGTACAACTACTGACGAATAATTATCTATTGTTTTATTATATCAACAATTATAAATTTAAACCATGGAATATAAACTATTACTATTTGTGATTGTTCTTCTATTTATCGGTGCAAATTTATTTTGCAGTTGTTGCCGATACCCAATTTTTGATTATATGATGGGGAATACTGGGTTATCTTTAAAAGAAGGCAACACAAATAATGATAAAAATAAAGACACAGGAACTCCTGGGTCACTTGAAGCCGTAAAGGCTGCGAATCAAGATATCGCAAAAATCATGTCTAAAAATCAGCCTGTTCCACCGATACTGAACCCACCTGGCGTGGAAGGGTTTGACATGGGAGGATTACCTGCTGTATTTGAACAAGGTTTGAATGTATTGCAAGGATCCGGTAAAGAGCGGTTTCAAGAAGAGGTGACGGAGGGACTGGAGATGGGAGGATTACAAAATGTCTTTGATGCAGGTATGAATAAAGTTGTAGATCTTATCAGCGGACCTCCGCCACGTGAAGAGAAAATAACTGTATCTTCTCGTCGTGAAGGTATGGCTACTATGGGTTCAAATGTGAACGAAATCCAGAATGGAGACCTCGCTAGTATGTGGGTAAGTAAGGCAAATTCATATGCTTCTAAATTTGGTTACACCGAAAATAGCAATTCTGGTAGTTCATATAGTGCAGAAAATCCATCCAATACCGGAATGTTGATTTTTTCGAAGAACAAATCCAAACCGGAATGCTGTCCGTCTCCTTATTCGACTAGCACCGGTTGTATCTGCATGACTTCTGAACAGATTAAGTACTTGAATACTCGTGGTGGTAATCGTACTACTGATTCAGGAATTTAGGTGTTTTCACATTGTGGAGTTCATACATCCACTATGTGAAAAAAATTGAAATGTTTTTTCCACTACTTGACGATTAACAGTGAATCAAGAAACACAGAACAAAGACAATGCCATCCAGAAAATCGACATACAGAAGATCAAGCGCTACTACTGCTGCCAACGAAACATTTACAACCACCATCCACGGAGCCAAGGACCTCAAGGAATACAACAGCCGCATCACTGAAATCGTGCAAGGCGTTCGTCGCGAATTCGATCGTGACGTTCAACAACCGCGCGCACGTGTTGTCGAACCTGGCACATTTCTCGGAAGCCGCGAATTCGACGTGACAATGTGCAAGGTGAGTCACAACAGCGTCATTCATTCCGAAACCAAACTGCCTCAATGCAGCAAGTTTCTTCAAGCAGAACAATCCATCAACGAACAGCTGAAAATGCTCGAGGATCTTCGCAAAATGCTCGTCACCAACGAACACCAGCGGAACAGAACTGTCAAAAATCTCAAAAAAACAAGAAACCAAGTGTCAGCTGCTTTGAAGAGAGTTCTCAGCGGCTGTGTCGAAGAACTTGAACTCGAACCGGAAATCCCAGGAGACAAAGAAATCAGCTCGCTCATTCAACAACAGATTCAACAGGTTCAGCAGAATCACCGTACAGTTGCTCGCAATCTTTGCATGCAAGCTGAAATGATCATTCGTGCGCTGCGAACACGCGACATTCTCGCTTACAAACTGGCCGCGGAAAACACGATCCAGAAGATCATTCACCACGCCGACCTGTGCCGCAAATTCATTGCAGAGTGTCGTGAGATTGCACGCATTGAATACTGCGCTTCTGCGTGGTGGATGGAGACACAGCGAGACCCAATGGACCATTCACCCTACTACGTGACAGCCGTTTCAGAAGGCGAACCCACCCGGTTCAAAGCATCTGAGATGGAGTATTCCGCGTTGGTTTCGGGACGCTGTTCACCACCACGAATTCTAATCGAGGTACGCAGTACAAACAGATCTTCCGACGACAACTCTTGCCCTGTCGTCTTCAGCCAATACCTGGACCAAGAACTCGCAGAGACAATTCTCACCGAAGAGGCAGTTGCTGCATTTGAAGAAGATGAGGCGCCGACAAACTACATCCGTCAATACGGCACAATCATTTCGAACCAATACCCACCTGCCGGGAACGAGGATGAAGGAGACGACGACGAAGACGACGAAGAAGCAGGAATGAAGCGGATGCGCATTGACTGGAACTAATCGGACGACACATATACGACATTAAAGGTAAGCAAGGTAAGTCTTTTTTTTATAGACTCTGAAATATCGTTCATTACATCTTCAATCGAACGTATCATTATTGGTTCACGTATCATACTCAAATACTCTTCATCTGTCATTGATTTCATTCGTTCAATCATTTCAGATATATCTTCTTCTGTAGCACTAGACTTCAAATGAAGAAACCGTTTTGGGTTAAAAAACTCGCTTACTTTAGATGTACCCCAATATACAGGCACCACGCCAGACCGAAAACCATTTATTAGTTTTTCAGTAATATAGTATGGTCGATCTGTATTTTCCATTGTAATTGCAAATTTCCCGCGCTGGTAGAATTTATTCAATTCCGGAGAATTAAAATTCCCGTCGACAACACCACCAATATTATTCTTGTATTTCCCGCCATAAAATACTTGCATATGTTCATCAAGACGATCCATAAATCGTAACCTTTCGGGGCCATGATAATTATTGGTAACCACTACAGACGCCTCGTTAGGTGGAATCAGACTACCTGATAAATACGTATTTTCAAAATTACCAGAAGCGATTTGTCGGTCATTTTCTAATAATTGTTCATAAATACACGAGTTCGAATACAGAAATAAAAGATAAAGAGGACACTTGACGTAACGGTCGTGTGTATATTCAAATCCAAGAACGCAATCATAATGATCTACATTAGTCACAGTATAATAATTGGATTCACCTGTGAATAAAAATGTTGCATTCCATTTTTTATAATAAAGATAGGTTTGACCTCCAAATATAGAATCTATTAACACATTTGCTTCATCTGCTGATCTTGTCATATAAGCTGGAACATTGTATACCTTTTCTAGTAGTTTGAGGAAGAATGTATAGTTTAAACAGTCTGTTTTTTCCATGAATCCAATCCAAAAATTATAAAAGAAGACATAAATCGGTTGGTTCGGTGTTATAACATTATACATCATGTTACCAAAACCGAATAAAAAATCTTTAATATTTATTTTTCCAAGATCCGAAGAATATTTTACAAATACAAACTCAAATTCACACGCTTATCATCGTTGGCCTGCTTGACCAGCTTGTCCACAACCTCATTTGTCACCGAGAACGGGAACGCGACCTTCAGCGACATCTCCTTCTCGAATAGCGGCGTATCTGGCTTGATGAGACGATACAAGTTCAACTTACGGTGCACGACCTCCAAGCAGCGCTTCAAGTTGCGAACTCCTTCCTCCTTCTCGGTGTAGTTCTCCACGATGTGCTCGATCACTGAATCTGGGATGGCAATGTCTCCTTCACGAAATCCTACCTGCGCGCAAATCTTGGGCATGAGATACTTTTGCGCAATCTGCGTCTTGTCCTTCTTGTTGTATCCAGTTGTGTTGATCCTGTACATTCTGTCGAGGAGAATGGGATTGACCTTGCTTTCGTCGTTGTAGCTGAAGATGAAGAGACACTTGCTCAAGTCAAAGTCGATCTCAGCGAAGTAGCGGTCGTGAAACTGCGAGTTCTGACTCGTGTCGGTGAGGTGCGTCAGGATGCCGACGATTTCCTCGCCCTTGGCGGTTTCACTGATCTTGTCGAGTTCATCGAAGTAGATCACTGGATTCATCGAGCCGCACTGGATGATGATCTCGACGATCTTGCCCCACGTGCTGCCCTCGTAGGTGTACGAGTGACCCTCCAAGAAGCTACTGTCCGTAGCGCCACCGAGCGCGATGAAGGCGAAATCGCGGCCGAGAATCTTGCTGATACCCTCCTTCACAAGTGAAGTCTTGCCAGTACCCATCGGACCCTTGATGGCGATCGCACTTCCCATCGCGCCTGGGTTTGAAATCCACTGACCGAGCATCTGCATAATCTGGAGCTTTGCGTCATTGAGACCGTAAACTGCAGTGTCAAGTGTGGTCTTGGACGCTTCCATGAACTCACTGCATCGCTGCAGACCATCTTCGATCGTCAGCGGGAGATTCTTGGTCTTGTTGAAAGGGATCTTCATGAAAGTATCTACCCAGTTCTTCACCTTGTAGTACTCACCGCAACCCGGCTCCATGTGACGAAGCGAGTTGATTTTGCGCATGGCGATCGCTTTGAATGCAATTGGAATGTCGGTTTCCAAGAGGGAAAGTCGGTATGGTTTCTGAATGATGCTAACAGCGTGGATCTGCTTCAAATCGGCGATGACTTTTTGCTGCTCAGTCGGCGTCATGTGACGGCGGAAGTAGCGGAGATCGTTGGTAGAGTTCTTCTTTCTGAGAAGTGTCTTGAACTCTTTGACGTTCAACTTGTCGCGCTTCTTTTCATCGGCGCGGAGCTGGTTCTCAATGTCACGCTGCTTTTGCTTCATTTCTTCGAGTTGCTTTTTCATGAACTTATTGTTTGCAAGTGAAGCATTGGAAGTCATCGTTTCAGTGAGGGACTGAATCGTTTCCTTGATCTCGGCAAGTTGCTTCTTGTTGTTCTCACAACGCAGTTCCATTTTCTTTTGGTCCTTCTTGTGACGCGCAATGTCCGCTTCACTGCTGTCGTCGCTGTCATCATCGCTGAAGTAATCATCATCGTCGTCGTCACTGTCGTCGTCGTCGTCACTGTCGTAGTCTTCGTCGTCGTCATCCTCGCTGTTGTCATCTTCGTCATCGTCACTGTTTTCTTCTTCGCTTTCTGTCTCTTCTTGACTGTCATCGTCATCCGTACTTACATTTTCTTCGTCTTCATATTCCTCTTCAGCGTCACTGTCTTCTTCTTCCTCCTCTTCGTCACGGCGTAACTTCTTTCCTTTGCCTTTGCCTTTGCCGTTTGCAATCGCAGCTGCAATCACTGATGAAGCAAGCGCCTCAGCAATTTTTCCAACCACCACATTCGCAGCGGCGCTTTTGGTCTTTTTAGTGATTTTGTTGCTTCGGCGAGTGCTCATGCGGCGCTCAGGGACAGAAACAGACACAGACGATGATCCGGTGGAGTGCTCTCCTTCAGAGTCTGATCCAGATCCGGATTCGGATTCAGGTACACCCTTGTTGTCCTCATCGTCGCGATGTTTCTTATAAGTTGGCTTGGTTCCGAAGATGCGGGACTTCTTGTCGTTCTTCTTGATAATGAATGGCATTGTTTGTTCTTGTTGTTCTTGATGAATCACTGTGGATCGTCATTCATGAAAAAACCATTTCAATTTTTTTTGAATTCGTTCATGCTTCTTCTTTCTTCATTACGTCCCTCATGATTCCATTCCATTACGTCCCTCATGATTCCATTCCATTACGTCCATTATCATTCGAAATTCTAAATATCAACAAAATTGAAAACAATCTAAATATTATAGTAGGTATATAAGAAGACCGAACACATAAGGTTTCATACCCAAAAACAATGGCAATGACAACGACTACTCCAGTTTCTAAAATCATCGGTATTCAATTTAGTATCATGTCTCCCGAAGAAATATTGAAAGGATCTGTTGCTGAAATCACCAATCGTGAAACATATGTGAACAATAAACCTGTCATTGGTGGGCTGTTTGACCCAAGGATGGGACCAATTGATCCTGGTGTGATTTGTCCAACAGATGGACTTGACTATATGAAATGTCCCGGATACTTTGGACATATCAAGCTGGCTCGACCAGTGTTTTACTATCAATATCTAGGAACGATTATAAAAATCCTGCGCTGTGTCTGCATCAAGTGTAGTGCTCTTCGTATGAGCAAGTCTGCAAATAAGCAACTTCTCGCGTTGCCCGCAGATGAGCGCTGGACTCAGGTATTTCGTATTGCCAGCAAAATCAAACGTTGCGGTGAAGACACTGAAACCGGCTGTGGTTGTCTTCAGCCTAGTAGGATTACCATGAAGGCAGGTCTCGGAAAAATCTATGCGGAATGGGACAATGTCAAAGGAATTTTAGAAGAGACGACTTCGGCCAGTATCGCGGGTAGTGCAGCTGAAGCAGACAAGGATGGATCTCTTTCGATGAAGTTGACGCCAGAAATCGTGATCAAGATCTTTCGCAGGATCAGTGACGAAGACGTCGAGTTCATGGGATTTAGTCCAGTGTTCTCGCGTCCTGACTGGATGGTTTGCCAGGTTCTCGCGATTCCGCCACCAGCTGTTCGCCCTTCTGTGAAGATGGACGGCTCACAAAGGAGCGAGGATGACATTACCCATATCATCGTGAATATTATCAAGGCGAATACGACACTTCAAGACAAGATCAATGAGGGCGCTCCTGCGAATGTGATTGACGGATGGCACATGATGCTCCAGTATTACGTTGCTACACAAGTCAACAACAACATTCCAGGTTGTGCTCCTGTTGCACAACGTTCAGGTCGTCCGCTGAAATCAATTCAAGAGCGTCTCAACGGAAAGGGTGGTCGTGTCCGCGGGAATTTGATGGGAAAACGTGTGGATTTCTCAGCGCGTTCAGTGATTACACCGGACCCCAACCTCTCCATTCGTGAACTCGGAGTTCCGTTGAAAATTGCGAAGAATATTACGAAGCCGGTTGTAGTGAATGACCGGAACAAGAAATTCCTGCTTCGTCTGGTTCGCGCGGGCCCGGATGAGTACCCTGGCGCGAAGATCCTGGAGCGGAAGACGGGCGAATCGATTTCGCTTCGTTATGCAGACCGCGCGAATATTACACTGAATAACGGCGATATCGTTCACCGTCATATGATGGACGGAGATGCGATCCTCTTCAATCGTCAGCCGACACTTCACAGGATGAGTATGATGTGTCATATTGCGCGTGTGATGTATCAGGGAGATACGTTTCGTATGAATGTTGGTTGTACGAAACCCTATAATGCAGACTTCGATAAACATCTCTGTCGAAAACAGGAGGCGTGAAAAGCGTGCTACCTCCTAGT
>Ga0078894_10002880_pt1 | contig 13028 bp, 9 predicted proteins | sample LauGreSu1BDMLBSD_2_FD_67506 | JGI IMG/M metagenome (GOLD analysis project Ga0078894, IMG submission 67506) | Freshwater lake microbial communities from Lake Michigan, USA - Su13.BD.MLB.SD (version 4) (version 4) | ecosystem: Environmental > Aquatic > Freshwater > Lake | place: Lake Michigan, USA...
TTCCAGTTTTTGGTAAAATTGGAACTGCTGTTGCTACTCTTGCAAAAATGAAAATTAACATTGATGCATTAAAAAATATTAGTGAAAATGTGGTCAAACCAATTGAACAATTGCAAAAAACATTACGTTTTTTTGCAAAAATGAATGAAATTACAAAGAAAACTTTATTAACTGCAAAAGATACAATCGATAAAAAACTTGAAACATCAAAAAAAGATGTTATTGATGATGTTGCACAATTAGAAAAAGACAAAAAAGAATTGATTGATGAACAAATAATAATACAAGAAATTGGAAATGAGATGCCGTCTAAAATGACAAAATTAATAACCCATAATCTTCAAGAAGACGAAGAAGATATGAAATACAATGAAAAAGAAATAAAAGACGAAACTGAAGAAATTGCAAAAGATGCAACAGAAAAACGAGATTCACTTCAAGAATTAATAAACATGATAGACAATTTGTCAATTAAAAAAGAGACAATTGAAGATATACAAAAAAACCTAGAAAAAATTTTAACAATATTAACAGATGATTCCATTTTGTCCAAAATTGTAATTAGTTCAAGAGACAAGATAAATGAAATTGATGTAATAATGAAGTCGATAGAAAATAAATTGCATGCGTTGTCATTTAATTACACTTCATTTACTCTTTTTATGACAAGCAATCTTGGAAAGATTGATGACACTTTGCCATCAAAATTTTTTAACACGTTATTTGAAACACAGGAATTTAAGAATTTTGCATCTTCTTCTTCAAACGATATGACACCAACAAAATCATCAACAACTTTGCCAACCGGGGCAGATGCCATTTCGGCAGCAGCAGAAGCAGGAGGACCAGGATTTCTAGCAAGAGGAGGTAGTCGCATCAAACGTAAAAAATCCCGCGGCAAAAAGAGGACAACGCGACGCCATCGTCAAAAACTAAGGGAACCAAGGTTAAGCGTCCTTCGGACGCGACGCTCGCATTTTCGATGCGAGTCAACCCCTTATGATCCCTCCTTTAAAAGACCGATTTCACGCAAAACTAAGGGAACTAAGGGAACCAAAGTTCCCTTATGACCCCTCCTCTACTTTTGAGTTTGCCCCTAGTTGGGGGGTGCCGAGGGTATAACTTCCGAAGGAAGTTACACATGGGGCAACTTTAGTTGCCCATGGTTGTCTTGCCCAAAGGGCGAGCGTTGGTGTGGGGTGCCGAGGGGTAAGCGTCCAAAGGACGCGACGCCCCCTCGTTGGTGTGGGGTGCCGAGGGTATAACTTCCGAAGGAAGTTACACGTGGGGCAACTTTAGTTGCCCATGGTTGCCCCCTCGAATCAATAGAGACCAATATTTTTTTGTCAATTTGTCATAATTAAATTCACATTTTTCATGTTTCAGTTTAAACATCTCTATCGCAGAGTCAAGAAACGGTTGCGTGATTTCACTCCAATCATTGATAATCAAAACCGGCAAATCAGCGTAGATGTCATCAATCGGCGAAGTTTTTATAATTACTATGCACCCAAGACAAAGTGCTTCCCATGTGCGAATGCACTCATAATCTTGCCCAAAAGGCGATACGACAAAAGCAAACTCTGTTTGATTTCGAAACGTAGTTTGGCGCAAATTTTTAGAGTCATAATATATGAGTTTTGTGGGTATTTTATTGATTGCGTCCACGCGATCACTGCCATATTTTGTGGTTAAGAGATATTGAAAATTTCCATAACAAATGGGAATTCTTTCCCAAAAAGGGCGCGCATTTTTCCGGATATCCATTATCTGTTGTTCTTGTTCAAGAGGCGTCATTTTGGGTCCGCGATCATTGCGAATGTGATTGTAATACATGATGGTTTCATAATCAAGACCTATGGGAATGGGTGTAATTTTTGGATGTTTAATCAAAACATTTTGGCAAAACCAGTGAATGATATTGGGAGAATTAATGAATGTTTGAAATTCGTCGTCGGTTTCAAATATTTGATTGGGACATTCGCAGTCGCCTCCGCCGGAAACTAGGATAAAAGGTTTGGTAATTAATATGATTTCCTTGTGAAGTTGCATTAAACTTAAATTTGTGAAATAAATAGTGTCGCGGGGTTGGATTTGTGACAAGTCAATTACATATTTGCCGGTGGCATCTTGTTCCGAACTATATTTATAAGAATCGCAAACCTCGGATAAACCGCGGAAACCAAACAAGGCATTGTATTTTTCAATGGTGATGGGTTTAATAGAATATTTGAATTTAATGTCTTTTTTTGAAATCATATTTGGGTGTGATTGTGATAAATATTTGAGCATTTCGGATTGTGTTCCAACGACAAACGCGTTGTCATCATTTGAATAAATAGTTTGGGTTTCATTTATGTAGGTGTTTAATAAATCCCAATTCCATATTAAATTGGATTCAAAAATGATGTGCGTTTGTGAATAAATCACGAGATCATATTTTTTTATTAGAAGTTCTGCAGCAATTTTTGTATGAGGTTGCTGATTTTCGATGACTATGGTTGTTGAATTGAATATGCTGCTATTTTTGAAACCTTCAATGTCTTCATTGTATTCATTGCCAAGGACTAAAAAACAATCGGTGTTGTATTGTTTAACGCCAGTTGATAAAAATGATGTGAAATGTTCTTTGAAGAATGGAATTTTTGAAGTATAAACAATGGCAATTGCAATATTTGTCTCGGACATGTTTTATTGTAATACATTCATTTGTTTATATGAATGTGTTAAGAATGAAAAATATGAATTTGCTTTAATAAAAAAGGTTCATCACAACAAAGGAGGGGTCCATCACAACAAAAGAAGGGTCCATCACAACAAAGGAGGGGTCCAAGGGGTTGACTCGCCACAAAGTGGCGAGCGTCGCGAAGAGCACCGAAGGTGCTCCACGTGTATCCACCTTCGGTGGATATGCCTGCGGGTGCTTAACGTAGTTCCCTTAACACCCTCAACCCACTATTATATGCCGCATGCAATGATCCAAAATAAACAGGATCCGTGTATTCCCCCGCAAAAAAGATGCGTCCCTCTATCGGGTTATACAAATCATGATTAACATCTATGTTTTCCTCGGTGTGAAACGAATACGCCCCTTGACTGAAGACGTCCTCCTCCCATCGAGATATGTGTCAAGAGATGGGGTCGGGCATCCATGGATACATCCCGCGCAAATGTTCCAACACAGCATCCGCGATTTCTTCATCGGATTTACCGGTCATTTGCCACCCTATATTCGCGGGGCAAACTGCCTCCAATATGGGCGCGCCTTTCAAACAGGCGTAATTGTTCCATAATATGTGGGGAATAAAACTGGAAGTTTTACACCCAAAACCGTCGGTTTTATAAACATTGTTTTTACACCCATCATTCTTGGACTCAGAATATCCGTTTTTACAAACATCCATACTTTTGTTGGTAAGAATCATTGCCGCATCGGTATCCCAAAACACATGGTCAAATTCAATCTGTACTTTTTTGTAAGAACCCATTTTCACTTTTGACAAGGCACATTTCCTCGACGCCGATAGAGGCGGCACAAAATTGATATCTTGGAGGGGTCCCGGAGGTGTGGTTATTACTAATTTCTCACAAAGATAGGACACATTAGGATCACGCGTTTTTATCTCGATGCATCCGTCATACCTGTCATACAGTATGTCTGTGACCACTTGTTCAAATAAAATTCGATCATCCAAATCCTGTTTCGAACCTTCAACAATAGAGGTTATTAACGATTTTGTCCCCTTTTTGAATAAACAATGGGACCCAGCATAATCACCAAACAGAGAGTCATCGCACTCTATGTTTCGTAAAAAAGAGGGTGGCATAGAGGACACACTGGTGCCGCACCACACTTCGAGCAAATACAGGAACGTTTGTATATTACTTGTGCTCGAGTCTTTCACATGTTTTATCGCATCGGCAATGGTCTCGCAATCCATTTCCGCAATTTCTTTTGCTGCGCGGTTCCATGATATTATCATTTGTTGGCGGTCTTCATCAGAGATGCCTTGACACATGATTCGCGCATTTCCTGTATGAATCCATGGATTGCTTTCTGACACAGGGATCATTTCGTCGTATTTCAAATAGTGGTTAAGAGGATTGTTTGTGGTGCCGTGAATCCAGGCAGCACCCATGTCAAGAGTGCATGAACCACAATCCCTTGACCAGACTCTGCCGCCGATGCGGTCGCGCGCTTCCAGCACTAAAAAATCGCACTCTAAAGATGCAGCAACCGTTAAACCAGATATTCCGGCGCCGATTATAATAAGGGGAACTAAGGGAACCAAGGTTAAGCGTCCATCGGACGCGACGCTCGCACCTTCAGTGCGAGTCAACCCCTTATGATCCCTCCTTTTTTCTTTTATAATTTGTTCCTTTAAATTTTTGTCTGTAATGTGATTTGAACTTTCACAAGTCATACAGGTGATGTTAGTATATATTTATATGTGTGAATTTTCTATACCTCCTTGTATTATTATATCTTTTGTTTTATTATTTTGAAAAAAATAAAGGAGGTTCCCCTTAAAGGGAAACTTAGTTTGCCTTCTACATCTCAATGTTATCATCAAAGTTTTCATCCTCGCCATCGCCATCCCCTCTCACCGATCCCGACTCCGAGTTAGTCGCACTAAATGCTGCCGCATTCACATTCGGTTCGTCGCGCTCATATTTAATGCGCGCCCCCAACCATGCGCCATTCTTCTCAAACTTACCAAACTTCTTGTCCATGTAAGCGTGCACTTCCTTCGGATTTGGCGCTCCCTTTCCATAGGTGTTCATATACCAAATTGTAAACTCGCTATTCAATTCCTGTTTCTTAATCTTGCCCCCGGCAATAGTCGCAATCTTGTCGCGAATGAACTCCGCAATGAAATCCTGACTCTCCTGATATGCCTTCGACGCTGCTGTAACAATCGAGCACTCGCTAACCGCGCCACCGGTCTTGAATGCAATCTTCGCGAGCATCGCCATAAATACATACTTCCACTCTGGGAATTTATCCACAATCGACGGGTCAACCAAATATTGAAACGGTTTCTCGGGGTCATCATTGACCGGGTTCTCCGTAAATAGCGCCTCGAATGGCACCTCGCGCACTCGGCGCCACGTTCCAAAATCCTGTGTCTTAATCTCCATTCGCACATTACTGCAACACACCAACTTGAACTGCGGGTAGAATTCAATCGGTTTGGCAATATAAAGCGCACGACACTGAATCGGGTCCAAACCACTAGTCAACTGTTTGAGCGGACCCTCCAAAATCACGTCCTTCTTGGACGGTTCCATGATGACAGCATATCGCACACCTTTCAACATAACCAATTCGGCAGAAGTGCCGCCGATCTTCTGGCGGTCCTGCGTAATTGCAGACAGCGGCACAATGCCCTTATATTCGCCCAAGATCTCGTCCAACAGTGTGGTTAAGACCGATTTGCCATTGCGTCCCTCGCCGATATACATGTGGAATGTCTGCTTATCGTGGGTGCCGAGCAAGACCGACGCCAAATGTTCCCACATATATCGGCGCAATTCCTCACGCGGAAACAGTTTTGCCATAAACTCGTTGATTTCGCCGATGATTTTTGCGTCGCGTTTATCGTTCAATTCGATGTAATCGATGTTGGTGGTCTTGGACACATAGTCTTCCGGATATCCGCGGCGAAACACCTTCTCTTTAAAGTCGATGACACCATTGTTAAAACACAACAAATAAGGATTGGTATCCAATTTCTCGATGAGCGACTGGTCCCAGAACAGTTCCTTTGCCTCCTTCATGATATGGTCCTTGTCGCCCGCATCGCCCAACCGGTTGATAATCTCGCAAATGCGCCCCTGGCGTTTCTTCAACCTCTTTATGCGCGGGTCTGCCTCATCCTGGTCCATGATTTGGTCAATGGTCGCATCCAAATCCTTGCTCTTCCTCCTGTAAATTTTGCGCAAATCGTCCGACATCGATTTTCGCAAAGTCGTGCCCGAGTCGTTCTCTATCCATCGATGATTCATAAACCGGTACCAAATATTCTGTTTGATATTCACACACACATATTGGTCAGAATACAACTGTTTGAGAGCACACGCAATGTCGTGGTCGCTGGTATCCTTGCGCATACTCTTCGAGTCTCCCAAATCGAAATCGTTGCCGTCAATCGACTTCTCTATGAAATAGTCGACGCTGTTGTCCTGCACATCCTTGTATTTTGCCGGCGCGTCTTGTTTTGACCAATGCATAATTGAACGGCGTGTCAAACAGGCGTCGCTCTTACTGTCGAATCGCTGCCATCGGTCATACATATCGGATATGTCGCGGAAACTGAATTTCTTGCTCTGCGCACTGAACGCTACCCACACAATGAACATCATGGAAGGGCACGTATTGGACAGCGCCCAACCGACGCGAATCCACTTGTCGTAACTGCCGTCGCCGTAATACGACTCCGGCAAAGTCATCGTGTATTTGTAGGTTTCCAACAGTTCGTAGTCGCGATTCTCCAATTGCGCCAAAGTCTGCATTAAAATGGCGTTGAGGTCATCGCGATTCTTAATATTAAGAATCGCATCGACGGGAATGAACCCCGAATATGGAATGGGCGCAGCATGCAAAGCAAGTGTCGTAGACACACTCTTTTTTGCGGCACCACTACTTGCTGATGCAATGCCCGAGTTCTCCTGATATTTTCTTAGAAATTCACTTGTCATAAAATATTTTTGTCCCTTGTCTGACCTTACCGATATCTCATCAATTTTGTCGCGCATGTTAAAGTATTCAGACATCGACATTTGACTCGTGCTCAACTCGCCATCGGCAGGGTCAAATATGTTTTTATGAACCCCCGTCAAGCGGTACGCCTTATGCCCCGGTTTGCAACTCCCATACAGTTGCCAATTGGCGTGTCCCGCACTAATTGACAAGTCGAATACCTTGTCCCAATCATTTGTAATGGGCACCTTTGCCCATAATTCATCCTGTTTGATCTTCTCTATGACTGCCTCGCGCAACATGAGTTGCGTATTGCGGTCCGCATTCACGCCAATTATTATGTGAATGCCATCCTTCACAAATTCTACAAGACCTGTATCCGCGTTTTTTACAGGATTTATGTCGGGTTTTTCCATCACATAAATGTAGAAGGGGTTCTCATCGAATTTGTACATCTTCTCCAGTTCTCCTAAATAGATGGTAATCAAGGACATGATATGGTCTTGACCATGCACACGCTTTTTCACGCTCGGCGCAAAGCGCAAATCCAGGTCAACTGCGATGGGACCCGTCTCCATTTGTTTCTCTGTTAAATACTCCTCATTGCCTTTTACAAACACATGGTCGTAATATAATTTCATAAAGGTGCTGCGTTTGTCGTCTGGAATATGATATTTGCCTCCATAAATGACCTCATCGGGATTATTCGATGATTTGCCGATGCGTGTGTGAGTGATGACGGGTGCTTGTAAATCGCTGCCAACTCGGTGCGCGCGCATAAATTCATTAAAATTAGTCGATGATGTCATTTTATGTGGATGTATAGTATCTGTAAATATTTCTAAACGGTTTTGATTATTTCTATTATCATGCATTTGAATTTCAATTTTATTATGTTTGCTTGCCGTTGGAATGGAGGGCAATCAAAATCAATTTTTGAGGAACAGAGGAAAAAAACATGTATACCAGGTTTCTATTATTCCATGACAATTTTGCATCCCATATCTTTCAAACTTTGGTCGGGGTCTTTAGTGATATACACTTGCGCAGTATTACAACAGAACCATTTGTATTTGCCGTGATTTAATATGGCAGTTTGCACCTCGACAATAAAGGTCATGTCAATGTCGGGTTCATCATACCAATAGTCGATGACTAATTTAGAGTTGCTGTGTCCTTGAGCGTCCATTGCCAACTGAGTCACATAAATGATTTTGCCATAAGGCGAAAACTCGCGCAAAATGGTGTCTACATTATTCATTGTGTTTGAGACAAACGGCATGCCACTAATTATCAAATTCATCTTTTCAAAATAGAATTGTTCTTGCGCGGTTGCACTTGTATTTGCATTTGTATTTGCATTTGTATTTGCATTTGTATTTTCACTTACTTCGTTTGCACCATTTGCAATTTTCAGATTGCGTTCGCGCTCAAGACCGCGCACATTTTTATAATCATCGATTTTCTTATCATTTTTTGATACATCAGATTCGCAGTAAGCATACTTTTTATCGCGAGAGAAGGAGGTTTTCTTGGAATACTTGGGTTGAGACATTTTATTACAGTAATTATTGTTTTTAAACCGGATTGTCAATGCAACATTTTGCATCAATTTTTTTGATGACATATATTAATACAGAATGAACATCAAGCGACTAATACATACCCCCATGGGGCAAGTATTGCTGTCGATCATATTGGGACTCGGACTTGCAACAATGTTTAGACATGTATGCCATGGCAAGAATTGTTTAACTTTCAATGGTCCAGTAATCAGCGAAATTGACGGTAAAATCTACAAATTTGGCGAATCATGTTATCGGTATAGGACCAAACACACAAAGTGCGATGCCACTAAAAAAGTGGTGAAAATTAAGGACGTGTCAAAAGAAGAAATATTTTAGGCGGAAAAATTTATACTATTATACATTGGGCAATAGTATAAATGGACAATCGACGAAATGACATAACACGGATATCGGAATTGCCGGAAAATGGACCTGGTTCCGTTGGAAATGGAGCAGGAACAACAGGAGGATTTGGAGCAGGAACAGACCAATACCAACCCCTCAATATTCACCAAAATCCATATGGAATTCCGGAACCCGCGGACCGACATTTGCCCTCCATCAATGTAAAGGAATCTTCGAGGTCCCGTGGCGGCGGCGGGTCCGACGGGTTTTCGGGCGAGGGGTTTCAAGCACCACCACCGTCAATGATGAACCGCGGTGGGCACCAAGAAATTTCCGACCACATGATGGATGAGCAAATCGTGGCAAATCATATTCCCAAACAAAAATTGACGACCGATTATTTGCGCGAATATGAAGACAAGTTTCAAAAACTATCTACCGAGCATCAAAAAGCAAAACACCAGGAATCACTCATAATATCTGTGTATGACGAGATGCAAATTCCCATTTTGATAGGATTCATGTTTTTCATGTTTCAGATGCCGATTGTGAATTCAATGATGTATAAATATTTGGCGTTTATGAAATTGTACAATGAGGACGGCAATTTGAACTTGTATGGACTGATTTTCAAGAGTGTCGCATTTGGATTATTCTATTTTTCATTTATTCGAGTGACTACTTATTTGGCGTGAAAAAATGGTCTTTCGACCGGGGGGTAAACATTTTAACTACAGAAGATGGTAAACATTCTAACGGCAACAACATTATAACTGCATAAACACAGATTATTTTAATCCATGTTTAGATGTTCAGGGATGAACATAAAGTGGCAATTTGTTTCATTCTGGCATTGTTGTATTCCTGCAAATCAGATTGGTGGCGACTATCAGGCAAAATGAGAAATGCAACTAATTCTTTGTATGACACATTATTTTGTTCAAGCAACGCAGTCACCTGGTCAATTGACACTATAGGCACACTTTCGTCTTCGTATCTTATGAAACCTTCTTCATCATATGAATCAATAGATTCGTCGTCGGTGTCGTCATCATCAATTTCCTCACCTTCGGCGCGCATCATTAACCAGCGCGCACCTCTAAGGGTAAAGTCTTCGACTTCTTCTTCGTCGTCGTCGTCATCATCATCTTCGTCGTCATCGTCGTCGTCGTCATTTGACGGAACTTCGGCAAGTTCATTGCGACACATAGGACAATTGAATCCATTGTGCACAGCGTTCTGTAGGAAACAATTGGAATGGAAACAGTGTTTGCACTCGGTTTTAATGACATTCATGCTGATGTCAACGCTATCAAGACAAATGGCGCACACGATTTCTTCGACGGGACTTACAAAGGATGAATTGGCAAACACGGAAGTGGCAGTGGTAGTAGCAGGAGCAGTAGTAGCAGACATTTTACAAGTTCTTTGGTTTGGGTTTTAGTTTTGGTTTTAGTTAATTTGAATAATTATTCAAGTAATTATTCAAGTAATTATTCAAGCAATTTAATTGGTTTTATTTTTTGTGCCATGAAAAGACATTTCACAAAAAGGAATCAATTTTCGAGGGGAACTACGTTCCCCTCCGGCACCCCTCCTTTTAAGGAAACCAACGGTTTCATTATGATCCTTTCCTAATATAAACCTGTGATAAATTTCACATTTTTAATGAGAAAATGTGTAAAAAATAACAATTTTGTATTCAAATAAAATAAAGTGGCAAATACAACCTGTAATTAGTTAATTTTTTGTAGATTAAATTAGGATTTTCTTAGGAAAGGATCATAAGAAAACCGTTGGTTTCCTTAAAAGGAGGGGTCCTGGGGAGAGCACCTACGGTGCTCCACTACTCAATGCCACGCAGTGGCATCTTGGAACCTAGGTTCCCCAGAGAGGAGGGGTGCCGGAGGGGAACGTAGTTCCCCTCGAAAATTGATCCTTTTTTCAAACGTTGATTCTTGTGGCACAAAAAATAAAACAATTAATGCAAAACCAAAGTCAAAGTAAAACCCAAAGTCAAAACCTAAATCTAAATAAAATGTATGCCAAGAAAATCTCGAATAACTCTGCTGCTTCCATTGTAAAACCCTTCTGCAAGGTTTGCTTCGATGCAAATAAACCCGAATCTCAATATACTTCTCACTTTGTTCGCAAGACCAAGGACTTAAACAGTGAGATACTCTGTCCCATTATCTTGGCAACCGAGTGCAGATATTGCCATAAGTTGGGACACACCATCTCAAATTGTTCATTGAGAGCAAAAAACAATGCTCGTCATGCACATGCCATGCAAGCACCTGTGCCAGTGCAAAGACCTATGCCAGCACCTGTGCAAGCACCTGTTAGAGGTAATAACAGATATGCTGCGTTTGAAGTCGAGGACGAAGTCGAAGTCGAGGTCCAGGTCCAGGTCCAGGTCAATGAGACTGAGTTCCCTTTATTGGGAGGAAAGAGTGCTGCTGTGCAAGATACATCAAGGGTGTCTTATGCCAAGGCATTTGCATCTAAACCGGCACAGGCACAAGTGCAAGCACAAGCACAAGTGCAAGCACCATCTACAAAGTGCGTTGCAGTTTGCATCGAAGATGGCAAAAAACAGAAGAGCATTTGCGAGGAGGAGGAGGAACAATTAACTGTGGAGGAACAATATGGCGAGAGAATGTATGAAATTCTATATGAATATTTTCGCAAAGAATGCCACCGTGAACGAACAGGCATGGTTGTTGGAGTTCTACTTCAGAACAGCAGAGAGGAGATAGAAGAATTAATGTCAAATATATATGAACTGCAAGACCGCGCTGATGAAATATATGCATCGTTGCAAGAGTTTGACAAACCCGCAGAGACTCCACTATACAGAAAATTGGCAGAAGACAACGACTGGTAAAGAGGTAAGAAACCGTATAAAATGTGTGTGTGTGTGTATAAAATATGTGAATGTATAAAATGTGAATGTATAAAATGTGAATGTATAAAATGTGAATGTATAAAATGTGTATGTATATAATTTAATTAATCTAAAAATATAAAAATGAAGGGTCTCTGCGTTAGAGACTTTTTTCTTTTTTTTCTCACGTCAATATATATGGAAACTGCCTACGACGATATAAAAACAATTGAAGATATGATTCCTGGACCGCCAGTCAAATTTTCAAGAGACTCTAGGAATTTTTTAATTAATTTCATCGACAAATGCAAGCGTGCATTGCTTGCCGTGCATTCCATACAAATTCAACAATTGGAATCCCGAACAATGATGCCAAATGAACCCCCGACCATGTCCACACTCCCAACCAATTATGAACACATACCAGTAAATATTCGCAAATCCAATTTTTTGGAGTTTGCACCAAAACGGCACATACACAAAGCAACAGTGATTATCAAACACAGAACATATAATTTCACAATAATGCAATTTGAAAATGCATCGTCGGCACTTCTAACACTTGAGGCAAATCACATAATCAAACAGGCGTGTGTGTGGTTGTTATTGGCAAGTGAATATGCCCCGCGCGAGTGTTCAAACACAGTGAATGTGAATCTCTATTTGACGCATGCAAAGAAAATGTTGCCGGAAAAGATTCGCGAATTTGTTAGTGAAATTCATGCAAATACGGCATTTACAACAATGTGCGCCAAAACCACAACCATCAATCTGTATAGAAAAGAGGAATGGTTCAAGGTATTCATACACGAGACATTCCACAACTTGGGAATGGATTTTTCGTCGGAGCAGCAAATGAACATCGCGGCAAATGCCGAGATTCTGCGCGCATTTCGCATCAATTCAGAAGTGCGCCTGTATGAAACGTATTGTGAGATGTGGGCAGAAATCATCAATGTTATAATCCGCAATACTTCGCGTCATATGAGAATGCTCCCGGAAAATATAATAAAACACGTGGAACATGATTTGCAAATGGAACGCGCATTTTCTCTATTTCAAACAGCAAAATTATTGCACCATTTTGGAATTAAGTATACCGACTTTTTGAAACCGGGTGTAAATGTTCGTGATAAATACAAGGAACGCACCGAGGTATTTAGTTATTTCATTTTGAAATCGATTATTATGTTTGACGTGAATCGGTTCATAGAGTGGTGCATTGTAAATAATCGCAATGTTGTGGGGTTTTCAAACACAGAAACGCATATTCTAAAATATGCGCGCGAATTGATTTTGATGCAATGCAATCGCCCCGATTTTCTGCGTGCGATAGAGAATATTGAGGAAACAGCATTTTTGCCGAAAAAAAGGATCAAAAAGGTGCATTTGATGTATAGAACAATGCGCATGAGTTTCTTCGGTTAGGGGGAACCAAGGTTCCCCTAGGACCCCTCCTACGAGGGCGCAATCGATGAGCAACCAAAGGTTGCTCCACGTGTAACTTCCTTCGGAAGTTATACCC
>Ga0078894_10002881_pt1 | contig 13028 bp, 18 predicted proteins | sample LauGreSu1BDMLBSD_2_FD_67506 | JGI IMG/M metagenome (GOLD analysis project Ga0078894, IMG submission 67506) | Freshwater lake microbial communities from Lake Michigan, USA - Su13.BD.MLB.SD (version 4) (version 4) | ecosystem: Environmental > Aquatic > Freshwater > Lake | place: Lake Michigan...
GAAAAACTAAATCAAAACGTAATTTAAAACGACAATCAATAAAAAAATAAATAGTTATAGTATGGAGGGCGGCATTGTCTATGGTGAAGGTATGAAAGGAAAAGTAATGGATTACGGAACAATCACAGAAGATTTAGATTCGTTGGAACACATTCATTTACAAGATGTTAAAGAAGTAACCATGTACGTATTAGAAGAAGATGATATTATAGAATACAACAAAGGTCCTGAAATTATCGACGAATTAATTCATTTAGACACATCACAGAACTATGTAGTTAAAGAATTCACTATTCCCAACATGGCTACACGAACATTTGGTCATTCTAAAAAAACGTATATGATGCGTGAAATTAATGGATTTCGTCATATTTTGCCTGTGGTCAAAAAGCATAAAGTAGTAGGTATGCCTTATAAAAAAGATACATTAATTGGTTTTGAAATTATTATGAAAAATAAAGGTTTTGTTTATGATGGAACTATATCAAGATGTTTTGTTGTAAATCGTAAATGTTCGCAAACCATGTCAGAAACGATTGTCAACCAATTTACGGAAAAACAATTTGTACAATTTGTAGAAGATATTCTAAAGACGTTGATTGACATACAAAAATTAGACGTGGCACATGGTGATATTAAACTAGACAACATTATGAAATGTGGTTCTAAATTTGAATTGATTGATTGGGAAAATAATCGATTATTAGAGTATTCTTTTATTAAAAAAAATAAATATTTAGGACTATCACCGCTCTATTTTAGAATTAATTTTGGACCTGCATGGTATCCTGTATTCAAAGTTGCGTTAATAAAATATTTTCAAGAAACAGGTGGATATGATAGCTATACCCATAGTCGATATGCAACCACTATGGTAGAAGAGTATACCAAATGGTTTGATAAATATTCGGATAAAGAAATATTAGAACAAGTAAAATATTCTTTGGATTTGTGCGCATTTGGAATGATTTTGTACGGTATTATGCTTCGTAATTCAAACATAAAAAAATCACATCATCCATTTATCATGAACCTTTATAAAATGAAAGATGCAGTTACTGCTTTGAAATTGTTTAGAAACCATAAAACACGAAAAATATAGTTTCTAAATTAATTAATTTAGAAACTATAATGAAATAATATCACAACCCACTAATCTATTATGATGGTACCACAGACACCTCATTCCAATGGAACAAAAATGAAAATAAATACAATCAGAATTTGTTCAAAATGGTAGTCAATTTAAGAGAAGACCGTTTTTATACTAATTTGAAAAATCAACCGCATATTATCTTCGTGATTTACGTCTTTTTCTAGACCTACCTCCATAGCTTATATTATTTTCATTGTTTACGGATTCATCTCTTACAGTATTTTCACTCTTTTTTGCTAATGTTTGTCCTAATGCTACTATTACTATGCCTCCTACGAGTAAACCAATTACTTCTCCTACAGGTAGTCCCATAGTTATATAAAATATTATTTAAGAAATGAAATTGCTTGTTCACATGCTAATTGTTCACTTTTCTTCTTAATTTTGTGTGACCCTTCCCCTAACAAAACAAACACTTTTCCATATTGTTTTACATATTCATGGATTTTTTCAAACGAACCAAAATGTGAAAATAAAAGAGAATTACTTGGTTTCATGTTCCATTTATCTTGTCCTATATGCAAATAAACACCCATATGATAACTATCCGAATAATCTTCAATTTCAAGATAAATAGGAGTGGTTTTGAATTCTTGCTGTATCTTGATTTGTAAAATATTTTTATAGTTATCATTGTTTAAAATAATATTCGACCAATCTACATGTTTTTCAAAGACGGATTCAACAAAAATCTGTGCCATTTGAAACCCTGGACCAGTAACAAACATATTGTCAAACCATTCATTCTCGTCATGTATGTTTATTTTATTGACGTCTAAAAAAAGCGCTCCAATAAAAGCTTCGAACAAACATCCCAATTTTTTGAAATTAGTACGAATATTTTTATCTTCTGCATGTTTCGAAATAATGTACCATGAATGAAGGCCCATTTCATAGGCAAATTTTCCAATTGCTTCGTTTTTTACTAAGGCAATCTTTTTTTCTGTCATGAACCCTTCATTTTCATTTGGAAACCGGCGGTACAAATAATATTTGGTAATACATTCAAGAACACCGTCTCCTAAAAATTCAAGACGTTCGTTCGATTTAGTATGAAGATCAATACAATTAGCTGGTTTATCGATAATTCGAATTTTGGAATCAAAATTACGCGTACAATAAGAGCTGTGTACAAATGCACGTTTATACAATTCAATTCGCTGAATTGGATAGGACACTCCATATTTGAGTAGAATAGTTTGAATGTCGTTCAAACTAATCTCTTTGTTTTTAGAATTATAAGGTGTAAAAATTAATTCATTGCCAACGGTAATGACATCATCTTCCATTCTATATAGTACTATATAGATAAGTTTAAGTATTAATCACACTTTATTTTTTTCCATTCATCTGGACATAAATCTTTAATATCATGATGGTTGTAATCCATGCCAAACCATACGGATGGGTAGCAAACAACTTTGGACGGGTTTGTATTAAAATAGGCTCCCCACCAACTAAAACTGCTGTTGGCTATGATATGATGGGTGCATAGACTCATGTAAATCATTTGTTCCCAATCTTGTAATGTACTATCTCCACGAATAAATGTATATGGAAATATCAGAGTTAATTTATGTATTGTTTCAGACACAGTTTGAATGTCTTCTTCTTCGCAAAAATAGATAACAGTAAATGATGTAGGATAGAGTTGTTGAATAAACAATAATGCATTTTTGTAATAATCATAAGAGATAATTGGATGAGCAGTTGGATGGTATTTGTAATCACCTATTCTAAAATGCATGCTGATTGTATTCTTTAAATCTACTTTTATTTTTGGAATCAATGCACTTTTCATATCTTCAATTCCAAGGATACTACATAGTTCAGGATAAACATGTTTAAAATATTTTTCACTTTGAAAGAATCCATATAATTTAGTATGTTGTGTATACATTGGTATGGAATTATACGCAAATTCTTTTTCGTGGTAGACATGCAATGAAGGAAACGATGGTAGTAAATAATTTTTCAACTTATAAAAAAAGGTATTCCAATATGTATCACGATGGCCTACCCTTTCTATGTTTAAAAAATAAAATCTAGTTTTGCATTTATATGCATGTGCAATAGTTGCAAAAATTTGAAATAGTTGATTTCCCAACCCCCCTATAAATTCACATGTAATCATTATAATTCATGATTACATCATTTTAAATAATATTCACGTATAGTATGAATTGCCCGCATTGCGGTATTACAATCGAAATTGAAGAAATCAATTGTGCCATTTTTAGGTGTGGTATTTATAAACACAATGGACAACAAATACCACCTCATTTACCAAAAATAGAATGTGACCAACTTAAAGACCAAATATGGGGCTGTTCCAAACCATTCAAATATGAAAATGGAACGTTAGTTATTTGCGACTACGTATAGTTTTACGAACAAATGGAATGTCCGTAAAAGAATGTATATCTTTGGGAAATAATTGTTGAACAAAAAAGAAAGATATTTGGTCTTGTATACCACATTCTTGAATATGTTTATACCATGTAGTATTGATATCTATCATATGAGGATGTTTCATATTTCTTATTAAAAAACCACAAGCACAATGTTTTTTTACTGTTTCACTTAATCCGTTATCTAATTGTTTTTGTATGTATTTTCTATATTGGTGACTTTGCTTTACATACCGGTCCTGTCTCATACTTAAATTATATTCGTTCCAGACATTTTCATGTACATGCCAATGTTCTCTTAATAAGAGTGCGTAGTTTTGTTGTATAAAATATTTTTTAATCATTTTTTCCACAAATTTTTCACTTACTTTATTTAATTTACTATCTAAAAAACATAAATAATCATAATCTTTTAATTCTTTATATTTATGAGGCATTGTTTTGATATGTTTGCCTACCATGCAACTTTCGATTACATCATCATGTGTTGGTTTATTATCATAAATAGCAATCTATTTTGTATTTTTTATTTGTTCTAGTAATGTTTTATTGTTTGTATAGTAATAACAATTATAATGGGTGGATGGTATAGGTGGAATTCTAAAAGCTACATTTTTGTTACTACCATAAAAATAAGTATAAAAAGCTAAATTTAAATTTTCCATACCATATAAAAAGAAATAAGTGGTTTAATTAGCATTCTATTCAGAGTGTTAACTCATTTATCTTCGACTACGTCTAGAGTTACGTCTGTTCCGTCTAGAGTTACGCCTGTTCCGTCTAGATTTACGTCTTCCACCTTGAATTGGAGCATCTGTTATTGGATTTTGTTCTACAACAGGTTCTAGTTGTGGTAGAATATTACCCAAATTGTTAAATGCATCATTTACAATACTATACTCTTCATCCGTAATTAATTTCCAATTTATAATATCACCCAGTATAATAGTTTGTTTAAATTTATATTTATCATAGATTACACTTCCGTCCTTCATAAAATATTGATGAATCGTTAATTCAAATGATAAAAGGTATTCATCTGCATCTACTATAACTTCATCTACATCACGTTTGAATATTTTACTAATTTTGCCATATAAAAAATCTTTGGCGATACCTTCCTCATTTGTTTTCATTTTCATTTTCACAATATCCCCATCATTTGGTAACTGTTGGCGAATATCAATTCCATCATAATTATCTTCTTCAGTAAGAATAGAATTCACTAAAAGTGGCATACTATTATAATATATTTAATTTGGCTTGAGTAAATCTTCATTGTAAATAATACCCAATGGTTTATAACTTGAAACTGATTTGAACATGGATTTTTTATCTATTTTAATTTCTTTATTATTGGGATTTTTCTCTTTGTCTTTTTCTTTATTGATTTCTTTACCAAATCCGTCGACAACAATACCTGTCATTTTTTTATATTCTACGCGCACATAATCAGGGACCCAATGATTCCATGCAATGAATAACAAATTAGGATGAGTATATTTGATACGAAAACCATTATCTTCTAAAGATTGAATAATGTAGACAATACATGCTTTAATGTCATATCTTGGAATACCAAATACAAATTCCGGTATGACATACCAACAACATTGGTTGTTTATTTTTTGTCGAGAAGCTACTTTGATTTGATAATGAATTTTTTCTAAAATTTTATTGTACGAATTCACTGTATTTATATCTTCTTTTTTTTTCTTTTCATACAACTCATCTAAATTTATTTTTGGAGTTTCCATACTTTATTGAATTAAAGAAAAAACGTGTATTGTACTTAAATGATTGAACATTTGGTATTGTCGGGAGCAGGAACAAACGGATTAGTACAAATCGGGTTGTTACATTCTTTAATGGACCAAGATAAATTAACGTTGTCCAACATAAAAAGTATATATTCTACATCAGCAGGTGCAATTATCTCTATTCTTATTTTAATTGGTGTACCTATTCCCGAAATGAAAGAATATATCATTCACCGTCCATGGGAAAAATTTTTTGATGTTCAATTTCACGACAAAGGAATATTTCCATCCTCCTATTTATCGGATATGATAAAACCATTTATGTTAGCCTATGATATTCCTGATACCTATACATTAGACGAATTATACCAAAAATCAGGTGTTGATTTACACGTATTTACTACAAAAATAAATGGAATGGAGTGTATTGATTTAAATCATAGTACGTTTCCTACACTAACGTTAACTGACGCAATTCAAATGACAGCATCCATACCTATTGTGTTTACACCGGTAAAATACAACAATGAATATTACATTGATGGCGGTTTTATGAATAATTGTCCTTTACAATCTATACAAAAACATTCTTATCCGCCAGATAGTATTTTAATTATTGATATTGCTCAAGAAACTCCTAATTATACAGAAGATTCAAGCATGCTCGATTATATACATATTTTATTATTGAATGCATTGGATATTATTTGTGCCAATAACTACAACAAAACGTGTAAAGATGATTATAAACATTATTATTTGTTAGATGTTGAAACCATGTTTAAAAGCGAAGTGTGGATACAATACATTAATAACATAGAATACAGACAACAATTGTACGATTATGGGTACCAGTATTTAACCAAATTGGAACAAAAAATATCAGAATGAAGACAAAAATGATTTATCCGATATTAACAATACATGAGTCTGGATGTAATTTAAACTTACAGTAAAGGTAAAGAAAAAATGGACAACTATTTAAACCGAACTAAACTGTATTAAACTTGCATAATTATTTTTATTATTTACTATTAGTATGTATACGCGTAAAAAACAAAAAAAAATGAATAAAACACGAGTTTTTAAAAAAAGTGAATTAAGCAGTGGCGACGGAATGCTTACTACTGTATGGGGACCTAGTATGTGGCATGTATTGCACACCATGAGTTTCAATTATCCTGTCAATCCTACTTCTGAAGATAAAAAAAATTATAAACTTCACATTTTAAATTTACAAAACGTACTTCCATGCAAATATTGTCGTATGAACCTTAAAAAAAACTTTAAAAAGTTACCGCTTACGAATGCCGATATGGAGAACCGGGAAACATTTTCTCGGTATATTTATAATTTGCATGAAGTAGTCAATAAAATGTTGGGTAAAAAATCGGGGTTAACCTATTGCGATGTACGCGAACGATACGAACATTTTAGAGCAAGATGTACTACAGATACGATTAAAGTAAAACCGTCGAAAGAAAAAGGTTGTACTGAACCACTTTACAGTGGTCACAAAGCAAAAGGTGTGATTAATATTATACCCAATGAAACCAAATGTCCAACTATCATGATTGATTCCCAATGTTTAAAACAACATGTTTAGGATAAACATGCTCTGCATACAGGTATATATTTATCATACGGTCCATATTGGTTTACTTCGCTAGAAAGACGTTTAGAGAAACTGGCTTTAGCACCACATGCACATGTTGCGTATAATTTTTTGTAGGTATCTGCCATGGGTAATAAATCGATGAGTTCACCAAATTTTTCTTGTTTGAAATCGCCATCCAACCCAAACAAGTAAATTGTTTTATTTTGTTTAAGTGCTTCAACTACAAAATCTTTTAATCCATCGAAAAATTGCGCTTCATTGATAAGAATAATATCATAAGGATTACTATCAAAATAGTAAATACATTTTATTTTTTTACATTCTATTGATAACCCATCATGGGTAACTACTACATCATATGAAACATTTTCGAGGTAGTAATCTAGCACAATAACACGATATTTCGTTTTATCTAATTCGTAGTATATACGTGTAAGTTCTGTTGTTTTTCCTGCAAACATGCATCCAGTAACAATATGTAACATAGTATAATTTTATGTTACATATCTTTTATATTCAATTTTATTACATTCCAAATTGTGAAAAATCACTTAATACCGGTGTTGGTAAATTGGAACCTGTCCCAAACCCTGAATCCGACTCTGATTTGGCACTTGCATAAGTGGGAACCCTTTTGCAATCAAAGGATGGTTCTGGGCATCTGCCGCATGGAGGACACGGAGGTGGTTGAGGGCATGTATAGGTATTACTTTCAACTGATGCTGAATTACTTTCATAGCTGTTATTTTCTACTCGATTACGACCTCTAGGGGGTGGAATAAACACGGTTTTTGTGTTTATTTCAGGAGGAGGGTAAGGAGAACAATTACTGCCATCCATATGTTTAGGTGTTACATTATCAGGACAACAACCATACTGTGTTCCAGCACATCCTCCTATTTGGTTGCTTAAACAATTGCTTCCGTCCATGTTTTTAGCCGTTACACCATCAGGACAGCAGCCATACTGTGTTCCAGCACATCCTCCTATTTGGTTGCTTAAACAATTGCTTCCATCCATGTTTTTAGCCGTTACACCGTCGGGACAACAACCATATTGTGTTCCAGCACATCCTCCTATTTGGCTACCACAGTTACTGGCATCTGCATTTTTTGCCGTTACATTATCTGGACAACATCCATATTGACTTGTAGAACAATTGGCAACTACGGGCTGAGGAATAGTGGTTTGTGCAGGTCCAGGCGAACCGTATACATTAACAACTGGACTTGTGGATGGTATTACACAATTGCTTCCGTATATATTTTTAGCAGTTATATTATCTGGACAGCATCCATATTGGGTGTTTTTACAATTCAAGGTTGTTCCTGCATATACGTTACCATTAGGACCTTTAATAATATATCCTGAATTGGTAGGACCGGATGCAACTACTCCGGATACGTTGGAACCATTATACGTCCATGAATTCATGGTCGAACAATTTGTACCATCTGCATTTTTTGCAGTTATGCCGTCTAAACAACAACCGTATGGACTAGATGCACAGGAAGGGGTGGGAGAAGGAGCTGGGGGGTAAGGATTACAACTACTGCCGGTAGAATTGTTAGCCGTTACACCATCAGGACAGCACCCATAGGGCGAAGACGTACAACTAGTTGGTGGGGGGTCGCAATTGCTTCCGTCTGCATTTTTAGTAGTTATGTTATCTGGACAACATCCGTATTGAGTTCCTGCACAACCTCCAATAGAGGTAGGAGGAATAGGTGGGTTACAATTAGACCCAGATGCATTGGAAGCCGTTACATTATCGGGGCAACAACCATACATAGAACCAGCGCAAGATTCAGGCATTGAATTTTCAGAATCCAATGAAGTCTTTATATCTTCATATTCATCATTGGCGGTGTTGTTAGGACGTAATCGATGGTTCGCCCATGTATGTATATTACTATTTATTCCTTCATATGCATCTTGTGGTTTGTATCCGTTATTTGACCACATACCTCTACCAGATTCATTCATTCTTCTATGCATACCTCCACCAAACATGCCTCCACCGCCAAAGATACCGCCTCCGCCCTTTCCACCTCCACCGCCCTTTCCACCTCCACCGCTCATGCCGCCTCCGCCACGCATGCCGCCTCCGCCAATCATGCCGCCTCCACCACTCATTCCTCCTCCGCCCTTTCCACCTCCGCCACTCATTCCTCCTCCACCACGCATGCCGCCTCCGCCAATCATACCACCTCCACCACGCATGCCACCTCCCATATCTTTTCCTGAACTAGGCAATCCATACGAAGAACCAGGTGATTTATTGGATGACATTCCAACAGGTGTTGTTTTTACATCTTTTCCAGAAACCATGGGTTCTAAAATGTGGTTGTTTAGTTGTACTGTATTTGAAAATACACCCTGTGATGCGGTAGAATCTAATTCATAAGATTCTAATGAATTATATTTACTAGATGTAATTGGAGTAGGTGTATACTTGAATGTTTGCATATTGGTTACTGTTTGTGAGAATATATTGCTATAGTTAATTCCTAAACTAACAACTAAAAAAATACATAATAATACTAAAAATAAAATGGTGTTGTTCATTATACATATATCAATAAAATAAAAATTGATATAAGTATTTCTTAAATAGAAAAGAAATAGAATGTTGTGGTTAATTTTTGATACTGAAACTTCTGGATTGCCTCCTAAAAAACCGTTAACAATTGAAGTTGTAAAAGAATGGCCTCATATTGTGCAATTTAGTTTTATATTATTTAATACAGAAACATTGAAAGCTACTGAATACGATTATATTATTAAAGCACCTTTTATTTCAGAAGAATCTACTCAAATTCACGGTATCACTCTTTCTATGAATAAAGAACTAGGATTTTCATTTCCATGTATTTATGATATTTTCAAACTATGTTTAGACCAGTGCGATTTACTCATTGGACATAACATTCAGTTTGATATTCAAATGATAGAAGCCGAATGTTTACGTTATAATATTCCATTTCAATTAACTAAACCAACCGTATGTACTATGAAATCAACTACTCAAATGTGTAATTTACCAAGAATGAAATGGCCCACCTTAAATGAATTACACCGAACGTTATTCAATACATCTGTCATCGATTTACATAATTCAATTATAGATGTTATTGTATGTTTGCGTTGCTATTATTGGATTGTCTACAAACAAGATTTGTTTGAACTGGTAAAAAAGTACAAAACTCGTGTACCTGCACATTAAGGAATATCAGAAAAGTTTTTTAAAGTAATATAGTATGGAATCGTTAGATGAAAAAATAAATAAAATAGCCCAAAAACACGAAAACGCAATAAGTGAAACACCAGATGAAAAACGTGAAACTAAATTAAAAGAATTGTATACTGCATTAATTGCTGCTAGAAGTACCTACAAAAATGCACCATTAAATGTAACTATCGCAGAAAAAGAATATTATCAAATGAAAGATGGTCCTGTTGTATATGAACAGAATCAATTAAAAAAATATAAAGCAGAAGGAGAGAAATTAAAAAAAGAAATGTTGACCGAACACAATTCAACGATGAAAACAAGTCTTGAAATAATGGCTTATTATAATTCACAACAAACGTATATTAAAAATATAAATACAATAAAATTAACGTTATTGCAAAACATTATGAAAAAAATAAAAGAAATAAAACACGAATATTCTGATAAAACAACCAATAATCGAAAAACATATTACGTATTAGAAGAACAAGAATCAATTACTTTTTGGATGCAATTTGTAAACAATTGTATTCTTTCTTTTATCATTGTATTTATTATTTACAGTGTAAAAGAAGACCACATAACTAAATATACCTATGTATTTACTATTGCAGGCTTGATTGTTGTATTTTATTTAGAACCATTGGTTAAATTAATTCAGTCGATACCGTTATCATTCAATGTGTATACGGCATGGGGAGAAGATACTGAAAAACCGACAACTACCTTTTATGTTGTCTTATTGATTTCGGCAATATTATTTTTTATTATTTACAAAAAAAATGCAGCAATTGATAATTATTTTCAATAAGTATACTATGCAAGCTCCATTAGTTGATGTTGAACCTCATTATTTAGTTGATTTGTTCAATTGGGTATGGTTTATATTTCTTATAGCAGTCATTATAGGTGTTGTATCTAAACCTGCCATCTATGATTATATTAGTTTTTTAGTGAAAGTATTGGTTTCACTATTTTTAATGTACAAATTTAATGACTTTAGAACATTAGGTGTATTTACCGAATTAGACAAACGTATTTGTTTTATGGCAGGTACAAACTTATTTTTAATTACATGTGGAGACTATGTAAATAAAGCAGTTGAACTAGTTACCGCACAAACAAAAAAATTGATTCCAATTCAATAAACCTATGTAAATAAATGGACACTAACATTTGTTGGGAACAATTCAAACAATCGATTCGGTACACCAATACGAGTACCGGATATACAGTCGTATTCAAAGTAGGAGATACCATTACGTTTACAGGACGACCCGATGATGACCCACGAGTCATGATAACCGAATTTACTGGAGAAGACCCAAATGGTCCAATGGGAATGGTTTATTTACCTTGGCGAAATCTTAAACAACAGTGGGCAACTCCTCTTATATCCTTGCGAGGTAATCCTCGCCATATTATTTGTTACCCGGTAGGAAATAGACATTATGGTCAACATATTGATTGGTCTACTGTAAGACATTTACCTCCTGTAGACCATCCAGCCTATAGTTTACCAAAAAGTGAATAAATTTATATTTTTTTTTATTTAAAAATATAATTTGAATATTCATTATGCGTGTTGAAACGCTAGAATTAATTACTATCACAACTTTAAATATTGCCATTTTTATTTACACAAAATATATCATGAAACAAAGATAATTTATATGGTTATAGTATGTATCCATCCATTACACCGTACAAAACAATACATTTAGAGGTTGACACATTATCTTCCGGAGAAAAAGTAAAAGTCTATGTAGAATGTTCAGGGAATCCAAAAGGCTATCCCGTTGTTTATTTGCATGGAGGTCATGGTGATTGCATTAACTCACGTGTACGCAGGTTGTACAACCCTAAAAAATACAACATCATCATGTTTGACCAGCGTGGATGCGGAAAATCTAAACCTTATTATCACACTGAAAAAAATACAACACCATTATTAATTTCTGATATGGAAAAAATAAGAGAAATGGTTGGTTGTGAAAAATGGTTAGTATCAGGTGGAAGTTGGGGAAGTTTGTTAGCTTTGTTGTACGCGCAATCCCATCCAGACCGTACATCAGGTCTTATTTTAAGAGGAGTCTATGATTTGAGTGAAAACAATTGTGTGTTAGATACGGTGTTCAAGGATAAAAAAGAAGAGTTACAACATTTGTTACGATTAAAAAAAGATTCAGAAGAAACACGTAAAATAACAAAACTATTGAAAAAACCTAAAACGAATAAAACACGCAAAAAATTAGTTCAAATGTTAAGCGAAGATAATGGTATCTCTATTTTCAGTAAGAAACAATACATGACGCCCCATCAGCAAGAATCGATTGCTATGATAGGAAACCATTATGAACATCACCACTATTTTGTACCTAAAAATACAATTTATAAAAATATGGATAAAATAAAACACATACCTTGTTATATTGTAAATGGTCGTTATGATTTGATTACACCATTTGATATGGCATATAAATTAAAAGACAAATTTACAACATGTGATTTCAAAATTGTCCCAGGTGGGCATACCGTGATGGAACCTGAAATATCCGCTGCATTAACAAAAGCATCTGATGATTTTATTAAAAATAAAATATAATGAAATGCGTCATTTTATATAACAAAACATTTCATTATTTATAATATATATGGCGGCAAGTAGTTTATTACCACAAGCTGAACAAAACGCAATATTTGAAGAAGTAATGGATCATATCATATCTGCATTTATTGTTTATAGAGATGAAAAAAATGTTGAATTAGCAGAAAAGGGAAAATCATTAATTAAAGAATTTCAGTATTGTTGCGAGCCTGATGTACAAGAAACAATACAATATTTAAC
>Ga0078894_10002882_pt1 | contig 13024 bp, 14 predicted proteins | sample LauGreSu1BDMLBSD_2_FD_67506 | JGI IMG/M metagenome (GOLD analysis project Ga0078894, IMG submission 67506) | Freshwater lake microbial communities from Lake Michigan, USA - Su13.BD.MLB.SD (version 4) (version 4) | ecosystem: Environmental > Aquatic > Freshwater > Lake | place: Lake Michigan...
GCGAATGCTGGTTTGACGCACAGCGCAGTATCAATATTGAAACCCGTCATCGCCGGGTCGGTTATGTGTTCCAGAACTACGCCTTGTTTCCGCATCTTAGTGCGCTGCATAACGTGATGGAGGCGATGCTCGACCGGCCTGCAGCGGAACGTGAATCGCGTGCGCGTGATGTACTGGCGCGGGTGCGGCTCTCCGGCCTTGAGGATCGGGTGCCGGCGGCATTGTCCGGCGGCCAGCAACAGCGGGTTGCGGTAGCGCGGGCGCTGGCGCGTGAGCCGAAGGTGTTGCTGCTCGATGAACCTTTTTCTGCGGTGGACCGTGCAACACGGCAACGTCTTTATCGGGAACTCGCCGAACTCAAACGTGATCTGGCGATGCCAGTGATCCTGGTGACCCATGACCTGGATGAAGCGCTGATGCTTGCAGATCAGTTATGTGTGCTTCATCAGGGCCGCACCCTGCAGACCGGTGAACCATATGCGGTGATGACGCGGCCCGATACCGTGGAGGTCGCGCAACTGGTCGGCTTGCGCAATGTATTCCGTGCCGGTGTTATCGGCCATGACGAGGCGCGCGCCCTCACGATCATTGAATGGCGGGGGCATCGCCTGGAGGTACGGCTGCAGGTCGCATTTGAGCCTGGCACACAGGTCACCTGGGTGATCCCGCAAGGTCACATCATGCTGCACCGGCGTGACCGGCCTTCCCGCGGTGAACGTGAAAATCCGGTATCCGGGCCGGTTATCGAATGTTTGCCGATGGGGGAGAACGTAGCCTTGAGCGTTGCGGTCAATGGACTTGATCGACCACCTTTGTTTCTGACGGTTCCGGCCCATGTTGCAAGACGCAATGGCATTGCCACGGGTGTGGAGATTGGTTTGTCCCTGTTGGCCGACGGGATACATCTGATGCCCTCAGACGATACCCGCACTCCGGCCAAGCCCCGCTAAAGCCCTTGGGGCACTGGTAATATTGAGGTCTTCTTTTTGATGCCTAACCCATGAAAATTTTCGGCTTTGCCGGTTATTCCGGCAGCGGCAAGACCACATTGATCGAAAAACTGATCCCGCTGTTCGTTCAGCGCGGGCTGCGGGTTTCGCTGATCAAACACGCACATCACACCTTTGACGTCGATCAGCCGGGAAAGGATTCCTTTCGCCACCGGCATGCCGGATGCACCGAAGTCCTGGTGACGTCATCGCGGCGCTGGGCGCTGATGCATGAGTTGCGTGGTGCGCCGGAGCCGACCCTCAAGGAACAAATGGAACGTCTGTCACCTTGTGATCTCTTGCTGGTTGAGGGTTTCAAGCACGAACCGATTTCCAAGCTCGAGGTTTATCGTGCCGAGGTCGGAGAGTCGATGATTCATCCGCATGACAGCAATATCGTTGCCATCGCCAGCGATGCCAAAGTCGACAGCCAATTGCCACAGCTGGATCTGAACGCACCTGAGGCTATCGCTGCATTCGTACTCAAGCATGTCGGACTGGAGCAGGGCCGGTGATCACGCTGCTTTATTTCGCCCGCTTGCGTGAAGCGCTGGGAACCGGTCGCGAGGAATTGGCATTGCCGTCCGACATCAGCACGCTGGGTACATTGCGCGATCATCTCTCCAAACGCGGAGAAGCCTGGGCAAAAGAAATGGCCGTTGGCCGCAATCTGCGCGCAGCGGTGAACCAGGATATCGCGACAGCAGACACGCCGATCAAGGATGGCGATGAGATTGCCTTTTTCCCGCCGGTGACCGGAGGTTAATGCCATGAGCGTTCGCGTCCAGGAACAGGATTTCGACGTCAGTGCCGAACTGGCGCTGATGCGCCTTGGCAATCCGAAGATCGGTGCCATCGCCAGCTTCGTCGGTGTGGTGCGCGACATCAATGAAGGCGACAGCGTTGCCACGATGACGCTGGAGCATTACCCGGGTATGACCGAGAAGGCCATCACCGAAATCATCGATCAGGCTCGCGGGCGCTGGGAAGTGCTTGATGCGCTGGTTATCCACCGCGTCGGCACTCTGAAACCCACGGAACAGATCGTTTTGGTGATTGTTGCCAGCACCCATCGCGGCGACGCCTTTGCCGCCTGTGAATTCATCATGGATTTCCTGAAGACCCAGGCCCCATTTTGGAAAAAAGAAATCACGCCTAACGGTGCGCGCTGGGTGGACGCGCGGGTCACTGACAGTCGTGCAGCCGAGCGATGGAGCTCTGTTGAAAAAAACTGAGTCCGGCAGCAACCTTAACAACTTGGGTCACTTTGACTAAATTCGTATTTCTTAATTTTGTCGGGGTTCAGACAACTTCCAAGCGAGGTCGATCCGTTAGTCCGGCGCTGCAAGGTAGCTGCGTTACGTATAATGGACGGCTCAGTCTCTACGTAGAGTGCAGCCCAAAGTGAGCCGACTGCTTGATCAGATTCGCAATGCTGCCCGGCTGCGCCTTGGCGTTAAACCCGCTGCACCCCATTTCCCTGAAGAAGGGGTGCTGGACTCCGAAATCAGGCCGTCATCCCCCAATGTGCTGATCCAGGCGATGCAGCGCCAGGCGCAATTAACTCCGGTTACCGTCCCGGTAATCACTGATGTTGTTGAGGATCCGGTGCTTTCCGAGTTGCAGGCAGCATCCCTGGCTGCGACCCAGACTGAGGCAGACCGTGAAGCTGCGCAGTTGGCCATCGCGATGGGAAATACCGAACGTGCATTGCGAATCGCTTCCGATAAGCGCGCGCAGGCTGAAGCTCAGGCAATGGCGGCTGCGCAATTCAGAGTCATTGAGGAAAAAAATGCCAACGATGAACTGCGGGAGCGTATAGCGGCTGACGAAACCGCGAAGCTTGCCGCAGCCGAGCGCGAGATTTTAGAAAAGCGGCTTGCTGAGGAAATTCTTGAACGAAGTCAGATAGAGCAGGCGGCAACTTCGGCCTTGAATGCACGGATGCTTGCTGAGCAACGCGCCGAAGCGGAAGCTGATGTTCGCACCCAAGCCGAGCGCGAAGCCGCGCGAGTGGTAGCTGCCAAAGCAGAGGCGGAGAAGGATCTGCAGGCCGCTGCTGATAAACGTGTCGAGGCGGAGTCTTGTGCGGTTGCGGCGGCGCACGAACGGATTCGAAATGAGCAGCAGGCCGCCAAGGCCGCACGCGATCGCGCTACCGCTGATGAGACGGTGCGGCTGGCGGCGTTGGAGCGTGCCGAGGCTGAAAAACGGCTGGCTGAGCAGACCCGCGAGCAGATTGCAGCAGAAAATGCGGCTCTGCAGACCGCAAAGGCGCTGGCAGCCGCAGAACGAATAGCAATGTCACGGGCAGCTGAGCGTGAAAAATTGCAAAAAGACCTTGAAAAACAATCGGTTGATAAAATTTCTGCTGAACGGGAAGCGGCCGGTATCGTTGCGGAGCGTCTTGCTGCCGAGCAACGCGCCACAGCAGTCGCAGAAGCCCGGGCCGTTGCCGAAGAGCAGGCGGTAGTCGCAGCTCGTGAGCAAATGGCGGCAGAGCAACAGGCGAGGCAGGAGATGGCCAAGCGGGTTGCGGCGGAGCGGGACGCTCTGGAACACGCACGTCAGCGTAGTGCAGTTGAAGCTTCAGCTGCACGGGCCGCGCAGGAGCGTGCAGCAGATCTGGAGCGATTGACGCAGTTGGAATTGGAGCGCGAACAGGCTGAGGCTGAAGCTGAGTCTGCCGCACGAGAGCGTGCACGCGCCGATGCTGAAGTGGAGGCCCGCGCTCGCACGCTGGAACGTCAACAACTCAAGTCTGCCCATGTTGCCCGGCAGCGTGCTGAATCGGAACGCATCGCATTGCAGAGGCACAAAGGCAAGACCGAGGCGGAGGCGGCTGCTGCCGAGGCGATACGTTCTCTTGAGGCGGCAGAAACGCTGATGCAAGTTCAGGCCGCTACCGAAGTCGATCACTCCGGCAGGGCACCGTCTTCATCGCCGCGTCGTTCGCGACTGGCGATGGCATCACTGGCCGCCGCTGCGCTATTCGGTCTGGGTTACTGGACCGCTTTGAAGGATCCGGTAGTTGTCGAGCCGGTCAGGCAAACCGACGCGTTGGCGAAACCGGAGATTCCTGCTGGCCTGAACCTGCGTTTTGAATATGACTTTGATGCGATGATGCAACGGCTGGAGTCCGACAGGCAAGGAAGGCTATCTCAGCCCTGATTTGTAACCCGTGACGGCATTACAACCGGTCATCCATCCGGCGCAGTCGGTCGGCAATCACACGCATCAGTTGCAGTGCAAAGTTCGGGGTCTGCTGAACGAGGAAGCGGAAACGTTTCTCGTTGATTTCAACCAACCGGCATGGTGTTTTGGTGATGGCGCCAGCACTGCGCGGTACATTGTCGAGTAGCGCCATCTCGCCCAGTACGCCACCGGGCCCCAGCGTTTCGACAAGTTTACCTTTGACCATAAGATCGACTTCACCCTCAATCACCACATACATGGTGTTGCCGGAGTCGCCTTCGTTGAAAATGGACTTTCCAGCCTCCAAGGCCTGCGTATCTGTTTCATTACGGAAAATATCAATTGTGACCATGCTGCTTCCCCTGGCGCGTCGGTCGCGCAAATATAAAGAAGCTATAACACTGTCGTTACGGTTTCATGACAGTGTGCGGTAATGCCTGAAAACTAGGGGGTTACGGTATTGCCGGTCTTGATTGACTGGATGATTGCGTCGAAGGAGGCGATGGTATTGACCATCTCGTCGGTGGTGATCGGGTAAGGCGCAACACCGGCGACTGCGTCGGCAAAGGCATCGATCTCGGCGCGGATGGAGTCTATTTTCGGGAAATCCTTAACTTCGGTCTTGCCGCCCTTCAGGCGGATGATGGTGCGCGTTTCATCCAGTGCCTCGACGGAGCCTTCATCACCGAAGACATGGATTCGGAAATACAGCGGAGACGCGCGTACCGCACCGAGAAAGCCGCTGATGTTGTTTTTGAACTTGAACAGCACCGAGACGGTGTCTCGTGGGTCGGCGCCTTCACGGTGCGCGATGAACTGCGCAGTGATTTTATCGGCCGGGCCGGCGATGTTGGCAAAGGCATCGAGGATGTGGATGCCGGTGCCGGTCATGCCTGCGCCCGGTGTCTCCGAAGGCAGATCGCGCCAGGGTGCGAAAAACTTGCTCGAATGTTCGTTGGAGTAGTGACCTTCGACATGCATGATTCTTCCCAGCACCCCGCTGGCGATGACCCGACGCATTTCGACGGTAGAGGGCCAGAAACGTTTGTTCTGGCCGACGCCGATGGGCACTCCGGCGGCTTTGCAGGCATCGACAGCACGTTGCGCGTCGGCGCGGGTCAGCGACAGCGGCTTTTCGCAGAACACGGCCTTGCCGGCACGGGCGACCTGAACAACCTGGTCCGCATGCAGCGAGTGGGGGGTAGCAAGGACAATGGCCTGCACCTCGGGGTCGGCCAAGGCTTCTTCCAGTGTGGCTGAAAGCCGGAAGCCTTTGGTTTTGGCAAAGTCCCGCGTCGCGTCCAGTTCCTGGGTGACACCGTGGACGAATTGCAGTTTGCTGCTTTTGCCCTGAACGGCGTCGGCAATGTTCTTGCCCCACCAGCCGAGTCCGACGATTGCTGCTTTGATCATGAATTTACCAATAAAAAGTAGTTGTTGGGTCAGGCTATTTTTGCGCGCAGATGCGGCAGGCGTAGTCTTCCAGTGTCGTGCGGGTGACGCCGACCGCGCCGTGCTGGCGGCGGTTGTATTCCTCGCTCTCCAGTTCGGTGCGGAAGGAATCGTTGAGCCGGTTGATCATGTTGAACATGCCGGTGATCAGCGAGATTTCGACGATTTCCGCGTCATTAAAATGTTTCTTCAGATCGTCCCAGACCTTGTTGTCGCGTTTGGCGGTATTCAGCGTCATCGCCTCCGCCCATGCCATTGCGGCTTTTTCGCGATCGCTGAACAGCGGGCTGTCGCGGTAATCATCAGCCTGCAGCGCGTCGAACTCTTCGTCTTTCAGTCCCAGTGCTTGACCAAGCACGTAGTTGTGTTCCGTTCAATACTTGCAGCCGTTGAGCGTCGAGGTTTTCAGTACCGCGAGGTTGCGCAGGCGCACGTCGGAGACCGCGCCGGCATTGGGCTGGCGCACGGCGGCGATGAAGGGCAGCGCCCAGCGCGCGAGATAGGGGCTGTGCGCAAGGATGCGCATCAGGTTGGCCGTGCGACCGAGCATCTGGTTGGAGGCTTCGAACAGTTCCTTGGCCGGACCGGTGGCTTCTTCGTCGGTAATGCCGCGGATGCGTTGCGTCATGGTGCCTCCTCGCAAAGGGACTTCAGGTTGGATCAATGGGGGACGTCGAGATATAACGCCCGCGGTGGTAACCCAGTGCATCGCGGTCGGCATGGCTGTAGTGCAGCACATGGCCGATAAAAATGACGTGGTCGCCTGAGTAGTGCCGCGCTTCGGTGCGGCATTCGAAGTGTGCCGCCGTGCCTTCGAGCAGTGGCATGCCGTTGGCGCTGTCGGTACAGGCGACGCCTTCAAACTTGTTGGGGATGGGCTTCGAGAAACGCTGCGACAGAGCGATCTGGTCGCGTGCCAGCACGTTGATGGCGAAGTGTGTGGCCTGCAGAAAGTTCGGCAGATTGGGTGAGCGCAGTGAAAGGCTCCACAGCACCAGTGGCGGTGACAGCGACACTGAACTGAAGGAGTTGGCGGTCAGTCCGATCGGCTCACCGGCGCTGGTGCGCGTGGTGACGATGGTGACGCCGGTGGCAAACTGGCCCAGTGCGTTTCTGAAGTCGCGCGGATCGAAGTCCGGCGCGTCCGGGATATTGGATTCGGCAGCCATGGCTTAAAGGGTAGGGAGGTCAGCGGCAATGCCGAGCAGCGATTTGCCCGCCATGGTCGTCGCGATATCCCATGCCAGCGCATAGTGGCTGTTGGCGGCATGGACATCGCGGAAGCAGCGTTGTATAACTTGTTGATTATAAAGAAATTCGCCGCCGCCAGCGCCAAACAGCAGATCGACGCCTTCAGTACATAAATGTGCAGCGTAGGCGCCGTCTCGACGCAAACGGATCTTGTAGTCGCGCGCCGGCAGTTCGTGTCGGGCGGCCATCGCCATGACTTCGCGGCAGTTGCTGACGAGAGTACGTTCCGCGGCGGCAATCGCAGCAGCGGCATGACCCAGACGTGCCTGCGTTGTCGCGTAGTCCGCCAGCAACGTCGTTGAATAAGCAGTAATGCGATGACGGATGTCTTCGGTGAAGACTTCAATCGCGCCTTGTGCGATGCCCAGTGCTGCACCGGCAACGACGTAGGGGAACATGTCGAAAACGGGAAGGCGGTAGAGCGCGGTGGTTTCCCCTCCCGGCGCGACACCGCCTTTCATCTGTTCGACGGTCAGTGCGCGGTGCGCCGGTACGAACACTTCTTTGACTTCGACATCCTTGCTGCCGGTACCGCGCAGTCCGGCGACATGCCAGGTATCGATGATCTTGTAATCGGACTTCGGCACCAGAAATACGTGGTACTCGGGCATTTCGCCTTCAGCGCTGGCGACGATGCCGCCGAGCATGCACCAGTCACAGGCGTCGATGCCGCTGGAAAACTTCCAGTGCCCGGACAGGCGGTAGCCATGTCCATCCCGTTCGGCGTGTCCGGCCGGGAACATCAATGCCGAGCCGACCAATGCATCCGCGTTCTGGCCCCAGATTTCATTCTGCGCATCACGAGGCCACAGCGCCAGCATCCAGTGATGATTGGCGAGGTTGGCCAGCACCCAGGCGGTCGAACCACAGCCGCGGCCAATGATCGCCGTCAGTTCAACAATGGCTTCGTAGGAGAGTTCACTGCCGCCGACGCGTTTGGGCTGCAGCATGCGGAACAAGCCGCTCGAGTGCAGATCGTTGATAGTGTCGTCGGGGATGCGCCGCAATTCCTCGGCACGCGGCGCGCGCTCCCGCAGAACCGGAACCAGTGCATGGGCACGGGCGACGAGGTCGGCGTGGCTGGGCTGCGTGGCAGGTGTCGTCATGCGGGTCAGGATTCGACGTTGACGATGGCGTTGGTGGAAGCCGATTTGAAAATCGCTTCAAGTGCCGAGATGTTGGCGATCATCTGCGACTGCGGCACCGGGTAGGGCGCGCGGCCTTCTGCAGCATCAGCAAAGGCTTCGAGGTTGGCCAACACGTTCGGCGCCGGTGCATATTCTTTGGATTCCCGGATTTCCGGTCCGCCATTGGCGCCGCGTAGAACTTTGGTGAAGGTCCAGCCGGTCGGTTTTTCCGGATGGGTCTTGTCGCGCACTTCGACCCAGCCCTTGCTGCCGTAGACGGCAAAGCGACCGTCGAAAGGCGTAGCGAGAATCGCGCTGATCAGGGCATGGCCGCCGTTCTTGAACGACACCATGATCGCCAGCGTGTCGCCGTTGACCAACTGGCTGCCCAGCTGCTTGACGCTGGCCAATACGCGTTCGGCTTCGCCGAATACACCAACGGAAAGATCCAGCAGGTGAATGCCGGTGGCGGTCATCGGGCCGGCAGGGGCTTCCTTGCCGGAGAGCCGCCAGTTGTCAGCGGCGAGGGTGAGGAACTTGTCCTGGCTGAAATTGGCTTCGACCTGCAGCGGCGTGCCGATTTCACCGGACTTCACCACTTTCATCAGGTCGATGATCGGCGGCTCAAAGCGGCGTTCATGGCCGACGGCCAGTGCCACTTTGTTGTCATTGATGGCCTTGATCGCGCGCAGTACGTCGGCGCGGGTCATCGACAGCGGTTTTTCGCAGAACACATGTTTGCCGGCGTTCGCAGCGGCAACGATCTGGTCGGTGTGCTGGGTGTGGGGCGTGCACAGCACCACGGCTTGGATCGATGGGTCCTTCAACACGGCGTTGAAGTCGGTGACGACGTTGACGCTGTGTTGTTTGGCGAAATCGGCAATGGATGCCGGATTGACTTCAACGACCGTGTTGACGGTGATTTTCTTGCTGGTCTTGAGCAGCGGGACAATGATCTTGCCCCACCAGCCCATACCGACGACTGCGACATTCAGCACTGCGTGCTCCTTGTTCCTGTTTACTTATGTTGTTTACTTGCCAAGGGCGGCATTGACCTTGGGCATGACCTGCTCTGCCATCAGCTGCATCGAACGTTTGGCCAGTGCGGGGTCCATCCAGTCATGCATGGCGTAAACCAAAGTACCGAAGTCGCCGACCTGATCACGGAAGGCAAGGATCTGGTTCACCACGCTGTCGACCGTGCCGGCAATGACCAGCTTGTCGAGGACATATTCCGTCGTAATCAGCGAGTCGGGCATGCTCTGGTCGGACTTGAACAGATTGCCGCGATTACCGAAGCCGACCAGCTTGCGCACCAGTTGCTTGAAATAGAAGTGGTAGGGACCTTCGGCGGATTTGCCGTAGCGCTGTGCAGTCGCTTCGTCGTCAGCGACAAAAATGCTTTTTGCAACACGCCAGTCGGCGGTGTCGGCAACCTGGCCGATATTTTTCTTACCCTCGACGTAGTTGGGCCAGTGCGTTTTCACCCACTCAGGCAGCAGGAAGTTAGCCGAGATCGGCAGCCAGCCGCGCTCGGCCATGGCGATTACGCCTTTCGAGTAAGGGGCGACCACGGTGCCGACGATCGGCGGGTGCGGTTTCTGATAGGGCTTGAGGATGATGCCCTGACCGATTTCGGGGATCATCGTTTTTTCGGTGGAGACTTTCCAGAACTGACCCTCCAAGTTGTAGGGCGGTTCCGATTCCCATATCTTCAGCACCATATTGATGCTTTCGATAAACATTGCCGTCCGGTCCTTGCCGAAATTACCGAACACTTCTGCGTCCGACATCAGGCCGCCTGGGCTGATGCCCATCATAAAGCGGCCTTCGCACATGTGATCCATCATCGCGACTTGAGCGGCAATGGCAGCGGGATGCGAGTTCGGCATGTTGATGGTGCCGGTGCCCAGCTTGATGCGCTTGGTGACCGGGATCAGGCTGGCCAGAAAGGTCATGCAATGCGTGACGGTTTCTGCGGTGTCGGTGACGTGCTCGCCGACATAGGCTTCCTCAAAACCAAGCTGGTCGGCAAGGATGATGGCTTCGCGATCCTCGCGGAGTGATTGAATGTAGTTCTTGCCGGGGGGGTGTATCGGCATCATGAAGGAGGCGAGTTTCATACCGGTTCCTTGCTTACGTATGTGATTGAAATGTTGAGGCTTGCTGAAGCTTATTCGGTCTGGATCTTGGCTTCTTTGATGATCTTGCCAAAGCGCTCGGTCTCCGCTTTGACAAATTTTGCGAACTCATCCTGTGTCTTGCTGAGAATCACGGGTACACCGCCATCGTTGAGGCGTTTGTTGACCGTGGCGTCTTTCATGGCTTTCTGCGTCACGTCAAACAGCTTGTTGATCACCGGGCGTGGTGTGCCGACCGGAGCGAAAATTCCCTGCCAGGAGCCGACAACCATGTCGAAACCCTGTTCTTTCATGGTCGGCATTTCCGGGTAGGACGGGCTGCGCTCCGGCGCGACGATGCCGAGCATGCGCAGACGGCCCTGCTTGGAGAAGGTTGCCGTCGAGCTGAAGGTGGCGAACATGAACTGAACTTCGTTGGCCAGCAGACCGACGGTGGCGGGGCCGGCACCACCTTTGTAAGGTACTTCCGTCGCGGTGCCGCCAAAGCCCATCAGGAACATCTTCGCTTCCAGTGAATTGGCGCTACTGGGTGCGGGGGAGCCGTAGTTCAGTTTGCCCGGGTTAGCCTTGATATGTGCGATCAGTTCCTTGACGGTTTTTGCCGGCAGCGAAGGATGCACAACCAAACTCCCCGGTACATCGACAACCTGACTGATCGGCGTCAGATCCTTAAGCGGCTTGATCGGAAACTTGGTGTAGTAAACCGGATTGATCGCCATCGTTCCGACGTTTCCGAGAAGGAAGGTATAGCCGTCAGCGCTGGCACGCGCTGCAGATTCAACACCGATGTTTCCAGCTGCGCCCGAGCGGTTCTCGATCACTACCTGTTGCCCCAGTTGCTCGACCAGTGCCGGCTGAATGATGCGGCCGACAAAGTCAGAGGCGCCGCCCGGAGCGAAAGGCACAATCATGCGAACCGGACGGTTTGGATAATTATCCGCGCTGAGTGCGGTGCCACAGGCGAACATCGACAGCGCGGTGGCCAAGACGATTCGTTTGCAGTGGAACATGAATTCTCCTTTGGTGTTTAATCTATAAATACTTGTTTTTATTATACTTTTTCATCACCCGGTGCGATGGGCAGTTTGACCGGACGTTTGAGTTTAGCCGACAGATCGATGGCTTTGGTCAGCATCAGGCGATTATGACCTTCAGCAGCGGTGGCGTGTTGAGTCGGCACACCCAGCGACACGCGGTTAAGCCAGGAGTTGGTCTCTTCACGCATCGGTCCGCGCAGTTCGCCAAGCGCCATGTCGCCGACCGGGTAGCTGGTCAGGAAGTCGACGTGACGGCGTTTGTCCGGTGCGTAGCCTTCGCTCTGGATCAGGTTGGTTGCCAGCACGATGTCGCGGTGGGTGTCGTCGATGGTCAGCACGCCTTCGGTGCCGACGGCGCCGACTTCCAGGCTGTAAACCGCACCGGGCCAGACTTCCGGCAGTGCCCAGGAAATCACCCCGTGATAGATCGCGCCGTCATCAAAGCTGATGGTGTAACCGGTGCCGTCAACGCCCTGCCAGGTGGGGCCGAGGGCCTTGTTCACGGAACGGGCATAGACCTCAACCGGTTTCTTCGATTCCATCAGCCACATCACGATATCCAGCGCGTGGGTGCCGGAGATCACCATCGGCGTCACTTCCGAGCGGTTGTCGCTGCGCTTGTAGTTGTCGATGGCGACCAGGCGGTTCATGAATGCGCGTGAAGTCACCATCGTCACTTCACCGAGTGAGCCGGTGCGGACTTTTTCCTTGGCGACTAACCAGCGGCGACGGAAGCGTTGGGTGTAGCCGATGACGGCATCAACGCCGGACTTTTCGATGGCGGCGAGGGTCTGTGCCGATTCGCCGAGGTCGGTGGCCAGCGGCTTTTCGATCAGCAGCGGCAGCTTGCGTTCGGCTGCCATGATGACCGGGTCGACGTGCAGGTGTTCGTCGGTGGCGACGACTACGGCATTCACTTCAGGGCGCGCCAGCAGTTCCTTGTAATCGGTGGTGACGAAATCACCGCCGCATTTTTCACGGACGATCTCTCCGCGCTCCGGATTGATTTCGGCAATGCCGATCCAGCCCACCGATGGGTGGCGTGCAGCGAGTTCAGCGCGGATCAGGCCGACACGGCCGGCGCCGATGATGGCGAGACCGATTTTTTTCGGGTCTTTTTTCATCGCGCGGCTCCTGCAGCAAGCGGACGAGATTCCGGCAGCGGCAGCATCACCGGTTCATTGCGTTCGGCGGAGATATCGGCAGCCATGTAGACCTCCATCACGTTGCGGGCCTGCTCGGCGGTCACCAGTACCGGACGATCACAGCAAACGGCTTCGATGAAATGTACGGTTTCGGCATGCATCGGGCCGGCAAAGGCGTGGTCGACACGCTCGCCGGGCATCGACGACATCGGCATCTGCATACCGCTTTTCATGGTGTTGAGCATGACATCACGGTGGGTGTCATCCACCAGCAGCGCGCCGTCGGTGCCGATCATCTCGATCCAGGTCGAGCAGGCGTTCGGGTAACCCGGCGGCAGGCTCCAGCCGGCACCAATGACGAAGGACATTCCGCTGTCCATGGTCACGGTGATCCATTGCGTGTCGGGCACTTCGGCGCCGCTGTTGGCTTTCATCACGCCAAAGTTCAGCTGCGAATAGACGCGGATCGGTTTCGCCGGGGCCAGGCACCACAGGATGAAGTCGAGGTCATGCGTGGCTTCCATCGCTGCCGGGGAGAGCTTGCTGCGGCCGGTGATCTTGGCGCCTAGGCTGCGCTGGATGTGGCGCGACACCATCGCGCTGACCGGTTTGCCGATGGCGCCGGTGTCGATGCATTTTTTGACGTAGGCGTATTTCGGATTAAAGCGCTGCGAATAACCGATGGTG
>Ga0078894_10002883_pt1 | contig 13021 bp, 8 predicted proteins | sample LauGreSu1BDMLBSD_2_FD_67506 | JGI IMG/M metagenome (GOLD analysis project Ga0078894, IMG submission 67506) | Freshwater lake microbial communities from Lake Michigan, USA - Su13.BD.MLB.SD (version 4) (version 4) | ecosystem: Environmental > Aquatic > Freshwater > Lake | place: Lake Michigan, USA...
TGAATACCGATGAGGCACGTCTCATCCGCTTGTTCTTTCAGCCGTTGCTGGTCGTTTGGGCGCTATGGAGCGCAGGGTCGATCGCCTGGTTGCGCCAAGTCTTTCGCCCGAGCCGTTAAGCAGCGAATGCGGGCTACATTTCTGCAGCCCGCATCCACTTGAACTCGGCTTTAGCCGATCTTGATTACCCAGTCGACAACTGTTGGATAGATGATGCCGTTGTTGCTCTTCTTCTTCCAGTCGTATGACTTGTAGCGCGTGTAGGTTGTTGGCCAGCGGCGGTCACGAGTAACCGTGGCCTTGGCTGTGATCTGAACTCCGGACTTCCAAGCTGCATAGGCACCCGAGTCGAGCACACAGGTGGCTTGGCCGTTGAAGTACTTGTAGTCGAGGTAGCCAGGGTAGGTAACCTTCTTGCCCTTGACCGTCTTGATAGTGCTGAACTTACCCTTCATGGCCTGGTACTTGGCGATTACTGCAGTCACCTGCTTTGAGTACTTGGTCTTCTCAGGTATCACCAACGGGTTGCCAGTCAGTGCCGGTGTAACCATCTTCTTTGTCTTCGGGTCGATAACCGCGATTCCAAAGTAGTTTCGCTTACACACCTGAGTCTTTGAAACAGTTGCACCCTTAGGCGTGTAGGTGATGGTGATGTCGGCATAGATAGGGCCAATCCAGCGACCTTTAGAAATCGGCTGAACAGTAACTGTCTTCTTGCCCTTGTCGACCTTCACGACGAACTTGTTGCCGCCCTTCTCAGCAGTGGTTCCTCCAGAAGCAGGCAATGAAGCAAGCTGGTCTGGTTCTTTGGTCACTCCACCTTCTGGTGCCGGCGGTTCAACGTGGGTAGCCGTTAGCGTAATCACCTTCGGTGGCGCAGCCTTGTAGGTCAAGCTTCCCGGGTGAGATACCTCAATGCGGCACTTGAAGTCAGACGCAACCTTCGGTACGGCCGTGAGGTCAGCATCCCAGATAACAACACCGCCAGCGTCAACCGAGCAGACGTTCGGGTCAAGCGACTTGTAAACCGGCGGAAGAGTAGAACCGACCGAGGCGTAGAGCTGGAAACCCAACGGATCGTCGGTTGCCAGAGGTGCCTTTTCGATGCCACCAGGAATCACAGCGCCAGGCTCGATGATGGTGGTTTCTTGGGGCAGCTTCGTAACTTCGAAGCTCTTGGTGTCTTTAGAAAGCAGAGCCCCGGTGCCACTTGCGGCCGTCACGGTGCAAGTACCTTCGTTGAGTAGCTTCAGTTTTTTAGTTGCCGTGTCGATCACACAAACCTTAGGGGTGCTAGTCGTGTAACTCAGTGCAAGCTTCTTGCTGCTCGTTCCTGAAAGCTCGAATAGGTCATTGGTCATCAGCATTCCATCGACAACCGACCCTGGAAGAATCAGCGTGGTCACATTGGTAGCGCCATTGGTGATGTTGATGGTGAAGGTTGCAATGTCGAAAGCGCCGTTGGCATCAACGATCACGGTTTTCAGCTCATATGCTCCGACACCCTTGCCCAGTGACATGGCCAGAGAAGGAAGCACCTGCATTTCACCATTTACGATGCTCACGGATGTCACGACAGCCGGCTTCTCGCCCTGAACGAGGAATGGAACAGGTCGCCCATTCGAGTTCAGCGGCGCAGAGCCTAGAGTCCAGGTTTGGGTAATCGTTACAGGCGTGGTTCCAACATTCTTGGCGATGTCGACTTCGTAGTTGTAAACCTTAGGCGTGGTGTTTTTAGGGCCCTGCACGATTTCGATTGCGAGCGCTTTTGAGCCTCGCAGCCCAGCCAGGTCAGTAACTGTGATGGTTGGCGTGTAAACGCCTACAGTGGTCGCCGTGCCGCCAATCTTGCCTGTGTTCGGGTTGATGGTCAGACCAGGTGGCAGTCCGATCGCACTCCAAGCGCCAGTGGCACCGATGTTGGCGGTGCCTTTGGCCGCGGTGTTAACGATCTCTCGCGAGGCAGCGAACTTGGTTCCGATCGCGAAGAAGTCATCCAGAATCAAATCAAGTGGGTTATTGACACCGAACTTGTATGAGATCGGAGTCGTGGTGACCACCGGTGGCGCCTCAATGGTGATGGTGAGTGTCTCTTCGTCGAACAGACCATTCAAGTCGGTGACCTTCAGGGCAACCGTGAAAGTGCCGTTTGTAGTCGGCGTTCCAGTGATAGCGCCGGTAGTTGCATTGAGTGACAATCCGGCAGGCAAGCCTGTGGCAGTCCATCCGTTGTTGGCAACAGCGCTAGTGCCAATGGTTACAGTGTTTGCGATAGTCGCAGCCACGCCATTGTTCAGAGTCCTACTCAATGGGGCAGTTGTAATTGTCGGCCCAGAATTCACCACTAGGGTTTCTTCTTTTGTCGCGATCTCACCATCGACATCGACCAACTTAACGGTGAAGGTGAAGGTGCCGGTGGCTGTTGGCTTACCTGTGATTTCTCCAGTGTTTGGGTTCAGGGCTAGCCCGGCAGGAAGTGCACCAGACTCAAGCGACCAAGCTCCCGTTGCTGCAATCGCTGCGCTTCCGTTGGTCTTCGTCTGCGCGATCGGCGTAATGGTAACGCCTGAAACCACAGAGGTTAGCGGCGTTACAGTGGTGATCGTAGGCTTTGTTACCACCTTGATCACGATGGTCTCTTCATCGAAGAGGCCGTTCACGTCAACCACTCGTTCGACTACGTTATAGCTGCCTGCGACAGTAGGTGTACCTGAGATAACACCTGAATTTGCGTTCAGGCTCAAGCCAGTTGGCAGTCCTGTTGCGCTCCATCCGTTGCTTGACAAAATTGCACCGGTACCGAGGGTGACCGTGTTAGCCAGGGTCGTAGCAGTGCCCGTGTATACCTTGCGAGTAAGCGGCGTGGTGGTGATGGTTGGCCCCGAGTTCACGGTGATGGTTTCAACCTTGGTTGCAACTTCACCCGCTGCGTCGGTCAACTTGAGCGTAAAAGTGAACGTTCCAGTCAAAGCAGTTGTTCCTGAGATGACACCCGTGTCTGAATTTAGAGTCAAGCCGAATGGAAGAGAGCCAGATTCGATGCTCCAAGCGCCAGTGGCTGGAATCAAAGCGGTTCCTGCAGTTTTGGCCTGCTCAATTGGCGTGATTGTTGTTCCAGCCACGATTGATGCAAGAGGCAACACTGTATCGATGGTCGGCTTCGCAACCACATTGATCGTCAAGTCATGAGTGTCGACAAAGCCATTGAGGTCGACAACCCTCTGAGTAACGGTGAAAGACCCGGTTGCAGTCGGAGTGCCTGTGATGGCACCGGAGTTCGCGTTGATCGACAACCCAGCAGGTAGTCCGGTCGCGCTCCATGCTGCTGTCGGCTTCAGGTCGGCTGTTCCCTTATCGGCAGTGCTGCTGATGTTTGAAACTGCACCCACGTAAAGCTTGTAAGTCAGGGGAGTTGTGGTGATTGTCGGAGGAACGGCAACCACTATGGTTTCAACCTTTGTGGCGGTTAGCCCGTTTGCATCGGTCACCTGAACTGTGAACGTATAGCTACCGGCCGTAGTTGGGGTGCCCGTAATAGCTCCGGTGTTGACGTTGAAAGTCATTCCAGGAGGCACTTGACCGGCAACCAAGCTCCAAGCATTGGCCGCTGGGATGTTCGCTGAACCCGCGCTGCTTGCCTGTGTGAACGGCTCGGCTGGTACGCCAAGCGCAGCTGGGCCAAAAGTTGCTGTCGTGACCTGGGGTGGAGTTGGGTTCACGGTCACACCGACTGTGTTGGTTGAGGTGTTTCCAACCGCGTCGTTGATTGAGTAAGTAAGTGATGCAACAGCACCGACAAACCCGGCATCAGGAGTGAAGGTAATCACACCAGAGTTATCGACCGCGTAGGTGCCCTTGCCAGTTACGTAGACCGAGGTTTGGGTGCATCCGGTGGTGGTTCCAACCGCACAGAGCTTCACCGAAGCCTTGTCGAGGGTGGTGCCCGTAGCCGGTGCGTCGTTGGCTGTGACATCCACTGTGATTGGGGCAAGCGTGTTACCCGATGTGGTGTCTGCCGCGGTTGTCGGCGCGGGAACGGCAGTCACCGATAGCAAAGCGGTTACGGTCTGCGGGATGTTGGCGTAGTTGTCTTTGATTTGGTAGGTGATCGACTTGGCAGGGCCAGTGAATCCGTTCACGGGGGTGAACACAACCTTTCCGGCCGACACCGTGTAGGTACCTTCACCCGAGACGGTAACGGTAGAAAGTGTGCACGAGCTAGTCGTGTTCACCGCGCACAGCGTCAGTTGGTTTGTTGAGAAACTTGCACCCGTACTCGGTGAATCGTTAGCTAGAACGTCGATGGTTGAGGCTGCGCCTGCCTTGACTGAAATGGCGTCAGCATTTGCCACCGCGCGCATCGTGTAGCTGGCTTTAACAACCATGTCGCCGCCGCCGGCCGAACCCGTGACCGCCAGGGAGGTCAGTGGAGACTGGATGGTGGTGAAGACTATGGGGTTTTGACCAGTCATAACATAACTGCCGCCTTGGTACTTGAACGGTGAAATGTAGACCATTGCAACGTCGCCCGCTCCAACGCCGTTAACCAGCGGGAAGTCGGCAAAGCGCACTTTGTACGTGCCTGCCTTTAGGTAGCCAAACGTGTAGGTTCCGTTTGCACCGGTAACCGCAGTGATGTCTTGACCCTGGGAGTCTTTGAGAATGGTTCCAGCAGAGTCTGTCAGTGTCGCCGTGACTCCGGCGATTGGCTTAACTATCGTCGGATACGATACCGCATAGCCACCCTGTGACACCTCTCCAGTCACCGCAAAGCCACATGCTGCCGCGCTCGGCGCCGCGATAGTTAGCGTCTGAGATGTTGAGCTGTAGTTGGTGCGGACGCCAGAGATGATTTGAGCTCCGGTTGCAGTAAACAGAGTGGTTTGATCGACCGGTGTGCCAATTTGGGTAGTGGTTGGGCAAATGGTGTTTGCAGTCACAGTGGTACAAAGTTGGGCTGCATCGGTTTCTAAGGTCATCTTTGCAGTGGTTGCAGCGGTCGAGGTGCGGTTGGCGTAGTTCACCTTGAACGATGCACCGGCACCTAGGTCGGTCATCGAAATAGACGCCAGATTTATGGAGTCGGCAATATCAAAGGCCACGTTCTCCCATTTGGTGCCCCCAGAGACAAGAACTTCACCAGATGCTTTGGTAATGGTTAGCGTCGCGCTCGAGTAGTCAACGCCCTTGGTTAGGCCGCCGATTGTGAAACGCTTGTACGCGAGGTTGGCGTCAACCGAACATCCGAGTCGCGTTTGAAACGAACTTTGCCCATAGGTTGGGTTCGCCACTTGGATGTTGCACCCGAACGTTGCCGTCGAAAGCGTTACCTGCCCGATCACGGCAATTGGCGCGTCACCGTTGGTCCAGAGGCAGTCGCTAGCGCGAGGGTCACTCTTGATCGTGTAGACACGCCATGAGCTTTCACCCGAGGGTTGCATGAGCTTCTGGCCAACGCCCGCAACGCCAAAGGCAGATGAAGCGCTCCAGTTTGCGCAGGGACCGTTCAACGCAAAGTCATAACAGAAGAGATACGAAGGCTTGTCCCAGATGCTCACAAACAGCAATCTGCTGCCAACGGCCTCAACCGCACCACGCCACTTGGCGATGCTTCCGTTGGTTAGGGCCGAATGAATGGTCGTATTTGCCGCAAAACGGGTTCCGTCGGCTGCAAAACACTTCGCGTCATTGGTGACACAAACACCAGCTATTGCGCCGGCACTGTTTGGTTGTATGTACATAGCCGAGACACCCGTGGTCGACGGAATGCTGAAGTCGTAGTCGGTCCAGCCGGCGCACTTAGCGTAGTTATTTGCATTGAAACAGACCATGACACCGTTGAGTTGGCCATAGAGGTTGCCAAAGGCCAATTTGAGGTTGGTGTGGCCGGCAGGAATGTTGTTTACAGGGTTTACGCCACCCACAACCAGCTTCGGGAAAGTCGGCACACCGGTGCACGAGGCACCTAGACCATTGTTTGCTAGGTAGTCATAGCAGAGCAAAGCTGGGCTGAGAACATCCCAGGCATAGATTTTGCCGTTTGCTGAAATGATGTCGTAAACACTGGTTTCGTTAGCGTTTGCTCGAGCCTTGACCATATTCCAGGCGGTTTCTTTAGAACCTCCACAGAAACCCGGATTTTCGATTACCGAGACGTCAACGCAGACAAAACCGGTTCCGGTAGAGCGGTCGGCTGTTGGGACCCAGATGTGCTGGTTAACTTCGTCAAAAAACTGGGTTGGTGAAAAGTTTGAGTTAAAGCCGTAGTTGGCTAGCCTGAAGGGCCAGTTTGGGCCACAGAATGAACCGTCGCTTACTTTGCGACAGTCGAGTCCGCCATTTACTAAGTTGCGGTGGTACACGTTGAAGACATAGCCGCGGCTGTCAAAGTCGAGGTCGTAGCCGTCGCCACCGGTTCTGATGACACCTTTCGTGGTGGCAACAGTGCCAGAAGCGGATGCGGTGGTTGAAACCAGTTGTCGGCCACCCGCGGTCGCTCCTGCAGAGTCAACCGGACCCGTTGCCTTCACCTTAACGACGGCCGCCCAACTGTTTGGGGTAGCAGAGAAAGTTGTTCCGTCAGTCGAGAATGTGACAGTCCAGCCCTGCGGGGCGACCACATCGGCGGCTGAGGTTAGCTTCACCTTCACAGGGTCAATGTCTTGAATGATCTCTTGGTCGATCAATTCGGTAGCATTTGACGCCGGTAGTTCGGTCGTTAGAACCACCTTTGCCCCTGCGTTCACCGAGGTATTGGTGAGCGTCGAAGTCATGCTATTTGCAGCATTGGCTTGGCCAGATAGCAACAAAAGACCTGTAGTAACAATCGCCGCAAACGCTAGTGCTGCACGACGTGATGCATTCTTAACCCCAAGAATATTCATGTCGTCAGGCTATTTGCCGAAAAATGGACCGCATTCTCAACGTGCCACATTAGACACATTTGGAGTCATTTCTTACTCAGATGACGGTCAAAGTTACAAACTAGTTATCTCGGCAGGGTAACTAAGACGAACTGAGGCACTATGTTTGCATTTAGAATTTAGAAACCGAGGCAACTAAAGGGGTTTTTTATGTTTTGTAGTTCATGTGGCGCACAGACCAACGGAGCAAGTTTTTGCCCAAACTGTGGTAGCCCGACAAACGCCGCCGGCGCTCAGTCTTCTAACGCTCAGGTACCACCCGTTCAGCCAGTAGCCCCGCAGGGCCAACCAATGTATGGCCAGCCGCCAGTTGCGGGTCAGCCAACCAACGGATTGGCAATTGCTGCTCTCGTTACTTCACTAGTGTGCTGCGGACCTATCGGCCTGGTTCTCGGCCTAGTGTCACTAAACCAAATCAACGCATCGCAGGGGCGTCAGGGTGGCAAGGGTATGGCCATCGCTGGCATCGCAATCGGTGCTGTGACCACACTGTTTGGCGTTTTCCTATTGCTGAGCCCAGACTTTTGGTACGCATTCGATGAGGCTTACTACGGTTACTAAAAACTAGCCGTTACAAGAAAAAGGTCCCTCAACCAAACGGTGAGGGGCTTTTTCTTTAGGTCTACTTGAGCAGCGACTTCATCTGGTTGTAGATCAGTTTTGCGGCGAAAACCGGATTTAGGCGCGAAAGTCTGTCCATCAACTTGGCATCAGATCCGATGCATATACGAGCGGTGTTGTTCTCGATTGCATCCACCATGAGCTTGGCAGCAAGGGGAGCGGGTGTGGTTTTGAACTTGCTCGAATCGGCGTCGGCAGCATCCATGACCATGCCAGAATTTGCAGCGATGTTGGTCGCTATAGCCCCTGGAAAAACAATCGTCACCCCAACCTGAGTATCCATCAACTCGCTGTACAACCCCTCGGTAAGCAACTTGATGGCAGCCTTTGAGGCGCCGTAAACGCTTTGTCCCGGCACCGGGGCATAGGCACCCATCGACGAAACATTGAGAATGTGAGCTTCCGGGCGCTTCAACAGGCCTGGCAGAAAGCCTTTCACCAGAGCCAATGGGCCATAGAAATTAACATCCATGACCTTTCTGGCTTGATCCATGGTCAATTCGTTGACTTTAACGAAAGGCTGAATGATGCCGGCATTGTTGATGAGGACGTCGATTGCGCCTAGTTCTTTTTTCACGGATGCTGGCAGCGCAGCAACGGCGACGAGATCACTTACGTCCAGAAGATGAGTCGAAACTTTGCCGCCGATTGCTTCGGCTAGCTTCTTGGTTTCTTTCAGAGTTTCTACCCGCATGTCTACGGCGGCGACCATAGCCCCACGCCTGGCCAGTTCAAGTGTCAACTCGCGGCCCATTCCGCTACCCGCCCCAGTTACTACTATTACTTTGCCTTGAACCTTCATGGTTTCTCCTTTTGTTGGTGGCACTTCCCACCATACTCGTTCGTATCCAAACGATTTAGTTTTTTGAAGTAGAAATTTCTGGGAAACATCTGGGCAGTTTTGCTGTTGTGAAAATCATGACACTAAAAGACATCGAACTAAACATGATCGACGGCGCTAAAAAAACCTTCGCAGATTTCTCGAACGGGCCGGTATTAGTGGTCAATGTTGCCTCACGCTGTGGGCTCACTCCTCAGTATGAAGCGCTTGAAGACCTTCAGAAGAAGTACGCGAGCCAAGGATTTACTGTGCTCGGGGTTCCTAGCGGCCAGTTTTTTCAAGAATTGTCGGATGAGAAGGCCATTAGTGAGTACTGCTCAACAACCTGGGGCATAACCTTTCCGATGACCGAAAAGTCAAAGGTCAACGGTCGTTCTCGCCACGCGCTCTACAAAGAATTGGTCAAAGCCAAGGATTCAACGGGCAAAGCTGGCCCAGTCATGTGGAACTTTGAGAAGTTCTTGGTGCTACCTAACGGGGAAATCAAGCGATTCCGACCAACCACCAAGCCAGACGACGCTGTTATTATCGACGCGATCGAACAGGCGCTGCAACCAGCTATTTCTTAGTCACGTGGCCGAAGCGGGCCAAGACCGAATCCTCGATCAGTGCAACAACGTTGTAAAGCACGATTGATACAAGCGTGATGACAACGACATAGGCCCAAACTTCACTCGCCTTGGCGCGACCAACCGCCGAAACAATGCCATAGCCGATTCCGCTACCCGTGGCCAGCCATTCAACCAACAGAGCACCGGTAATGGCTCCAGGCACAGAAATCTTCAGTGCGGCAAAAAATGCTGGCAACGAAGATGGGAAAGCTACCGTGCGAAGCGCGTTGAGTTTGCCGGCACCATAGACATTCACCAGGTCATACATAGCAGGTGATGCCGAGCGAAGCCCGAAGACTATGTTCACCAAAGCGGGGAACAGCACCACGATCGCGCCCATCACTGCGACGGTGACCTCGGCTCGACCGAATATTAGAATGATGATCGGTGCCATCGCAATCAGTGGCACCGAGCGAAGCAGCATGGCAATCGGCATCAGAGCCTGCTCGATACCCTTCGAAAGTGTGAACAAAACCGCGATCAAGGTGGCAAAGAAGATTCCAAAGGCGAATCCGATGGATGCATCGAGCATGGTTTGCCCAAGTGCAACAAAAACCAGCGCTTGGTTCTCGGCAGCTTTTTCGACGGTGAACATGAAGTTGAAGACATCCACGGGATTTTTGCCGATGTATGGTGTGACATCGAGCGCCCATAGGGCAAACACCCAGAGCACCGTGACGACCACAAGTGAAATGAGTGTGTTGTAGCCGGTTTTGGTTATGCGCTTGGCAAGAGTGGTCATTGTGAGCCCCCTGAGCCGGCTTTAGCCCAAGGGCTAGCCACTCGCGCGATTAGGCCAAACAAGGCATAGGTAAGGCCAGCGATGGCTCCCGAGACAAGTGCAAGGCCCCAGACTCTGGCCACTTCGAGGCTTTGCTGGGCGTTGACCATGGCCGGGCCGAAACCGAGGTCTGGGCCTCCGACGTATTCACCCAAGATTGCGCCAAGAAACGCGGCTGGAGCGGCGATGCGCAGTGCAGCAAAGATTGCCGGAAGCGAGGCGAGTAGCTGCACTTTAACCAATCGGTGCCAACTGTTTCCGCCATAGACAGTGACGACATCTAGGCTCGCGCGATCCGCCGACTTTACGCCGGTTAGAGCACCCACCATGGTGGTGAAGAACACGCTTAGGGCGGCTAGCGCAACCGCAGCGCCAGCTGGTTCGCCTTCACCAGGAGCGCCAAGCACCAAGCGAATAATCGGGCCGATAGCAACGATTGGAATGCAATAGGTGATGACGGCAATTTGGGTCGCCAGGTTTTCAATTTTTGGAATCATCAAGGCCAAGCCGGCGAGTGCAAGCGCGCTCACATTGCCAAATACAAATCCGAGACCAGCTTCAGCGAGAGTCAGCGAGGCGTTTTTCCAGTAAAAATCAAACCCGTCGACGCCAAGTTGTTGAATAACCTGCAGGGGAGTGGGAATGGCACCAACCATGGCCTCGCCAGATGGGTTCGTGCGTGCAAAAACGGTGACCGCACTTACCCACCAGAGGGCCACAACCGTAACCGACCCAATGGTTCCACCGATCCACTTGGGGCGATTGTTAGTCATCGGTAGCGTTCTCACCGTGCACGCCGAACAATAGCTCGGATGCCCGGTCGTGCAGTGCGTGGAACTCTGGGGTTCTCATCATTTCGAGGGTTCTCGGTCTCGGCAAGTCGATGTCGATGATTTCTTTGATTCGACCTGGTCGTGCGCTCATCACGGCAACCTGGTCGCTCAAGAAGATGGCTTCTGAGATGCCGTGAGTAACCATCAAAGTGGTCGCAGGTTTCTCGGTCCAGATGCGAAGTAGTTCTAGGTTCAAGCGCTGGCGAGTCATGTCGTCAAGAGCGCCGAACGGTTCATCGAGAAGAAGCACCGAAGGCTGAACGATTAGAGCGCGGGCGATGGATACTCGCTGACGCATGCCACCTGATAGTTGAGCGGGCTTTGCGTTTTCGAAACCTTCAAGACCAACCAACTTGATTAGGTCTTTCAAAGCCTGTTCATCAATCTTCTCGCCAGAAATTTCGAGCGGCAGCTTTATGTTCGAGACCACGCTGCGCCAAGGCATAAGAGCCGAGTCTTGAAAGGCGATGCCGAGTTCGTGGTTGCTTCTAAGTTCTTGCGGGTCTTTACCGTCAACAGTGACGTATCCCGAGGTAGGTGTCTCTAGGCCCGCAAGGATGCGCAGGATGGTCGATTTGCCGCAGCCAGAGGGTCCGAGTAACGACAAAAAGCTGCCTTTGTCGCTGTGGAGTGTTGCATCTTCTAGAGCGACAAGGGTTTCTTTGCCGATTTTGAAGGTCTTGTTTAAGCCAGAAATGGTAATGCCGCTGCCCAGAGCATTAGAGCTCTGAGCAGCGACATCAACCGAGTTTGACAATTACGATTAGCCCTTTAGTTCAGGGTGCTCGTCGTAAACCTCTTTTAGAAGGCTCATGTCGAATAGCTGGTCAGCGGTGATCTCGTAACCTGCAGAACGTAGTGTCGCTAGGTTTAGCTCGATCATTGCATCGCTGATGGTGAATAGACCGTTTGCGGCAGTCTCTTCGGTCTGCACGAGAATGTCGTTCTGGGTCTTTGACTGGTAATACTCTTTGTCAGCGTTCAGACCAAGGTCTGCACCGAACTTGTTCAGGGCAAGGTCTGCTCCACCGTTCGAGTCAGCAATCGCGTCTTTCCAACCAAGGATGGTTGCGTAAAGGAAAGCCTTTAGAGCTTCGCGGTTGTTGTCGATCGAGTCCTGAGTAACAACAAAGCTTTCGGTAACAAACGGTAGGCCGTTGTCTGCGAATAGCAGGTTGGTTACTTCGTAACCCTGGCTCTCGACAACGAACGACTCGTTGGTTACGTAAGCAAGGAATCCGTCAACTTCACCGTTTACTAGTGGGGCTGGGTCGTACTGAACTGGAACCTTGGTTACCTGAGACTGATCGATGCCGTTGGCCTTGAGCAGTGCGTCAAATAGGGTTTCGTTCGGGCCGGCCTGAACACCAATCTTTTTACCGATTAGGTCTTGAACGGTCGCGATGTTGCCACCATCCTTCAGCGAAAGAATCGTGAATGGGTTCTTCTGGTAGGTGGTGCCGATGATCTTCAGCGGCGCATTCTCTTCGAGAATGATTGGAGCTACTGAGATCGGGTTAGCGATACCAACTAGAGCGTTACCAGAGAGCACTTCTGCTTCGGTCGCTGCAGGGCCGGCGACTAGGTTTACCGAGTCGAAGCCTGCGTCGGCGTAGTAACCGTTCTCAACGGCAAAGAACTCTCCAGCGAACTCAGAGTTCTTGATCCACGAGAGCTGAACGTTCAACTCGCCGTAGTTGGCTGGTTCTGCAGCTGGGGCACAACCGGTTAGAGCAATTGCAGCGACCGCGAGGGTGGCTGCAAATGCTTTGATTCTGCCCTTTAGGGCTGTTTTTAGTGGAGTCACTTAAGTAACCTTTCAAATGGAATTTGCAGGTGAAATTTAGAGCGTTTTAAATTCGCCATTTGTCTGTGGGCTTTTAGTCCCGTTATCCAGCGTTGGCGTATGAAGAGTCTGGCATATGATTTGGCGGCGACACGCCGATTTAGCCCATTTTGAAGCGTAAAAACTAGTTTTTTGGCTGATCCGAGAGCAGTTCGCTGTCGTATGAAAGAGATGGCGGTAAACCGTCGTTGATTCGAGCCAAAACCTCGCTGCTAAGTTGCAGTTTTGAACCTCCAACTGAGTCGACAACCGAGGCTGCTCTGGTGACTCCAGGAAGCGGAACAATCGACGAACTGAGGCTTCGCAGCCAAGCAACACCGATTGCGTAAGGGCTTATCCCAAGCTCATCAGCTACATCGTGAATGACCGTGCGAGGTTCTCCGGTGTGAAGTCCCTTTGACGGAGACCAAGGAAGGTAGGCGATGCCATTTTGCTCGCACACTTTGAAAACATCCGCTTCATTTCGGTACACGGGTGAGAACTGGTTCTGAACCGAAGCAATCGGTCCAACGACTTCTAATGCTCGACGAAGTTGCTTGGCTGAGTAATTGCTCACGCCAATGTG
>Ga0078894_10002886_pt1 | contig 13020 bp, 9 predicted proteins | sample LauGreSu1BDMLBSD_2_FD_67506 | JGI IMG/M metagenome (GOLD analysis project Ga0078894, IMG submission 67506) | Freshwater lake microbial communities from Lake Michigan, USA - Su13.BD.MLB.SD (version 4) (version 4) | ecosystem: Environmental > Aquatic > Freshwater > Lake | place: Lake Michigan, USA...
CCATCTGAAAATTCTATTTCTTCTCCTTCCATTTGCAAAGTTCTATAGGTGCGTTTGCCTTGCAACTTAATATTTTCGGGGATTTGATTATAGTCTATACTCAAAAACCAATCTACATCTGCTTTTTCTAGTTTTAGAAAACCACTTGCTGTATCTTCATTATGTATATCCACCCTATTTTCTACAATATCTCCAAATATCCAAGTAAGCATATCAAAAAAATGAACTCCAATATTAGTAGCAATACCACCCGATTTACTCATATCGCCTTTCCAGCTATGATGGTACCATTTTCCTCTGGAAGTCATATATTTCAACTCCACTTTGAAACGTTTATCTTTTGGGCTATTCATTACTTTTTCGCGAAGTGCTATTATACTAGGATGCAATCGCAATTGAAGAATTGTGTATGCTTTTTTACCCGTTTCTTTCTCAATATCCATCAAGGCATCTACATTCCATGGATTTAATACCAACGGTTTTTCACATATTACATCACACCCACTTTTTAGAGCAAATCTAATATGAGCATCATGTAGATAATTAGGACTACAAATACTAATAATGTCTATTGGATTTCCTTCTCTACGCAATTTATCTATGTGTCTATCAAATCGTTCAAACTCGGTAAAAAAATCAGCATCAGGAAAATTACTATCCATAATGCCTACACCATCATAAGGATCATAAGCAGCTACCAATACATTTCCTGTATCTTTGATAGCTTTCATGTGTCTTGGAGCTATATATCCAGCGGCACCTATTAATGCAAAACGTTTCATATTACAATCTACTTGTTACCAAATTTTTATCTAAAAAGCCTTTTATATCAAACACCACCGTTTTTGATGATAAAATTTGAGTAAAATCAATAGTCTTAAATTCTTTATGCGCTACAGCTAAAACCACTGCATCAAATTCTTTTTTTGGCATTTCATTTTCTATTTCTAGATCATATTCATGTTTCACCTCGTTTATATCTGCCTGTGGATCAAAAATAGTAACTTGAGTTCCATATTCTTTAAAGGATTTGACCATATCGGCTACTTTTGTATTTCGCACATCGGGACAATTTTCTTTAAACGTAAAACCTAATACTAAAACATTAGCATTTTTAATCTCAATGTCCTTTTGTATCATCAATTTCACTACTTGTGATGCCACATAATCTCCCATACCATCATTCATCTTTCTTCCAGCAAGTATAATCTCAGGTGTATAGCCATGCGCCTGCGCTTTTTGCGCCAAATAATAAGGATCTACTCCTATACAATGTCCACCAACCAATCCCGGTTGAAATGGAAGAAAATTCCATTTTGTCGCAGCTGCTTTCAAAACTTCTTGAGTATCAATCCCTAATGCATTGAAGATTTTTGAAAGCTCATTTACAAACGCAATATTGATATCTCGTTGAGAATTTTCTATTACTTTGGCCGCTTCAGCTACTTTGATTGAAGGTGCCAAATAAGTACCCGCAACTATTACGGATGAATAAATATCATCTACCTTCTTAGCAACCTCTGGTGTAGAACCCGATGTTACTTTTAATATCTTTTCTACGGTATGTTCTTTATCGCCTGGATTGATTCTCTCTGGGGAATAACCTGCATAAAAATCCTCATTAAATTTCAAACCACTTACTTTTTCAAGTACAGGTATACATTCTTCTTCCGTCACACCTGGATACACCGTAGATTCATATACCACAATATCTCCTTTTTTCAATACCTTACCCACGGTTTCACTTGCTTTGTACAATGGTGTCAAATCAGGGTTATTATATTTATCTACAGGAGTAGGTACGGTCACTATAAAAAAATTGGCTTCTTTGAGAGAAGATATATCACTTGAAAAGAATAGACCTGGCTTATTACTAGAAAATTCAGTTGTAATTACTTTTTCTAAGGTAGCTTTGTCTACTTCTTGTGTTATATCTATACCTTCATTTAATTCACAAATTCTCTTGGAGTTTATGTCAAATCCTACTACAGAATACTTCGTAGCAAAAAGCCTAGCCAATGGCAAGCCTACGTATCCAAGTCCAATTACTGCAATTTTTGTCATTGATTTTTTTTGAAAAAAACAAATATAGTGCTTTTTGAATATTCTAAATCAAAAAAATAGACAATTTGCGCTATTTAAGTATTTTTATAAAATCATCAAACAAATATCTACTGTCATGAGGACCCGGACTACTTTCAGGATGATATTGAACTGAAAAAGCACGTTTGTTTTTTATTCTTATACCTTCAATAGTATTATCGTTGAGATTTAAATGTGTAATTTCTACATTTGATAAAGGCTTCAAGGACTCATCATCTACTCCAAAACCATGATTTTGTGATGTAATTTCACTTTTGCCATTCATCAAATTTTTTACAGGATGATTAATACCTCTATGTCCATTATGAAGTTTGTATGTTTTAGCTCCTACACTTAAGGCTAATAACTGATGTCCGAGACATATACCAAATATTGGAAGATCTTTTGCCATTGCTTTTTTTACATTTTCAATAGCATAATTCATGGGTTCGGGGTCGCCAGGGCCATTAGACAAAAACAAGCCATCTGGGTTCCATTTTTCTATTTCCTCAAAAGGTGTTTTGGCATTAAAAACCTTTAAAAAACAATCTCGCTCAACAAAACAATTCAAAATATTTTGTTTAACTCCAAAATCATATACCGCTATTTTATATTTCGCATTAGGATCACCTAAATCATACGATTCTGAAGTACTCACTTTGCTTGCTAGCTCCAATCCTTTCATTTTTGGCGATTCATTCAATTGTTTCTTTAATGCATCTAAATTATCTACATCCGAGGATATTAAAGCATTCATACTGCCATTTTTTCGGATATATTGTACCAAATATCTCGTATCAATTCCTTCAATTGCAGGAATGTTATTTCGTATAAAAAAACTAGATAATTCTTCATTCGCCGAAGGTCTAGAGGATTTATCAGAAAATTCACGACAAATCATTCCAAAAATCTTGGGACTACTTGATTCTTGTTCTAGCTCATGTACACCATAATTACCAATATGATTGGAAGTCATCACTAGCATTTGTCCATAATAACTAGGGTCGGTAAAGAGTTCTTGATAGCCTGTCATTCCAGTATTGAAGCACAATTCTCCAATTTTGGTTACAGCAGCTCCTACAGAGTTACCTTTAAAAATACTTCCATCTTCTAAAAGTAAAATGGCTGGTGTCATACTATTTTTTCTATTTATTTTATTGAATATTTTCAATTACTAATGCCGTAGCACCTCCACCTCCATTACAGATTCCTGCTACACCATACTTTGCATTATTATTTTTCAAAACAGATACCAAAGTACAAGCAATTCTAGCACCAGAACCTCCAATGGGATGGCCCAATGATACAGCACCACCTTGAACATTTACTTTATTGATATCTAAATTCATTTCTTGTAAATTTGCCAAAGCTACAACTGAAAAAGCTTCATTAATTTCAAAGAAATCAATATCGCTCATTTGTAATCCTGCTCTTTTTATAGCTGCTGGTATAGCAATAGCAGGTGTAGTCGTAAACCAATCTGGATCTTGTTCTGCATCGGCATATCCAATAACTTTTGCTATGGGTTTCAATCCCAAAGATTCCATTTTTTCTTTACTCATCAACACCATAGCTGCAGCACCATCATTTATTTTTGAAGCATTAACTGCTGTTACCGTTCCTTCTTTTTCAAAAGCAGGCTTTACGGTAGCTACTTTATCCCATTTGATATTTTTATACTCATCATCTTCCATTATCCATTTAGAATCGCCTCCTCTTTGAGGAATTTCTACTGGAATTATCTCATCTTTGAATTGTCCTTTTTCATAAGCTGCTTGAGCTCTTTTATAAGAATTTATTGCATACTCATCTTGTTGTTCACGGCTAAAATTATATTTTTTAGCACAAATTTCAGCTACATTTCCCATCATATTTTTCTTGAATGGATCTTGAAGACCATCTCGAACAATGGCATCTATTATTTCACCATTTCCATATCTATAACCATTTCTTCCATTTGGAATATAATAAGGAGAATTGGTCATACTTTCAAAACCACCTCCAATAGTTACATCATAAATTCCTAACTGAATAGATTGTACAGCCAATGCGATTGATTTTAATCCTGAAGCACAAACTTTATTGATGGTAGTACAAGCTGAACTCATTCCAGCACCTGCATTTAAAGCAGCTTGACGGGCAGGCGCTTGTCCATTGTTGGCTTGAAGGACATTACCCATAATTACTTCTTCTACTTGATCTCCAGAGATTCCTGCACGTTCAATAACACCTTTAATTGCAATACTGCCCAATTCTACTCCTGATTTTGAAGATAAACTTCCATTAAAACTTCCTATGGGTGTTCTACCATAAGCTACTATATATACTTCTTTCATTTTACACGATTTATAATAGTTACAAAATTATTGTTTTTTATTTTTAATTATTTATTTGATATACACATTGCGTTCAAAACTTATTCATCAAAATTCAAGAAAACTTCTTGTGTTCTAGGTAATGCTTGGCATGACAAGACATACCCTTTTTCAATTTCTTTTTGCGACAAACTATCTTTATCTAACATTTCTACCGAACCATTTTTAACCATAGCTCTACAAGTACAACAAGCCGCTACCATACAACTATATGGAGGTTCTGCTCCAGCGTCTATTGCAGCGTCGATAATTTTTTCGTTAAATCCACACTCAAATTGATAATTCCTACCTTCAAATCGTATTTCAACTTTTGCCTTTTGTCCTTTTTCTAATGGTACTTCATTCCCTTTGGCTACACTAGCCGATTCCATATCCTCGGCATCTTTTGCCGTAAAATACTCTCTTGAAAATTGATCTTTTGATACGTTTAAGGCTACTAAAGCATCTTCCAATGCATTGATAACGCCATTGGGACCACATGCATAAAATTGTGATTTTGAAAAGTCAGGTATTGTATTTATAAAAGACTTAGCAGCTTGAATATCAATTCGCGAATCTCCATTTTGAGTCATTACATTTTTCCATTCAAATCGAGTTGAAAATTGCGAAGAAAAAGATTGCAACGTTTTATAAAACATTGTAGACGCTTCATTTTTATTACTCAAAATCAAATAAACATTCTGAGCAGTTGTATGAAGCAAGCTATCAATCATAGACAATATAGGTGTAATGCCACTACCACCTGCAAAAAATACTTGAGCGGCTTGACTATTTTTCAAAAGAAAATTACCCATAGGTTCGGATACCATAACAGTATAATTTTCTTGGACATGCTTATTCAAAAATGTACTTACTTTTCCATTATCAATTTGTTTCACACCAATTGCTATAAAATCATTGGAGCGTTCAGAAGAACATATAGAGTATGATCTATTTTCTTTTTTACCATCAATTTCAATTTGAATATTAATGTATTGACCTGCTGAAAAAACAAATTTTGATGAAAGTTCACTTGGAATTGCAAATTGTATTTCCACAGCATCTTGAGTGAGTCTGATTAGTTTTGAAATTTTTAAGGGATGAAAGTTCATATTTCTCTGGGATTAATTTTTATTTAATACTTCAATTGATTTTTGGATTACTTGGTCTGTTTTATTTGTAATTGTATAAAATCCTTCAGATTTATACAATTGCTTGGCAATATATGCTTTTAAGGTCATCTTCAACTTCTTATCAAACGTATTTATCCTATTTAATTTATAAGATACATTTTGCTTTTTCACAAACTGATAAAATGTATTTATCAAAGTAGCATCTACTTGAAATTTTGCTTCAAAATCATGAATGGATGAATAATTTTTAGATAAATTCAGGAATTGAGTATGATTTGAGTATATAAAATCTGGAATCATACTTCGCAAAATTGAATAATTGTGTATATCAAAATTGGTGTCCAACGATACAAAATAATCGGGATATATTCCGCCGCCTCCTTTTACTTTTCTTCCAGAAAGGGTATAGAAAATAGAGGTATCTTCATTTTTAATTTTTTTATCATCAAAAAATTCACCTTTTTCATATCGTTTTATTATTTCTTCTTCGTATTCCAAATTATTTTTGTAAGGTTTTTGTATATTTCTACCTGAAGCGGTATAATATTTAGCTACAGTAAGTCTTACGGCACTTCCATCACTTAGGGAAATTTGACTTTGAACAAGTCCTTTTCCAAAACTTCTTCTACCCACCACAATACCTCTATCTAAATCTTGTATAGCTCCAGCCATGATTTCTGAAGCACTTGCGGATCCTTCATCAATTAAAATTGCTATTTTGCCACTTTCAAACAATCCTTTTGTTTTTGTAATATATTTTTCGGTATTATAATTTCGTCCCTTTGTATATACAAGCAATTTATTTTGATCTATCAATTCATCCAGAATAGAAACGGCAGTTTCTAAATATCCACCTGTGTTTTGACGCAAATCTATAACCAATTTATCAATTTTTTTATTTTCTATTAAAAGAGCGAGCTCCGTTCTAAATTCATTATAGGTCTTCTCGCCAAATGAATTAATTTTGATATACCCCATTTTATCACTCAGTAAAATACCTTTCTCTACACTGTTTACTTGTATTGTATTACGTTTAATTTCTACCTGTGAAATTTTATTAGAATTAGGTTTCATAATTCCTAATTTGACAACCGTTCCTTTATTTCCTCGTAATTTTTTAAAAACATCAGCATTGCTAATTTTTTTTCCAGCAACGATAGTATCATTGATTTGAATAATTTTATCTCCTGATTTTATACCTGCAAGTTCAGAGGGGCCTCCAGAGATAGGAGCTACTACAATCAACGTATCATTGCTTATAAAAAATTCTATTCCAATACCCTCAAAATTGCCTTCCAAAGGCTCATTGGATTGTATCAAATCCTCTTTGGGGATATAAATAGAATGAGGATCTAATGTTGCTAACAAATTGGCTACTGCTTTATTTTCAATCATGGAAAAATCCAATGTATCTACATAATTTCGCTCAATGATATCTAACAATTCATCAAATTTTGTAGATTGATTTACTATTTTTGGCTTATTATTCATAAAAAAATAAGCAATTAGCATTCCTACTGCGATTAACAAAAAATTTTTAAGAAAATTATTTGCTTGATTTTCAGGCAAGTTATTAGAAAAAAGTGGTTTTTCCGACTCAGGTTGCATATAAATTCATATCGAATTTCGGTTTGCAAATATAAGCGAATAAATTTGATTCTATGTTAAATAAAAAAGCGAAACATCCTTTGGATGTTTCGCTTAAAATGGTTTAAGAATAAAATTCTTATTGTTTGTTAAATGTTCTTACAGCAGTACCATATGCACCATTTGCAATGATTGTATGTGTAACATTTATCATTCGTTTTTATTAATTGAATTAATTATTCTAATTTTTATAATAAAATATCTTTAAACTTAAAACATACAAAAAAAATTATAGTATTTTTTTAAATAGAATTTGATTTACTTCAAAAAATTAAAAATGCATATTTTTGTAGCTTTTTCATATATTTATTTCAACGTACATAGATTAGATGGTAGCAGTTAACAATATTACATTACGATTTGGGGGAAGAGCTTTACTAGACAATGTATCATTTCTTATCAATAGAGAGGATAGAATTGGTCTTACAGGAAGAAATGGCGCTGGAAAATCCACGCTTTTAAAATTGCTAACAGGTATATACAAATCGGAAAGTGGCAGTATTTCTATGCCAAACAATTGTAGTATTGCTTTATTGAGTCAAGATTTGGAGAGCAAATCTACTAAATCGGTGTTTGATGAAACAAAACTCGCATTTAGCCAAATTTTGGCTATGGAAAAAGAACTTCAAGAGATAACACACCAATTAGAAACTCGTGAAGACTACGAATCGGATGCTTATATGAAACTTATTGAACGATTGGGTGATGTTCAAAACCAACTCAACATGCACGATACTGCAAATATTGATGCAGAAATAGAACGTGTATTGAAAGGATTGGGCTTTGAGCGAGAGGATCTTAATAAGAAAATGACTGAACTCAGTGGAGGATGGCAAATGCGTGTAGAATTGGCAAAAATATTGCTTCAAGCACCTGATTTAATCTTGCTGGATGAACCTACCAATCACTTGGATATTGAAAGTATTTTTTGGCTTGAAAATTTCTTAAAAGAATATAAAGGTGCTGTAATGCTTGTATCGCATGATATAGCCTTTTTAGATGCGGTAACTAATAGAACCATTGAAGTAACTTTGGGTAAAATAGAAGATTATAACGCCAACTATAGTAAATATTTAGAATTACGAAAAGAAAGAAGAGAACAATTAAATAATGCTTTTAAAAACCAACAAGAACAAATCAAACAAATTGAACGAAATATTGATCGTTTTAGAGCTAAAGCCAATAAAGCCAGTTTCGCTCAATCTTTGATAAAGAAATTGGACAAAATGGAGGTGATAGAAGTAGAAGATGAAGATAATACTCAAATGAATATTCGATTTCAAAAAGCACAACATTCAGGTAAAGTAATATTGGAAGCCATGGATGTAAAGAAAAATTATGGCGATAAAAATGTAATCAAAGGATTTAGTTTTGAAGTACATCGGGGCGATAAAATAGCCTTTGTAGGGAAAAATGGAATGGGAAAGTCTACTTTGGCAAAAGTCCTTGCAAATGATATTGATAGCTATGATGGCGAAGTGAAATGGGGGCATAATATTCTCAAAGGGTATTTTGCACAACATCAAGCGGTGGATTTGAACAACAATAAAACGGTATTTGAAACTATAGACGAAGAAGCTGTGGGCGATATGCGTACACAAGTTCGTTCGCTATTGGGCGCATTTCTTTTTAGTGGCGAAGATGTAGATAAAAAAGTACGCGTATTGAGCGGAGGAGAAAGAGGTCGTCTTTCTTTATGCAAGCTTATGTTGACACCATATAACTTCCTTATTTTAGATGAGCCTACCAATCACTTGGATATTCGAAGCAAGAATGTATTGAAAAAAGCGATTCAAAATTTTGAAGGTACTTTCATAGTGGTAAGTCACGACAGAGATTTTCTGCAAGGACTCACCAATAAAACGTACGAATTTACGCCCGATGGTATCAAAGAATATTTAGGGACTATAGATGAATTTTTGGAAAAGAAAAAAGTGGATTCGTTCCGTCAATTTGAATCGGAAAAAAGCGGTACGCCTCAGCCTGAAAAAAAAGCCCCTACCCCACAACAACAATCTGGTAAGCCTGTTCCAAAAAACAATGCAAAATTGGAACAACGCATTGAAAAATTGGAGAAAGAAATCAAAGCGTACGAAGAAAAAATGTATGAACCTGATTTCATAGAAAAAGCCGAAAAAGATCCTTCATTTTATAAAAAATATGAACAAATGAAAAATGACTTGGAAGCTTTGTATAATGAACTTTTGGAAAGCGAAGGATAGGATTTTATTAAAAATTGAACTTAAATCTATCTGGGTGCATGTTTTCGAACTATTCGAATTAATAAATCGGGTAAAAAACGTTTGAGATAGACTCCAAAAACTTCTTTTTTCCCTATATAAACTTCATTTTTTTGTTGCGAAATAGCTTTTAATCCTCTTTTTGCACAAATTTGGGGCGATAATCCATTTTTTTGATTAGTATCGGATCTGTTGAATTTTTGTCCATCAAAATCCAGAGCATTCTGTGAAATTTCAGTTTGAATATATCCAGGACAAATCATCGTAACTCTTATATTTTTTTCAAAATATTCTGAACGTAACGCATCAAAAAAGCCATGTAACGCATGTTTGGAAGCACAATATCCTGCTCGCATAGGAGAACCTAATTTCCCCGAAATACTACTGATTACGGCAAAATGTCCATAATTTTGTTTTTCAAAAACTTTTAATACACTTAAAGACAAGGCTATCGTTCCAAAAAAATTAATATTCATTAATTGTTTATACACGGTAAACTGAGTTTGATGAATACCACTTCGTTGTGAAATCCCCGCATTATTTATCAAAACATCTATTTGCCCAAAATGCTGAACTACAAGATTTACTTCTTCTGAAAATTCTTCTTTTGATGTAATATCAATAGGCAAAACCAACGAATTTTCAGAGGTAAGTTTGAGTTTTTTTTGAATTTCTAAAAGCTTTTCTTCATTACGCGCCGATAAAACTACTTTTGCATTGGCTAAAACGAGTTGTTCAACAAAAGCCAATCCTATTCCAGACGATGCACCCGTTACCCACACCACTTTATTTTTAAATGAATTCATTTATATCAATTTGAAAATCAAAGATAGTAAGATTGAATTATTTCTTAAGCTTTTTCCAATGTAAACGTAAATCGAGTACCCTTTCCTACGGTACTCTCTACTTGTATGGACTGTCCATGTGCCTCCAAAATTTTCTTAACAATACTCAACCCCAATCCCGAACCGCCTTTTTTGCGATTTCTATCCGTATCTACTCGATAAAAACGTTCAAATAATCGAGACAAGTGGACTTCATTTATTCCATCGCCATTATCAGTTATTTCTATCATTACATAGGTTTCCATATCAAAAAATCGAATTGAGATTCTGGATCCATTTGGTGTATAAAAAATGGCATTTTCCACTAAGTTATGAAATACTTGAAATAATTTTTGCTTATCCCCTTGTACCATAAAATGAATAGGCTGCTCATCCGGAATCTCTACTTTGGTGTCTTTTTGATGTGCCAAATCAATAAGGGAATCTATTACATTTAGGCATAATTCATAGAGATGAAATTTTTCCTTATTGAGTTTTAATTGATTACTTTCAACTTGTGAGATTAGTATTAAATCCTCTACAATCTCAATCAATCGATTGGAGTTTTTTGAAATTTTTTCTAAATATTTTTTATTGATATTTTTATCTTCAAGTCCGCCATCCAATAAGATTTCGACAAAACCTTGAATACTAAATAGTGGTGTTTTTAGCTCGTGTGACACATTCCCAAGAAACTCTTTTCTAAACTCTTCATTTGCTTTTAGCTGTTCTACTTCTATGCTTTTTTCAGCACTTATTTGAGTCAACTGTACTCTTAATTTCTCAAACAATTCAGGATCATTCAAATTTCTAGGAGCGTCTTTTTTTCCCAAACTGCTTACCGTGCGATATAGAATTTTAATTTTTTTAAGAATAAATTTCTCTACCAAACCCAAAATAGTAATATAGCATAAAAATGAAGCTGCAGGAGGGATCAAAAAGAGGTATCGATGAAAAGGTGCTACCAAGTAATAGATACTTAACATCAACGAAAGTTGAAAAAACAATATAAGGCTCGATACAATGAGCGCAATTTTTCCTTGAGTCAATCCATTCAAAACGCCACAAATTTATATCCAATTCCTTTAACTGTAGAAAAATAATTATCTCCAATTTTTTCTCTCAATTTACGAATATGGACATCTATGGTTCTATCGCCTACAAATACCTCTTTTCCCCAGATTTGTTCCAAGATATCTTCACGACGAAATACATGATCGGGTTTGCTAATTAATAAACTCAATAATTCAAATTCTTTTCTGGGAAGTACAATTTCATCATTTCCATTAATTACAAGATATCTATCTTTATCTACAGCTATATGTTTGTATGAAATAATATTCACTTTATTTGCCATTTTGGGTGAACGTCGCATGATAGATTTAATCTTAGAAACCAACAATTTCGATTTTATTGGCTTGGCAATATAATCATCAGCTCCTATTTCAAATCCTTCTATCTGCATACTTTCTTCATCCCTAGCCGTTAAAAAAACTATTTTTGTTGTATCAAACTTTGAGTTACTTCTAAAAATTTTACAGGCCTCTACGCCATCCATTTCGGGCATCATTCTATCTAAGAGTATCAAATCCGGTTCAAAAGTTTCCGCTTTTTTCAATCCTTCTTTTCCATTTTTGGCCGTTTTGACAATAAATGATTCTTTTTCTAGAACATATTGCAAAAACTCCAACACATCTTCTTCGTCGTCTATCAAAAGTATTTTGATTTGATGGCTCATATTTGTTTTTTTAATTTTGTGCAAAGATAACCCTTAAAGTAAAATAAAACATTATTTGTCAATAATTTAACAAAAAATTAATGCGCTAAAATTGCTTCTGAAACGAAACCAAATAAAACGGATGGACGAAAACTTCTCCTTTTGTATTGATTTCCAATGTAGGTAATGGAAATTTTACATGATTAGCTAGAAAAAAAATCGATTTCAAAAATTTGCTGGACGTTTCTATTTTTTCTAGATCAATATCGGGCGAAATCATAAATCTTCGGTATCGTTCAATATCATTTCGCTGAAAATAAACTCCCTTTGAATCTACCCAAGCATTTTCTTCACCGCCAAACATATCGCCATTTCCTATACCTACAGCCATCCCAAGCCATTTAATTTTCTTTTGTTTTGGAAAAATATCGCCCGTCGATGCACAGAACCAAAGAGTAGTTCCATTATAATCCTTTATCATTCGATGCAAATATCCATTTCCATAAAGCTGTGATGATCGAGTCTGAAGTGCTGGGTCGTTGTATGATTGAAACGTAAAAGAGTATTTTAGCCTTATAATTTGTTTTTTAAAAGCCAATTCCTGCCCTAGAAAGAATCCTGCCCCCAATCCATTAGCGAGTAAATCCCATCCCGAAGCACCCCATTTCTGAGAAAATCCATCAAAAATCTCAATGGTACTCAATGTTAAAAAGGATGTTCCTGCTGCTAGCAAAGCACTTTTTTGTGGCTTCATTCCCGTCCAACGAAATGCATGCGTCAATATTCGAGACTGAAAATATGCTGAAAAAAAATGGCCATATTTATCGCTTTGGTTCCATTCTGTTCCATCATCAAAAAAATGAAAATTGGAAGTAGGATAATCTTTGTACCACATTAGATAAAGCGTAGAAGCACCTGCTAGATATGTCCCCGTATAAGCCGCACCAATAATTCGAAGTCGTTTTGAGTTTATGCTATCTTGTCCAATTACATTACATACAATACATAAAAGCAATAATAGAC